>ERZ890510.274-NODE-274-length-43400-cov-7.825378_pt1 | contig 43400 bp, 55 predicted proteins | sample MGYA00521265_ERZ890510 | MGnify/ENA primary metagenome ERZ890510 (study PRJEB32303, sample SAMEA104408624) | aquatic metagenome | biome: Brackish water; feature: Chemocline; material: water | place: Baltic Sea | collected 2014-10-26T21:54:00 | depth 110 m ... | reverse complement strand
TGATTCAGCCTATTGCTATGGAGCAAGGCCTTCGTTTTGCTATCCGTGAAGGTGGCCGTACCGTTGGTGCGGGTGTCGTCTCTAAAATTCTCGACTAACAGAACGTCTATCCAGACGAAGTTTACTCCCTGAAAAGGACGGACCAATGGCCAGTCAGAAAATTCGCATTAAGCTCAAGTCATACGATCACACGTTGATCGACAAGAGTGCAGAAAAAATTATCAAAACGGTTAAATCGACCGGTGCTGTAGTTAGTGGACCTATTCCACTTCCAACACGCAAGGTGATTTACACGGTTCTAACGAGCCCCCACGTTGATAAAAAGAGTCGTGAGCAGTTCGAAACGCGCAGTCATAAGCGTCTGATCGATATCCTGTCCACGAGCAGCAAAACGGTCGATGCCCTTATGAAGCTTGAGCTTCCTAGCGGTGTAGATGTTGAAATTAAAGTCTGATCCAAATAACAGCTTATAACTGAGCTTTTATATGCGCAATCTACCTAAATACCTATTATTGTTTGTTTTACTTGTCGCTGGCAGTGCCTGTGACAGTAGTAGTAACAATGATTCCAACGATGCGGACGTATTTGTTGGAACATGGTCCTTGGGTGGTATCAGCGATGCAAGCGGTGATCGCACGGCTGCGTTTGTGGAAGGGTTTAACTCGGTTGCTATTGGCTTTGAGTCCGATAGCGGTTTCTCTTTAGTAGTTGATGCCGTTCTAAACGAAGCAGATGCTAACTATAGTGGAGACTACACCATTATTGAATCTACTACAACCGTTTCTGTGAGCATTTTAGTAGGTGAGCAGGCCTTTCCGCTCGTTTTCACTTACAACATTGCTAACGAAAGTCAAATTAATCTTACGGCCTCCGGAACCACTGCGGTTCTATTGGCAACATTGTTTAATACGTCACTTTCTGCTCCCGTTACAATCACGCTCGTTAAGGGCTAAACAAGCAACAGCTTACCAATCTGGTCGCACACCGCGACCGAAACTACAACGATTGCTATGAGCAAAGGATTATTAGGAATTAAGGTCGGGATGACCAGCATCTTTGACGTAGATGGGAATCATTACCCATGTACTGTCATCGAAGTTGAACCCAACGTCGTGACCCAAATTCGAACCCAAGAAACTGATGGCTATTCTGCCATTCAGCTTGCTTTGGGAGACAAAAAAGAAAAACGTACCGCTAAGTCGATGCGTGGGCATTTTGAGGCTGCGGGGACCACTCCAAAGCGTCATATTCGGGAGTTTCCTCTCTCGGATACCGTGCCGACTCTTGGTTCAGAGATTCGTCTTGAGGACGTTTTCGCTGAAGGCGAGATCATCCACGTATCAGGTACGTCGAAAGGAAAAGGTTTCCAGGGTGTTGTAAAGCGTCACAAATTTCGTGGTGTCGGCGATGCAACTCACGGTCAGCACAACCGCCAGCGTGCACCAGGCTCAATTGGAGCAGGGTCGGATCCGTCGCGCGTGTTCAAAGGAATGCGAATGGCAGGTCGGATGGGAACTGATCGGGTAACGATCAAAAATTTGAAAGTGATGCGCATAATGAGTGATCAGAATGCCATCCTTGTGATTGGTGCAGTGCCAGGACCGATAAACGGTCTCGTCGAACTGAGAAAAAAATAGTTAGCCGCAGATAGATAATGAAACTTAAAGTTCTCAAACAGGACGGTACGGCTTCCTCTAAGTCGGTTACGCTCGACGAGGCGGTATTCGCTTCCGAACCTAACGATCATGCGATCTGGTTAGACGTCCGTCGTATCCAGGCCAATGCTCGTCAAGGGACGCATAAGTCTAAAGAGCGTGGTGAAGTCGCAGGAAGTACGCGCAAACTGTACCGCCAGAAAGGTACAGGTGGAGCGCGAGCTGGTAGTGCCAAAAGTCCTATTCGCAAGTCAGGTGGTACCATTTTTGGTCCACGTCCCCGTAATTATTCGTTTAAAGTAAACCGTAAGACGCAGCTTGTCGCTCGTCGTAGCGCGCTTGCTTATAAGACGAAAAATGAAGCCATTCGAGTCGTGGAGAATTTTTCTTACGACATACCGAGTACGCGTAATCTTAAAGGACTACTAAGCTCGCTAGAATTGAATGGTAAAAGCGTTTTGTTGTTGACAGGTGCACACGATGCCACTGTCTACCGCTCAAGTCGCAACGTTCCGAAGTTAACCGTTCGTAATGTTTCCGAAGTATCAACTTTAGACTTAATGAAAGCTCAAGTTGTTTTATTTCAAGAAGGAGCAGTCGCGCAGCTGGCTAGCCAGCTTGGCGGAACTAAAGAATAATCGATCACCGAAACCCTGCCTAGAGCAAAGCGATGAGCCACAATATTCTAGTACGACCAATGGTGACAGAAAAGTTAACCGAACTCATGGAGAACGGTCACTTTTCTTTCGAAGTCCAGAAGTGTGCTAATAAGATTGAGATTCGGAGTGCCATTGAAAAACGGTACCCCGGCGTCAAGATTAAAGAAGTAAGAACAATGATTGTTCGCGGCAAACGCCGTTCACAACAGACCCGAAAAGGCCGTGTGGAAGGAAGACGAGCTTCTATTAAGAAAGCTATTGTCACCCTTATGCCGGATAGCGAACGAATTGATTTCTTTGAAGAAGTGTAACGGGTAATACAACCCCAGGCATTACGACCACAGTATCATGGCGATAAAAAAATTAAAACCGAATACACCGGGACAGCGACACCGCTCGGTATCTGCTTTCGAAACTATTACGAAATCAGAGCCTGAGAAGAGCCTGCTCGCACCGCTCACCCAAAAAGCTGGGCGGAATAACACCGGTCGAATCATGGTTCGGCATCAAGGTGGCGGGCATAAGCGCCGTTACCGGATTGTTGACTTTAAACGCGACAAGATTGGAATTCCAGCTAAAGTTGCAAGCATCGAGTACGATCCGAATCGGACGTCGCGAATTGCTCTTCTCGTCTACGCAGACGGCGAAAAGCGATATATCATCGCGCCGAATGAAATTAAGGTCGGAATGGTGTTAGAAAACGGGCCTAAAGCTCCACCGGAAGCAGGAAACTGTCTACCGTTGTCAAATATCCCGGTTGGTTCTTTCGTTCATGCGATTGAAATGAAACCAGGAAAGGGAGCACAAATGGCTCGTTCGGCAGGTACGTATGCTCAGCTAACTGCTCGTGAGGGCAAATATGCAATTCTACGTCTTCCGTCCAGTGAAACCCGCATGGTTCCAGTTGGATGTTTTGCCACTATTGGCACGACGTCTAATCCGGATCACATGAACATTGAAATAGGGAAAGCTGGTCGTAAACGTTGGATGGGCGTTCGTCCAAAAACTCGCGGTGTAGCCATGAACCCTGTCGATCACCCCATGGGCGGTGGTGAAGGCAAGGCATCGGGTGGACATCCACAGTCTCCAACCGGTGTACCGGCGAAAGGCTACAAGACACGCAAAAAGAAAAATCAGTCCGATAAGTACATAGTACGCGGTCGCAAGAAGTAAACAAGTATGGCACGGTCACTTAAAAAAGGCCCTTTCATTCATTTCAAGCTCCAAAAGAAGGTGGATGAGCTAAATGATACCGGCAAGAAAAAGGTTGTAAAGACCTGGAGCCGGGCATCAATGATCACACCTGAGTTTGTTGGTCACACGTTTGCCGTGCATAACGGAAAACAGTTTGTACCCGTTTACATAACGGAGAACATGGTTGGACATCGTTTAGGAGAATTTTCCCCGACGCGTGTTTACCGTGGGCACGCAGGCGCGACCAAGGATAGAAGAGGCCGGTAACATCATTTGGTTGGAAGTAGCCGAGAGGCTGCCAAAAACTTAAGTATAGATTTCCACTAGGATAGAGATCATGGAAGCAAGAGCTGTTCGCAAACACATTAGAGGATCCGCCCGCAAAATGCGGTCGGTTGTAAATGTGGTACGTGGCAAAAAAGTGCCAGAAGCGCTAAACACGCTAAATTTTTTACCGCAAGCAGTTACGAAAATCGTCAAATTGACGGTCCTTTCGGCTGTGCACAACCTTATTGATCAGAATAAGGATGAGCGCGTCGATGAGGAGCAACTGGTTATCAGCGAAATCCGCGTGGACGAAGGTCCTGCATTCAAGCGGTTTCGTCCTGTGTCACGCGGACGTGCGCACCCAATTTTGAAAAGAACCTGTCATTTGACGGTTGTTATTACGAATCCGGGCGCCACATCAGAAGCCTCGGTCTCCGTCGAAGTCGACGAAGATCAAGCATAAGTTTATCAGTAATTACCTGACAAAAGAGTAACCGTAATGGGTCAGAAAACGCATCCGATTGGCTTTCGTCTCGGCATCATCCGAGGCTGGGATTCCAACTGGTACGCCGAAAAAGATTTTTCAGAAAAGCTGATGGAAGACGGAGAAATTCGTAAATACCTGAACGCCCGACTGAAACGTGCCGGTTTAAGCCGTGTCGTAATCGAACGTACGCCTAAAAGAGTCATTTTGACCCTTCACACATCGCGCCCTGGAGTAGTAATTGGCCGTGGCGGTACAGAAGTTGAAAAACTTCGTGAGGAGATCAAAAAGCTTACGAGCAAAGACATCCAGATTAACATCAACGAGATCAAACGTCCTGAATTGGACGCTAGTCTTGTGGCTCAGAACATAGCTCAGCAAATGGAAGGTCGCGTGTCCTTTCGCCGCGCGATGAAACAGGCCATTACTGCTGCAATGAGAATGGGCGCCGAGGGCATTCGTATCAAACTTAGCGGTCGTCTAGGTGGTGCTGAGATGGGACGTACGGAGCAGTATATGGAGGGACGAGTTCCGCTTCATACAATTCGTGCCGACATAGACTATGCAACGGGTACTGCGTTTACCATTTATGGAACGACAGGCGTAAAAGTCTGGGTTTACCGTGGTGAGATTCTTGGACGTCCGGATCTAAGTCCGAACGTACAAGCTCAACGTCAGCAAATGCAGCAAATGGAGCCAGAACGGGGTCGCGGTCGTCGTGGACGTCGTGATGACAACCGTAGTGGTCGCTCTGGCGGACAAGGCGGTGGACGCGATGGTGGTCAAGGTGGCCAAGGCGGCCAAGGCGGTCAAGGTGGCCAAGGTGGCAACCAGGGCGGAGGTGGCGGCAGACGCCGTTCTTAATTAAAGTTTAAAGTTTCTATTGATGTCCGGCGATTGCCGGTGACAACTGAAGAGGAAGCATCATGTTAATGCCAAAGCGCGTAAAGCGCCGCCGCGTACATAAAGGTCGGATCAAGGGTAACGCTCAGCGCGGTACTCGGGTAGACTTTGGCGATTTCGGAATCAAAGCCGTTGAAACCGGTCGTATCACAAGCCGCCAGATTGAGGCAGCTCGTATTGCGATGACGCGCCATTTAAAACGTGCTGGTCAAGTGTGGATTCGGATTTTTCCGGACAAACCAATGACTAAAAAACCTGCTGAAACTCGCATGGGTAAAGGTAAAGGTGCACCTGAATTTTGGGTAGCTGTTGTTCGGCCCGGTCGCGTAATGTTTGAAGTAGGAGGCGGAATTGATTTCGCTCTAGCTACCGAAGCTATGCGCCGAGCTCAACAGAAACTCCCTATCAAAACGAAGGTCGTAACTCGGCCTGACTATACAGCTTAGGTAGAAAGATGAAGGCAAAGGAAATACGCGAGCTAAGTGTAGAAGAAATCGAAAAACAGATTGCTGTTGAACGTGAACAAATTGTTCATCTTCGATTCCAACACGCTGTAGCAGACCTGCCAAACCCAATGATCATGCGCGACAAACGTCGTCTAGTGGCTCAACTTGAGACCATCATTCGTCAGAAGTCCGTTTAAGGATTAACATAAACTAAATGGTAGTTGGTGGGGAACGGAAAACGGCTCACCAAGCCAAAAAAAGACATGGAAGCAAGAACAGCACGTAAAGAAAGAGTCGGTCTCGTTGTTAGCAACAAGATGCATAAAAGCATCACCGTTGCCATCGAGCGTCGGATGAAACACCCGATGTATGGTAAGTATGTCAAGAAGACTACCAAACTGATGGCACACGACGAAAACAATGATGCGGGAGAAGGAGATACCGTCCGCATTATGGAAACCCGTCCGCTAAGCAAAAACAAACGCTGGCGTTTAGTGGAAGTCGTCGAACGGGCCAAATAGTCGATTAACTATCGACTAATTGCCAATTGTTCATCTTAGAGTCTGAACTTTTTCAGGCGTCAATCGAGCAAAACAATGATCCAGCAAGAATCAAGATTAAAAGTAGCGGACAATAGCGGAGCCAAAGAAGTGCTCTGTATACGTGTCTTGGGCGGAAGTAAGCGCCGTTATGCCCGAGTGGGTGATATTATTGTTGTTACTGTTAAATCAGCAATTCCTGGCGGCAACGTCAAAAAAGGGGAAGTGTCGAAAGCCGTAGTGGTTCGCACAAAAAAAGAATATCGCCGTCCAGATGGCAGTTACATTCGTTTTGATGAGAACGCAGCTGTTCTCCTCAATGCGCAGGGAGAGCCAAAGGGGACCCGTATTTTCGGCCCCGTTGCTCGCGAGCTTCGTGATAAGCAATTTATGCGTATCGTTTCACTCGCACCAGAAGTTCTGTAGACCACCAAATTGAAGATGTAAGTCCGGGTTTCCGGATGAATCAGAAAGAGAAGTCCTATGCCACGTAGTAGCAACAAGCAGAAAAAGCTGCATATTCGTAAGGGTGACACGATTCGCGTCATGACCGGGAACGATCGCGGAAAAGAAGGAAAAGTCCTTCGCGTCTATCCTGATAAAGAGCGCGTAATTGTTGAAGGTGTAAACGTGCGTGTTCGTCACACACGTCCAAACCAACTCTATCCGCAAGGTGGACGTATTCAGCAAGAAATGGCTATTCACGCTTCAAACGTGATGCCTCTTGATGGAAACGGAGAGCCAACGCGCATCGGTCGTAAAAAAATTGATGATGCAGAAACCGGACGTTCGCGTTGGGTTCGTATCGCAGCCACGACTGGCGAAGAATTAGACAGCTAAGAACAGTTTATTAGAATCAAAAGATTCCACCGACCGCAGTGAAAGAAACAGCAGCAAAGACTAAAACTAAGTCCGGTTACGTACCGAGATTCAAGACGAAATACCATACGGAAATCGTTCCTGAACTCATGAAAAAATTCGAGTATTCGAATATCATGCAGGTACCACGGCTAGTTAAAATCAGTGTCAACAAAGGTGTCGGCGAAGCCGCGACCAACAAAAAAGTTATTGATGACGCTGTAGAAGAAATTCGGACAATTACGGGTCAGCACCCGGTTGTACGTAAGGCTCGTAAAGCCGTATCCAACTTTAAGATTCGTGAGGGAATGCCAATTGGTGCTTCCGTAACGCTTAGAGGTGGAACGATGTACGAGTTTATAGATCGACTGATTACGTTGGCTCTACCTCGAGTTCGTGACTTTCGGGGAATCCCGGATCGCAGCTTCGATGGTCGAGGTAACTATTCGCTTGGGATCAAAGAACAGATCGTGTTTCCAGAAATTGTTGTTGACCAGGTCAGCGTGATTTCAGGACTAGATGTGACGTTTGTGACCACGGCCAATACGGATGAAGAAGCTTTGGCGTTGCTAAAAGCTTTCGGAATGCCGTTTGTGCGTCAAGCAAATGAAGATCCAACAACATAAACTGTCTAAGGACAAGTAAATCATGGCTAAGAAAAGCTGGATAGCTCGAGAGGCAAAACGAAAACGCACCGTTGAAAAATACGCAACGCGTCGTGCTGCCATGAAGGCTGCAGGAGACTGGGAAGGTCTGCAAAAGCTTCCACGTGATGCAAGCCCAACAAGGCTTCATAATCGCTGTCAACTAACTGGCAGATCTCGTGGATATTTGAGCGCGTTTGGCGTTAGTCGTATCGCATTTCGCGACATGGCCCGTGCCGGTCTCATTCCTGGGATGCGCAAATCGAGTTGGTAAGCCTTAAGGCTTGCTGAATCGTTCACGTCACCAAGCGCCTAAGATGGCGAACTGGTAACAACACGAAAAAATACAATGAACGTAGTAGATCCTGTTGCAGACTTTCTGACTCGTATCAGAAATGCTCAAGCTGCGAAACACCGGCATGTAGACATTCCGGCTTCCAAATTAAAGCGCGCAATGACTGAAATCCTTTTGGATAAAGGGTATGTGCGTCGCTATATCGATGTTGAAGATGGCAAACAAGGCTTAATTCGCATCTATCTAAAATATTCCAAAGACGGCTCCGCCGCCATTCGCAACCTCAAACGTGCATCCAAGCCTGGATTGCGCTATTACGTTGGTGCAGATGACATTCCCAGGGTAAGGGGCGGTCTTGGCATTGCAGTTATTTCCACATCTCGTGGAGTTATGACTGACAAAGAAGCTCGTGCCAATCATATTGGTGGCGAAGTATTGGCTTACTTATACTAGGCCAGTTTTTTAAAGCAGAATTTCGAAAAGAATCGAGAATAGAAATGTCACGAGTGGGTAAATCACCGATTCCAGTTTCAAAACTGGTAACGGTAAATATCGGTTCGAACAACTTGGTGACGGTCAAAGGACCTAAAGGAGAGCAATCTCTTCAGGTCGACCCAGACATCCTGTTGAAAATGGAAGATGGTGAGCTAGTGCTTTCCCGTCCAACTGAGCAAAAACGACACAAAGCCATGCATGGCTTGTATCGTTCTTTGATAGACAACATGATTGTTGGCGTTACTGAAGGCTTTAAAAGAGAGCTGGAAGTAATCGGGGTTGGATTTAGGGCCATCATGCAGAACGGTGTTCTGGAGTTGGCTTTGGGTTTCTCCCATCCCATCTACTTTGTACCGCCAGATGGTATCGATATTAATGTGGATACCAAACGAAGCAAGAACAATTTCATCATTGTTGAAGGAATCGACAAACAAATGGTGGGACAGGTTGCTGCAAAAATTCGGTCTCTTCGTCCGCCTGAGCCTTACAAAGGCAAAGGAGTTCGTTATACAGACGAATTTGTACGTCGTAAAGCTGGCAAAACTGCTGCTCGTTAATAGTTGTTAGATACATGACCGGAGGGTCGGTAATCTTCCGGTAATCAATAAGAATCATGGCAAAAACCAAGCAAGAAAGAAGAGAACGCGTTAAAAAGGGGATCCGTAAAAAGATCTCTGGCACAACGGGCCGTCCTCGTTTAACTGTATTTCGCTCAAGTCGTCACATTTACGCTCAGTTGATTGACGATTTGGCAGGAGTGACCCTGACGTCTGCGTCAAGTCATACCGAAGGAGTTTCCGGAGATAATCCGGTAGCTGTTGGTAAGGCGGTGGGTCTCAAATTGGCTGAAAATGCCAAATCTGAGGGCATCGATACAGCGGTCTTTGATCGCAACGGTTACCGCTATCACGGAAGGATCAAAGCACTTGCAGACGGCGCTCGTGAGGGCGGTCTGAAACTGTAATTTGATCAGCCAGAATTAAAATTTATACGAATCATGGCCAAAGAAAGAACTCGTCAGCAACGCGATCGGACAAGCGACTCTCAAATCGAATGGATTGAGCGTTTAGTTTCGGTAAACCGTGTAGCAAAAGTGGTAAAAGGGGGACGTCGTTTCTCTTTTAACGCAGTCGTCGTTGTCGGCGATGGCAAGGGCGGTGTCGGCACCGGTATGGGTAAAGCCAACGAAGTTGCAAACGCAATTTCAAAGGGTACCGAAGACGCAAAGAAAAACATTAAGCGCGTTCCAATGAAGCGTGGTACTGTTCCACATCCTGTTATTGGAAAACAAGATGCTGGACGAGTACTCTTGAAGCCTGCTTCTCACGGTACCGGCGTTATTGCCGGTGGTGGAGTGCGTGCGGTGCTTGAGTGTGCCGGATATACGGATATTCTATCTAAGTCGCTTGGATCGAGTAACCCGCACAACCAGGTCGCAGCAACAATGGATGCTTTGCGTAACTTGGAAGACCCAATGGAAGTAGCAAAGCGCCGTGGAATACCTCTGAAAAGAGTATTTGAAGGCTAAAATTGTCCTTCGGGACCCCAAAGGCTAGTAGCACCATGACAAGATTAAGAATCACCCAGGTTAGAAGCGTAGTTAAGCGCGTTGGCAAGCAGAGACGCATTGTTGAAGCACTCGGACTACGCCGTATGCATCAGACGGTGGAACATGACGACACCCCACAGATTCGTGGGATGGTTGAAAAAGTTCTACACATCGTCAAAGTAGAAAACGTATAAATCGTTGTCGAGCACTCCGTGCCCGATTTGACATCATAATTAAGCGAGTCTCGTTCACCAGACGGGGCGATGTAGCAAAAATATGGATCTGAGTAATCTCTCCCCTGCAAAAGGGGCAACAAAATCGCGCAAGCGTATCGGTCGCGGACAAGGCTCCGGCTATGGTGGACACACCGCGACAAAAGGACACAAAGGGCAAAAAGCGCGAAGTGGTGCTAGTATACCCGTGTGGTTTGAAGGTGGTCAGATGCCACTTCAACGTCGCCTTCCGAAATTTGGATTTAAAAATCCGTTCCGCGTTGAATACGAAGGTGTAAACCTAGCTCGTATTGCAACTCTCATTGAGAGTGGAAAAATCGATGTGGCAGGCGAGATCACTCCCGCGGTACTTCACGGTTGTGGCCTGGTTGGAAAAAAAGCACTTGTAAAGATTCTTGGCGGTGGTGAAGTCACTACTGCAATCAAGATATCTTCGCATGGTTTCACCGCCTCGGCTAAGCAAAAAATCGAAGCCGCCGGTGGAACTGTAACTGTTCTTTAATTTTTGCGGCTTTGTCCGCGTGCCACAAAATCATCCAATCCCCTCGCGGGATTAATCGACAGAAGTTATGGCTGGTCTTACTGAAAGTATCCGCAACATCTGGAAGATTGAAGAGCTTCGACGCCGAATAATTTATACGGTTGGACTTCTTTTAATCTATCGCCTAGGTGCCTTTGTTACCCTTCCAGGGGTTGACGCAAGTACGCTTGCAGATATTAACGCAAATGCTGATCCGAATAATTTATTGGGTCTGCTGGATTTATTTGTTGGCGGGGCATTTAGTGCCGCGGGCATTTTTGCGCTTGGAATTATGCCTTATATCACGGCCTCGATTGTGATCCAGTTGATGGGCGCGGTTGTTCCCTATTTCCAGAAACTGCAACGTGAAGGGGAAGAAGGGCGTCGGAAAATCACGCAGCTAACACGATACGGGACGATTTTAGTGACGTCTCTTCAAAGTGTTGGCTTCGCGATAAACCTGCAGTATGGTGCCACAGGAGCTGCCATTGTGATAGGAGATACGTTCTTTATGGTCACTACTGTGATTGTTCTGGTATCGGGGACCATGTTTGTAATGTGGTTGGGAGAAAGGATTACTGAGAACGGTATTGGAAATGGTATTTCCTTAATCATCATGATTGGAATCATTTCTCGTTTGCCTGTTTCGGTGTGGAACGAGGCGGAGCTTTCTGGTAACATGTTCATCTTCTTGATTGAAGTCGCCCTGTTTGCGTTGGTAACGGCGGGCGTAATTCTGGTAACCCAGGGTATGCGACGCATCCCAGTTCAGTATGCGAAGCGTGTTGTAGGACGTAAGGTATATGGTGGTTCAACCCAATATCTTCCATTGAAGATCAATGCTGCCGGCGTCATGCCGATCATTTTCGCACAGTCGATCATGTTTGTGCCTGCCACGTTTGCAACGATGTTTCCCGAAAGTGCTTTCATGCAACAAATGGGTGTCTTCTTTACTGACATTTCCTCGTGGGGATATTCAGCCATATTCTTCGTGATTTGTGTGTTCTTTACATACTTCTATACTGCTATCGCAGTGAATCCAAAAGAAATGGCGGATACGATGAAACGTCAAGGTGGTTTTATCCCTGGTATTCGTCCTGGGAAGCAGACGAGCGAGTTTATAGATAATATTTTGACGCGAATCACGCTTCCAGGATCAATTTTCCTTGGGCTGATCGCAATTTTACCGGCTTTTGCTATCCAGTTCGGAGTGACCTACGGGTTTGCTCAGTTCTTTGGAGGAACCAGTTTGTTGATTTTAGTCGGGGTAACGCTCGACACATTGCAGCAAGTTGAAAGCCACTTGTTGATGCGACACTATGACGGGTTTATGAAATCCGGTCGTCTAAAAGGCCGTCGCTAAAAAGGTTCTGATCATGATTCACCTCAAAAACGAAAGAGAGATCGAAGGGCTGCGTGCTTCCGCCGACTTGGTGGGAAGAACGTTGGGCGCGGTCGCACCGGCGGTGGTGCCGGGCGTCTCTACGATGGAGCTGGATCAGATCGCCGAAAAATTTATTTTGAACCACGGTGCTAAGCCTGCATTTAAGGGCTACAGAGTTGGAAAGGAAGTATTTCCTGCCACGTTGTGCACCTCGGTTAATGATGAAGTAGTTCATGGAATTCCAGATAACACTCTTTTGAAAGAGGGTGATATTGTATCCGTGGATTGTGGTGTGTTGTTAGATGGGTTCTATGGTGATAGTGCTTTCACTTTTGCCGTTGGAGCCATTTCTGAAGACACACAGCTATTGCTGGCTACCACGTATGATTCTTTGATGCTTGCTACAAAACAAGCAACAACCGGAAAACGGCTTGGCGACATTGGCGCAGCCATACAAGAATTATGCGAGGAAAGAGGATATGGGGTAGTGAAGGATTTGGTAGGTCACGGTATTGGCCGCAGTTTACACGAAGATCCACAAGTACCTAATTATGGTCGATCTGGTAGCGGTCGAAAATTGAAATCTGGTCTAGTGATTTGCATTGAACCAATGATAAATCGCGGATCGGCTCATGTTCGCACCGAGGGAGATGGTTGGACCGTAAAGACCGCGGATTCATTACCATCGGCGCACTATGAACATATGGTCGTAGTGCGGCCAGGTGAATCTGAGATCCTGACCACCTTTCGATACATCGAGGATGTTCTCGAAGTATTACCCTATAAACAGATTGTTGATATAGCTCATGGCTAAGCAAAAATCCATTGAACAAGATGGAGAAGTGGTAGATGCACTTCCCAACGCACAATTTCGAGTCCGTCTAGAAAATGGACACGAGATACTCGGATTACTTTCAGGAAAGATGAGGATGTATTTCATCAAGATTCTTCCTGGGGACCGAGTAAAGGTTGAATTATCTCCTTATGACTTGTCAAAAGGCAGAATAGTTTACCGATATAAATAAGCTTCACAATTACGTCATGAACCTATGTGGTACATTGACGTAATGAATAGGCTAAAACTAAAAATGACTTGCTGCTTCGGCAGCGGGCAAAAAGACACCACTTGACATGAAAGTTCGTGCCAGTGTCAAAAAACGCGGAGCTGACGACAAAATTGTTCGTCGAAAAGGCCGCGTTTATGTGATCAACAAGAAGAACCCGAAACACAAACAGCGTCAGGGATAGAGCTTTACGCTCTGGCCCGGCACTTTAGCTGCTGATATCATGCCTCGAATCGCAGGACAAGATTTAAATACCAAAAAGCGAGGAGAAATCGCTTTGACGGCAATATTTGGAATAGGTCGCGCTCGCGCGATTGAAATTCTGACTCGATTGGATATTGATCCCAATGAGAAACCGGAAAATTGGACGGACGAACAAACCCGTGCAATCCGAAAACTCATTGAAGATGAATATGCAGTTGAAGGTACATTGCGAACCGAAATTCAGCTGAACATCAAGCGATTGATGGACATTGGCTGCTACCGGGGTCTTCGGCATCGTCGTGGTTTGCCAGTTCGCGGTCAGCGAACCCAAACCAACGCACGAACCCGCAAGGGTAAGAAGAAAACGGTTGCAGGTAAAAAAGCTGCTCCACGTAAATAAGATTTAATAACTCTTCTGCTTTAAGGCAGAAGCCCTTTAATCATCCCAACGAACAATGGCAAAGAGACAACGGGGAGGCACACGTACACGTAAAAAAAACGTGGTGATTGAGTCCAATGGACAGGCTCATATCAAAGCCACTTTTAATAACGTGCAAGTGACGCTTACAGACCAGTACGGGAATACGATTTCTTGGGCCAGTTCAGGTAAACTGGGTTTCAAAGGCAGCAGGAAGAATACTCCTTATGCTGCACAGATAGCCGCTGCGGCTGCTGGAAAAGAAGCTCATGACCTTGGACTAAGGCGCGTAGAAGTTTTCGTAAAAGGTCCCGGATCTGGACGTGAGTCTGCAATTCGTGCACTTTCTAACATTGGTTTAGAAATTGCTACGATTCGCGACGTTACTCCTGTTCCCCACAATGGCTGCCGGCCCCCAAAACGCCGCCGCGTCTGACGCGAACGGTGGAATCCAACTCTAAAATGGCCGGACACCTTAACGTGTCTGGTTATGATGGAATCGGTTTTCAAAGGGAATAATTGGTCCGGCTATGGGCTGCGGAAAAGCACCCATACGTTTGTAATACTCCAAACGAGAGGTATCTCACTATGGCCCGATATAGAGGCCCCAAACAGAAGATTGCACGCCGCTTTAAGGAAGCAATCTTCGGCCCGAGCAAAGCGCTCGAGAGAAAACCCCACCCTCCTGGGCAGCACGGTAGAAACCGTCGCTCCAAGGAGAGTGAATATGCTGTCCAGCTTAAGGAAAAGCAGAAAGCCAAATATACATATGGCGTTCTGGAGCGACAGTTTAGAAATCTGTTTGCAAAAGCAGCACGTAAAAAAGGTGTAACTGGAGAAAACTTACTTAAGTTTTTGGAAGCCCGGTTAGATAACACCGTTTTTCGTCTTGGTTTTGCCCGAACCCGTCAGCAGGCGCGTCAGTTGGTTAATCACGGACACGTGATGGTCAATGGACGAGTTCTCAATATTCCATCGGCACAATTACGGTCTGGCGACATCATTGCGCTTCGTCCGAAAAGTCGGGATTTGGCAGTGGTTGGCGAATCCTTGGAACGTTCTCGTAAGAATTTCCCTTGGTTGGATCTAGATCGCAACCTACTTCAGGGCAAATTCCTCGATTATCCCAACCGTGAAGACATTCCTGAAAATATCAAAGAGCAGCTCATCGTTGAGCTTTACTCGAAGTAAACCTTCAGGAGTTCTTTTCACCGTGTTCGTTTTGTGATTTGCAGCGCATTCGAACTCTTTTCAATCACCTTGCATAGATCAAGCTGATATGAGCACATATTCGATTCAGATGCCGGACGGCGTTGACGTAGAAGAAACTACAGACACCTACGGCAGATTTGTTATTCAACCGCTTGAACGCGGCTTCGGAGTTACGATTGGCAACGCATTGCGTCGTGTATTACTATCCTCTCTTCAGGGGATAGCGATCACAGCCATCAAAATTGACGGCGTTCAGCACGAGTTTTCTACAATAGAAGGCGTGACGGAAGATGTTGCGGACATCATTCTGAACCTCAAAGGAGTCCGTTTTCGGGCCAATGAAGGTGCAGATGGTAATATCCATTTCATCGTAAAAGGCCCAGGATCGTGGAGCGGGAAAAATATCGCAGACGCCACCAGCGACTACGAAATCCTAAATCCTGAACACCACGTTGCTACCGTTTCCAAAGGTACTAGCTTCTCCGTTGAATTACGGATGGAAAAAGGCCGTGGATACGTACCTGGAGACGAAAACAAGCGTGCCGACGATCCGATTGGTGTTGTGGCAATGGATGCCATTTTTACACCGATTAAAAACGTGAGATATACGATCAGTCAAACCCGCGTGGGAGAGAAGATCGATTTCGAAGCGTTGAACATGGAAGTCACAACGGATGGTTCCATTCTTCCTGAGGACGCTCTAGCGTCTGCGGCTCAAATCCTACGGGATCATGTCAATCTCTTTATCAAGATGGACAGCGAGCCTCAGCCAACGGAAGAAGAGAAAGAAGTAGATGCTGAAGTCCAACGAGTCCGCGAACTGCTATCGCAGTCAGTGGATGAACTAGACCTTTCAGTTCGTGCGCATAATTGCCTCAAAGCGGCAAATATCAAAACAATTGGCGACCTAGTTCGCCGCGATGAATCTGAAATGCTGAAGTTTCGCAACTTCGGTCGTAAATCACTCCAAGAGTTGATGCAGGTTATCATTGAGCGCAATCTTCAATTCGGAATGGACGTTGATCGGTTCCTTTTAGACGTTAAAAACTGATCACGTCAGCCCGTAACGCGGACGACCAACAGACATAGACGATGAGACATCAGAAAAAAGGATTTAAACTCGGACGCACGAGTGCCCACCGTAAAGCAACGCTTAAGGCGTTGTCGAATGCTCTAATCCTCCACAAAAGGATTACGACTACCATTACGAAGGCTAAAGCACTGCGTATGTTCGTTGAGCCCATTATAAATAGGGCAAAGGAAGATTCGACATTGAATCGGCGCCAAGCTTTTAGGCACCTTCAGGATAAAGAGTCTATCAAAGAACTTTTCGGCGATATCGCAGGAAAAATTTCAGATAGACCAGGTGGATATACCCGCATCGTAAAACTGGGTCAACGTGCCGGCGATAGTGCAGAAATGGCTATCATTGAGCTAGTTGATTACAACGATGTGCGACCAGACGGTACAAGTTCTGGATCAGGTAAGAAAACCCGTCGTGCAGGGCGCCGCAAAAAGTCAGGTGATGCTGTAGCAGCGCCAGCGACAAAGTCAGATTCTAAAGCTGCCGTTCCTTCGGCTGCAGTAGAAGCTGAAGACGCTGTAGTTTTGGCTGAAGAAGTAGATGTTGAAACAGCCGTAGAAGCGGTTGTCGAAGCTACTCCTGAAGTTGAAGCTCCAGAGGTTGCCGCGGCAGTTGAAGAAGCTCCTGAAGCCGTTAAGGCTCCAGCCGAAGCTGAGGAAGCTCCGGAGGCCGTTAGGGCTCCAGCCGAAGCTGAGGAAGCTCCGGAGGCCGTTAAGGCTCCAGCCGAAGCTAAGGCCGCTCCAGATGCAGATGCTAGCGCAGATGAGTCTGATGAAGCCAAAAAGGCATAGATTTCTAGACTTAAAGGATCTGTTTTAAGTTGATAGAACTCAAGATTTAGGGGCGGGCGTCGTAGGCGCCCGCCCCTTTCTTATATTTGATGTTCTTCCATCCAAATCTTTTACGGATATCCCCTCTACATTTCGCTCGGAACGTTGCACATATTCGATTCGTCAAAGATACCACGCAAACTACCGGCTGATCTAAACAGAAAGTGGAACAGGGTATGTTAGGAGGGTATAACCCTGACTCGCATAAAAGAATAGATGATTGAAGCTTCCTCCATATTAAAGAAAAATGGAATTCGTATTGAACAAGAATACGAAGATCGCTTGGAGAGCTTGCTGGTTTCATGTCGTGCTAATCTGAAAACAGTAGACGAAGAACTGATAAAGCGAGCTTTTCGCCTGAGTTACTGGGCCCATCGAAACGACACCCGGGCTTCTGGCGAACTGTATATAGGCCACCCTCTCGAAGTGGCAAAAATTTATGTCGAACAGATAGGATTCGACGATGTGGGAGTTGCCGCCGCGCTTCTCCACGACGTAGTTGAAGATACCGAGCTTTCCCTGGAGTTCATTAGAGAGACATTTGGTGACTCTCTGGCGTCAATTATTGACGGGTTAACCAAGATATCGACGGCATTCGAGACGAGAGATATTAGCAAGGCAGAAAACGTTCGGAAACTGCTCTTGTCGATGGCTTCAGATATTAGAGTCATCTTTATCAAATTTGCAGATCGAATCCACAATATGAGGACGTTGGGCTCCTTACCGTCGCATAAACGATTAAAAATTGCAACGGAAACCTTGACCCTGTTTGCGCCTCTTGCGCATCGTTTTGGTTTTTTTGCTATCAAATCTGAACTGGAGGACCTGTGCCTTGAATATATTCATCCGGAAGAGTGGGAGGAGATCACGAGTGGCTTGCGGGATTCAAAAAAGGAGCGGGATGCCTACATTTTACAGTTCATCGAACCGTTAAAAGCGCGATTGAATTCAGAAGGTTTTTCTTTTGAAATGTATGGTAGATCTAAAAATTTGTATTCGATTTACCGCAAAATGAAGCGGCAGGATAAGCCGCTCAAGGAAATTTATGACATTTTTGCGATCCGCATTGTATTGGACGGAGAGGGGACAAAGGGAAAAGAGGACTGCTGGCGTGTTTATTCGATTATTACAGATTTGTACAAACCTCTAACCGAACGGTTTAGAGACTTTGTATCCGTACCCAAGTCAAATGGTTATCAAAGTTTACATACAACAGTTTTGGGGCCTGGCGTACAACGAGTTGAAGTGCAGATTAGAACGAATGAAATGCATGAAATTGCTGAAAAAGGTGTAGCAGCGCATTGGAAGTACAAGGAACGTATTCTTTCTGATGACAAGGAAATGGATTCCTTACTGAATTGGGTTCGAGAATTGCTTGAAAATCCAGAGTCGGAAAAGGCTTCTGATTTTGTGGGGGACTTCAGCCTAAATCTGTACGATGAAGAGATTTATATCTTTACTCCGAAAGGTGATCTGCACTCATTACCAACCGGAGCATGCCCCGTAGATTTTGCATATCTCGTTCACACAGAAGTGGGATTTCATTGTATTGGGGCCAAGGTAAACGGAAAGATGGTGCCACTTTCCTATGCGTTAAAGAGCGGCGATCAAGTTGAAATAATAACGTCGAAAAAGCAGAGACCGAACCCTGACTGGGTAAAATTTGTCGTCACCCAGAAGGCCAGAAGTCGCATTCGACATTGGATCAACGAAGAGCGCAGAAAAGCAACGGAACTTGGCAAAGAAATATGGCAAAAACGAACCTCAAAACTTGGACTTGAGGTCAGTGAACAGGATTTGGCTCGAATCGCCACCAAGTTGCGATTTCCCAATACCCAACAGATCTTTTTTGAATTGGGTTCGGGTTTGTTTGATGTGAACGATTTATTAAAGACGGCGAAAGGATTCTTAAAGGGGGATGAACCGGGTCTTGCTGAATCTGAGACGTTAAGACTTCAATACGAATCATTCTTAAACAGTGCTCAGTCTTCAGGCTCTCCGGGACTTCTCATTGATGGCGAATTGCATACTGACATTGCCACGGACTACGCGACGTGCTGTAATCCAATCCCGGGAGATTCGGTTTTTGGATTTATCTCAAAAACAGGTGCCATCAAGGTGCATCGGGTGAGTTGTCCCAACGCTCCAAATTTGGTTTTAAATTTAGCTGATCGGATAATTCCCGTCGAATGGAGCCGTCAAAAAGACATTCATTTTGTTTCTGCTTTGCGAGTAATGGGTGAAGACAGAGTCGGAATTCTGAGTGATTTGACCCAAGTAATCTCAAAAACTTTAAAGACCAACATTCGGTCCATAACTATTTCAACCGACGATGGCGTTTTTGAAGGTAATATTGTGCTTTTTGTAAACGATCTAGAACATCTTCGTCGATTAATTGATCGAATCAAGAAAATTGATGGGATTCACGGCGTTTATAGGTATGAAGATCAATCTGATGAAAACGGGACACGTTAAGTTTCTGAAATAGTTGACTTTGGAGCAAGTAAACCGTTATTTGACGCGCCAAGTTATCACCTCTCTTTGTTTAATAAAAAAATGTCCAATCGACCTAAGACTTTAACTAAAAAAGATGTAGCTCGCCGCGTTTCAGAATTGGTTAATGAGCCTATTTACAAATGTGAACCCTGGGTAGCGTCGGTAATAGGTACAATTGGGGACCTTATGATGGAAGCTTCTCCAGAAGTTAGAATTGAATTGCGAAATTTTGGCGTTTTTGAGGTGAAAAAAACCAGGGCGAAGCCTAAGGCTCGAAACCCAAAAACAAATGAAACAGTTTTTATTCCAAGCCGAAGGAAGACACATTTCAAGCCTAGCAAACGGATCAAAGCCGTGCTTCAACAACCTTTAAGTGATTCAGGAATGCCTGCTAACAACGCGGATGCTCAGGTTGCGGAAAGTGATTTAGTCCTTTCTGCCTGATGGCTTAGATTCACCTAAGAGGTGATAATATGATGCGAGGTAGATTGGTTGGAATCGATTATGGAACAAAACGGGTCGGAATTGCGATTGCAGACCCTTTTCGTATGTTTTCACAGCCTGTTGGTACCTACTCTCAAGACGAAGCCTTGCTTATATTGGATCGAATAAATGCCGAAAATTGGATATCATCTATCGTGATCGGGTGGCCCTTAGAAGAGGATGGAAAGGCTGGTCCGGCCACCGTTAGGGTCCAACAGTATGTGAATCGTCTAAAAAAACGATTTAAGAAGGCCGAAATCATACTTCAAGATGAGCGATATACCACTCAGAGTGCAAAGGAAATGATCAAGGAAGGCGCCCGACCTTCTCTTAAGAAAACCGGTCGAGCTCGAATCGATACGGCCGCAGCCGGAATAATTTTACAAGAGTACTTGGAAGACACTGATTCCACATTACCGTCATAATGATTCAGCCGATTTATTTATTGGGATCACAGGTCCTCCGAAATCCTACCGTTCCTGTTGATGGAGATTCTCCATCGCTGCGGGTGTTGATTTCTGATATGTTGGAAACCATGCGAGGCGCACGGGGAATTGGCTTAGCCGCCCCTCAAATTGGGCGATCTGAGCGACTTTTTGTAGTTGATGTATCCTCAATGAAGGATGATATCGAAGAAAACGGGGGTGAAATGCCGCCCCAGCCCATGATTTTTATTAATCCTGTAATGGATTCAGAGTTTGGCGAAGAGGATGAATTTGAGGAGGGATGTTTATCTATTCCTGATATTCAGGAAATTGTCGTTAGGATGGATCAGATCACGATCTCCTATCTGGATTATGACTTTCAATCTCACACTAAATCTTTTGATGGGATCCTTGCTCGAGTAATTCAGCATGAGTATGATCATATAGAAGGAATTTTATTTTTGGACCACCTTACCGCATTCAAACGCAGGCTTCTTAAAAGAAGGCTAAATGAGATTATTGCAGGATATACAGAGGCGGAATATCCCGTCTACACGGAAGAACGCGGGGTGATTTTACCAGAATTTGAAGACGACGAACAGAGTGACGATTCTTCAAAAGGACCCCTGTGAGACTCCTCCTGGTGAACTACTTAGACCATGAACGCTGAAGAACAACAGCAAAAATAAACAAGGCGGATTGTACTAAGACAATCACTGCACCCGAAGGTAAATCCAACAGATACGAAAGGTACAGCCCAAGTACAGCCGAAAATGCGGAAAACGCGATGGCGCTGAGGGTCATTGCTTTGAACGTTGGCGCCAACAACCTTCCAGCCGCCGCAGGAATTACCATCCAAGCAGCTACTAAAAGGATTCCAACGATTTTGACGGAAAGCACTATGGTTATGGCGATAAGTACGGTTAAGAGCGTATCATGACCACGCACGGACAACCCTTCGATGCGAGCCGCTTCTTCATCAAAACTGGCATAAGCCCAAGCGGCCCAATGAGTTTTCAGTGTTACGATTCCAACCAATGCAAGGCAAGCACTGATCCAAACATCTGTGTTTCCAACCGACAGTATGGAGCCAAACAAGTACGAAAAAGCATCAACTTGTTGTCCGGATTTCAACGAAAGGAAGAGGATCCCAAGGGCCACTGAAACACTGAAAAAAATACCGATGGCCGTGTCGCCCGAAAGTTTGGTGTGACTTTTAACCCAAGAAATACCGGCTGCAACTACAACGGTGAAAGGAAGTGCAATCCACAAAGGCTGAATCCCGAGGAGCAGCCCCAGAGCAATGCCTCCAAAAGCAGCGTGTCCTAGGCCGGCACCCAAAAAACTGAGCTTTCGTTGGACTAAAAATACGCCATAATAACCCGACAGAGCGCTGAGCAGCAGACCGGCCACTAAAGCTCGTTGCATAAACGGATAGGCCATAAAATCAACCATCAGGATGACCTCCGCTGAGCACACCATGGGAGTGTCCTACGTGTCCAAAAGCTTCTCGAATCGCTTTTTCAGTTAGAGCTTCGTCAGCCTTGCCGAAGGCGACTTGATGTGTTTTGAGGACCAGCACATGAGTGGCATGATGAAACGCGACTTCCCAGTCATGGGTAATCATGATAACCATTGCGCCGGCGCTTCGGCGGTAGTTTTCAACGATCTCCAAAAGATCAGCCGCTCCGGCTTGATCGACACCGGCCGAGGGTTCATCGAGGATTAGCAGCTTAGGATTGCCGATAACTGCCCTAGCCAGGTATACTCGCTGCAACTCTCCGCCAGAAAGATTGCGAATTTGTTGATGCCCAAGGTGACCTGCACCAACCTTATCAAGTGCATCATCCACAATTTCCTTGCACTCGCTATTCATTGACCAAGGCCATTTTCTCTTCAGTGCGGTGGCAACGAGCTCATCCGCGCGCGCTGGAAAAGAGCGGTCCAGCGTCTTAATCTGAGGGACATACCCAATTCTAGAGGAGTGTTCAGAATCTAATTCAATGCTACCGCTATACTCCTGAAGTTTGAGGATACATCTAATCAATGTTGATTTTCCGCCACCGTTTGGCCCTAAAACTGCCATAAACCCATTCGAGGGTAGCGAAAAATCAACCGCTTTCAGGATCAATTTATCGCCAACTTGAACAGATAGGTCATGAATTGAAATCATTCCGAACCGGGTAGAAGTGCTGCAACTAACGACTCAAGATACGATTCATAGGATAGTTGGTGGGTACCCAAGGGGTCAACTTCCACAACTTTTATCCCTAAATCGCGAGCCACAGCATACATTGCCCTATTATCGACGGCTGTTTGAACCAATAACGTTTGGCATCCCAACTGTGTGGCTTGGTCCATCATCATACTAAGGGTTCGAGGAGACGCATCGTGTCCAGGAAGTGGCTGGAGTGGGCCAACCGAACGAATCTTAAATCTGTCTAAAAATTGCGTCATAAACGGGTGAGCCACTACAACACATTCGTTTTGTACCGCCTCTAGTCGTTTGGCTATTAAAATTGAAACAGAGTCAATTCGAACGGAAAAGGCAGTAGCTTTTCGTCGAAAAACCGGGCAAGTGTCTTTCTGAAGGAGGCACAAGGAGTCCGTCAGGGTTCGAAGTGCATCCAGTACGGCCACTGGGTCCGTCCAATAATGAACATCCAAATCACGGTCTCCATTCCATAAGGGTAGCGTGTCATGCGCCGCTAGACTAGCAGCCCAGCCGTCAAGGTCAGAATGAGCATATACCAGAAGGGGGGAGTCGTTCAGCAGTTGTGCTTGGGAGGGCGATACCTGGAATCCGTGTGGTGATTGGCCTTCTTTTAGTAGTACCTGAACTTCAAAATTTGCAGCTACAGGATTGATTATCAGCCCCAAAACGGGCAGTGTTGTAATGATGGTTCTAGAAGTGGTTTGCTCGGGCTTATTAGAACCACATCCACAGACAATCAACAATACCAATAGAACATGTTTGGAGTGAATCATGAGATATCTACCGCTTCAGCAATTCGACGTGCGGTTTCCGAAAACGGACGGTACGAACACTCAAGGATACGGACTGCTTTGGTGTTGTCGTAATACGAAACTAAAGATGCTACTTGGGCCGTCTCACGAGTCAAGGCAGGTTCTGTTCGGGTAATTTTGGCAGACCATTCCAGCAGAGATGCCAGCATGACAAATGTATTTTTCCCAATTTGTCTAGCAGGCGGCTTAACTGATAGTGCAATTGACAACGTTGTAAGGATCTCTCTCCAAGTCAAATTATGGCCTGCCAAAATGTAACGTTCACCGCAGGTCCCTTTCTCAAACGCGGCGACTATTCCGGTCGCAACATCCTCAACGTCCACCACATTCGTTCCGCCTTGTGGAAGAAACAAAATAGATTTCGCCGCAAGTTTTTCGGCTATTTGCATCGTGTTTTCGCCTTTTTTGCCAGGACCCATGATTAGCGAGGGGTTGACAATAACGGCATCTAGGCCCTCGGCGATCCCACGATAGACCTCCATTTCAGCCATGTGTTTTGAAGTGGCATAAACGGTATTTAGCTTCGACCGCTTCCATTCCGACGATTCGTTCTTCTCACCAATTTGGGTTTCCGATCTGCCAAGGGCAGCAATACTTGAAACATGGACCAAGCGCTTTATATCGGCTTCAATGGCAGCATTCACGACGTTGGCAGTGCCCTGGACGTTGACCGACATGAGCTGGTCTTCAGATTGTTTTCCCTGATATCCTAAATAGGCTGCGCAATGAAATACTCCTTCAACGCCCTTCATTCCTGCGAGAAGGGAATCGTAGTCCAATACATCGCCGATTAGCCAATCGACACCTGAAAAAGCAGCATTATTAGCGGCAAGTCTTGAACTAGAACTAGAACTAGAACTCGAACTCGAACTTGACCGCCGAATTGCACGAACTTCGTGGCCAAGGGTCACCAGTTGACGAGCGAGCACCGAGCCCAAAAATCCGGTAGCGCCAGTTAAAAATACTTTCACGATGCAACTTGTCCGAATTCTAGTAGAACTTGTCCTTTTTGGACTGCATCGCCCGGCTGAATCCGAATCGCGGCAATTACACAATTCGAAGGCGATTTAATCTCGTTTTCCATCTTCATGGCTTCTAATATCAGGAGGCTCGCTCCTGATGACACGACGTCGCCTACCTCAACCGAGATAGAAATTACTAGTCCTGGCATGGGCGAAATCAATTCCGATGGTAATCCAGCTTCGGCTTCATCCCATCCCAATTGGGTCAGCAGTTGTTCGCGATGATCGAGCACAACTGCAGCAAACGTCTGATTCCTAGCGGACAGTTTTATGTTTTTTCGATCTTCAGCTTCGATAACTAAGGGAGTTGTTTTTCCTCCTGAATGCAGAACGTATTGATTCCCGCGTACATGGTCCAAACGAATTCCTTGCTCACTTAGGTGCACAGGGTCTAGATCAACGGGCGTCCCACCATTTACATGGACGCGAAAAGGAGCAGGAATATGGTCACGCGCTTTTGACAAGAGAAAGAAAAGTCAAATTCAGAAAACAATAGAATGTACTCTAAGATACATCAAAGCGATCATCTACGTTAAGACCCAAATTGTGCCAGGTAAATGACAATGTTCATCGTCTTTCGTAGTAATTTCAACCGATACAGAGAACGTTGCCAAAACCCATGCATTCACATTAATTGATTCAATTTAATTTCCCTATGGACGTAATTCAGAAAATTGGAGTGTTTACCTCTGGCGGAGACGCGCCGGGAATGAACGCCTGTTTAAGAGCAGTCGTTCGTAAATCTGTTTCCATAGGTCTTGATGTGGTGGGTATTCGACGTGGATACCAAGGCATGATTGAAGGCGATTTTGTTGATATGGATGCAAAGTCCGTTTCCAACATCGTTCAAAAAGGAGGGACCATATTAAAAAGTGCAAGGTCGAAGGCATTCCGAACAGTAGAAGGGCGGGCGAAGGCAGCAGCGCATCTTAAGGACGCCGGCATCCATGGCCTCATCGCAATAGGAGGAGACGGTACATTAGCGGGCGCATCCGTGTTTTATGACGAGTATCAGATTCCCTTGGTCGGTTGTCCTGGAACGATTGATAATGATTTGTTCGGCACCGACGAGACGATTGGATTTGACACGGCTCTAAATACTGCCATTGAAAATATTGACAAGATTCGAGATACGGCAGACGCACATGACCGGTTGTTTTTGGTGGAAGTGATGGGACGCGATACGGGATTTATCGCACTACATTGTGGAATTGGCGGCGGGGCCGAGATGGTGATGATTCCGGAATCGCTTACTGACTTGGATGAAGCCAAGCACCATATTTACACATTGATGTCCTCGCAGCATCGTTCTTCCATTGTCATTGTGGCGGAAGGAGATGACACTGGGGGAGCAACTCAAATTGCTAATGTACTGAAAGCAGATTCCGCGTTTGAAAATATTGACCTGCGGGTTTGTATTCTTGGCCATACTCAGAGGGGAGGGGCTCCATCGGCACGCGATCGCGTATTGGCGAGTCGTTTAGGAGTTGCTGCAGTAGATGCGATGATGGCCGGACACGCTAACGTAATGGTAGGAATCGTAAATAACGAAATTGTGTTGACCCCTTCTCGCAATGTTTGGAGCCGCAAAAAAAGCATTAGTTACGAATTGCTCGGTCTAATCCAGATACTGAGCTGATAAAACGAATTATAAATAGATAAGAGAGTGTCCAAAAATTCAACTTCAGGTATGCCACCCATTGGAATGGTAGAGGGCAAAAAACCTCAAATTGAGCGAATGTTCGACGCGATTGCTCCTCGATATGACCTTTTGAATCGTGTCTTGAGCGCGGGAATAGATCAGAAATGGCGTAAGAAAGTGATACGTCTGGTCTTAGAAAAGCAGCCTTCAAGCGTCCTTGATGTGGCAACAGGCACCGCTGATTTGGCTATTATGGGAGCTCAAAACGGCATTCCCAAGACGATAGGAGTTGATATTTCAGAAGAAATGTTAACCGTAGGGCGTCGAAAAATATCATCAAAAGGACTAGTTGAAAAAGTTGTTCTTCAGACTGGAGATGCGGAAAAACTTCCTTTTTCTGATGGCCAATTCGACGCAGCCATGGTGGCTTTCGGGGTTCGAAACTTCGAAAATCTAGATGAAGGGTTGAGTCAGATTTTTCGCGTACTTAAAAAAGGAGGTCGGTTAGTTGTTCTCGAATTCAGTAAGCCGTCCGCGTTTCCAATCAAACAAAGCTACGCCTTTTACAACCGATACATTCTCCCTTTGGTTGGCCGTCTTATTTCAGGAGACCAAGCGGCCTATACCTATTTGCCGGAATCTATCGCCGCTTTCCCAGAAGGAGCAGCTTTTTTGGACCACATGAAAAAAGCAGGCTTCAAGGAAGTAAGAGATCAACGTCTTACGTTTGGAGTGGCTTCAATTTACGTGGGAGAACGCCAATAGGCGGTTTTTGAAGCAAAGGCAACGTTACTGCATGCTGAGGTTTACAGTCAGGATTTGAATTTGATCATGCAGCACTCATTAAATCCGCCAGTATTGCGGTATTCCACGGAGTCCATAAGTTTTCGCATGATGTGAACTCCGAATCCTCCCGTCTTTTTGGACTTCGCGTATTGTAAAAGATCAGGTTCCTGGTATGCCGCCCGGTCAAACTTAAGCCCCTTGTCCCGAATAACGACCACCAATTTATCGGGCATAGTAGTGATGGTGATGTCGATTACCTGATCGGCATTACCCTCGTAGGAATGTTCGATTACATTCGTGCATGCCTCATCAACTGCCATTTTCATCTGCTCAACCACACCCTCAGCAAACTTTGCCTGAGTGGCGTGAGACGTCACAAACTCTCGAACTTCCTCTAGGAAGCTCGTTGAGCTCGGAATGGTCAATGTATGAGTATTAACAGCCACGTTCGCTAACTGATAAACGTTTAATTATTAGGCGTTTGACGGATCAAATTTGCCGATGGCATCAGCTTCTAAGTCAATAATGTCGAAAAGCATCGGAAAGCCGAGCAAATCAAACACATTATATACTTTAGGTTGAAGCGCAGCGATCTTGATATCGCCACCAAGTTCACGGATGTCCTCAATGTATGCCATGAACACACCCAGTCCAGCGCTGGATATATACATCAAGCTTGCTCCATTAATTATGATGTGAACTTGATTGTTTGCCTGGCATTTTTGAATAGCAGCCTCTAACTCTGAAGCTGTATGGGCGTCCAATTCGCCTTTAAGATCTAATATTTGTATATGGCCGCTACTGCGGAATCCAACGGAAAAGTTGCTCATAGCTATTATTAAGGCTTGGTGTGTGGTCTATCCTCATGCAGAAGGTCACATAAGAAAAAAGGAAGATACTGCGTCATGCGGTTTCATGTAAGGGATGTTCTTGACTTATGAGCGAATCTAGAGGAATGCCATGCCATTTTAGGACGACTAACGTCATATCATCGTCGTATTCTTCTCCGGCTATGAAACTCCTTAAATCTCTTAAAACAGCAGCGTGAATGCCATCAGCATCATCATGACGATGATCCTCAAGTAAACTTAAAAGCCTTTCATAGCCATATTCTTCGCCAGATTCGGAACGACTTTCGACCACTCCGTCTGTGTACAACACAAAAAGGTCCCCAGGCTGCAATGCGATCGACTCTTCGGTCAGGCTGCGTTGAAAAAGCTCTCCGCGATCTAGTCCGAGTCCAAGGCCTGGGGTTCGAATGTATCGAGATTCACCACTTAGGCGGACAATTGCAGCAGGGCAGTGGCCGGCTCTTGCAATGACAAGGTTTTCTTTTTCAAGATCAAGAATGGCATAGATGGCCGAAATAAATACGTTCCTATCTAAACTTTGCCCCAACGCGACGTTGGCGTGGTGCAAGAACATGGAAGGGGAATCCGCAAGTCGACTTACGGATTGGAAGATGCCTTGCATTTCAGCCATGTAAAAAGCCGCTGAGGTACCTTTTCCAGAAACATCGCCGATTATGACTCCTAGTTTATGCTCTCCAAGGCGAACGAAATCATAATAGTCTCCACCAACTTCCTGGGCGGACACGCTACTAGCAGCCATTGACATGCCGCTCATTATAGGCACGTTTTGAGGAAGCAACCGCTTTTGTACTTCTCGAGCGATGCTCATTTCGCGAGATAGTCGTTCCTTTTCTACTTGTTGTTCGAATAGTCTCGAATTATCTATGGCAAGCGCAGCTTGCGCCGCAAACACTGCAATGGTCTCCGCATCATCGCGCTCAAAGCCGTTAATCACCCGTTTTGCGGCGAAAAGTGCACCTATTACTTCGTCGCGAGCAATTAAAGGCGTCACTAATAAGCTTCCAAGCGCACTGTTTCCAGGCGCTACATTCATACGATGATCTGTCGAAGCCCGATTGACAATGATCGGCATACGGTCGGTCAACAAATCTTCGATGATGAGGTCTGAGTTAATCAATTCGCCTACACGTTCGCTGGTAATATTGTGTGTACTCACTACTCTGTATTGAAGGCTTCCAGATTGATAGTCGGGCATAGCCAGCCACGAAAAATCGGCTGAACCCGCTTCGACGGGGGCAGAGCCTACCGTGCCGAATAATTTTTCAGCGTCGAACACTTGGCTGACCAGATGGGCCATGGAAAATATCGTGGCCCGCTCTCCTTCTCTTTGTTCGTAGTCCCCTGTAGTGGGCAGATGAAATAACAAGGATAGGAATGCGGTCATGCAATACAGAATACCAAACATGCTCGCTTGCTTGACAAAACTAGCGAGAGGGACGAAGAAAAATTCCAAATAATCGAAGGACCTTGGGACCAGTATGTTGGATCCAGTATCGCCGATGCCAAGGCCAAGTATGAGCAGCAGAACCAATGCAAAACATAGACCAATAGTGGCTACTTTTTCCTTAAAGGAAAGGAAAACGATCCATGAAAGCTTAAATGCATTAACAAGCATGAACACGACCGCGGGGATGAATGCAACGTTTTGCCACTCATTCTGAGGTGCACCAGCAGGTTTCGTAACCGTCAATAAGGCCGCAGCAGCCATAAGGATCAACATAATGAACCAATTGCGCTGGCTTGATCGAGTCCTCTTCACCAACACCAATTGCTGAAAACGATGAAGCAATAAGAAAGCGAACAGGATTTGGGCAATGCTCACGACCATCATTTTAATGATAGTAGGAGAGGTCAAAGGAATTCCGGTGCCAGGGGCAAAACCGAGTGGTAACTCTACACCACCAGCTGTAACGGTACCAAATCGGGCCGTAAAGCCTGCAATCGCTACTAAGAACAGTCCTGATACTAAAACGGACCAAAGCAATTTTGATGGTGAATCATTTCGTTCCTGGAAGTAGCCCTTCATCCAAAACCATAGCGAGCCAAATCCAACGGTTACAAAAGTGAAATAGAGGAACTCGGCTCCGTTTGAAGGCGGGGTGCCAGAGGTCAATTGAGTGAAATGATACCCAACTGAAAGGATTAGGCTCAATCCAAACAAAGCTAATAACAAGACAGGTAGCCCTCGGCGTGCTAAACGCGAAGTCCACTTTTCGTTAACTTTTGTCTTTAAGGCTTTTTCTGCCATACAAGGGCATTTAATCGGATTCGTATGCGAAGGTGTCTACCGCATTTTAACGCAGATTGTTACAACTTCCAGCTATGTTAAGGTACGCATTAGGAAGGTCGGCAATAAATGGGGCTGAGTCTGCACATGTATTTTGTAAGAGTGCCAAATGTTGAATGAAAACAGGTAACTTCAAAGATTAACTGGCGTAGATGAAATCTATCAATCCAATTTGTATCCAATGCGAAAACGGCGCTTTCTAAAACTTCAAATTTTCTTACTCGTCATTACGGTTGGACTCATCGTCTGGCGAATGAATTCTAGTGGCCCGAAAGGAGACGGATTTGTTTTTATTTCCGACATGTCGGTAAATCACCTTTATTCTAAACATTTTACCGTTGCCGAAGAAGCTGTTGTATATGTGAACTCGTTTGCTGCATTTGAGTCAGATGAATTATCAAGTAGTCTGGCTGTTTATGGTTGGATTTTAAATCGTGCAACGGAGGAGGTGGCTTGGAAGCCGGAACCGCTGAAAACAATTCGTGACGGCGTTAAAGCATCGATTTCTGATTCTACTCAACTATCTCCAGGGACGTATACTGCTTATTATTCGACGTATGGGCCTACATCAAAGTCTAGTAAAAGTGGATCATTTTTGGGCCTTAAACCACACTGGACCAACGACCCAAGTTTTTGGAGTTTTAGTCTGACTTCAAATGCTCCTGCCGGGACGATTTCCGAGCTTAAAAATTTTACTGAGAACTCCACTTCTGATTTTACTGAATTAGTTTGGTCATTTGTACCGACACGTACAGGCCAGATGGCGAGCCAGATGATACAAGTTGATTCTGCAACCGAACTTAAATTGGATATGACGCTTGCGGTGTGCTCAACTAATTGTGACAAACTGGAATTAGTTCAGCTTCCTAAATCGACACCGGTTTGGCAACTAACAGAAGACATGACAACGGACGCAGGAGGCTCAAAATATAACCGAGCCTTTGAAGGTAGTGTCGCTGTGGCTCCAGGACTATATAAAATTTCCTTTGAGGCTGGCAGAAATCAAGTGTCAAGTTCATGGAAAGCAAACCCCCCTTGGGCTCCGGACAATTGGGGAGTCAGACTGTATAGTTCTAACGATTCACAGGCACACCTGTTTGATCCCTGGTCTGATTCTGAGCCCCTTGTTTCGCTGCTCAAAGCAGAGTCGAACGAAGATTTAAGCTTGACTCTTGAATTAGATAAGACACTTTCGGTGGTGGTTTATGGAATGGGGGAAATAGACGGCGAAGGGTCAAACTATGATTATGGCTGGATTGAACGAGAAGGGCAAGCATCGTACATCTGGGAAATGTCGTATAACAATAGTTCGCCTGCCGGTGGAGATCGTACAAATCGGGAGGAAATGGCCATATTGACGTTGGAACCCGGACGCTATTTCATCCACTATGTATCTGATGGGTCACATGATTTTGGAAGTTGGAATAGATCTCGACCTTCTAATTCTGAGCGGTGGGGAATTGCTGTTTTTCCTATGAATCCTGCTGAGGTTACGGCCGATGCTGTCCGAGTGAAAGCAATGGAACAGGCTTGGAGGCCCGACGGCGCGTCTTCAGATGTGGACGAGGTAATGGGAACGGCACTTGTACGTCAAAATAAATTGGGTAACGACGTCCAAGTTGACGAGCGATTTGTTTTAGAAAAAGAAGCGATTCTTAAAATTGTCGCGGCCGGGGAGCTAACATCAAGCTCTTCGTACGATTATGGATGGATTCAAGACCTTTCCTCAGGAGAAACAGTGTGGGAAATGACGTTTCGAAACACTGTTCCAGCTGGTGGAGAGGACCGGAATCGACGCTTCTCCGGTACAATAACGCTTGGTCCGGGTGAATACCTGGTTCACTTTGAAACAGATTTAAGTCACTCATTTGGCAGTTTTGATGACACGGAACCAGACAACGGTCAAGATTGGGGGATCGCGGTGTACCATACCAATCAGTAGTTTGGTATTCAAACGATCTCAGAAAGGTTTTCCACTACTGCTTTCCACTGACCGTAGATGTCTTCATATTGGGTTTTAAGTGCTTGTTGAGGTTCGACCGTATGAATTCGTTTAACTGAGTCAAACGCGTTTTCGGATCGATTATAAAACCCAGCCCCAAGTGCTGCACCCCGAGCCGCGCCATCAGCTCCATCTGTTTCAAATACCAATAAAGACGTTTGGGTCACATTGGCAAATATCGTCCGAAAGGTTTGACTCAGAAATAAATTTGCATGTCCGGCTTTGATTGTTTCGCGTGATACTCCGGTCGATTTTAATATATCAAATCCCAAATTTAGGGCGAAAACGATGCCTTCCATGCCAGCCCGAAGGACGTGTTCTTCGTTATGGCGGTTGAAGTCTAAGCCCATGATATTTGCCTGAATCAATCGATTTCCCAAGATTCGTTCCGCTCCGTTACCGAACGGGAAAAACCTAACGCCTTGGGAGCCCGGCTCAGAGAGGCTTGCTAGGTCATTCATCTGTTTGTAGGATAAATGGCCGTCATTATGGTTAAGAAATCGCTTCAACCAACTATAAAGTGCACCTGCTCCATTAACACATACTAATACGCCATTCCTTTTGTCCAACGCACTATCGTTTACGTGTAAAAAGGTATTAATGCGGGATTGTGGGTCGAAGGTATCTGTATCCGTTACGGCATAAATCACGCCGGACGTTCCGGCTGTTGTTGCTACCTCTCCGGGCTGCATGACTCCCAACGAAAACGCGTTGTTGGGCTGATCTCCGGCTCTATACGTTATAGGCACATTGGCTTTTAGTCCTAATAGGTCTGTTACAGACCTAGAAACAGTGCCCTGAAAGCCGATATTTGGCACGACTTCAGGGATAAGTGAGTCTTCAAATCCGAAATACGATAAAACGGTTTTAGATAGGCTCCGATTTTTAAAATCCCACAAAACACCTTCTGAAAGCCCGCAGTTCGTGGTGGAGTATTCACCGCTCAGCCGGAAGGCGATGTAATCTCCGGGGAGCATGAATTTGTGTATTTGAGCATATTTATCAGGTTCGTTTTCCTTAACCCACCTTAGTTTCGAGGCCGTAAAATTGCCAGGAGAATTTAACAGGTGTGAATTGCAGTATGATTCTCCCAGTTCTTGTAAAGCAGTTTCACCAATTTCAACAGCACGACTATCACACCATATGATAGATTTACGCAAGACGTCGCCTTTTTTGTCGACAGCTACTAAGCCGTGCATCTGATAAGAAATGCCAATACCATCAATTTGGTTTGTTTTGATCTTGTGTTCAGATACGATTTGGGCATAACCTGCTAGAAAGTTGTGCCACCACAGTTCTGGGTCTTGTTCGGCCCATCCAGCTTGGTCAGAATCGATTGGCTGTTCGGTTGGGGGAAAGGTTGCATGTCCAACGGATATACCCTTTTCAGCATCAAATATGGACGCTTTGACGGAAGAACTTCCCACGTCAATTCCTAGGTAGTATTTGCTCATCATATCAAATTCAGGGCATCAGTTTTGAACTGATGGTTTGAGGTCACCCAGTCACTAAAATGTTTAACAGCTACAACGTACTGTTTTCGAGGCAAACTCCACATCTTTTATTTGGGAAGTAAGATGCTTTTATTTAGGAAGTAAGATGGAATTCGATTAGTCTACCAATCAATTTAATTTTAAAAAATTATGCCATCCACCGCCGTTACCGTTCCGTCAAAGTCGCAAAATCATGAGCTTCTTTTAGGCTTACTTATGACGGAGGAAGTTCAAGGTGTAGAAGAGAGGGAAGGCGCTCTTGTTTTCTTTTTTGAGGAAACTGGTTATCCGTTTGTCAAAGCTGAATTTGAGAGGATCGCTGCTCCATTTCAATCCGGACCCATTTCCTGTGAATTGATTCTCGATCAAAATTGGAATGAGGAATGGGAAAAAACCATAAAACCAATAAAAGTTGGTCGGTTTTGGATTCGCCCATCTTGGGATATCGGAATCGTTCCAGAAGATAAAATTGAGCTGATAATAGATCCGAAAATGTCTTTTGGGACTGGGTATCACGAAACTACCCGCTTGATGATGGCTGGTATTGAAGAGATGGTTCGCGAAGGAGATCGTGTCTTGGATGCTGGTACAGGAACGGGGGTACTGGCCTTTTCTGCCTTAAAAATTGGTGCTTCTAAGGCTGTAGGTTTTGATGTTGATCCGATTTGTAAAGGGAATGCTGATGAAAATTCTTTGATGAATGGCCTTTCGGAGCGGTTTCAAATGTTTGTGGGCACAGAAAAAGTTGTGCCAAGTCAGACTTTTGATATAGTGTTAGCTAATATCAATCGGGAAACGTTACGTGCAATGTTGCCAGCCCTGAAAGTATTCATGACTGACGAGGCAAAATTGGGATTGGCTGGTCTGCTAATTTCTGATAGAGAGATCATGCTAAAGGAGCTAGAAACGAACGGCTTGATTTCAGTTCGGGAAACTACGGAAGGGGACTGGTGGTCCGTGTGGGCCATTAATTCGACATCGATCGGTACTATATTGAACTCATTACTCTAGTGAACTCGGTACTATATTAAACTCGGTACTTTATCAAACTCAGTACTCTAAAGACTTGGGATGCATGAGATTAGCAACTATTGATATTGGCACGAATACAGCATTATTGTTGATCTCGGAGTGGGGGGACGATGGCCTACAAGAAGTTTTTAACGCTTCTGGTTTTGCTCGGTTGGGCGAAGGAATGGATTCAAGCGGACGAGTTGGCGAAGCAGCTCTGAACAGGCTGGAAGGCGTACTTCATTCACATATGGAGCATATTCGCATCCATAAAGCCTCTCATATCATTGTTACCGGGACAAGCGCATCACGTGACGCAAAGGACGCGGACAAGATTCATTCACTAGTTTGGAAATCTACAAAATCGGACCTTACCATCTTGAGTGGGGATGAAGAGGCGCTCGTTACGTTTCTTGGAGCAGCGGCAGGACTTGGTTCACTGGTAGATGGCCCAGAATTAACCGTAATCGATGTCGGAGGAGGATCAACTGAATTTGTGCAAGGTGCGGCGCGGGCTGACGGAGAGAAAATATCATTCAAGTGCAGCCTTAACATGGGCTCAGTCCGAATGACAGAGCGATATTTTTCCCAACAGCCTGCACCACACTCTGAAATCCAAACTGCGAAAATTCAATTTCGGGAGCTCATGTCATCCCATCTTGAAAATGCCAAAAAGACCAAAATATGTGTGGGGGCCTCGGGGACGGCCCGAATTCTTGCTCTCGTTCATCATGGGATTAATGAGCTATCATCCACCAATGGGCCAGCCTCAATAACCCGGTCCCAACTTGAAGGTTGGGTTCATCGACTAACTCAGATGACATTCGAAGAGGTCACAGCATTACATCCAATAAAAATGAGCGGCCGCGCCGACGTATTGCCTGCAGGAGCGCTCATTTTGGGGGAACTGCTCCGCTTTACTGATGCCGAAACGTTAATTATTTCACCTTTTGGAGTTCGGCATGGTGTAGCAATTCGATATTTTCGGGAATCCTGCGCCTAATCAACCGATTATTGGAACTCATTTGAAGCGGAAAGTTGGAAGCACAGAGCCACAGTTATCTATGACACAAACATTCGATATGCCGACATTACAGCAAATTCTTGCCACATTAAGACAAGTCGTTGAGCCATCTTCTGGAAGGGATATTGTTCGGCTTGGGTGGATTCGCGATTTAAAACTGGGGAGTGCAGAATCTGCTGAGGTTTCCTTTACTCTTTTATTGTCGGATCCCACTATCGAATTTGCTGGTTCGGTGAAAAGGGAATGCCAAGGTGTTTTGCAAAAAAACTTTCCTCAAATCAAGACTCGAATTGAACAAGATAGTCCAATGATTGGATTGGGAGATGATTTTCGCATCGACGGTAAAGTGGCAGAACGTGGTCCTGGAGAAGGAGTTACTAATATTATAGCCATAGCATCCGGAAAGGGTGGCGTAGGCAAAAGTACAGTGGCGTCTAATTTGGCCGTTGCCTTGGCGGCGGATGGGTACAAAGTTGGATTGGCCGACGTTGACATTTATGGTCCATCTATCCCAACGATGTTTGGACTTGAAACCGCAAAACCGCGAGTAAGCCCCGAACGAAAAATTATCCCACTCGAAAAATTTGGAGTCAAACTATTATCGATGGGATTTTTGGTTGATCCAGATAAAGCAGTCATTTGGAGAGGGCCCATGGTGACAAGTGCGGTGAAACAGTTTTTGTCAGACACCGAGTGGGGGAACCTAGACTATTTATTACTTGACTTGCCCCCTGGGACTGGGGATATCCAGTTGACAATTGTTCAAACTGTACCGCTCAACGGCGCAGTCATCGTTTCTACCCCACAGCGAGTTGCGCTTGCCGATGCGAGAAAAGGGGTTGGAATGTTTGATCAAGTGAGTGTGCCTGTATTAGGCGTAATTGAAAACATGGCCTATTTCACCCCACCGGAATTACCAGACAAGAAGTATTATTTGTTCGGTAAAGGTGGCGCAAAGGCGTTGGCAGAGGACTTAAACGTTCATTTTTTGGGAGAAATTCCACTGGAAGAAGTTATTCGGACAAACGCCGATGAAGGAACACCGGTTGTAACGGATTTTAGCCAAAACGCCTCTAAGATTTTTATTAGTGTTGCGCGGGATTTGGTTTCTCAAGTTGAGTGGCGCAATGCGGTCCGGCCTGCCACTCAGGTCGTTGATATTGTTCGGGGATGATTTAAAAGAAACCAATCAATGTTGAACTAACCATTCGGGACCGAGTAGAATATTCCCCGGATAAGTGGTTCGGTCCTTTAGGTGTTAATCGATTAAAAGAAGGCTAACCGGCCCAAAAGCCATTTCCAATCGCATGAATGAAACTCTTACCATAACTCCCCATCAGGATCCAGGAATCCGGATTCAGGTCGAGGCTGCGTTAGACACGTTGCGTCCATATTTGGAGGCAGATGGCGGATCTGTTCGATTGGTTGACATTACCAAAGAAATGGTTGTCGAACTCGAATTGCTGGGCGCTTGTGAAACCTGTCCTATGAGTTCGATGACATTGCGTGCAGGAATAGAACAGGCTGTTAAGCGCAGTGTGCCACAAATTGTTAGGGTCGAAGCGGTAAATATTTAGCAGCAAGAACAGATCGTTTTAAATTGCAAAGGGGCTCCGCGCTTTAGCTCGGAGCCCCTTTACCGTTTTCGTAAACCTAAAACAATTGGACTAACCACGTAGTCAGATTAATTAAAGCCTTCGCCAGATACGACCGGAGCCGTATCCTGATTAGCTACCTGCCATGCTGTACCAAAAATGACCTGAGCAATTCGTGCCATACGTTCGTATCCAATTTTTTCTGGTTCATCATCCACGCCATGATAATCTTCGTGGGTACCCGTGAAAAAGAAGATGAACGGAATATTGTGCTTGCCAAAATTCCAGTGGTCGCTCCGACGGTAAAATTGATTGGGATCGTCTTTGGAATTGAAACGCTCGTTTAAGTCCAAATTGGTACCAATTTCCTTGTTAACGCGGATATTGATATCGTGCAATTCTTGAGAGACTAAATTAGAACCGATGATATACACATATTCTGAGTCGGGGCCTGTATGAGTAGGGTCGATTCGGCCAACCATGTCGATGTTGAGGTCGGTTACAATTTGTTCTAGCGGCACGATTGGATCACGATCTGTATAGTATTGAGATCCTAAAAGTCCTTTTTCTTCGCCGGTCACATTGAGAAATAAGATAGAACGGCGCGGGCCAAACCCATCGTCTTTCGCCTTCATGAATGCCTCCGCAATTTCCAAGACGGAAACGGTTCCAGATCCGTCGTCGTCGGCGCCGTTATTAATTCCATCAACAGGATCAGGACGCATACCAATGTGATCGTAATGCGAACTAACGACCACAAACTCGTCCTTTAATAAGGGATCAGAACCTTCGATATAGGCCAGTACGTTCTCCGTAGATGCCTCGTATTGTTTATTGGCAACTTTAGAGCTAACCACTCCGCTTACTTCAAAAACCGTTGGTTTGAGGGAAGCGTCGATGGCGGATTTTAATCCCTGAACCGTTTTGCCTGAAGAAGCAATAATGCTGTTCGCCAATTCAGCTGAAATATTCAGCACCGTAGGGAAGCGGCTAGGCCGGCCAGATCCGGTAGGGGGATCTAACGATAAAGCTCCACCGGAAGCTGGTGCATTCGCTTGGCTCATAGCGGTGTCGTGGATGGAAACCGTTTGACGCGAAGACAGATCACCTACCACTAGTACGCCAACCGGTGCATTTTCAGCTCCAAAAAATGGACGAAGCTTATTGAAACGACCGGTTGTCCATGTCGAAATGGCATTTCCTTCTGTAGGCAGTAAGCTTGTTTCAGCGTCCTTCATGGGTTCGTCAGCCAATATCATAACCCACTTGCCAGTGTAGTCGATACCAGCAGCAACGAGTGCGCTCATGTCGTTGTATCCAAGTTCGTCATCACCAATGCCATAACCAGCAAATACTACTGTTCCCGAAGCTTCACCCTCGCCGCCTAGCATGGTTACAAACGACCCATCTGTTGCATCGCCCCCAAATACATGGGATTGACCACCAGCCATGAGCTCAGCCTTATCAAAGGAAGATCCATATAGCGGGAATTTTTGTAAAAACGCACCTGGTGATCTTGGATTACCATTAGCGCTGTTTCCTTTCGGAGACAATCCCATCTTGCGATATTGCCCTGCAAGATATTCCGCTGCAAGTTTTTGGCCACGCATACCTGTTTCTCTTCCTTCAAAAAAGTCAGAAGCGAAGAAATAAAGATGAGCAGCTAGGTCTTCAGCCGTAATTGAGGCCTGGTATTTTCCGACCAATTCGGGGTTTTCGAACGTGGTAGGCGTATCCCCAGGAGTCGCAAGCTTGCGCTGACCGTCTGTCTGCGCCTGCACCGTAAGGGCGGATACAAGCAATAAGGCCAGCAAGCTGGCAAGGAGGTTGTTTAACTTCATTTTTGTTTATTTACTTGGTGTCATAAAATGCGGTACCCTAAAATCAGGTAAGCTTGCCGCGTTTGTTCAAATAGGCCAAAAGGGCCGTTCCGTACGGTTCTGCAGTGTCAAGTTCTATAAAATCGATATTCCGCTCGCGGCATTTTTCACGAAACCGAGCTGAAAATCCGCGAACGGCTTCAGCGTAATTTTCTCTCAATTGAGAAGGCTGAATGGACATTTCTTCGCCTGTTTCCATATCAACAAACCGCATGGGAACGTCAGGAAATCGAAAATGCCGTTCAGTTTCAGATTCAAGGATGTGAAAAACGAGGACTTCATGTCCCTTATATCTTAAATGTCGCAGGGCATTGAGTAAGGCATCGTGTTCGCCAACGTTTTCAAATAAGTCAGTAATGATGACAACCAAGGACCGCCTTGCAATCCTTTCGGCCACTTCATTTAGAACGGATGCGGCACTCGTCTTATTCTTTGAATCAGAGGGCGCACTAAGGTGCTCTAGTTTTGTCAAAAGCTGCCGCAGATAGCCCTGGGTGCTTTTTGGAGGCATGAGTGTGTGAATGCGCTCGTCAAACGCAATGAGGCCCGTTGCATCACGTTGCTTCACCATCATAAAGTGAAGGGAGGCAGCCAGATATGCTCCATATTCAAGTTTTGAAAGGCCAGACGTGTGTTTATAGCGCATGGAAGCAGAGGTATCCAAGACTACATAATGTCTAAGATTTGTCTCTTCTTCGTACTGTTTTACGTAGTGGCGGTCCGTTTTTCCATAAACCTTCCAGTCAACATGCCGAAGCTCATCGCCAGGATTGTATGGTCTATGCTCTGCGAATTCAACAGAAAAACCGTGGTACGGGCTCTTATGAAGTCCCGTAATAAAACCCTCGACGATTAACCGGGCACGGAGCTCCATATTCGAGAGTTGACCAACAAATGCTGGATCGAGATACTTAAGGCTGGTGCTTTCTCCGCTCACAAAACTCAAATAATAAATGAAATGGAATACATATACGTAGACGATAGATTTCGTTCCACTATTCCACCCGGGGCCTAATGATGCGCTGAAATTATCAATTTCGTTGGTAATTTCACCACTTTTACCAAATCTATAATGCTAAGGCATAGAAGGAGTTGATTTAAAATACCGTAACTTATTAGAATGGAGCCGAATGACGTCATTAAAGCGCAACTAATGGATGCGCACGACCTAGAGCGCACATTAAATCGAATGGCGCGTCAGATCGTTGAGAAGTTTGATCTTGACGCATCGAAGGCGTCTTCTTTCGCTCTAATTGGTATGCAAACCCGCGGCGTATTCCTCGCATCTCGAATCCGAAAAATCATTCAAGAAGTTGACGGAATTGATATTCCTCTTGGGATTCTTGATGCAACGATGTATCGGGATGATTTTCGTATGCGCCTAAAGCAGCCTGTAGTTAGAGAAACCAAGATCGATTTTGATATCGACGGACGTGATATCGTGCTGGTAGACGACGTTTTGTTTACAGGAAGAACAACCAGGGCCGGCCTTGATGCCCTGACTGATATAGGTCGTCCATCTTCGGTTCATTTCCTGGTCATGATTGATCGCGGTCTGAGAGAACTTCCCATCAAAGCGGACTTCGTGGGCCGCCGAGTGCCCACGCTGCCAGGAGAAGAAGTCCGAGTTAGAGTTTTAGAATTGGACGATAAGGAAGGCGTTTGGCTTGTTGGACGCCCATCATCACCCACAATTTGAACGTTTGGTATACGTGGAACCGACAACTGAACAGACAATAACCGGACTTGACCACCGCCATCTGCTAGGTTTGTCTGATTTTTCCGCTCGAGAATTAAATTTGATTCTTGAAACGGCACGGCGTTTTAGGGATGTTTTGGACCGACCCATACGGAGAGTGCCTACTTTACGGGGAATTACGGTGGTCAATCTGTTTTTTGAATCATCGACCAGAACCCGAATTTCGTTTGAATTGGCGGAAAAAAGGCTGTCGGCAGATACTGTAAACTTTAGCGCATCGGGCTCGAGTGTGTCAAAAGGAGAGTCACTAAAAGACACTGCTCAAAATATTGAGGCCATGAAAATTGACATGGTCGTCGTAAGGCATCAATCTCCAGGAGCCCCTCATTTTTTGACACAATGTGTTGATGCGGTAATTATTAATGCGGGTGATGGAGCACATGAGCATCCCACGCAAGCTCTTCTCGATATGCTGACGATTTCCGATCAGTTTGGAAAGATTGAAGGTTTGAACGTGTCCATAATTGGTGACATCCTACACAGCCGGGTCGCACGCTCTAATATTCATGGCTTGCTTACTATGGGGGCAAATGTCACGATCTGTGGTCCCAAGCCACTTCTGCCGGTCCACCTTGACAAGATTACGAGCAATGGTCAATTACGCATTACGAATCGGTTGGACGAGGCGCTAGAGGGGTGTGATGTGGCTATGGCATTACGCATTCAGATGGAACGACAGGGTAGAAATCTATTTCCTAGTATTAGGGAGTACCACGACCAATTTGGAATTCAAATGCATCATTTGGATTCGCATAAAGACCTAATCGTGATGCACCCGGGACCGGTGAACAGAGGTGTGGAGCTTGCGAGTGAGGTTGTAGATCACGAACGCGCCCTAATTTTAAATCAGGTAACTAATGGCGTTGCGGTTCGAATGTCAGTCTTATTCTTGTTATCTGGTCAGAGCGTAACAGAATAATTGAATCCTTCGATCCAGCGACAACTCCTTTGAAAGACCCCATTCGGAAAAAAGAGGTAGTAGAGACGCCCGAAGAGAGGGTTAGACAAGCCGTCATCGTTTTTTTACATGATGCTCTGGCCATCCCCAAGGGTTTGATCGCGGTCGAAAAAGCACACGACCAGCAAGGTTTTGTCAAGCGGACTGATTTAGTTGTATATAGTCGAAGCGGGGAGCCATGGATGGTTGTGGAATGTAAGGCGCCAAAGGTGGTCATCAGTCAGCGTACTTTTGAACAAGTTTCAAACTACAATCGGAAATACCAGGCACCGTATCTTTTGGTAACAAATGGAAAGGATCATTTTTGCGCGAGTGTTGACGGAGATGCTGTTAGCTTTTTGGATCAAATGCCCTCTTGGGAGTGAAAAATCAATAGTTCTGAACTCATGAATTACTATTCTGAAAAGTTGATAGCAATGGCTGCCGTTCGAGAGGCGGCAGACTTGTGTCGAGCAGTCCAGCATGAATTGAGCGTTGCTTCGATCACTAAAACAGATAGAAGTCCTGTTACGGTTGCTGATTTTGGAAGTCAGGCGCTGATTTGTTCGAGGCTTCGAAAGGCCTACCCATCCGACCCGATTATCGCAGAGGAGACCTCTGCGATGTTGCGTCTCGCTGAAAATGAAAAGGATAGAACTGGCGTAATTTATCGCGTTCGCATGTTGCGCCCAGACGCTGATGCTGAGGAGATACTAGAATGGATCGATTATGGCGACCACAAAGATCAAGCAGATCGTTTTTGGACGCTGGATCCTATTGATGGGACCAAGGGATTCCTACGAGGGGATCAGTATGCGATTGCATTGGCATTGATAGATAAAGGGGAAGTAGTTGTAGCTGCTTTGGCGTGCCCAAATCTTGTTTTAAGCAGTGCACCCCAAGAAAAAGGAGTGGTGGCTGTGGCCGTTAAAGGGGAAGGCACTGAGATTTATCGGCTGAGCGATATGGAAATCATGGGAAAGGCTGAGGTCAGCTCAGAAACGGATCCCAAAGGTGTTCGTTTTTCAGAATCGGTGGAGTCAACGCATACATCACATTCAGATTCAAAAAAAATTGCCGATCTTTTGGGCATTTCTCAACACGCAGTAAGGCTGGATTCTCAAGCAAAATATGTTGTGGTTGCCGCTGGAGATGCAGAAATCTATCTGAGAATGCCCTCCAAACGACGTTATGTTGAGAATATTTGGGACCATGCAGGTGGAATGCTCATCGTGCAAGAAGCCGGTGGCACGGTTACGGATATTAACGGGAAAGATTTGGCCTTTAAATACGGCTATCAACTTTTGGAAAACAAAGGGATCATCGTGTCCAATGGTGGTCTACATGATTCCATATTGGATGCGGTAAAACAAACTAAGTTGACTGGGTAGAACAGGTTCACGGATGTCCGAAAACGCGGTATCCGATGAGAAAACAACCTTTTACGCCGGTAGGAAGGCTTTTTTTAGCCGTTCGCAGGCATCCAGGAGGACGGGATACTCTTTGGCGAAGCAAAACCGAAGACACGAAGATCCGTCCAGGTCGTTATTGAAAAATGATCTACCCACCACGGTTCCAACTCCTGCTTTTTCCACTAGCGTAAGGGACGCAGCCATATCATCTTCGAAGCCTTCAAAACGCTCCCGAAGTGGCGAAAAATCAGCCAAAACATAATAGGACCCTTGGGGCCACGGCACAATAAATCCGATCTCTTCAAGCGTC
>ERZ890510.272-NODE-272-length-43527-cov-9.063903_pt1 | contig 43527 bp, 32 predicted proteins | sample MGYA00521265_ERZ890510 | MGnify/ENA primary metagenome ERZ890510 (study PRJEB32303, sample SAMEA104408624) | aquatic metagenome | biome: Brackish water; feature: Chemocline; material: water | place: Baltic Sea | collected 2014-10-26T21:54:00 | depth 110 m ... | reverse complement strand
CTGACTCTTAATCAGTAGGTTCGGGGTTCGATTCCCTGGCGGGGCACTTGGGCAAGTTGAAGCCTCACAAGCACGTACAAGCTTGTGGGGCTTTTGCTTACTTGGGACAGAAGTCATCAAGTACCCAGCAGAGTACCCAGGCTTGGGTCAAAAACAGTCGATCCGGGGCCAATCGCCGTCTCTGTCACCGGCGTCACCATGCACCCCCCCCGTTCGACTGCCGGGGGGCGGTACTGGTGCAGGTCCGCACACATCGACGCCACTGAAACGCCGTTCCTGTCCGAGATGTCGGGCTTGCCGTTGTCGATCCAATCCAGGAGGAATTCCCTTGAGTGCGGCCCTCAACTGTTGGTGCGTGCCCCGTCAGCCGAGATCGAAGCGATCGAGGTTCATGACCTTGTTCCAGGCAGCTACGAAATCACACACGAACGCCGCCTGGGAATCGCCACACGCATAGACTTCGGAGATCGCGCGGAGCTGGGAATTCGACCCGAAAATGAGGTCCACCCGTGTGCCGGTCCACTTCACGTCGTCCGTCGCACGATCGCGCCCTTCGAAGAGATCTTCGGCTTCTGAGGTCGCCTTCCAAAGGATCCCCATGTCCAGCAGGTTCACGAAGAAGTCGTTGGTGAGCGTCTCTGGACGTTCCGTGAAGACGCCGTTCTGAGACTGTCCGACGTTCGCATTCAAGACGCGCATACCGCCAACCAGCACCGCCATTTCGGGTGCGGTCAGCGTCAGGAGCTGCGCCCGATCCAACAGCAGCGCCTCGGCCGACACGGTGTATTCATCCTTGAGGTAGTTGCGGAAGCCGTCTGCCATCGGCTCGAGCACACCAAACGACTCCGTATCGGTCTGCTGTTGCGACGCATCCATTCGTCCCGGAGTGAAGGGAACCTCCACGTCGTGGCCAGCGTTCTTCGCAGCCTGCTCTACAGCTGCGCAGCCGCCTAGAAGGATGATGTCCGCGAGCGAGATCTTCTTCCCACCGGACTGCGCGCCATTGAACTCAGCCCGGATCGCCTCAAGGGTCTCTAGCGCGTTCGCCAATTGGGCCGGCTGATTGACCTCCCAATCCTTCTGAGGCGCGAGGCCGAGGCGCCCGCCGTTCGCTCCGCCGCGCTTGTCAGAGCCTCGGAAGGTCGAGGCTGACGCCCAGGCAGTCGAAACCAGCTGGGAGATGGAAAGCCCCGACGCGAGGAGCTTGCCCTTGAGGGCAGCGATGTCCTGTGCGTCGACTACTTGGTGATTGAGTTCGGGGATCGGATCCTGCCACAGAAGCTCCTCAGCAGGGACCAGCGCGCCGAGATAGCGGGCGCGAGGCCCCATGTCGCGGTGCGTCAATTTGAACCAGGCCCGGGCGAAAGCGTCCGCCAGTTGGTCCGGGTTCTCGTGGAATCGCTTCGCAATCGGCACGTAGATCGGGTCCATCCTGAGCGCCATGTCCGCCGTGGTCATGATAGGCGCATGCCGCTTCGCCGGGTCATGGGCATCCGGCACGGCGTCCGCCGCGGCTGGATCGGTGGGGATCCACTGCCACGCACCGGCGGGGCTCTTTACCAGATCCCATTCGTAGCCGAACAGGGTGTCGAGATAGCTCGTGTCCCACTGGGTGGGGGTCGGGGTCCAGGCCCCCTCGATGCCGCTGGTGATCGCGTCGCCTGCTTTCCCGCTGCCCAGGCTGTTCCTCCATCCGAGGCCTTGTTCTTCCATGCTCGCACCCTCGGGCTCAGCCCCAACGTGGGCCGGGTCGCCTGCGCCGTGGCACTTGCCGAACGTGTGTCCGCCCGCAATGAGCGCGACCGTCTCTTCGTCGTTCATCGCCATCCGGGCGAACGTCTCTCGAATGTCGCGACCGGAAGCCACCGCACTCGGTTCACCGTTCGGTCCCTCCGGGTTCACATAGATCAGGCCCATCTGCACGGCGGCGAGGGGGTTTTCGAGCTCCCGGTCGCCAGCATAACGCTTGTCACCGAGCCACTCCGTCTCAGTGCCCCAATAGATGTCGGCTTCGGGCTCCCAGATGTCTTCGCGCCCCCCCGCAAAACCGAAGGTCTTGAACCCCATCGACTCCATGGCGCAGTCGCCTGCGAAGATCATGAGGTCGGCCCATGAGATCTGGCGGCCGTACTTCTGTTTGATCGGCCAGAGCAGCCGACGTGCCTTGTCGAGGTTCCCGTTGTCAGGCCAGCTGTTCAGGGGCGCGAACCGCTGGGAGCCCGACGATGCGCCGCCGCGACCGTCTCCGGTCCGGTAGGTGCCTGCGCTATGCCATGCCATGCGGACAAAGAGTGGTCCGTAGTGGCCGTAGTCGGCGGGCCACCAGTCCTGTGACGTGGTCATGAGGGCGAAGAGGTCCTCCCTGAGGACCTCGATGTCGAGCTTCTTGAACTCGTCCGCGTAGTTGAACGCGCTGCCCATAGGGTCGGAAAGAGGGGAGTTCTGGTGGAGAATCGCGAGGTTCAGCTGGTTGGGCCACCAGTGCCGGTTCGAGGTGCCCCCAACCGTTGTGGGTGCGCTAACCCCGTGCATTACCGGGCACTTGCTGCCGCCGTCGACCGTGTTCTCGTCCATGATCTATTCCGAGTCGGGATACGTTTCGTTGAACTAGTTCGGTCGCCAAACACAAGGTGATCTCAGGGGGACGATTCAGCCTCTTTGTGAGCGCGACCACAACTGTATAACCTCGCCGATTTCACCATCATCGCGCTACGCCTAAGACCGCTTTCTCGAGGTGGCCGCGGGTTGGAAACCGTCTCTGGGTCGATTCCTGTTGGTTCACGGCGTGATCCGAAATTTGTTCAACCTCCGACGCCACCTGCTACGGCCGCTCGCTACCCGGAAGCCCGGTGGATGGGAAGTTGCTTGCTTGCTCACCCGTAGGAGACCCACATTGGTCGGGCGACACGGTACCCTGATCTGGTGGAGCCCACGGACACGCAACCGGCAGCCTCCGCTCCCCCTCCCGAGAAACGCGTTTCCGAGGAGGAAACGCCTGGGCACCGCCCCGACTTTTTTTCCGAGCTGAAGCGCCGGGAAGTCTATCGCGTGAGCGTCGCCTACCTGGCGGTGGTCTTCGCTGGGCTCCAGGGCGCCGACCTCGTCTTCCCTGCGTTGGGCCTCGGCCCCAGAGCGTTCAACGGTCTGGTGCTGGTGAGTCTGATTGGTTCCCTGCCGGCTGTGGTGTTGGCTTGGATGTTTGACATCACCGCTGGAGGCATCCGGCGGACGGCGAGGGCGGAGCCCGGCGAGCAGGAGGCGTTGGCGCCGGACCGTTGGGTCCGCCCGAAGGCCGCCTTGGTCGGCGCGGGCTTCATGGCCGTGGTGATCGTTGGCGTCGGCCTCTGGCGGGGACCGGCGGTCGAGGCTGGGCATGGCTCCGTTCCCACCGATCGACCAGTCCTTGCGGTCCTCCCCTTCCGTGATATGTCCAGAGGGGGCGACCAGGCGTACCTCGCCGATGGCCTCCATGAGGAGCTCCTCCATCAGCTTGCCGTTCTCCGGGGGATAGAGCTTCGATCTCGCACCTCCGTGGACCACTTCCGGGGGAGTCCCTCCACCGTCGGTGCCATCGCCGACTCCCTGGGCGCGCGCTATGTCCTGGAAGGGAGTGTCCGCCAAGCCGGTGACAGTGTGCGTCTCACGGTGCAGCTGATCGACGCGCAGACCGACGAGGCTTTCTGGTCCGAGTCGTACGATCAGGCGCTGGCCGTGGATGGCATCTTCGCACTGCAGCGCTCGTTGGCGATGCGGGTGTCCAGTTCCCTGGACGGGACGCTTTCTCTGAGCCAGAGCCAGCGGCTGGGTCGCACTCCCACCAGCAGTCTAGACGCGTACAATCTCTATCTCAGGGGGATCTACCACCTCCACCAGTTCACTCCGGACGGGATGATTGCTGCTGCAGAGGACTTCAAGCGGGCTATCGCTCTAGATGCGGAATTCGGGAGAGCGCATGCATCCCTGGCGCTCGCTGGGGTGGTACTCAACACCTTGGGTGTGTGGCTGTCGTCGGAGGCCTTCCCCGTGGTTCGAGCGGGGGCCTAGCGGGCTCTGGCGTTGGCGCCGGACGAGCCCGAGAGTCACCTGGCGCAAGCGTCGGTGGACTGGACGCTGGAGTGGGACTGGGTCGCGGCGCGCGAGGAACTGGAGAGGGCTTTGGCGCTTGATCCCGACTACGTGGACGCCAGGCTCGCGCTGGCGGAGTGGTGCGGGGTCGTGGCGGGGGACACCGACCGCGGCGTGCGGGAGATCGAGCGGTCGAAGCGCCTTGATCCCTTCTCGCCGAGGGTGGGGGTGATGGAGGGGTACAATTTCATCGTGGGTCGGCGTAACGAGGGCGCGGTGCGGGTCTATCGCGCCCAGCGTGAGGTCAACCCCGAAGACCCGCTTGCAGCCAACAACCTTGCGTTGGCCATCGCGGCGTTGGGCCGTGGTGCAGAGGCTGTGGCGATCATGGACCAGGTGTTGCCGGGAATCCAAGTTCCGCTGCGAGGCTCGGTGGTCCAGGCGTATGCCCTCTCGGGAGAGGAGGCGCGGGCCCGGACCATTCTGGAAGAGATGCAGGAGCTCCGGGATGGAGGCGGCCCCGTCGGTGCACTGCACCTGGCGATGGGGTACGCCAGCCTCGGGGAGATCGAGCAGGCGCTCACCTGGCTGGAGCGGTGCTTCCAGGACGAGGGAGGAACGTACGCGCTCCGGGACCCGGCCTTCGATCAGCTCCGCGGCGAACCGCGCTTCCAGGTCCTTTGGGACCGCGTGGGGCTTCCAGGGGCGCCGCCCCCCGCCCGTTGATCCAATTCCCCTCCGTCGGGACGGCCGGATTGAGCTGCGGTTGCCTTCGGCAATCCTCGCTCCTCTCGCGGGGGGACGAGCAGGTCTTCGTAAAATCAGGCTGACCGCTCGAGTAGAACCTACGGTTCTGCATCCCGGCTGCGCCGGTCTGCGCGTCTTGGCTTCGCCAATCCGCGAATCCGGCCGTCCCGGCTCCGGCCCAAAACAAGAACGGCCCTGCAACCGAGTGGTTGTAGGGCCGGAGTCGGGACGGCCGGATGGGGCTGCGGTCGCTTCGCGATCCTCGCCCGCGTCGCGGAAGATCCGGTAGGTCTTCGGAAATCGGGCTGGCCGCTCGGCTCGAACCTACGGTTCTGCAGCCCGGCTGCGCCGGTCTGCGCGTTCTGGCTACGCCAGCCCGCGAATCCGGCCGTCCCGATTAATGGTCCACAACCAAAACGGTCCTACGACCGTGAAGTCGTAGGACCGTTAATCGGGACGGCCGGATTCGAACCGGCGACCCCTGCAACCCCATTGCAGTGCGCTACCGGACTGCGCCACGTCCCGAAGAGAGCCAAAGGTAATCCTGCCCCCGCCTGCCCTCAACTCCGTTGGGGAAAGAGATTCGTCCCGGGCGTCCAGAGTTGCTTGATTGAGACCTTCGGTGCTGGAATGACGGCCGTTGGGTCCAACGGCCGCGAACGGGTTGACCTTCTAACGGATGCAGGACTAACTTCCTCGTCTCCTATTGCGGGGTGGAGCAGTCTGGTAGCTCGTCGGGCTCATAACCCGAAGGTCGCAGGTTCAAATCCTGCCCCCGCTATTGTTCGTGAAGCGCCGCCGGTTCGGCGGCGTTTCCCATGTTGGGACCGCCTCAGGAGTAATTAGTGCAGACGTCGATTCTCTGGACGGTCAGCGATACGTGGAGCCCGCGGAAGCGGGCGGGGGCGGAGAGCCGGTAACAGCGGCTTTCTCCGACTACTTCCCGCTCGCGCCCTCAACGGCTCGAGCGGGTTTTTTTTCGGGCCAGGTAGCTCAGTTGGTAGAGCACATGACTGAAAATCATGGTGTCGGCAGTTCGATTCTGCCCCTGGCCATGGTGTGTGAACCGCCGGAAGGTATGGCGGGGTGTGGGCTAGAGGTCCGTAGCTCAATTGGTAGAGCACCGGTCTCCAAAACCGGCGGTTGGGGGTTCGATTCCCTCCGGGCCTGTGCGATCGGTTTCGAGCCCCGGTCGTCTAATGGTTAGGACGCCAGGTTTTCAACCTGGCAATCGGGGTTCAATTCCCCGCCGGGGTATGTAAGTCAGGAAGGTTGAAGGCTGTAGGTTGTTGCAAAATGGGGCTGTAGCTCAGTCGGTTAGAGTGCCGGTCTGTCACACCGGAGGTCGCGAGTTCGAGTCTCGTCAGCCCCGCTCTGTAGGTTTTTTGACATAGAAGTCGTTCGAGTCTTCCGGGACGAACGCGGCTTCCAGGTTGTGTGGGGGCCGTAGCTCAGTTGGGAGAGCGCTTGAATGGCATTCAAGAGGTCAGGGGTTCGATTCCCCTCGGCTCCATGTTGGTCGAGCCGGTAGGCTCAGTAGATCGGCACAGGGCTTGGGTGGCGGAATTGGTAGACGCGCAGGGTTCAGGACCCTGTGGGGGCAACCCCGTGAGGGTTCGAGTCCCTCCTCGAGCATATTTGTTTGCAGGTCAGCGCCCACGTGCTGGAATTGGTAGACAGGCTGGTTTGAGGGACCAGTGCCGGAAACGGCGTACAGGTTCGAGTCCTGTCGTGGGCATGTTGTGGTGTTATTAGGCGCCCGTAGCTCAGCTGGATAGAGTGCCTGGCTACGGACCAGGAGGTCGGGGGTTCGAATCCCTCCGGGCGCATTGTCGGACCTAGAGTCAGAAGCACATCGGGCGCGTAGCTCAGTTGGTTAGAGCGCTACGTTGACATCGTAGAGGTCACAGGTTCGAATCCTGTCGCGCCCATCGGAGACCGATGATATGGGGCCGTAGCTCAGTTGGGAGAGCGCAGCGTTCGCAACGCTGAGGTCAGGGGTTCGAGACCCCTCGGCTCCACTTAAGCGATTGCCACCATAGCTCAGTTGGTAGAGCACGTCATTCGTAATGACGGGGTCGTCGGTTCAAATCCGACTGGTGGCTCTGCTGCCCCGTGGTGTAACTGGCAACACGCCTGATTCTGGTTCAGGAGAGTCTAGGTTCGATCCCTAGCGGGGCAATGATTGTGTGGAGGCTTTGGCTTCCGCTTGGAGGGATGGCCGAGCGGCTTAAGGCGACGCCCTGCTAAGGCGTTGGTGGTAACACCGCGTGGGTTCGAATCCCACTCCCTCCGTTGATTGAAAGAGCGCTCAGGTTTTAGGGTTCGAACCCACGTGATCCGCGAAGCAGATCACAGAGTGGGTTTGACTCGGAGCGAGCGCAGCGAGTGGAGAGGAGCGAGGGTCGCGAAGCGACCGCAGCTCAATCCCTATGCAGCATACCCTTCCTCGGGAGGGATCGGGGACGGGTGGCCGAGTGGCTTAAGGCGCACGATTGGAAATCGTGTGGGCTCACGCCCGCGTGGGTTCGAATCCCACCCCGTCCGTATTGAATTTTTGGCAGGTGTGGTTTTCGGTGGGAGTCGTACCCACGCTGCGATCTGCGAAGCAGATCGCAGCGTGGGTTCGAGCCGAGCGACAGTAGTAAGATTGGTACCCGAAATAGTATCCGGGGCGTGGCTCAGTCCGGTAGAGCGCTGCGTTCGGGTCGCAGAGGTCCCCGGTTCGAATCCGGGCGCCCCGATTAGAAGTAAATCCTCTGCTGCCCGGTCTACCTTAGTGGTAGTCCGGGCTTTGTTGTTTGGAGCGCTGGCAGAACGGTATTGCACTCGCCTCGAAAGCGAGCGCCCGAAAGGGCTTGGGGGTTCGAATCCCTCGCGCTCCGTGTCGCCCTCTGGGTCCCTTGGCCTGGAGGGCTTTTTGTTTGGGGGCGGCCCCTGGCCGATCACCCGCTCGATGCGGTAGCGGTCGTCCAGCGCGGCGTTCAGCCGGGGGAGCGTTTAGGATATGGCGGCCAACATGCGGCCGCGTGCGCGAGGCGGGCACGCAAGTCGCGGCGCGTGTCGTCACACTTCCCACCCTCTGTGCGTTGTATGTTCGGACCCACAGGGAGCAGCGAATGAGGCGCACCACGGTACACACGACCTTCGCTCTGCTGGCCGGGATCGCGGCTGCGGCGTGCGACTCGCTCACGGGCCCCGAGACCGAGGTTATCAACGCGTATCGCGCGAACGGGATCGCGCTCACGGCGAGCGTGCGGATCCTGACCGAAGGACGGCTCGAGGTCACGCTGACGGCGACGAACGAGACCGACTTCCGCGCCCAGCTCGGCATCCTCGGCGGCAACTGCATGTTCCGGCCACGCGTGTACGCCAACCGGGACGGGCGCCTGCTCTGGAGCGCGTTCGACCTCTTCGACGCGTGCCAAGAGCCTATCCGGCTCTTCGACCTGGAGGGAGGCGCGTCCGAGTCTGAGTCGCGCACCTTAGACGCCGACGTCAGCGGCGGCGACCGCTTCGTCACGCTCACCATCGAGCACCTGGAACTCGTTGAGCTCGCGGCGGGGACGGTGGCGTTCCGGTAGGGTCGCGGCAACGGTTGGGAAGGCTCTGACGGAATCATGGAGTCCGACGGAGGGAACCCAAGATACCTCGCCAAGAACGCGGCTGGTCCCTAACCCGGGGATCCGGCTTGGCAGCCGGCCCCACGGAAGTGAGGAGTGGCCTGACGGGCCACGCCCACTCCGACTCACCTTTCCACCACGGAGACGGTGAGCGGACACGGCGCGCAGGGCAGGGCTCGGCCAATAGGGGACGTCCATGCGGGTTCTGGTGACGGGAGCTACCGGTTACATCGGAGGACGCCTCGTGCCACGACTGCTCGCGCGGGGGCACGAGGTCGCGACCCCAGGCGGGTGACAGGTCGTCCCTGGGCAGACAGCGTGGACGTTGTCACGGGCGACCTGACCATTGAGGAGGGCCTAGCACCCGCAATGAACGGGGTCGGGGCCGCCTAATACCTCGTCCATTCCATGTGCACCGGCCGCGATTGGGAGGAGAGGGACCGTCGGGCCGCACGCACGTTCGTGCGTGCGGCACATGGGGTCGGTCGCGTCGTAGATCTCGGTGGACTGCAGCCTCCTCCCGGGCAACCGACCGCTTCGGCGCACCTCCGGAGCAGGGGCGAAGGCGGGCGGATCCTCCGTGAGGGGGAGGTACTGACCCGGTGGAGCGGGGCGCTGGCCGGGGGATCAACGTACACGTTCGAGGATCGTGAGGGCATCGCCGTCGAGGTGCGGACGAGGTGGGTGGAAGCCCCCCAGGAGGCGGTCTACCGAGCGTTCGCATCGTTGGGCGGGGGGCGCGGATGGAGGGTGTGGAGATGGGCCTGGCGGATCCGGGGCCTGATCGATCAGCTCTTGGGCGGGCCGGGGCTTCGGCGCGGGCGGCGGCACCCCGTGGACCTCCAGCCCGGAGAGGCCGTGGACTTCTGGAGGGTCGAAGACGCCCGCCCCCCGGAGCTTCTGCTCCTGAGGGCCGAGATGAAGGTGCCTGGAAAGGCCTGGCTCCAATGGGAAGCCGTGCCTGAAGGCAACGGAACGCGACTGATCCAGCGGGCGTTCTTCTCGCCCACCGGGTTCTGGGGGGCGGCGTACTGGTAGGGTTGTACCCCCTTCACCGGTTCATCTTCAGCGCCCTCGTCGACGCCTTGGCGCGCGACACGGTGGCCGGCGTACCGCAGGCATAGAGCGAGCGGAGCGCATCGAGGGTGGTCTGCGCCTACGCCGTGAGAGGGGCCTCGTGAGAGGGGCCTCGTGGGCGGGGCGCATCGGCGAGGCAGACTCCCTACTGATCGTTGCGGTAGGTGTCCAAACCATCTTGGCGCGCGGTGTGGACCACGTCGATCACGTAGACCATCTGCTCAGCTTCGCCGATCGTGAAGAAGACCCGGTGCGAAATCACTAGCTTGGATCGGAGTTCGCGGCCATCGAAGGCGCCCTCGTCCTGGGTGGCGCGTGGGGACGCCTCGAGGTCGTCGATCGAGGCATAGACCCGGCGCAGCCAGTCGGCCGCCCGGCTTGGTCCGCTCTCCTCCTAGTGTCCTGTAACAGTGATTCGTTGAAGAACCGAGGGTGCCGATGCGCCGGACCAGGCAAGGCGCGACGACGAGGAATAGCAGGGCTCTTTCGAGGATGGAGCAACGTGGCCTGGGCGGATGCAGCGGCGCATGAATTCAAACGAATCACTGTTACAGGACACTAGATGAAGACAAACGATTCTCGGAGCGCTGCCGTGGCTTCAGGGAGATACCGAACCTGATAGCGCTTCACAGGCTCACGCCGAACTCATCCGCAAGCTCTCGCACGACCGCCTGGGCGTCCGCGCCGCGCTCACCGGCTTCGATCCGTCCAATGGCAGCCCTCCAGATGTGCCCGCGCTCGGCGGCATGCACTAGAGCGTCGTAGCGCTCCGGGCTCATGACGATCATGGCGGCCTCGCCGTTCTGAGTAATCGTCTCGATCGCTCCTTCGGCCAGACGGGATAGATGCTCGCCAGTCTTCTCCCGAAGGTCGGTGAGAGAATAGGTGTCCTGTGTGCGGTGCATCATAGTTGATCCTCCTTCGTTATTCCTTCGTAATTCAGTATGGGCAGAACGGGCTATCGTGTCCACCGAAAAGTGTCAGGTGCTTTGATCTCCATCTTGGACACCTTCCACCACATGAGACAGCCTCAACACAAAACAGGCCCCCTCCCCACAAGTGGGAAGGGGGCCTGAATCACGCATTCGTCCGCTCCCTTTAAATCGCGTCCGACAACGAAGTAAACGTGAAGTCCCGCACCTTGAGCGGCGGCACAACCACCGCGTTGGTCAGCCCGGACGACTCGCCCGAAGAGATCCTGACCGGCTCGCCCATCATCTCGATGTTGTTGAGCATGAAGATGGGCGACTCGTTCCAGCGGAAGTTCTTCACCGGATGGCTGATTTCGCCGTTCTCAATGAGGAAGGTGCCGTCGCGCGTGAGGCCCGTGTACAGAATCGTACGCGGGTCCACGCCGCGGATGTACCAGAAACGGGTGAGTAACAGTCCCCGCTCGGTGGAGCGGATCATCTCATCCACGGTCGAGTTCCCGCCGCCCATGTACCAGCCCGACGGGAAGCCGGTGGGCTGTTTACCCTGCCGATCGGCCCAATAGCGGTCGTAGTCGAGGTTCTGCAGCATGCCGTCTTGGACCCACGTCATGGCTTTGTTCGGAAGCCCCACACCGTCAAAGGGATCCGAGAAGATGCTGCGGTCGCCTGGGTCCGAATGGATGTTGACCCGGCTGTCGATGAACTGCTGGCCGATTTTGGTGCCGCCGCCCTCCTTGCTGAAGAATGAACGGCCCTCGTCCGCCCCACGGGCGCCGAGTTGGTTCATCATGAGGCCGACCATATTGCCCACGGTGGTGGGCTCCATGATGACGGTCCAGCGGCCGGGCTCGACGGCACGGGGGTTCCGCGAGCGCATCGCTTTCTCGACGGCTGTCGCGCCCATGGCGGTGGTGTCGAGATCATCGAAGTCGTGAGCGCTCGTGCCGGCCCAGCCCGAGCCGGTACCGTCGGGCGTACGCACGGTCGTCGTGAAGTTCACACGGGTGCTCGTGCCGTAGGCAAACAAGCCCTTCGTCGTCGCTACGGCCTCGCTCGCAGCCTCATGAATGAGAAACCCTGTCGAGATGAGATTCCGGGATGCGGCCTGCTCGGTCACCGCCGCGATAGCCAGGGCCCGACGCTCAGGCGCGAGGTCCCCTGTGGACTCGAAGTAGGGCTTCGTCTCCGGATAACTCTGCGGTCCGAGTTCGCCCATGTACTCTTCGTTCTCGGGCACGAGGCGGGCCAACTGCTCGCTGGTTTCGACGACGCGACGAAGCGCGTCGTCGGTGAAGATGTTAGTCGTCGCGGACGCCACCTTGGTGCCAAGCGCGCTCGTGATACTCAACGTCGCGTTGGTCGCGTCACCGGACGTGCTCATCTGGTTCTGCGCGAAGCGAGTGTTGCCGGTGTCGGAACTCGAGAGGTTGGCCCGTGCCTGGTCGGCTTTCGAAAACGACAGCGCGCGTTCGGTGATCCGCTGGGCCTCTTCGCGGGAAATGAAGTTCGCCATGGGATCAGGCCCTCCGGCCGGTGTTGATGATCGTGATGTCACGATGCCGCGTGGTCGGGCATCCGTGCGAAATCGAATTCGATTGGGCCGGCTGGCCCTTCGCGTCGCCGAAGGCGCCTGCCATGAGATAGGTGCTCTCTCCGCCGATCAGGTCCATGGCGTTCCAGAACTCGGGCGTCCGGATCTGATAGGCGACGTCCTTCAACATGCCGGTGATCTTGCCGCCCTTGATCTCGAAGTACGTCTGGCCGCCGAACTGGGCGTTGTAGCGCTGTTGATCGATGGAGAACGAACCGTCTCCATCAATCAGGATACCGTTCTCCACGCCGCCGATGAGTTCCTCCTCGCTGACGTCCCGCTCGGGGTGGGGCAACAGATTCACATTCGGCATCCTCTGGAACTGAGTCACAGCCCAGGACTGGCCGTAGGAGTTCCCGTGCGAGCGCATGGTGTGTCCCTGCGAGCGATACCAATCCGTCAACCACGGGGCCTGCTCCCGTGTGGTCTGCAAGTCGTTCAGGATGCCGTCCTTCACAATGAGGTACTCGTCCGGCTTCACGCCCTCATCGTCCCAACCCACCGTCGACAGCGCGCCCGGCGTCTTCCGCTCACCCTGAATATTCATGATGTCGGGGCCGTAGCGGAACTTGCCTAAGAACTCCTCCGGCGAAGAGATGAACGACGTGCCAGCGTAGTTCGCTTCGAAGCCCATGATGCGATCGAGTTCCGTGGGATGTGCGATCGCTTCGTGGATCGTCAACCACAGATGCGAAGGCCGTAACACGAGGTCGTAGCGACCCGGGTCGACCGATTTGGCCGAGAGTTTCTGCACGGCATCTTCTGCCCACCTCGGAGCCCCACCGACGAGGTCGGAGGCGAGGATGTGCTCGTAGCCGACACCCTTTGGCATGACGTCGGTGCTGCTGCGCGACTGAAAGTCGGAGCGGTCGGGCGCAACGGCGGTGACGTTCACGCCCCCGGCCGCCTTGTAGATGGTCTGATCTGTGATCACACCTTCGGTCGAGGCGAAGTACTTCTCCTCGCGCAGGAACGACATGTTGGAGCTGGCGAAAGCGATGCCGGGCACGGCCATGGCGGCCAGATTGGCCTCCAAGAGGAGCGCGACCTTGTCTTCGATGGGGATGTCGAATGGCTCGATCTCGACAGGACTGCGCCACTCTCCACGGCCGGTCCAGTCGAGCGGAGCGAGTTCAACCGGTCGGCGCTGGGCCGCTCGGTTGGCGCGCGCCTGCGCGACAGCGACACGGGCGACGCGGGCGACCTCGTCCTGGGAGACGTCGCGTGAGGCGGCGAAGCCCCACGTGCCATCGACGAGCACACGAATGCCGAAGCCTGAGGTTTCGCTGTCCATGACCCCGGTGACGATCGTTTCGCGCGTGCCCATCCGCTGCGTGCGATTCGTGGAGATGCGGATGTCCGCGTAGTCAGCTCCGGCCATGCTGGCGGCGTTGAGTGCTACGGCGCCGAGCGCGTCTCGATCCTGTGTGATACCCAGACCTAGGGTCGTAGGGACGAGGATGCCGTGCAGCAGGTTGGAATTGCCCGCTATGCCCAGTCCCGCCGCAGTTAACGCGCTGTGCCGTACAAAGTCCCTACGCTTCATGTCCCCTCCCCTAAGATTCACCGGACCGGAAGACCGGCACGATCGAGCCGCCAATGTGCCGCGGGTGCCGGAAGCCAGCAACCAGCGCCCGAGTGTTCTCGCTATCGGATGCGTGGGGTCGAGCGGCCTCAAATCGCCGTCGCCGCCCTCAGGCGTCTCCGGCCCGCCTAGCCGTTACGAGCCGTATTCAGCACGGTCACGTCACGGAATCGGCTCGCCGGACATCCGTGGGAAACCGCGTTGGCTTGGCCAGGTTGTCCTTTTCCGTCGCCGAAGGTCCCCCCGAGTTCGTACGTGCTCGGTCCGCCGATCTGATCCATCGAGTTCCAGAATTCCGGGGTGCGAATCTGGTAGGAGGCGTCTTTGAGCATGCCTTCGATCTTGCCGTTCTTGATCTCGTAAAACACTTGGCCGCCAAACTGAGCGTTGTAGCGCTGTTGATCTATGGAATAGGAGCCGCGCCCCTCGATGACGATGCCCTTGTCGACTTCGCTCACCAGTTCATCGAGCGAAACGTCACGCTCCTGGTTCGGCATGAGGTTCGTGTTGGGCATACGCTGGAACTGGACATCGGCCCAGGACTGGGCGTAGGAGTTGCCGTGCGAGCGCACTTCGCGACCTTGGGACCGATACCAGTCGGCAAGCCAGGGGGCCTGTTCGCGGGTTGTCTGCAGGTCGTTGAGGATGCCGTCCTTCACGATGAAATACTCTTCTGGCCGCACGCCCTCATCGTCCCATCCGACGGTGGCGAGGCCGCCTGCCGCCGAGCGCTCGCCCTGGATGTTCATAAAGTCCGGGCCGTATCGGAACGAACCCAGGTAGTCCTCTACCGGATAGATGAAGGACGTTCCTGCGTAGTTGGCTTCGAAACCCTGGATGCGATCCAGTTCAGTCGGGTGGGCGATCGACTCATGCAGCGTGAGGAAGAGGTGGCTCGGAAGCAGGACGAGGTCCCAGAGGCCTGGCTCGACGGAGCGTGCTGACAGTTTTTGCACGGCCTCCTCAGCCCAGATTGGTGCTTTGCCCACTAGGTCGGCGTCGCGCACGTACTCCCATCCGAGCCCCATCGGCTGGAGTGGCGTCGAGTCCCGCGATTGAAAGTCGGAGCCGTCTGCGGCCACGGCGGACACAGAGAGCCGGGGCCAGCAGCGGTAGACCGTTTGGTTCGTGACGATGCCGTCCGTCGAGGCGAAGAACTTTTCCTCGCGGATGAAGCTCAGGGAGGACGATGCGAAGCGGGCGCCTCTCACCTGAGTAGCTGCCGCGTTCGCCCTTAAGAGCAGGTCGACCTTGTCCTCGATAGAGACGTCGAACGGGTCCACTTCGATGGGGCTGCGCCACTCACCTTCTTCGGAGGGGCCGATCGACGCCAACTCCACCGGGCGACGCTGGGCAGCGCGGTTGGCGCGCGCCTGCGATACGGCCTTGCGGGCGACTTCTTCGGCGGAGTCGTTCGTGAGAATCCGAGAGGCGGCGAATCCCCAAGTTCCCTCGACCAGGGCGCGCACCCCGACTCCGGAAGTCTCGCTGTCCGAGAGGCCGGTCACGAGTTGCTCTCGGGTACTGACATTTTGACTTCTGTTCGTGCTCACGCGCACGTCGGCATAGGAAGCGCCGGCCCGAGTCGCGGCATCCAGGGCGGCCTCCGCCACGTCCCGATTGTAGGCGTCCCCCACGCTGGGGCGAACAAGCCCGCGCAGCCCGTGTGGGGCGAGCGCTATGCCCGCGGCTGCCGCGCCTCCGGTGATGATGAAGTCTCTACGTCGCATGCTGGCGTCTCGCTGGGGTCGAACGTTGGACTGCGATTGTGGAGCGCGACGGGCGGGCGGGCAAGCGGGTGGGGCGTGGGATTGGTAGGGCGTGGCGCGGCGTGGTAGTCGCTCGTGATCGCGGTTTCGGCCCCTAGGCCCGGAGAGCGGGGCCGTCCTTCGTCACTCGACCATCGCCGCTTTTTGAACTAAGGGTTAGATGAAAATGCGGCGCGGCGGACGGCACAGCGCTCGCCGCAGATCGCGGGCCGGGTTGGTACTTGAGCCCTTCCGACGCCCCGCGACTGCGGGGCTGGACATTGATGTTGCAAGAATTTGACGCGCAGCTGGGCGAGAAGCTTGCGGAGAGTGTAGAATAAAGAGAGTTAGGTGGTCACACAGATAGGCGACGGGGGTGCATGAGGCCGAGCGTGCAGAGGTCAGGCTCCAACTCCTTCCGTGACGTACGGAGGTGACCCTCGCCATCCCGACCTGGTCGTCGGGTGGCGCCCAAACCACGATCAGCTAGCAAGGAATCGCTGCTGTCGCGGGATGGCGTCGTGGCTCGCGCCTGCGGCGCTCGGTCTGCATTGTAGTCGCGCAGCAGACTTCCAAAGTCGTTATGGAGCGCGAGACCTCATGGGATGTTTAGGCCGGTTGCTGTGGTCGGGCGTCATTGAGCATCACCGTCGACCCATCTGATCATGGCCCTATCGGCCTGTTTCGGGGTAGTTTGAGATGTCCCCAGCCTAGAGCGTGATCGAAATGCCCAACTCCAAGGTCAAGTCGAGAGTCCTCGATGCGGTCCGCGATCTCCCTGAAGACGCGACCGTTGAAGACGCGATGGAACGCCTCTACTTCCTCGCAAAAGTCGAGGAAGGGGAGCGCCAGGCGGACGCCGGCCAAACCATGAGTCACGAGGAAGCGAAACGCCGCGTCCTCGGGTGACCAGGGTCAGGTGGACAGAGCAGGCGGCATCTTTCCAGGGTGCGCCACAGCACTGCACCAAAGGCTCGTCCGAGGAGTGACATCAGGCCCATCGCGACGGCTCTGCAAAGAGTGAATCGCGCGGCACCCCGAATCACGGCTGCTCCGCCGGCGCGGGCGGCCAGACCGTCGAGTGCCGAGGCGAGCGCCGCTTGAATGGGGCGCGCCGAATTCACCTCAGTCGCGCCGAGCTCATCGCGAGCTACACGATTTTGCCGCCCCTGTAGATCCTCGTTCCGTTCTGGGTCGTGTGTAGCACCAAGTGAGCGTCTTCGCGGCCGTGGCAGCGCATGAGGTCGAGCATCATGGGCTCCTCCCCCATCCACGGAAAGGCGTAGACGACGTCGAAGTCGTCTAGCGAACGCCCGAGTTCCAAGTAGCCAGACGGCCCTCGGCCGATCGTTCCGTGGCGACCATCCCCGTCGGAGAGCTTCCATTCCCATCCCATGGGAATGAAGCTCCCCGCGGCGAACTGCGCGTTCGAATGCCATCGCGAGGCGAGGTCCCGCCCGACGTCTACGAGAGACGAGTCGAGCTCGATCCCGCAGGAGTCGAAGCCGAGCAGGTCCGCCATTATGGTGATCACGCCCGTGGCGGATCCCCACTCGAGGAACCGGCGACCCGGTTTGCGAAGCGGCATGAGCGCGGCCAGGACCGCGTTGTAGTCGGCGGGGACGAACGGGTGCCAATCGTCTTGGCGGACCTCGTGGTCGAAGCGATGCCAGAACTCACGACCTTCTTCGCATAGGGCGCTGATGCGTGTGCCGAGTTCCCCGTCGAGGTCGCCCCCCTTGTCAGCCGTGATCAGGCGCTCCCAATTCAGGCGGGTTCTCGTACCCGGCTTCTCCGATTGTGGGCACCGGACCGGTGCCCTCTTCACGGCTGCGGCGTTCGGCCTTCTCCTCATTCTTCTTCTGCTTTCGCAGTTCGCGCTGCTTCTTTTCGAAGCCGTAGTTCGGGCGTCGCGCCATTCTCCCTCCGGATGAATTCGACTCGCTCCCTCCCGATTGGAGCCCGAGCCTTGGCAGGGTCCTACGAGCGGGCCTCTGAGGATGGCGCTCGTGGTCCAATCACTAAACATACCTCCTTCCGTTGAAGGTATCGAATCGCCTCTCGGCTGATCGTTTCGCTCGGCAGTCGCTACAGGCGCGAACGATCCCGATTGGACCCGTTGGAGCCTCCCGATCGGACCGGGCTTCCTTGGGTCGCGGCAACGCGCCTGATCACAGGCGACTCGTGTCGCCTGCCTCACAGGCAAGAGGGTCCTGGGACGGGGCCAAGTCACCGTACCTCGGATCGTGCCACCGACTGTTACGGAAGCAGTTGAATTCGAGTCGCACGGGTTCAATCCACCGTGAGAAGAAAGGGTTCGGCCAGAGTAGTTCTGACCGTGACGCAATCCAGTCAGCCAGGGTGCTCAGCGACCCAACCCTTCTGGCTCTGGTCCGCGGAATGCGGTCGGGCGCGCACCAGGGCATCGCTTCGGCGACCATCGCATGGTTTCAGGCGCACCCCCAGCCGATAGGCAGTGCAGAGACTCGGTGTGACAAGCGTTTGCCGGAGCCCCGCGAGAGTTCCACGAGTCTGCAGAAGGCATCCGCGCACCAACCCACGCCGAAACGCCCACGGTGTGACGCTGAGGCGGCGGTCTCAGGATGCCAAGGCGCAGGTCTTCGGTCGGAGGTTGGGCGACGTTATGCACGGGGGGGCGAGCTTCTTGGCCTCTCTTTCCCTCGGGCCGAATGAACATCAAGCCGAGTGGCGGTCCATCCCGCCAAGGCGAGACCTGCTAGGCAGACGAAGTTCAGCCAACGTCGCCAGGCGGGGGTGCCTAGCGGCTGGGGGGCTGTGGTGGTTGCGGACGCAATGGACCGAATCTCCGCACCGGCGTGCCCCATCTGCAGTGCTGCACGAACCCAGGACGGGCGTTCGTTCTCGGTGGTGACGACGGCTCCGTGGTTGGCGTCGCCGCCCAGCATGTGGTCCCCGGAGATCAATGGGACGAAGTGAGCGACCGTGATTTCGTCCGATCCCACCGATAGCTGAAGCGTCTCGGTGGGCGCACTAACGGCGTCCACGGGGCGGCCGGTGCCGACGCTTCTCGGCGGCCGGGTCAGTGTCAGACCTTGTGGCATCGCGCCGATCCTACCCCTAAACGCGCCCGTCCAGGCGACATACGGCACGCCGGGCTGCGCGGTGAGCGCTAGGTCTTCTCGGAGACCTCCGGCGAGCCACTCCACGACCGATTCCCAGTATGCGGCGTGTTCGGCCACGAGACCGGCCTCCATCGCCCATGACCAGCTCTCCAGCCCGGAGGAGTAGACGCGGCCGCGACCCATCCAGCCGGCGGCGACGTAGACCTGGTTCGGAACGTCGGGGCTCCCTCCCGACCAGGCGATGGGCGTGCCTGGGTGTGGCTGGGGCAGCCCCACCGTATTCGGCGCGAGCAGCGCGGGGGGGAGCGCGACCAGTTCAGCGAACGCTGACCAGTTGATTGAGCTGTCCGGCGTCGGCGTCGGCGTCCCTCCGGTTGACCAAGCCCTGAGCGGTTGACTCGTGGGCGATGCCCCCAAGAGCAGGAGGCCGCCGCCTCGCGCGGCTACCCATTGATGCAGGACTTCCTCTGACAAGACGTCTGTGGAACCCGCCACGGCGACCACATCGTAGGCGTCGAAGTCCGAGAGCGTCCTTGGGACCGCGACCCCTTCGGTCGTGACAGCGAGGTCGCGTCCGAGACTCTGATGCACGGACACCACCATCCCTGACGACTCAAGTGCGCGCACGAGGTATCGCGATTCCCAAGTCGGCGGGCCGGAGACGACGAGCGCCCGCACTCGCGCTTCCGGACGGGTCCACGCGTACACGGTCTCAGACGCGCCGCCTGCGCGAACCCGCCACCGGCCCGTGCCTGCCTTGGTGGGTTCGACGGCGACAGCGGTGGTGACGAGCCCATACGGTCCAAATAGAACCGAGACCGTGTCTGCTGTCCCCGATGGATCATCGATGATCACCGGCAACGTCGTACCGGGTGCCCCACGGAGGGAGAGGGTCAGTGACGACCGGCGCATGGCGACAGGGTCACGGGGCGGAGTCACCCCGAGTTCGGGGAGTGAGCCCGGCACGAAGAGCGTGACACGATCGCCTCGTGCGGCTGTCCCTGTGAGAAGTGCGGATACCTCGCGCGTGGGGGGCACCGCATCGCGGTAGGTCAGTTCCCGCGCTTCACCGGGCCCGCGTGCGGTTGAGAGGGCTGTCGCGAGCGCGGACGCCGACGTGCCTGAGTCCACCGTGAGAGGTGTGTCCCATCGCACGCGGTCCATGAGGCCAACAGCCAGGAGTGCGACGAGTCCCAGTGCTAGGGCGCTACGTGTCACGGTCGGGAGCAGGGTCATGCGCATTCGCGAACCCATCTCATCGGGTCAGCGCGTAGATCAGGATGTTCACCCCGAATCGGGTATTGTCGACGGCTAAGAAGCGTTTGTTGTCAGAGTGGTAACTCCACTCCGACGAGTAGTCCTTGTTGGAATACAGTACCCCGATGCGGTCATCCACGGTGATGCCGAACAGTTCGCGATGGATAAGCCCGTCACCCCACCCGCTCAGCTCGTGCCCCGTGATGGGCGGACCGTCATCGAATGTGAAGAAGCTCGAATACAGCTCGTGGTCCTTGGGAATCGCGCGCCAACGGTCGGAGCCGAAGATGCGCTGCAGCTCCGACGTCACGGAACGATGGAAGGCCCCATCGATGTCGTGGTTGTGATCGTCTACGAAGAGGAATCCGCCGCGTTCGACGAAGTCCACCAAGTTCTGGCTCTCGGCGCTATTGAAGAAGACTGGAAGGTGTCCGGTGAGGTAAAGGAAAGGGTGGTCGAAGATCCGCGGGCTCGCGAGGTCAACTACGACACCCTCCGGAACCACCTCCAGGTCCGTGTACTGAGCCAAGGAATGGATGAGGTTGTTCGGCACCAGGGGCGCCGAGTCCCAATCCCCGGATTCATAGCGGACCGTCGCGAACACAAACGGGACCGCAGTCGCGTCGGAAGTTGGCGTTCTTGTGACGGCGACCGTTGCTGTGCTTTGCAGCCCGTCCAAGTATCGAGCCCCAGCCCAGGTGGACGGACCGCGCGTTGGTGCGGCGCGCACCTGTGGCGCTGAGCTTCGCAGCATCCGCAGGACACGGTGAAGGCCTGTCCGCGTTCCTTCGGTGTCCCCGGCCTCCGCGCGTGCGGCGGTCTGCACGAGGGCCTCGCTCACCTCGGTCGCGGCTCCGCCCCCCAAGAGATCGAGGGCCAGCCCCGAGATCGCGATTGAGGCTGGACGGCCGGTCGCCACGTTCGTGGAGGCCAGCATGGCATTCACCGCTACCACCACTTGGCCCTCTACGGAGGGCGCCGGAAGCGCATTCGAACGAGCGGACGGGAAGGCATCATCGACGTTGCCCGTGCCTCGCGAAGCGGGGACATCGATGGGTGCAACGGTGACCCGGCCTCTCGCAAAGATCCGTTCAGAGTCGCGGACCCGCTGCAGTTCTTCGAGTGCCAGCCGTTGAGGCACAAGAGACGGGTCGAGTCGGGCGGCTTGAAGATCCCGTTCTGCGTCCCACATGTAGTTGTAGACCGTGAGCAGCGAGCGGTTGATTGCCACAATGGGATCCGAGTCGTGCTCGTGCGCGGGAATGTCCACGTTCGCAATCGATGCGATGCCGGTCACGGGGTCGATGAGCGGGCCCCGTTCGACCAAGCCTTCCAACTCGTCCAAGAAGACCTCGGCTTCGCCGTCCTCGAAGTCGAGGTGCGCCTCCGGATCCTGCACCGCTCCGGTTGCTCGACTGAAGATCTGTTCGCCGATGCGCGCGCGGAGGCGCGCCTGCTCGATAGCGATGTCCCGGGAGGCTTCCGTGAATTCATCGGCGGTCATGGAGGCCGAGGAGTCTCGGAGCTCTTCGGTGAGAAGGATAATCATGCGCTGACTAAGGAGCGGTTCCCGCTCACGCTCGATCGGGAATCCAATGAGCGTGGTGATGTCAGACAGGTCTCCCAGGCGACTGATGCGGATCTGTCGCGTGGCGGAGACGCCCAGCCCCGGACCCGTGACCGAGTTGCCGTCGGTGGCCGTCGCCCGCACGTGTAGGACGTCGCCGGCGCCGAGCCCGAGGTCGTCCAGCGAAAGCACGAGCGTGGCTGTTCGCCCGTCCGTAGTGGGTTCCCAGCGGTCCCAGTCCCACTCGCCTTCTGCGAAATCGAACGACTCGCCGCTGCCGCTCGACCGTACCCAGTGCAGCACCAGGTCTGCGACACCGTAGTCGTCCGCGGCCGTCGCTGTGATCTCGATTTGTCCGGTCGGCGTGGCGAGGACGAGGTCCGAGGAGGGGGCCGTCAGCTCCACGGAGGGGGGGCGGTCCCGCAGCAGCCGGAGTGGAATGACTTGTTGCTCGAGCACGCCGCTTGCACCCGCGACCGTCAGGGCGACTCCGCGATCTTCTGTGCCGACATGCCACTCGGCGCCCCATCCGTCCCCATTGGCTCGGACCTCAAGCGGTACGCCGCCCACCACTAGCCCGGTCAGGATGGGTGCTCGTGCGGTCCCGTCGCCGGTGATTTCTACTACCGAGCCGGGCAATGCGGAGACCGTTTGGCCTCCCGTACCGCGGACGGTGGGGAGGTTCGCGTATGCCGGCGCGCGAACCACGAAGCCGAGGGACCCGAGTGTGGCTAGGGCCTCTGGGTCGGGAGCTGCGGGTGAGGGCGAAGAGGTCGCCCGGGGCGCGGCGTCCTCCGAGGCGGTCCACCACCGCGAGGCGAGGGCGTCAGGCCCACCGGAGCCGACGAGCGCGGCCGTGGCGAGCACTGTCGCGGCGACGGCGCCTGTCCACAGCCGCCCGATATCGAACGGGACCACTCGCCGAATGTCGATGGCAGCGACGCTTGAAATTGCACGCTCGCGAAAGGCCTCGGCGACTGGCCCCTCGGCATTCGGCGTCCGGCTGGTGGAGATAACGTTCCCGAGGCCCCCTCGTTCGTCGATGAGGAGCGCGATCCGTTGCTCATCGAGCCGTGCCCAGAGGCGAATCAGCTGAACCAGTGGTGGCAATAACAGGAGTGCAGGAAGCCACCTGAGCGATCTGCGTGCGCCCACCGGCAGGGGGACCACCAGGTCGGTTGCCACGAGGACGGCCACGGCTACGCCCACGATCAAGAGCGACAGGGCGATCGCCTTGAGTACGCTGCGAAGCCTGATGCGGCGGCGTACGCCTCTGATGATCCGTGCGACCGCGCCCCTGCGATGCGCCGTTGTCATGACCGGCGAACCCGGGTTAGCCCTATCTCCGCCGTGAGCAGCAAAAGGGCCAACAATATGAGCCACCGGCCCAGAGGGCGGCCTTCTTCCCCGGCCATCTCTGTGAGGTCGACGCCGTCCGGGAGGTCGCTGCGTTCCAGCGCGTGCAACCCGCCGCGATCAAGCGGTGCGTCCAAGCCCATGTCGTCGGCACAGGCACGACCGAGGGCATCTACCAAGTTTGGGTATTCAGGGCCACCCGAGAGGGCCGGGTCGTAGATCGAGGCCGCGAAATAGACAACGCAGCCCTCGCCCAGTGTCACGGCTGTAGCCGCCGGTGTCGCGTTCTCGAATACCGCGACGGTACGGGCGCCTGGCGCGGGAGTGCCTCCTGCGGCCGTGGCTGGATAGAGTGTGACACCCGTCTCCAGGATGACACCGCCCCGGTCCGACTCGGTGGCGCCGCCAGGTATCCACGGGATGTCTGCGCCGGAACTGAGTCGACCGCTCGCAATTACGGTCGCGCCCCTTCGCGCTTCATCCAGAAGGCCGGCGAGCACCTCCCGGCTTGGCGCTTCCACGAAAATCCAATCGGGCCGCCCCGGGACACCGGCAGCCACGACGGTGACTCCCAGCGCGGTAAGCGCCCGCCAGAGGGGGTCGTCTTCGGACCCGTCTGTGACGCGTGCGACGAGCATGGAAACCGAGTCGACGGCACTAGGCACCGCAGTGGGCTCGGCCCCAAGGAGGGCTTCCGACCCGCTTCCGCTCGAAGCGGGCGCATCCGGGACCAAAGAAAGTGCCGCATGTCCCGGCCAAAGCACGGGGCGCAGGAGCCCGACCCCTGGGCTCCATGCGCGCCACGACGGCCGGGTCACCCAAGTTACGGTCGCGCGCTGCCAACGCGTCTCTGAGAGTGCAGCGCTACGAAGCGCCCGCAGTCCATCTTCCGCAGTCGCAGGCCGGGTGCCCCGGCTGAGTGCACTCAGGTCCGCAGCAGCGACGAGTCGAGACCCATCGTCGAGCCCGTAGGCGAGGACGACCGACTGACCCGCGCCCGTGCTCGATGTGGCTGTCAATTCCGCCGCAGCGATCTCCCTTGCGGCATCCCAGTCTGCCTGTGCAGCCGCTCCAGCGTCGAGAAGGACGATGTGGCCTCTACCATCTCGCGGAGAAGTCCACGTCATCCCGGCAAAGGCAGCGCCCAGGCTCACGGCGAACAGTACGCGCATGGCGAGCACGACCAGATCCGTTGGGCGCCGCTGTAGGCGGAGAAACGTTCGCGCGTCGTTGCGTAGGAAACGCGCGGTTGGCAGGGGCTGACGATCCGGCGGGCGGCGCGCCAGTAGGTGAAGCAGGATCGGAGCGATCGCAAGCGCCGCGCCAGCCGCAAGAAAGCCGGGGAAAAGAGCGGAAATCACGGCGTGGTCACGAGGGGAGCGCTTCACGTCGGGCACGGGCCATGAGCCACGCTCCGAGCGCGGTGACCAAGGGTTGGTCCGTCGTAATCGGGAGGTACTCTGCGCCCCGCTCTTCCAGGCCTACCTGGATGCGGGAGTAGTAGGCCGATACACGGGCTTGAAATCCGTCGTCCCGGTCAGGTACTGCAGGGGTGGTTCGCTTTGGCGTTTCGGGATCGAAGTAGCGTGCGGGTCCGGTCGCGACCTCGCCGAGTTCAACTCGGGTTGCGATCCGCACGACGATGACTTCGTCGCCTCGTGCACGCAGGCGTCCCACGGAGCCCAGGAGCGCCTCTCCATCGTCTGCCTCCAGACAGTCTGAGAGGAGGATGACCCGGCCGCGACGTCGCAGGGCTGCACCGATTTCGTCCAACGCCTTTGAAGCCGATCCCGACCCTTGGGGAATGAGCTTCTCGAGGCCGATCAAGACGTCATGCAGGTGCCCTGGCCGATTGCGCGGGGGAGCGATGAACGAGGTATCGGCGCCGAATGCGGCCAGCCCAGGTGCGTCCCCGCTGCGAAGCATCACGTGCGCCAGCGCCGCGGCAATGAACTGTGCGTAGCGGAGCTTGCTCACAGCCCCGTCGCCGACGAAGCCCATCGACGCGGACGTATCTACCGCGATGAAACACTGGAGGTTCGAGTCTTCTTGAAATAGGCGGACGTACAGTCGATCTGTACGGCCGTAAAGTCTCCAGTCGAGCCTCCGCACATCGTCGCCCTGCTGGTAGGACCGATGCCGGCTGAAGTCCTCGCCGGAGCCCAGGAACGGCGAGCGATGCGCGCCGCTGATGAAGCCGCGCACAATCGTACGCGCGATCAGGTCGAGGCTGCCTAGTCGCTCCAGCACCTCGGCTGGAAGCAACTCGCTGCCTTCCGTTGCGCTGAAGTGGGCGGTGCCTTTCATGCTGTCCTCGGCATGCGGTCCTCGCGGCCGCGATCGCTTCCCGGGAGGCTACCGCCCCCCAGGAGAACGTCCGATTTGTGCCTTGATCCGCTCCAGGGTCCGCCGCTGCTCCGGCGTCGGCGGATAGAGGCTACCCTGGACAGATCCCCGCCCGTTGAACTCCGAAGCCAGCCCCCTGAGTTGACCCGCCAGACCTTGACCGCTCTGCCCGCCCCTGCCCGTGGCGAGCGCCCGCTGCACGTTCATCAGGTCCACGAGGAATCGCTCCCTGTCCTGGTATTGGGCTGTGGTCAGCGCCGGCTTGCCGGGGTCACCGGCTACCATGACGGTCTCCGTCGTCGTGGCCGAGCCCGCGGTCAGTGTCACGGTGTAGGTGCCCGGCGAGACCCAGGGGCCTACTGGAGCCACCGGGCGAGGGGGCCGCGGAAGCGCCCGCGCCTGCGGGCTCTCGGGATCCTCCGGCGAGGAGGGAAGCGGCTCATGACGAAGGTCCCACGTGACCCTGTGGATGCGGCCCGTCTCGGTCTGCCCCTCCAGGGTGCGCACGATCGCGCCGTCGGCGTCCGCGACGGTGATCACCGCGGACGGAGCAGGCCGGCCGAGGGTGTAGTCGATGATCGCCCCCTCGGGCGGGTTCTCGCCGGTCCAGTAGTCTTGGCCGCGGTAGGACTGGTCCTCCCAGAACTGCCAGATTGCTGCCGGCCGGATCGAGAAGAGGTGCGCAGCTTCGCTCGCGACTTCGGTAGTCCACTCAGCGAGTGACGACGCGTCGTCGAGAATGAAGATCCCACGGCCATGCGTGGCGACGACGGCGTCGTGCGTGCGGGGTTGCACCTCTACTTCCATGTAGATTGTCGCAGGAAGATTCGAGCCCACTGGGTACCACATATCGCCGCGATTTGGAGAGGCGAAGAGCCCGTGCTCGGTACCGAGGAAAAGCGCCCCGGCCCGATCTGGGTGCTCCCCGATGAAGCGGACCGAACCGTCCTCGGGCAGACCCGCCGCGATCGAGGTCCAAGTGCCCCCGAAGTCGTCAGTCCGGTACGCATAAGGCCGGAAGTTGCCGCGCCTGTGGTCGTCGACGGCCACGTAAGCGGTCCCCGCTCCGGCCAGCGATGCGTCGATCCGGCTCACGTATGCACCGTCGGGCGCACCAGGCAGACGTCCCGAAACATCGGTCCACGTGGCCCCACCGTCCCGACTCACCTGGAGACTCCCTTCGTCTCCACCCACCCAAAGCACGTTGGGATCAAGAGGTGACTCGTCGACCGCGCTGAGCGCGCTGTACGTGCCCTGGCCGTCGTTCTTCGAGAGCATCGGCTCGGAGCCCCGAACGCCCATGATCGACAATGTGTCCCGGTCGATATTTCGCGTGAGGTCGGCGGTGCCGGTCCACGTCGTCCCGCGGTCCCGCGTGATCATGAGCCTCTGCGCACCGTAGTAGTACGTGCCCGGTGTAGTTTGAGAGGCGACACCTGGCGTCAACCATTCAAATCGCAGCCGAGGCTCGCCCGGCCCTGCCACCGGGGGGATCTCGCGGCGGTCCCCCATGTAGGCATCGACGAGGGTCAGGTCGCCGCCGACCGCGTTGCTGTATACGTAGCGTGGACCTTCCACGTCGACGTGGTGCTCCAAGCCGTCGTTGAACCCGATTTCGGCCCAGTCGCCGCCCGTGATCCCCAGGTAGTGCCGGGTCTGGCTCGGCACCTGCCAGGAGTGGTTGTCCTGCATTCCACCGTAGATCCAGTACGGCGATCGGTCATCGAGACCCAGGCCGTAGAACTGACCAAGCGGGATGTTTTCGTAGGGGGTGTAGGTAGCCCCGCGGTCCCAGGTCTGGTACAGACCGCCGTCACCGGCCAGATAGAAGTGCTTGGAGTCGCTGGGGTCGATCCACATCGCATGATAGTCGCCCTTGAGTCCTACGTCGTAGGTAGGCTCGGTCGGCATCGTACGCCAGGTCCGTCCGGCGTCCTCGCTCGAGGAGAACCAGCGCGCGAGTAAGTAGAGGCGTGAATCATCGGTCGGGTCCACGTAGAGCGAACTGTAGTATGCGGGCCGCGAGTTCATGTCGCTCATCCGCTCCCAGCGTGTGCCCCCGTCGGTGCTCCTGTAGATGCCACCCTCGGTGTCGTGCTCCACCACCGCGTACACGAGGCCGGGTGTGCTCGGAGATGCAGCGAGGCCGATGCGGCCTTTGTCTCCCGCGGGTAGTCCCTGCGACAGAAGCTGCCAGTTTCGTCCCCCGTCGGTGCTCCTGTAGATGCCGCCGCCGGGTCCGCCTCCGTTGAAGCCCCACGGTTGGCGAAGCCTCTGGTACGCTGCGGCGTACACGGTGTTGGGGTCGCCTGCGTCGCGGGCCATGTCGACAATGCCTGTCCGATCGTCAACGAATAGCACCTTATTCCAGCTTCTCCCGGCGTCCTCTGTCCGGTAGACGCCACGGTCCGGCGATTCCGCCCACAGGTTCCCGAGCGCACCCACCAGTGCGACGTCAGGATTCGTTGGGTCCACAAGGATCCGCCCGATCGCTCGCGTGTCCTCGAGGCCCAGGTGTGTCCACGTCCCCCCGCCGTCGGTGCTCCGATAGACGCCGTTACCCCACGAGCTGCTCTGACGGTTGTTCTGCTCTCCTGTGCCGGCCCAGACCACGTCAGGGTTCGACGGTGCCAACGCGACGACTCCGAAGGTCCCTGTCGGCTGACCGTCGAAGACAGGGGCCCACGTCGTGCCGCGGTTCGTGGACTTCCATATACCGCCCGTTGCCGAGGCGACCCAAATCGTGCTCGGGTCATCCGCCAAAGACTGGACGTCGTGAATGCGGCCGCCCGTTACGGCCGGGCCGATCTCACGGAAGCGAAGTCCGGCGAAGGGGTTGGCCTCTTGGGATGCAGCACCGACCGGTGTGAGCGACAGATACGCCACCAGGACCGAGAGCGAGACGCAGAAAGAGAGCGCTACAAGGCGGCTCGCGCGTAAGGCACGAAGGCAACGTGACGACATAGATGAAGACCTCTGGAGCGGGCGATAGGTACAGCATTGTACGGACCGATGAGGGACCCAGCCAGACGGCGTTGGTGCGGGGTTCCCAATTTGGCTTCGTCCCGAGGAAAAGCCCCGGACTTCTGCTTCCTCAAGGGTCTTCTATAGGATTTCGCTACGCGGCAGGGCAACCTCAGATAGAAGCGTCGTAACCACCTCGTCTGGTGTGCGCCCCTCCGCTTCAGCCTGGAAGTTCACCAGGATGCGATGGCGTAGAACGGCGGGCGCCACGCGCGCGAGGTCCTCCGGCGCGACGTGAAGGCGTCCGCGCATAAGTGCCGAGGCTTTCGCGCACAGAATCAACGATTGTCCCGCGCGAGGGCCCGCACCCCACCTAACCCATCGATTGGTAACGTCGAGGGCCTCGTCGCGCCCCGGCCGGGAGCTCCGCACCAGTCGGGCCGTGTAGTTCAAGATTTCGTCCGACACGACAATCCCGCGAACCAGTTGCTGCAATTCGAGCACTTCCGGGCCAGTCAGAACCGAAGCGATCGCTTCGGAGCCGGTGCCGGTGGTGCTGCGTAGGATCTCCACCTCGTCGTGACTCTCGGGGTAGTCCAGGCTGATCTTGAGCATGAAGCGGTCGAGTTGCGCTTCGGGCAGCGGGTAAGTGCCCTCCTGCTCGATCGGATTCTGAGTTGCCAGCACGAAGAACGGTTGGGGGAGTTCAAGCACCTCACCACCGGTCGTGACGTGACCTTCCTGCATGGCTTCGAGGAGGGCGGCTTGGGTCTTGGGCGGGGCTCGGTTGATTTCGTCGGCGAGGAGTACCTGGGTGAACACCGGCCCTGGAAGGAAACGCGTCGCCCTGCGTCCCGTGGTGCGGTCTTCTTCAATGACCTCGGTGCCCGTGATATCGCCCGGCATCAGGTCCGGCGTGAACTGGATGCGACGGAATTCGAGGTCGAGCGCGTCCGCCAATGTTCGAATGAGTAGCGTCTTTGCCAGCCCCGGAACGCCTTCTAGGAGGCCGTGCCCCGCGGTCAGCAGGCAGAGGAGGACTTCCTCAACGGCAGCTTCCTGACCGACGACACGCTTGCCGATTTCGGCGCGCAGCATGGTCAAGCGGCCGGTTAGGTGCTCGATGCGACTTTCGACCTCATGGATGGTGGACGACTCCAACTCAACTCTCCTGCTGTCGGGCGCGGGGGGGGGGTAGGTGCACTAGCTTACTGCACCTGGGCAGATCTGACGACGGTGGGCGGCAGGGTCGGTCTGTAACCGTCGCCACCGACCCAGAATGACCGACGCCAGAAATGGGGTGACTCCCCACACGCGAGGCCGGAGCCCTGAGCTACTTTTCCTATACATCCCAAGAAAGCTCCGACCCTTGAAGGAATAGAACGATGACCCTCACACGCCTCGGTTCAGCCGCAGCCGCATTGCTCGTGGTGGTATCCTTTGCCGCCTGCGCACCTAACGGTGACAAAGCCGCTACGGGGACTCCTGACGGAGCCGGCGTTCTCCCTCCCGGGCACGTCCCACTCGGCGAGTCGGGGGCCACTGCTGCTGGCGGCGACGCAGCGACCGTCACGGTCCTCGAAACGATGAATTCCGGCGGCTATACGTATGCCCGCGTCTCCGACGCTGGTGGGGAATCGTGGCTAGCCGGTCCGGAGGCCGAGCTCGATGTTGGGCAGGCGTTATGGGTCAGCGGCGCCATGCCGATGGAGAACTTCACGAGCAGCACACTGGATCGAACCTTTGACCTCATCTTCTTCGTGGGGGGATTCCAGAGGGCCCTGGCTATGGCCTCTGCGGCCGGCACCACCCCCGGCACCACCCCCGGCACGGCGCCAGTCGGGGGTGTTCAAGGCACGGTCAGCGAAGTCCTCGTGGGAGGAGGCTACACCTACGTCGCGGTCGAAACGGACGGTGTGACGCGCTGGCTTGCGGGCCCGATGACGCCGGTCGAAGAGGGCCAGGTGATTTCTTGGAAGGGCGGCATGACCATGAATGGTTTCACGAGCAGCACGCTCGAGCGGACGTTCGACGAGATCCTGTTCGTGGAGCGGATCCTCCTAGTGAAGTAGGCTCACGGAGAGGCTGACCGTTTGCAGCGGTGCGGCCCCGTTGAGCCGCGCCACGATTGCCACTAGCCTCCTGCTTCCACGGAGCGCCCTAGGCGCTCCGTTTCTGTGATATCCTGCCCCCTATCGTCGATGCTCAAGGTCGGAATTGTAGGCCTCCCCAACGTTGGGAAGTCTTCGCTGTTCAACGCCATCACCGCCGCTGGTGCCCCCTCAGAGAACTACCCGTTCTGCACGGTGGAGCCCAACGTGGGTACGGTCGAGGTGCCGGACGTGCGTCTCGACAAGATCTTCGAGCTCGCGGCCTCCAAGCGCCGCCTGCCGTCGATCATCCAGTTCGTCGACATCGCCGGCCTGGTAGAGGGTGCATCTGAAGGGGAGGGCCTCGGAAACAAGTTCCTCGGCAACATCCGAGAAGTGGATGCGATCGCCCACGTGCTTCGGTGCTTTGACGACCCGGATGTCACCCACGTGATCGGAGGTGTAGATCCGGTTCGGGACAGGGAGATCGTAGAGACCGAGTTGGCGCTCGCGGATCTCGATACTGTGCAACGCCGCCTCGACAAGGTGGAGAAGAAGGCGAAGTCCGGCGAAAAGGAATCGATCCGCGAAAAGGCCGTGCTCGACAAAGCGCTTGAAGCGCTCGCGGCTGGGAAGCCCGTGCGGTCGGTCGTCCTGAACGCGGAGGAGGCACCCATTCTCAAAGGCTTCCAGCTCCTCACCTCGAAGCCGGTGCTCTACGTTGCCAACGTCGGGGAAGCTGACCTGCCCGAAGCAGAAAACGATTGGACGCGGGCCCTGCGAGCGGCGGTGGCTGCGGACGGCGCCGCGGCCCAAGAAGACGAGGCCGTGGTCACAGTGTGCAGTGCGCTCGAGTCCGAGCTCGCAGAGATGGAGCCGGCAGATCGCCAGGACTTCCTAGAAGAGATCGGCGTGAAGGAGTCGGGCCTGAATCGACTCATCCGCGGGGCCTACGAACTTCTGGGCCTCGTGACGTTCTTCACCGTCGGCCCGCAGGAGAGCCGCGCATGGACGGTGCGGGTAGGCAGCAGCGCACCCCAGGCGGCAGGGACGATCCACTCTGACTTCGAACGGGGATTCATCCGGGCGGAGACGATTCATGTGGATGAGTTCGAAAAGGTCGGCTCGTGGAAGGCGGCCAGGGACGTCGGGGTCCTGCGGTCAGAAGGGAAGACCTACACGGTGGTCGACGGCGATATCATGTTGTTCCGCTTCAACGTGTAGCGGGCGTCCTAGGTCTGTTTCGAGGCCGCGCCCCGACCGTCGTCAAAGGGTCGGGGCTGGCCGCCGAGGGACGATGTCACCGCGACGCTGTACTCAGTCGATCTTCGTTTTAAGCACTTTCACGGTTGAGCGTTTCCGTCGTCGGTGCTGAGGCACCAGGTTGCGCATGCTCTCGAGCTTCCCGAAGCATAGGAGCCGGTCGCCGATTTCGAGGACGCGACTCACCTTTGGGTTGGGGATCACGGTATGGCCGCGGTGGAGGGTCAGGACGACGATGTCCATCGCCCGTAGGCCCGATTCCTCAATCGACTGGCCGACCAATTCGGAGTTTTCACCAAGTTCGAGCTCGGTCACGCCATAGCTGGCGCTGACGGTGAGGCGCTGGCGCACGTCCAATTCAGGGAAACTGACCTGGCCTTCGATGTAGTCGATGATCGCGCCCGCTACGTCGAGCTTGGTCGATCCCTCGATGCCTTCCAGGCCTGGAGATGAGTTGACTTCCATCACCTGCGGGCCGTCGGCGCCCTCGAGCATATCCACACCTGCGACCTTGAGTCCCATGATCTGCGCGGAGCGGACGGCGGTCTCACGATAGGCGGGGTCGAGGTCCACGGCCTCAGCCATTCCACCCCTGTGGACGTTGCTCCGAAATTCGCCTCCCTGGGCTGTGCGCCGCATGGCCGCCACGACGCGATCCCCGACAACGAAGGCACGAATATCCTTACCCGCGCTTTCGCCCACAAACTTCTGGATGAGGACGTTCTGTTTCGTGCTCTGCAGTGTCTCGATGATGGCTTCCGCGACTTTCACCGAGTCTGCCATGATCACGCCCACACCCTGAGTGCCCTCCAGTAGCTTGATGATGACGGGGGAGCCACCCACGCGCTCAATGGCAGGCAGGACGTCCTGTTTGCGGCGCACAAAGGCGGTGTGCGGAAGCCCGACATCGTGTCGACTGAGAATCTGGAGCGCCCGCAGCTTGTCGCGTGAATTGGCAATCCCGTTCGCAGAACTGGGCGTATAGACGTCGAGTTGTTCGAATTGCCGGACCACAGCAGTACCGAAATAGGTGACGGACGCACCGATCCTGGGGATGATCGCGTCATAATGGCTCAGCGGTTTCGACGCATAATAGAGGTTGGGTACACCGGCCTCGACCTCGATCGAGAATTTCAGCGTATCTAGGACCTTCACCTTGTGGCCCCGTGCCTCGGCAGCCTCGCGTAGGCGGCGAGTGCTATAGCACCCAGGTGACCGGGACAGGATCGCGAGCTTCATGGTTTCGAGTCGGTAGGGGAAGGCAGGTCTACGGAAGGGCGGCCAGCGAGAAACGAGCGGCCTGCATCAACCAAGAATCGGTGTCGGATGGCTTGGCGACCTAACAACATGCGGAAACCCATACCACTTCTGCGCGACAATGTGAGTTCGATCGGCCATTGCTGGCCCATCAATTCGATGGTGATGATCACCACAGGCCGCACCTCAGATTGCCCTCCGGAGTTTCGTACGCGTCGGCGAGCCAGGAGCGGAAGCTCAACAGGAATGGCTGGCCTCGAGCGCCTCTGATGGGGGTGAATCACGAAGCGAACGTAATTGACCCCGTCGCGAACGAACTCTTTGACGCCGGAAGCGTGTAGAGAAGACGTTCGCGCCCCTGTGTCTACCTTGGCCTTGACGGCAGTCCCGTCGAGGCCCGGCAGTCCCACCCATTCTCTCCACCCAATCGTGGGCTTCTCGGGGGATTCGGGCCTTTTGGATCGAGGCACGGCGAGGCCTTGGGCGCTGGAGGGAATCAAGATGTAAAAGGTGACATCACCCGCCTCGACCGGGTAGACGCGGTCGTAGCTTCTCGCCCTCGCAGGTCTCGCTCTGATAGCTTCGTTTCGGGGATCCCACCGGCTGATTTCACGAAATGGGGGACGGATGGCTCGATGGCCGGGGCGCGGAGTCAGGTTCTAGTGTGGTGTATCAGAAGTTCCCGAGCCACCGAGAGCGCCGAGGCGCCGGATCCAGGTAGGCGCGACGACGAGGAATAGCACCGCTATTGTGAGGAGGAGCAACGACGCTGGGCCGGATGCATCGGTGCTCGAATGGCCGAGACACTTCTGATACACCGCACTAGCGCGCTGGGATGGTTATCTGGCTCCGGTGAGGCGAAGGACGACGCCCTGCTGTTCGGCTTCAACCTGTGGCCCATGTCGGTGACTGAGGTGTAAGTGAATTGGCAAGTTCCCATTTCCGGCCGGCCGTCGCCTCACAAGTTGCTGGTGAATTTTCAGGTTGGACTCTAGTCTGCACCAGGACGGGCTCGACAGATTGCCGGCTGCACAGGACGGAATGAAAGGGTCCGACGGGTTGGCGGGCGTATGTGCCTTCCCCGAACCGTTGCCGGGTCGCGCTGATCTGGTCAGCGTCCCAATGTGAATGAGAGAGAGGCATGAACCACTTCTTCGACACGATTCAGTTGCAGCCAGTCTCGGTCGTGCAGGCGTCCGGGTGACCCGCCGCCGATTTCCACCGCTGCACGAGGGCTCCCTTCCGCTTGCTGGCACCCTTCGGTCGTGTCGGCGAGCTTGCGTGGATGTCGTATCCGGGGCCGTGCCAAGGTAGTTTTTCCGAGGGATGTCCACGCTGTTGCTTAGACAAGACGGGGCAAAGCATTGAAACACCTTCCAGAACTGTTTGAGAAGAACCGAGCCTGGGCTGCGCGCATGCGCAGCGAGAACCCGGATTTTTTCCAGACGTTGGCGAGCCAGCAACGCCCGTCCTACCTGTGGATCGGCTGTGCGGACAGTCGAGTGCCAGCGAACGAGATCGTCGGGCTCCCCCCCGGGGAGCTCTTCGTGCATCGCAACGTGGCCAACGTGGTGGTGCACACGGATTTGAACTGCCTCTCGGTTCTACAGTTTGCAGTGGAGGTACTGCGAGTGCCGCACGTCATCGTGTGCGGACACTACGGGTGCGGAGGTGTGGAGGCCGCCTATCGTCGTGAGCCGGCGGGCCTGGTGGACAACTGGTTACGGCACGTCGAGGACGTCGCATTTCTTCACGAACGCGAGTTGGAAGTGCTTCCGTCGGAGCAGGAAAGGCTGGCGCGACTGTGCGAACTCAATGTTCTTGAGCAGGCGGTGAACGTCTGCCGCACGACCGTCGCCCAGGACGCTTGGCGGCGCGGGCAGCCACTCACGGTGCACGGGTGGATCTACGCGCTGGGAGATGGCCTGCTTCGTGACCTGGGCTTCAGTATTGACCGACCTGAGGACGTTGTCGCCAAGTATCGCGAAGTGCTGGCGGTGGGGAGCCGCTAGTGAATACGAAGATGACTATTGTGGCATTCGAGCCGGGGGGCATCTGGGTCTGCCGCGTTGCTCGTCGTCCCAATAGCCGTGCATTGAGTGCTCAGCGTAGAGCGGACACGGTATGACGGTCGATAAGTCGAGCACGACGACGGGTGGTCTCGGCTTCGGGACAGGCCCGGTTTTCCTTGCGAGTATCAGCACCATCCTCGGCGCGGTCATGTTCCTGCGCTTCGGGTACGCCGTGGGAAGCGTGGGGGTGCTCGGTGCGCTCCTGATCATTGTGCTGGGCCACGCGGTGACGATTCCTACGGCGCTCGCCATCGCCGAGATTGCGACGAACCGCAGGGTGGAAGGCGGCGGCGAGTACTTCATTATCTCTCGCTCCTTCGGGTCAACCATCGGCGGGGCGATCGGGATCAGTCTCTATTTGTCCCAAGCGATCTCCGTCGCGTTCTACATGATCGCCTTCGCCGAAGCATTCCGCCCGCTTGCGCCGTGGTTGGAGGCCACGATCGGCATCCCCTTCGACGCCCGGATCATATCGCTGCCCGCCACGATCGGTCTGGTGACCCTCGTACTTAGGCGGGGTGCGGATCTGGGCGTGCGGGCGTTGTGGGTCGTCGCATCAATCCTTGCTGTGTCGCTGGTCTTCTTCTTCCTGGGCGAGTCCCCGGTTGAAATGCGGCCTGACACCCTCCCGTTTGTTTCCAGTCTTGCGAACGCCGATCCGTTCATGCTGGTGTTCGCTATCGTTTTCCCGGCGTTTACCGGGATGACGGCCGGAGTGGGCCTCTCGGGTGACCTGGCCAATCCAAGAAAGTCTATCCCGCGCGGCATCATGTCTGCGACCCTCGCCGGCATGTTCGTATACGTCCTCGTAGTTTTCAAACTAGGTGCCTCAGCCAGCTCCGCCGACCTCGTCGGGGACCAGCTCATCATGAGCCGGATCGCGCTGTGGGGCCCGATCATTCCCATCGGCCTTGCAGCCGCGACGCTGTCGTCGGCGATCGGATCCATCTTGGTCGCGCCGAGGACCCTTCAAGCGCTCGGAGGCGACGCTGTTGTGCCCGCCCCTAAGGCGAACCGATTCCTGTCTGCGGGTATCGGCGCGGCGAACGAGCCGCGCAATGCGACGATCGTCACCTCCGTCATCGCGATCGTCTTCGTATTCCTGGGGTCGGTCGACCTAGTGGCACGGATCGTCTCCATGTTCTTCATGGTCACATACGGCGCTCTGTGCGCGATTTCCTTCTTGGAGCATTTCGCGGCGCGCCCGTCGTACCGGCCGAGCTTCCGCTCGAAGTGGTATCTGAGCCTGATCGGCGCGGTGATGAGCCTGGTCCTGATGCTGCAAATGGACCTGTTCTTTGCGGTCATGTCCCTGTTGTTCATGGGACTGCTGTACATCGTGATTCGCCATAGCCGCGGTGGGGTCGACGACCTGAGCGCGATCTTCCATGGTGTGATGACCCAGGCGACGCGGCATCTGCAGATTCGCCTGCAGAAGACACCGGCGTCCGATTGGCGCCCGAGTGTGATCGCCCTGACCCCGCGGACGTTTGATCGCTCGTCTCCTGTGCAGATGCTCGAGTGGCTGTGCCACCGCTACGGCTTCGGCACCTACCTCCATTACATCCCAGGAATTCTCGAGGAATCGACATTCGAGAAGAGCCGTGAAGTGCAGGACCGGTTGATCCGTTCTATGGAGGAACGAAAAGGGGCGCTGTACGTGGACACCATGATCAGCCCGTCCATGACGACCGCGCTCGCGCAGTGCCTACAGATGCCTGGCGTTTCGGGAATGGACAACAACACCATTCTGTTCGAGGTTGGCGCGCACGACGGCCCCGAGGTGCTTGTCGACGTGGCCGCGGGCGTGAAGATGGCCGGGGTGCCTCACCTGAACCGTCTCGTGCTCCGGCACGGGGAGAACTTTTTCGGGTCCCGCAAGACGATCCATGTGTGGCTCACCTGGCATGACGCGCGCAACGCCAACTTGATGATCTTGCTTTCTTACATCCTGCTCGGTCACAAGGACTGGCGCGGGGCCGAGATCAGCCTCTTTGTCACGCACCCGCGAAAGCAGATCAGCGATCGGAGCGACGAGATCCACACGATGATCACCGAAGGCCGGCTTCTGATCAGTGAGAAGAACGTCAACGTGATCGCTACAGAGGAAGGCATCGACTTCCAACGCCTTGTCGAGGCTCGCTCCGATGCGGCGGATCTCGTGATCATGGGATTCACGCCGGAGCGTCTTGAGAAGAAGGGGCCGGATCTATTCCTTCGCTTCCCGAGCCTTCGCGATGTGCTGTTCGTGAGCGCTGAGGAGCGCATCTTCATCGATTAGGGCGCCCCTCACATTCCGTCGTGTTGATTGGCTGATGTGCTCATTCCGGCGGCCATGGGTTCGACGTGGACGCCTTGGGGTGTCCGGCCGCGACTCCTGCTGGCCGACTTAGAGGTGGGCTAGGGTCTCCCCTAGCGTTCCGAAAAGTGTTGAGCCTATGTGCGTCGCGAAGTTGCCGTCAGCACCCAGGAGCCGCTGATTGATTTCGATCTCGAAGCCGAGGTATGTCACGGCCTGAAGTGCCCGACGCAGCATAGTCGTAAGTCCGTCCGAAGTGCCGCGATAAGGGTCGTTCCGTCGAATGACAAAGTCCGGTATGGCGCTCCCCAGCGCGACAGCCCAGCGTTTCGCTAATGTCAACTCGGCGAGCTGCGCTGGGTCGTACAGCAGGGCGATGTCGGGCTTGCGACGGACTCCATTCAGCACTGGGGTGAAGGAGTGGATGCCAAGGTGGAGGACGCGTCGGCCGCGGCGCGCCTGTCCTTCCACGGTTTCCTGGACCGCGGCACGGTGTGGGCTGTGCCACTTCGTGATGAGGTCGTTACGCGCGCACCGATCCAGACTCCGCGTGAACTCGGAGCATACCCGAGGGTGGTGCGGCGAGCGATTGAGGTCTACCAGGAGCCGTGTGACCGTCGACGACAAGAACGGCGCCTTCAGGGCCGACGAGAGTTGCTCCGCCAGCGCCAGGGTTCCAGGCTCCCAACCGTGGTGGCTTGCCAGCGTCTTTTCCGCGCCGCTGAACAGGTGCGCGTATTCGGGCGGCACGACGTTACCTCCATGTTCAGCCGTGACAACGAAGGACCATGGCCGCCCGGTCATGCGCGCCACCTCCTTGGGTTGTTCACGCGCTCAGGTGGCAGAAAACGATGAATTCTCCACGAGGCACCCGCACAGGTCGAGTGCAACACGCCTGAGGTCTGAGAGCGTGGGTGCGGTCCCAGCCGCCCTCAGCATACGCCTCGCCAAGGGTCCCTCACTGAGGATCATTCCGAGCGGGTGGGTCCATTCGCCTGCCGGATCGTCGAGCGGGTCTGCTTCGAGTAGCCGTCGCCACACCTCTCCCAACGCGAGCGGCGAGCTAGGCATCCCCAACACCCTGAGCAAGGCCGGATCGCTCAACTCGGCGCGCTCCCCGTCCCGCACGGCGGCGTCCAGCACTGCCGCCAGTGACTCTGTGGACGGATCTTCCGCAACGTCTCTGCCAGCCAGGCGCCCTTGCGAGAGCGAGCGCACGAGTGTCACCACGGCGGCGACGACGGCGAGGTCCGCAGCGGGGCACTCCTGGGCATCGATGATGCGAATCTCAATGGCGCCGCGGTCGAAGCGCGCGATCGCACCTCGGGCGTTGACCCACTCATGACGGAGAATTCCCGCGGGGTCGTGGGGCTCAAGATCGGCGTATATCCGTGCCAGGATGGTACGCTGGTATTCGTCACGAGTGAACGCCGGTTCGGGGATGATTTGGCCGGATACGGAGGGCACGCGGCGCGCGTTCCCTCGGTAGACCGCCATGCGCGTGTCCAGCGCCCCACCGCCGCGCCCATCCACGTATGGAGAAGCCGCAGAAAGCGCCGGAATGAGCGGCAACGCCACCCGGATCGCCGCGTGCAATCGTCCGAATTTTTCGTCGTTCGCGAACGGGAGGTTGAGGTGAGTGCTCTGGAGATTCGCCCATCCGTGACCCTTACACCCGAAAATGCGATCGAAGGTTCGATAGACTTCGTTGTCTTCGTGCGGCCACAGCCGAGTCTCGGTTTCCGGGTTCATCCACGGATGCATCGCCCCCGGCATGAGCCTAGCGCCGAGATCCGAGAGCCGATTTTGTGCGGCGAGCATGCTGTCATGGAAGGTCCCACCCAGGCCTGAGAGCGTGGGTGCGGGCCCGTTGGTCTTGAACTCCAACACGTGGAGTACCAATTCGTTGGACCATGCGATCTCACCAAGCTCGACCTCGGAGGCGGGCCCTCCAGAGACCCATTCGATCAGCCTCTCGCGAGGTAGCGCCGGATGAGGTCGGGGTCCAATTCCTCGAAGCGGATCTTCCCGCCGGCGCCCAAGAATTGGAGGTAGGCCTAGGTCGACGTGTGCATAAGCGTGGATTGCCTGCCGGCCCCTTGCAGCGCGAGCGCCTCACCAAGCTCGCGCCCTGGGGCGCTGAACCAGGTCGGGTCGAAGAGACGGAAGTCGTAAGTGTACAGCGTCGCGCTGTATCCGCGGCCCAGTGCGTGCAGCCCAAGATAGGCCGCCAGCGTACCCCCGCTTCCTAGCGTCGTGACTCCGTCGATGACCTCGTGGAGGGGTAAGGGGGTCTCCGAGAAACCGATAGGCAGAGTGTGAAGGCACGTCGTCCCACACTGTTCGTCGGTGGGCTGGGCGAGGACCTCGAGGGCGAGCTCGGTCGAGGACCTGTGGTTTGTTGCTCGGCGGCGGCGTGCGGCGCCAGAAAAGGGGAACATCCGCGGATCCGACAAGGAGCGGACACGGCGTCTGCGAAATCTAGCGACGGGTGCCGACCGGGTGCAGGCGGCGGGACGGCATGCTTGCTCCCGCACCGGAGGCCCCCAGGGCCCGGACGATGTCCGGCGCAGGCGTTCCGGCGTCTGCATTGTGGTCGCGAATTACTCGCCGGGCGAGGCGACCGCTCTGAGCCCGCTCTTCAGCGCCCTGCTACGCGGGACCTACTACGACGGCTTCTACGATTCCGAGCTCAGCGACCCCGATCTGCGCTACGGTTCGCGCATCATCTTCGATGCCGAAGTGTCGGTGTACGTGCGGTTGAGCTACGACTGGCTCTGGAATTCGCGCTAGAGAAGGCGGCGGAGTGAACTGGCCCCCCGTCGATCGGGCTCTTCCCGATAGGCGTGGACAGGGGGCGCTGCAGCGGATTCCCGAGAAACCACCTTTTGCGACTTCAACCATGCTGTCGGCTAGGGAATCGCGGTAGTCGATGACTTCAGCGGCCAGTCACCCCCTGTGGAAACAACAGGGGTGGCGACCCGTGGCTTGAGCACCGCGGCCGACGGCTCGGGAGATTCCGAAGAGATCATCGCGGCAGCGCCCGGTCGCTCGAACACCCTTTCGCCAGAAGGAAAGTGGCTCATCGGGGAAGGGGACGGAGCCGCCACGAGTCCCGACATCGTCTACGCACAACTCGACGCCGGTGATGTCCAGTTGAAGACGTACTTGCGCGCGGATTGGCACGAGGAAGACGGCGAGGTATCCTCCGACGGCCGATGGCTCGCGTACCAAACGAACGAGGGAGGGACTCACGCGAACTACATACGAAGCTTCCCGGAACCAGGGCCCGTCGTTCGCTTGTCCGATGCCAATCAGGGTCCGCTGTGGACTCCCACTGGAGACGCGGTCTTCTACGTGCGCAATGATGTGATGGTGCGGCGAGATGTGCGACGCGGCGAGGCCGTCGAGCTTGGAGAAGAGACCGAGCTATTTCAGGTGCCGGACATGCGCGGCTCCACCCAATACCGTAACTACGACATTCATCCCGACGGGGACCGCTTTCTCTTCGTCTCGAACGGCAACTTCGACGAGGAGCCTGTGACGGCTTTCCATGGCATCGGGCCAGTCGTGATCGTCGCGAACTGGTTCGAGGAGTTGAAGCAGCGGATGGGCGAAGGGCGGTGACGGTACGCTATGTCCTGTCCGTATCACAGTCGAGCACGCCATCCTGACCCGCGAGGTTACCATGAAGAGAATGCCTGCCGCCGTTCTGATCGCCCTGTGTGTCACCGCCTGCAATCCCGCGGCGGTTGAGGTCCCAGCCGTGGACACGGCGGCGGAAGTGGCCGCCCTTCGCGCCGCGGCCGCTGCCTACCATGAGGCCGCCAGCAGCAAGAACGCCCAAGGAGTGGTTGCCCTCTACGATCCGACGGCCGTCATGGTCCCACCAAACGCAGCGCTCGTCCACGGCAGCGAGGGCGTCCAGAACTACCGCTTCGGCTTCATCTCCACGCCAGGTGTCGAGCTGTCTTTCGAGCTGGTGCGTGCAGAGGTGTCCGCGTCGGGCGACATGGGCTGGACGCTCGCGATCGGGGACATCACCGTCGCGCCCGAGGGTGCGGAACCGGGTAAGGACGTGGTGCGCGACTTCCACGTGTGGCACAAGCAGGCCGACGGTTCTTGGAAGGTTGTGGCCGACGTTTGGAATTCGGGAATGCCTGCGGGTTAGATGCGGTTCGCCGCCCACACCCAAGCACACCCTCCGTGATCACCACAGACCGCCTCCTGCTCCGCGACTTCCGGTTCGACGACTTCGCTGCTGTCCACCGCTACGCGACCGACCTAGAAGTCGTGCAATACATGCCGTGGGGACCGAACACGGAGACGGACACGAGAGACTTCCTCGACCGTAATATCGCGGCCGCACAGATCGAGCCGCGCGTCAGCTACGGACTGGCCGTCGTGCGAGCAGAGGATGGGGTGCTGGTGGGCGGCATCGGGTTGGATCTCGACAGGCCTGATGGCCCTCAGGCGTCGCTCGGCTATTGCCTCGCGCGCGAGATTTGGGGCCAAGGGTATGGACCGAGGCGGCCAAGGCTCTAATGGCGTTCGGCTTTGACGTGCTGCACCTACATCGAATTCAGGCAGCGTGTGACCCGCACAACCCGGGATCGGCGTGTGTCCTCGAGAAGCTCGGCATGACACTCGAAGGCCATTTGCGGCGCGACACCCGTATCCGTGGCGAGTGGAGAGACACCCTCGTCTATGCTGTGCTGGAGGACGACTAGGCCGGGCCTTAAGGCTCCAGCGCTCCGCCATCCTCGACGGGGCCATCACTCACGATACGGATCGGAAACGGGGCGGTATCAGACCCCGTGTATAGCGACCGGTGGGGGAACGGAATCTCGATGCCTTCCGCGTCGAAGCGCGCCTTGATCTCTTCGAACAGTTCGTTGCGCACGGGCAAGAAGATGGGCGTCTGAGTCCACGAGGCCAACTTGAAGTCGACCGACGACGCACCGTAGCCCTCAAAAATCACGATCGGCTCGGGCTCCATGAGAACCCGCGGGTTTGCTGTAGCGATCTCGAGCAGGATCTCACGGATGCGCCCTGCATCCTCTTTGTAGGCGATCCCGACCGGGATGTCCATACGACGAATTGGGAAGCGCGTCACCGTGGTGACTTCGGTCTTGACCAAGGCCTCATTTGGGATCCGGACCATCTGGTTGTCGAACGTCCGCAGCTTAACCGACAGCATGTCGATGGTCATGACCACCCCGGTCGTCTCTCCAACCTTGATGACGTCACCCACTTTGAAGGGCGCCTCGGCCAGGAGAAAGAAGCCGCTGATGATGTTCGAAACCGATGTCTGGGACGCGAAGCCTACCGCGATTCCCACGATGCCCGCGGCGCCGAGCAAGGGCGTGAGGCTAAGGCCTAGCTCCCGCAACACGGTAACGAGGATGACCAACACGGCCGGGTAGAACACACTTTTGTGGACTACTAGACCCTTTTGTGCGTCGTAGGTCCTGATCGCGTAGTCCCTAGCAAAACGCGCGATCGCCCACGCGGCCGGGATACCGATCACGAGTATGAGCGCGGCGCGCAGCAGCGGGATGCCCCCGACGTATAACACGTCGGGAACCTCGACTGCAGGGACGGCCTCTTGGAGGGCGAAGATCTTCACGTCACCCACGGAAGCCGCCGAGGGCCATGAAACGGGCGAAGGTACGCGCGCGGAAGCCGCGCGACTGGGCCCGCGCGGGGGTGATTTCTACGGCACCCTCTGCTTCTCTCGGCGGCAGGTCCTCCATGCGGATGTCGCTACCAAGCGATTCACCTTGGTATTCGACGACGACCTCTTCGCCCCAAAGTTCACCGGGTCTCTCAAAGATGCTGAGGTGGTCGACACGAAGGACGAGTTGCTCGACGGCGAGATTGTCCGTGGACCCGTTGCTGAGCTGTAGCGTGCAGATGATGAGATGCGGCTCGAAGAGGTCGGGCCGCAACTCTCTGCGCGCCTTAGTGGGTAGCCAATAGGCGAGAGACCCTTCGACGAAATCACCCCACCAAGTATCGGAGAGCGTCTCGGTGGGAAGCTCGACCAGTGTGGAAGCGAGCCCTGTCTCGGTTTCCACGACCTGAAGCCGAACCCAGGCGGGAACTCGTGAGTAGATGCGCGCGCTCGCCATTCGCATCAGCGTAAAGCTGTGATCCGGCTTGATCAGGAGCGGACGGTCCGGAAATACCGGAAGGACCGACAAATGGTGAGGCACATCGCGTAGGGACCAACGGTTCCAGTCGATGTCGTCCGGTGGGTCGATCGGAGGCGCGACGCCGTGTTCCGCTCGTGCGTGAGAGACTCTCAATTCATCTCCGACCCGGGTGATCCACACGGTGAGCGGACCGACCGAGATCCGCTCAATCGCGCCGACGGTTGGCATCTCTCTTCGACCCCAGCGGCCTGGATTCGTTGTCCCAACTTCGTGCATTCAGCCTTGACCCGGATAGGGTTCATATCGCTCACGGTCCGTGCCGTTGCGGCTCGTGAGTCAGCAAAAAATCTCGCCCTCATGGCCGGTCAGGAGAAGGCGTCGTCGGACGTGTTCGCGCTGATTGCGCGCGACCTACAGGTTTTTCGT
>ERZ890510.267-NODE-267-length-43896-cov-8.806300_pt1 | contig 43896 bp, 37 predicted proteins | sample MGYA00521265_ERZ890510 | MGnify/ENA primary metagenome ERZ890510 (study PRJEB32303, sample SAMEA104408624) | aquatic metagenome | biome: Brackish water; feature: Chemocline; material: water | place: Baltic Sea | collected 2014-10-26T21:54:00 | depth 110 m ... | reverse complement strand
GTCAAAACATTTTCCAATTTCCAATTGGCCATATCGGGCGTCCCTAAAAACGAGTCCGTCCAAATAGCTAAAAACACGACCAAAAAACTGAGAAGCCAATAGTTCTTGGTGAAAGCCGTGCGATCGGGCGAAATGGCATTGGTAAACGGCATGATGGGCCCTCTGGGGTATAACCTATTATTGAGGACCCGAAACCACAACAATCGTTTCCCGGTCCGAGATCTAATGATAGCTCGACCAAACGCGCAAAAACAACAACAAAAGCAATTTGGCTTCTCAGCAGTTGTGGTGTGCAACCCTTCTACCATATCCAGTATCTTGCCCATCTTCTTTACGGCGAAACTCAGACCATACCCCACCGTAGCCGAAGCCAGTATTCACCCATAGCCTCCCGAGTTATGCCCCGACCGTTAGTCCTGTGTCTTGGACTCTTCCTCCTCGTCACCTCCAATGCCTATTCCCAACAGACGGCTAGTTCAAAGACGCTCAATGCCTTCTCGACCAATGGATCGGATATTCGAATTGACGGCCTGCTGAGCGACTCCGTCTGGGACTCCGCCACGTTCACCAGCGATTTTCTACAGAGGGACCCTGTGCAAGGAGCTCCATCAACCCATCTTACCGAGGTGGCTTTTCTTTTTGATGGTGATGCCCTGTATATCGGTGCACGCATGCAGTCTTCTGATGTACGGGCTTTGGTAGCGCGTCGGGATGCGAGGACCAACTCCGAAAGGTTAGCTATTTCACTAGATACCTACCTAAATGGGCGCACCGCCAGCACGTTTGTGGTAACAGCAGCCGGTGTTCGGCTCGACTATTTCCACAATGAAGACGTGCAGAGTAAAACCGACTACTCCTTCGATCCCGTCTGGTCGGCTGCGGCAAATGTCACGGCCAATGGATGGACGGCGGAAATGCGCATCCCTTTTTCTCAGCTCCGATTCAACGAAAGCCCTGAACAGGTTTGGGGCCTCAATATTAACCGAGGCATTCCTGCCGAAAATGAAGACATTTACTGGGTCGTAATCCCCAAAAATGAGGCGGGTTGGGCCTCTCGGTTTGGAAGACTGACGGGTATTTCAAACATAACCCCGTCTCGTAGAATGGAAATCTTGCCTTATGTCGCGACTTCTGCGACCCAAAAAGGTGAAGTGGACAGCCAAAATCCGTTTACGAGCAAAACAAGTAGTACGGTACGCATAGGGGGAGATCTAAAAGTGGGTTTGGGGCCTAATTTCACCCTTGATGCCACCATTAATCCAGATTTCGGACAGGTGGAAGCCGATCCCGCAGAAGTGAATCTTACGGCTTTTGAAACCTTTTTTAGCGAAAAGCGGCCTTTTTTCAATGAAGGGGGCGATCTTTTCTCCGAATCGCTGTTTTATTCCCGCCGTATCGGGGCTCAGCCACGCGGACAAGTAGCTGGCGATTATGTGGACCAGCCCGACAATACGACCATATTGGGGGCAGCTAAAGTGACGGGAAGGACCCTTCGTGGGTTGTCGATTTCCGCTGTCGGTGCGGTAACACAGACTGAACATGCGCGCGTCTATAATCTGGCCTCGGGATCGACGACCACGGCAAAGGTTGAGCCGTTTGCCGGCTATATGGCCTTAGCCGGCCAACAGGAAATGGGCGAAAACGGATCGACGCTGGGTTTTACTGGGACGGCCGTTCGCCGAGACGTGAATGACTCCGAAAACGTATCGGACGATGTCAACTCCGGCGCTTATACAGGCGAGCTTAACTTTAATCTCCGGTCAGAAGGTGGAGCCTACGCGCTGCAGGGCGAGTTTGGGGCAAGCCATTTAACAGGATCAGCCGAGCGAATTAGCCGACTCCAAAAATCGTCCGTCCACTACTTTCAGCGTCCAGATGCTTCGCACGTCTCCAATGACCCCTCGAAAACGTCTCTTACCGGAACCCGCGGAAGCATTTCTTTCAACAAAAATAATGGTCGTCTTCTTGGGAGCACGTTTGTTCGATATGTCAGCACCATGTTCGATCCAAACGATTTTGGCCGTCTTCAGGCTGCCGACGACGTCGCTTGGATGACCCGGGTCAACTATCGTCAAACGGAACGTGGCTCCCTCTTTCATTCGTACAACATAACGCTTAGTCATAACCGCAGTTGGAATATGGCGGGCAAACCCAATATGTTTGGGCTGGACCTTGATGCCGATTTGACCTGGCTTAACTATTGGTTTACCAGCATTGAATTTGGATACAATCCGACGGAGATGTCAGACACCGCCACGCGAGGAGGACCTCGCATGGCTATTGGTGGAGAGCAAAACGTGGTACTGGAGGTCCGATCGGACGCATCCAAACGTTTTTCCTATCGGGTTCGAGCCTTCTACGAGGAGGATGAATTGGAGCGCCGCGATGCCTATGTCACAACGGGAGTCAGTTGGCAACCCAGTCAACGACTGGAAATATCGCTATCGCCCAGTTGGCGCAAATTTTCAGGAAACAGGCAATACATCCAATCAATGGGCGGTGGGAGCGCGGCGACCTTTGGCCGTCGATACATTTTCTCGCTTATAGATCGGTCGGATGTGTCGGCCCGGATTCGGGTGAACTACACGGTAAACCCACGCTTGTCGTTGGAAGTCTACGTCGAGCCCTTTGCCGCAAGTGGCAACTATTATCGCTACGGTGAACTCGTAAAACCAGAGTCGTTGGACCTGCTGGAATACGGCGAAGGGGGCACCACGAAGACAGATTTGGTTGATGGCAACGTAGAAATTGCAGCCGGTGGCGACCCATTTATCCTCTCCAACCGGGATTTCAACGTCACTTCCTTCCGGTCCAACATGGTTTTTCGCTGGGAATGGCGCCCAGGATCGACCTTATTTCTAGTGTGGCAACAAGACCGAAACACGAATAATAATGAAGATCATTTCGTGCGTCCCGGGAATCTATTCGATTCGATTTCAGACACCGGAGACAACTTCTTCAGCCTTAAACTGAGCTATTGGATTCCGGCGAACTAATCTCAGGTCCCTCCCATAGCGCTCATTGCGCTCATTGCGCTCTTCAAATTATCTGGCACGTGTGCAACTAAGTTGCCTTTTAATGCCGGAAAAAGTCCCCGTGCGAAATCTGAATTTAATGAAATAAAAAGCGGGGCCGGGGTCTAATGACCCGGGCCCCGCTACGTTCTACACCATTCGGATGACCAGATGTAGAGCTAAGACTACATGTCGCTTGGAGGTAGCAATACGGTGTCTATTACGTGAATAACACCATTTGAAGCCACTATGTCGGCAGCAATCACGTTTGCATTTCCAACACGTAGGCCGATCGGTGCAGATTTACCATTCACCGTTTTGGCGCTTGAAGTTGACAACAAGTCCGTAGACATGATTTTGCCAGCAACAACGTGGTAGGTAAGAATCGCAACGAGCTGATCTTTGTTTTCAGGCTTCAATAGTGATTCTACAGTGCCTTTTGGAAGTTTAGCGAATGCGTCGTCCGTTGGGGCGAACACGGTGAAGGGTCCTTCGCTTTTTAGTGTGGCGACTAGGTCCGCTGCAGATACTGCTGCAACAAGCGTTTTGAATGTGCCTGCTTCGATGGCAACGTCAACAATATCTTTTGCGGACTTATCAGCTTGGAATGTGAATGCTGCGGTCGTCAATACAAATAGTGCCAACAAGGGCGCTAGGAAATTCTTTTTCATGAGGTGTGCTCTTCTTTTTTAAAAGTCAGGTCGGGCACCGCTCTGGTGGCCCGTTGTGATGATGCAATAATACCGGTCTTTTCGGCCGTTCCAGAGTACCATGCGACTAAGCGCTTCTGGCCTGCGACAAACGGCGAACCGGTGCGACGGGAGCGACGGCCACTTAAAAGGCCTTTCAAACCTTCTAGCTTCTGGGAACGGAAGCTCCCAGCACTTCTTCCACCCGGCCCCAATACCGACGGCTCAACTTCAACTCTGAGCCATCTTTCATATAGACTATGTAGTCCCCGTGGAAATACGGCTTGAGTTCCTTGATGCGCTCGATATTAACAATACTCGACCGGTGGATTCGAACGAACATGTCAGGGTTGAGACGCTTTTCCATCCTAGTCATGCTTTCACGCAGCAGATGCTCTTTCTGGCCAATACGAATGACCACATAGTCCTTGGCCGCTTCAACCCAGTCGATATTTTCCGTCTTTATAAAGAAAACTGAATCGCGCTCTTTGATTAAAATCCGCTCGGACCGCTCCCTGACTTCAATCGGACCAACCGTTCGATCCGCGACGCGTTTTCCCGTTTTGTGCTCTGCCATGAGGGAAACGAGCTGGTTGCTGAGCGAACCAATCCTGCGCTCCCCAACCCGGTTGCGAGCGCGCGTTAGCGCCTCTTCAAAACGATCGTCGTCGTAGGGTTTTAGGAGGTAGTCCAATGCCCGGGCGTCGAACGCCTTCAAGGCATACTCGTCGTAGGCCGTTGCAAAAATCACAACCGGCATGTTCTCCACGCCGACCGCTTCAATCACCTCAAACCCTGTTTTTCCAGGCATTTGAATATCTAAAAAAACGAGGTCTGGCTGCATGGATTCAATCATCGAAACGGCCTCATCTCCGTTCCGCGCTTCCCCAACAATTTCAACACCCTCCTGCTCGTCCAACAAGAGGCGGATGGTGTCTCGAGCCAGAGGCTCATCATCAACTATCAGAATTCGTATGGGCATTATCGGGACGATTTGGACGCGATGGCAGGATAAACATCATAAGGAAGGACAATACGAGCTACAAGCCCTCCTTCCTCAGCGTTTTGAATGGTGAAACTGGCCCGGCCGCCATAAATACTCTCCAATCGGCCGCGGGTATTTGACAGTCCAACACCTTCCCGCCGGTCTGAAGATTGCTTCGTAAGACCTTTTCCATTGTCTTGAACTTCCAGGATTAGATTCGCCCCTTCTTGCGTGGCCCTGATATCGATTTTGCCTTTTTCCGCGTTGGGTCCAATGCCATGATGAATAGCATTCTCAACTAACGGTTGAAGAATCATATTCGGGACGTATCCGCTTGAAATAGGCTCTTTCACATCGAAACTGACCGATAAGCGTTCGCCGAAGCGAATTTTTTCGATGCTGAGATACCGCTGTAGAAAGTCGATTTCCTGATGAAGAGGAATCTCTTGAATACCCTTGTTTTCAAGCGCCAAACGCAGGAAATCACCCAACTTCACGAGCATCTTCACAGCAGTTTTGTTGTCGTTCTTACGGACTAAGGCAGCCACTGAATTCAATGTGTTAAACAGAAAGTGGGGATGAAGCTGCATTTTGAGGGCGCGCAGATTGGCTTCAGCCAAACGAATCTCCAGGATGGCTGCTGCCTGCTCCCTGTTTAAAAATTTCTGGTAGTAGTCGTACGCGTAAAATATGCCCAACACGGTCCAATAGGTCAGAATATTGGAATGGACTCGGGTCCAAAAGTGCACCTTGTAGAGTCCGGTTGTCATGGATTCATGCCCCGGCATACCGGTTGCATAAAACAAGTACAAGTTGGCCAATGAGTGGATTAGCAGCATGGTTACCATGGTCGGGATGTGGACCGAAAAAACCGTTTGAACCCAATTTTCCCGTTCAATTCGATACTTCTTCCCGATCCAGATAATGGCAGGGGCCATTATGGCCCACAAATACCAGTTGGGCAGCGTACTGACGAGCGCGTAGGGCCACGACATGGGCTGCGCCGTAACCGTTTGGTTCAGGTAATAGAAACTCAGGGCCGCTATTCCAGGAATCGACCACAACGCCACGTAGACCAGCCTACGAGTACCTGCGGACCATTCAAAAGCGGGTTGATTTAGTGAAAGTTGAAGTTGATCTACCATAACGGGGGCCTTGAAAGGAGGAATCTGAATCTGATAGGTACGCTAATTCAAAATGAACTGCCACTCGGTGCTGCACATGTTGAATCGAATCGAACGAATTGAATCTAGCGAATCATTCGCATGAACTCTTCTCGGGTCGCTGGATTCTCCATGAATGCTCCTGATACGGACGACGTGGAGGTCAAAGATCCCTGTTTCTGAACGCCCCGCATCACCATGCACATGTGGTTGGCTTCTATTACAACCGCCACTCCCTTAGGGTTCAAAACGTCCTGAATGGCATCCCGAATTTGCATGGTCAGACGCTCCTGAACCTGCAAACGTCTAGCAAACACATCCACAATCCGCGGAATTTTGCTCAGCCCCACAATCTGTCCATCGGGAATGTAGGCTACGTGAGCTTTGCCGAAGAACGGCAACATGTGGTGCTCGCACAAAGAGAATACGTCAATGTCTTTCACCAGAATCATTTCGTTGTAGTCTTCCCGAAAAAGCGCTTTGGTCAAAATAGCCCGAGGGTCCTGAGCATAGCCTTGGGTGAGGAATTGATACGCCTTCGCAACGCGCTCCGGAGTTTGCAGTAGCCCCTCTCGTTCTGCGTCTTCCCCAACAGATTCTAGTATCCGTTTAACGTTCCGCCCAATAAGGTCGGTGGAGATATCGTCATAGTGATCTTCGCGACGGTACCCAGCATGGGATTTTTCAGCGGACAAATTGCCCACAGACGGAGCTCGGCCCTGTTGCCCATCGCCCCCGGAAGTCGAAAAATCAGGATGAAGTATGGAAGAATGTTCAGATGGATAAGGCATGTCTGTATGGGGAAAAGTGTAAAGTTCCTCCAAGATTACGTATTCCTTCTGGGGTGGCCCATGGCATTTCGACAAGCGGAGCCAGAAATCGGATAAGCGGGATTAGAGGTCGACAAACGGGACTGCACGCTGTCACTTCGGACTCCGATCAATGTCCGACTATTTTTCAACACACCTGATACCCGTTCGTCGCGAACAAACTCCGTTCGTCGCACCCCTGTCCGTGTAGACGATATTCATGCTCGAACGGCGCGGCCCTTACCTAAGTTATTCCTCCTATTCGCAACCTCCTGAATTCCTGCCTCCGGTATGAAATTTCCTTTTTTCGTAGTCCTTATCGCCCTCCTTTTTTCGAACACAGCTTCAGCACAAGTGACCTCAAAAGTTATAGGCCAGGTCGAAGATGAAGCGCGGAATCCACTGATTGGAGCTACGGCCTATTTGCAGGGGACCCAACTCGGAGCTATTTCAAATGACGAGGGACGATTTGTGATCGAGCGCGTGGCGCCCGGCACCTACAATTTGGTGGTCAGCTATGTCGGATATACGTCCCAGACGCTGTTCAACGTTGACGTAAAGTCTGTCGGCAACCCAGAGTACTCGTTCATCTTGGTTGAAGATGTGACACAGTTGGAAGGTGTCGTCGTGGCTCCCGACAAAAATATTGTGACCCGTCCCGTCGAAACACCGCTTTCGACTCAGACTCTTACAGCGGTCGAAATTGCTACCTATCCAGGTGGCAATAATGATGTCGTTCGGGTCGCCCAGTCGCTTCCCGGCATTTCCCCATCACCAGGGGGATTTCGGAACGACCTTATTATCCGCGGCGGGGCCCCAAACGAATCTGTCTACTATCTGGACGGCATCGAAATCCCCAACATTAATCATTTCAGTACGCAGGGCAGTTCTGGAGGGCCGGTTGGGTTACTCAACGTGTCGTTTATCGACAATGTAACGCTGTCCACTTCGGCTTTTGGAGCTCACTACGACAATGCGCTCTCCGGCGTCTTACAGTTTGATCAGCGAGAAGGAAGCCGGTCGAAGCAATCCCTCAACTTCCGAGTGAGCGCTAGTGAAACAGCCCTGACGGCCAACGGTCCCTTGTTCAAAAACGGAAAAACGGAGAGCAATACGAGCTACATCGTCTCGGTTCGTAGAAGCTACCTTCAGTTTCTATTTGAACTGATTGGCCTTCCTATCCGCCCTGACTACTGGGACTATCAATACAAAATCACTCACCGACTAAATGCTCTAAGCACGTTGTCTCTCGTGGGTGTTGGCTCCGTGGACGACTTTGCCGTCGATGCCACCGGCGATATCGAACTGAACGAACTATCTACGCTCGAGCAGGCACCCTTTATTGAACAGCAATCAAACACCGTTGGGCTATCTTGGCGCAAACGGTTCGAAAGTGGGCAAGGTTTTGTTACCACAACCGTTTCAAACAACCTGTTGAAAAACGACTTTTCACGTTTCTCCGACAATCGAAACGAAACCGGCCGCTACTTTTACAGCAATGCCACCGAATCAGAAACCAAACTCAGGTCTTCGGTATCGTATTTTTGGAACGATTGGCAGTTCGTTTCAGGCGTAAACGTTCAGCAAAGCACCTACCGCAACAGCACCGAAGACACGGTTATTGGGTTTGCCTACGCGACCAGGCTCTCGTTTCAGAAGTACGGGCTGTTTGCCAGCGCATCAACTGCTTTGTTATCGAATAAGCTGAAAGTATCCCTAGGCATCCGCGCTGACGACGACACCTTTCTTGCCAGCAACTCGTTGCTAGACACGGTCTCTCCGCGACTTTCGGCGTCTTATTCCCTTACGCCGGACTGGAAACTAAACGCTACCGTTGGCCGCTACTACAAACTGCCACCGTACACCATGCTTGGGTACCGGGACGCAGGAATGCTCGCCAATAAGGACTTAGACTACACGCGCGCAGACCACTACGTGATCGGCTTAGAACGCATTCTCAATCCATCTGCCAGTATCACGCTCGAAGGATTCGTCAAGTCCTACAACGACTACCCCGTTTCTGACCGTGATCAGGTTTCGCTTGCAAACAAAGGGGCAGATTTCGAGGTCTTAGGTAATGAAAACGTGACTTCGAACGGCAAAGGCCGGACCTACGGCACCGAGCTCCTCTTTCAGCAAAAGCTGCGTAACAACTTCTACGGCATCTTCTCCTACACCTTCTTCTATAGCGAATTTACCGGAGCCGACCGCTCGGTCTACGTTCCATCGCTGTGGGACAGCCGCCACCTAGTTTCATTCACAGGCGGATACCAGTTGGACAAAAGCTGGGAAATCAGTTCGAGATTCAGATACTCCGGCACCTCCCCCCTCGTCCCTACCGATCTGGATGCCACCTTAACGAACTATCCTCTCGTCTCCCTGGACTATGCTCGCATTGGAGATGAAAGGCTTGGCGCATTCAGCCAATTAGACGTGCGTGTAGACAAAAACTGGAACTTTAACCGCTTCTCGGTAGACCTCTTCCTCGAAATCCAGAACATTCTCGTAACGGACACCCCCCAAGCCACAGAATTTGTCCTAACAAGGGACGAAGCTGGACAAATAATAAACCCTCGAAGCCTCAGCCCGGTAGAGCGCCGCGGCGGCTCCGCCATCCCCACGATTGGGTTTGTGGTGGATTTTTAGTGGATTCAAACGGTTTGGATCCGTGGATACATTTTCTTGCACCATCCCTCACTTCAATATCCCTGCTGCTGGGTATGTTTGAGCTATTGATGCACTTGGTGAAATAAGAGTTTCCTGAACGTTCTCACTTCATTTCGCCGGATTGAACCTAAAATTAGAATCGCGCTTATTTTAGGTTTTGCGGCTTTCCTAAAACAACACGTGTTGGCTAGGTATACAATTGAATTTCAAGCTACAGGGATTTAACTCAAGAGTCGATGCTATATCCGTATTGCAGGGCGTTCTTTTCTTGATACTTTATACCGGATTCGACGGTGTCGCAAGTGTTTGTCGCAAACTTTGTCGCAAACTTTGTCGCAAAGCGTCGCGAACATTTAGACAAGCATATATTCTTGATGATGGGTAGCACCTTCACTTCCAATAAGTCCTTTATCCATTAATACGATCAAGTACAAAAAGAGCCCCCGATGCCTTTGGCATCGGGGGCTCTTTGAATTGGCGAACCAATTCACATGGTGGAGATGCTGGGAGTCGAACCCAGGTCCGAATGAACGTCTAGTCAGGCGTCTACATGTGTAGTCGACTTACTTATTCTCGAGTGTTCCATTGGCCAGTCGTCGTGGGCCAGAAACACTTAAAGGCTGATCGAGCTTCGGAGTACGCTTATTCAGCCGGCATGGCGTACCCTATCCTATCTGATTTGATGCCCTAGTCAGCCGCCGATAGGCGAACATGCTGTAGGACAGATAGCAAGCTTAAAGTTCGTATACGACTTAAGCGGCCATCGCGAATGCGTAATCGTTTGCATTTGTCTTTTTCTAGCGAGATTTACGAGCATACTAGAAAGCTCGACATGCAACCTGCTCTACTTTCCACCCGTCGAAGCCGTGACATCCCCATTTTTTGTAAGAACATTTCCGAAAAAGGGTTAGAACAATCCCGGAAATTACGACTCAGTGCCAACAGGGACCGAAATCCCTACAAGCATCAAGCCGGCTTATTACACGTTAGTACGAACCAGCACCCATAGGGGTTTCGTGTGGGTGAGCGATTACGCCCGATACAAACAAGACTATCTCCCCGTGGGCCCTCCGACCTCCAAACTACGCGGAGGAGCATTTTTCACATAGGTATCGAGCCATGAAGCCGTCTCCCACATCATGTGGAGTATAGATTCCCGGGCGCGATACCCATGGCTTTCGTTCGGAAGCATCACCAATCGAGCGGTTGCCCCATTCCCTTTCAAGCCCGCATAGAACCGTTCGCTTTGAATAGGAAATGTACCCGAATTATTATCCGCCATTCCATGAATGAGCAAAATCGGCTCATTCACTTTGTGGGCGTGCATGAAGGGTGACATCGCAAAGTACACTTCTGGGGATTCCCAATATGTCCTCGGTTCAGCTTGAAAACCGAACGGAGTAAGTGTCCGGTTATACGCCCCACTTCGAGCAATTCCTGCCCTAAACAAATCTGTGTGTGCCAACAAGTTAGCCGTCATAAAGGCGCCATATGAATGACCCGCTACCGCTACTCGATCAGGGTCTACAACACCGCGCCGTGCGCCCTCGTTTATAGCTGCTTCTGCATTTAGTTTGAGTTGTTCAATGAAACTGTCATTCGGCTCAACATCTCCTTCCCCGACAACTGGCATAGAGGCATTGTCCAAAACTGCATAACCTTGAGTGACGTACGGAATGGCACCAGAGTATAATACCCGCTTGAAACGATACGGCGAATCTGTTATCTGCCCTGCGGCGTCGGCGCTTTTAAACTCTTGCGGATAGGCCCACAACAGTGTCGGTAAAGGGCCGTCTCGAGAAGCTACATATCCGGCTGGTAAATACAACATCGCAGACAGCGGGACCCCGTCTGCGCGGGTATAGGTAATGAATTCTTTCGAAATGGCATCCATTTCTGGATAAGGATGCTCAAAATGAGTGATGGCCTTCATTTCCTTCGAACCAACCATGCGCAAGTAGTAGTTTGGAGGCTCAGACGCAGATTCCCTAGACGTGAGAAACACTCCCTTGCCGGCGTCTACCCAACCTTGCACGGTTTCATAAAAAGGAGCCTCGGATCTAAATAATTCTTGCGTTTCTCCACTCGCCAGGTTCATTTTGCGCAAAAATGGCCGGTTTCCTTCAGGAGAAGCACCCGTTCCTGTCAAATAGATACTCCTACCGTTGTCTGTGGTCTCAATCAACCAACGGCCCGTAGGTCCAACTTCCACTGTGGGCCGGCCAGGATCGCTATAAGAATCTTCGTAGGATCGGTCAAATAAAACTTTGGCCGGATAGTCAGGTTTATCAGGGTTGAAGACATACGTCCGTGTTTGACGTGTTGACGTCCAACTTTCATTAATTAAGGCAAATCCTTGATCACTCCAACTGACCCCAGAATAACGAAGTGGAAGACGAATTAATTCCTGCGCCTCTCCTGAAAAAGGGCTGGGCAATTGATACAAGGCGTCGCGGAAGTCTACACTTACGTTTCTGTCGCCACCATCAAGTGCCTCCACCCAGGCTAGCGTGGCGTCCTTGTCTTGTCTCCACCCAATCGACCTAACTCCCGTCGTGGTAGAACCAGAACCCGTTGGGACTTCTTCCATCAGCGGCAAATCGGTCACTTCTTTAACCAAGGAGCCGGTCCAGTCCCGCACTTCAATTCGCGTTGGGAAGCGATAAATAGGGACGAGATACGAAAATGGGCGATGAACAGTCTGCGTCAGAATAAATTTTCCGTCCGGTGAAGGCGACATCGAACTAACGATACCGGAGAGTCCGAAAGATGTAGATGTACCGCTAACAGATACATTTACCACGTCCGAAGCCAACATCCATTCCAACAAATCCTCTTCAAAAGGTGTGGTAAGCAGATCCTGATAGGTTCGTGCAGGAGCTGCCTTCCCAATATTTTCTTGGATGACAGGAGTGGTTGGCAGGGTTGGTTCAATGGGCATCGATCCTCTGGATGGCGATACTACCCTCGCCAATAGTACTTTCCCTCCGGGAAGCCACGTATAGGCTCCACCCTGTACAGCGTTCAAAGGAGAATCAATCAGCCGGCGCGAACTTCCTGATTTGGCATCGGCCAAAAACAATTCAATTCGATCGCTGAACGAAACCGTAAATGCAATGTGGACCCCGTCTGGAGACCAAGAAACATTGGAAATCTTTCCATCACTCGGAACGCCTGATACGGAGGTTTCCTTGCCGGTAGATATTTCCGAAATGACAATTCCGGTGTTGTAACTTGATCTTGATGGCCCGTTGTTGCGAGGATTAATTCGCATTCCGCCGATCCGAAGTTCAGGTTGTGCCAACTCTTCGATCCCCGGTAAAGACTCCCGAGACATCAACATCAGTAATTTACCATCTGGAGAAACCGACACACTTGGAGCAAATGGAGCATCAACTAGCGCCTTCAAGGCATCTGCTGGAATTTTGTATCCGTCTTCCTGAGCCAATACAGTCGTGACAAACAATAGCGTCAACAGTAGAGCGACTGCCAAAAAGCGAGAAATATTTTTCATGGGGCCGTGCGATTAGTGGATGCGCATCAAGCCTCATAATTAGTCCAGAATGGTTGAAAAAGCAACCCGGCCACAATTCACTTAACTGTCGCCTTGTTTCTTGATTCGGCTGTTCCAATAAATGTCAGTCCTTCTGCTTCAAATGAGCTGTGAAGATCTTTAAGGACAGACCGGGCCAGGCTACCTCTGAGATATGGAATCTTACTTTTACTGCCGGTAAAATAGACTCGATATGGATGAATCAACAAGCGCACATAATCGCCGGCGATCGGGGCGATTTCGAGGTCTACGACAATTTTGTAAACCCCCCACTCCCTGAACTGACGCGTCTCTGTAGCCATTACGTTGCTGGTAACCCCAGCAACAGGATTCCAGCCTGACGCCAAGAGCCCTCGACTAATCCTTTCGAATACGTCGTGGTCCGTCTGGTCAACTAGGGTTGTAACCTCGTAGTCTCTGTAAAGTGGGGAAAGTTTTGGACTACACCCGCTCAACAAAACGAATGTCGAAATAATTAGAATCGTCGTTTTTGTCATCCTGAGTACGCTACATGTATTGCTTCACCGGTTCCAGTCGCAATTAATTCAATGTTGAAAGGGCCAGACAAATCTTGGATTAATATATCCAAATCGAGAGGAATAGTCTCTGTAACGAATGCCACGCATCCATCAAGATGGCCGTCATGCACCATCCAAGCCGACACTCTTGGCGGAAAAGACAGCGTGATGTAGCTCGATGTGTACATAATAAAGGAATGTTCTTTGCAACCGCCCGAATACGAAACCGAAATCATCAGCACATCTCCTGTAAATACAGCCGAGTTAATAATGAATGGATCAGTTGGTTGAGGAGCGGGGTCATCCCAGTTCAAAACAAGGGTAATTTTTTCGCCGGCCTCGGCCGCACCATCATCCAACCTTTCGGAATCGCATCCTAAGCTCGCCACCACAAGCAGTGCCAGTAATAAATACGAACGGAGAAAAATGCGAAGCGTCGATTTCAAGAGAATGGCAGATTTAATCCCATAAAAACTTAACCTTACAGAAAAGCATCTCCTTTCGAAAAAGGTCAGACGGTCGAATTTAACTGCTGAACAGGTTCATTGAGCTCTGCACATGCCCACATTCAGTTTTCCAATCAAGCTAAAGCTTTGGATCCCGCTACCTTGTTCAGAAATCGTACAAAAAAGGAGTTAAAGGCTTCCGGCTGCTCTAGCATTGGGACGTGTCCACACTCATCTATCCAATTCAGTTCACAATCGTCAATTCCAGCTTTGAAGGTATTTGCGACATCCGGAGGGGTTATTTGATCGTTCTTTCCCCAGATCAACGCAGTTGGTGCTTTAATTCGGTGCAAATCATTTACCACCGGACTGTCTTCCACCGAACGAGCGAAACGAATAAGCCTGATTGCCTTTTCTCGATTGTTAATAATCTCTATAACATCGTCCAGAAGTTCTTCTGTACAATGAATCGGGTCAAAAAACGTCTTTGAGACCCTTGGGCGGAGGTAATCGCGGTCTTTTCGGCGCATTATAGAGGTTGACATTTCTACCTCATATATCCCAGACGCCCCGGCCAGTATGAGACCTTCAACACGTTCTGGGTGCTTAATTGCGTAGATCGCAGCGACGTGGCCGCCTAGAGAATTCCCTGCAATCACTGCTTTTTGAATACCCAACTTGTTGGTGAAATCGACTACAAAATCCACAACACCTTGCAGTGTAGCTTTTCGAAGCGCCAAGGAATAAACGGGCAAGAGGGGACATATTACCCGATAACCGGTGCTCCTAGCTGGACCAAAGACACTCTCCCAATTGCTGATATCGCCCATCATGCCGTGCAATAACAACACGGTTAATCCGGACGATACTGCTCCCGAATCTGCATATTGCATGCCGTCTATTTCTTTTATGGAATATGACTTAGTTGTCATGAAAGCAGCTAATTATCGGTCGAGTTGATTACCTAATGATGGATTTCGAAACCAGTCCGCACAAACGTTAATCTTGTTTGGCAAAATAACCCTTGAGAGCAATAAAAGCTTAAAGCGTTACGCGGGTTAATGACATCTACGGAAATGTGAATCCATATAACTGTCCTCTTTCGATCCTTTGATCACAATTATACACGTTCTTCAACAAATATGATGAACCTTGAGCCTCTCACCCTGTTGACGAACATTCTAAAAAACCGTATTATAGGTTTCTGGCTTTATTTGGAAGCCGTAACAAAAACAGAGACTGATATGCCCTGCGGCCGTAAACGTAAAAGACATAAGATTGCAACGCACAAACGCAAGAAGCGTCTGCGTAAAAATCGTCATAAGAAAAAAGGCAAGTAGCATCGTTCATACGCTGCTTGTTTGAGCGTTACGGTCGTACCTGCATTCGTGCAGGTACGACTTGTCCATTTTTTGAGGTTTCGTCACAAATTGTTGAAACTGCTTTTGGGGACCTGCGGTACAAGTACCGTAGGTTTTTTTCTATCCCTCTGGATGGGTTAAATCAAATCATTTCACCATCTTAGTCCGTATTGTGTAGCTCAGATGGCAGAATCCACCTTGAGTCGCATCGAAACTTAAAACGAAGGACAGTTCAGTGAGTAATACACTTAGAACAGGAACACTGGGAATATTAATTGGCGCCGCTGCCGGATTTGCGTTGGGGGTTTTGTTTGCGCCAGAGGAAGGCAAAAAACTTCGCAGGAAACTCGCTTATCAGTTGGAGCACCTAGGAGAATCCGTTGCGGATCTGATCGATGAGGCCATCAGCGAAAAAAAAGTGCCCGGAGTTGCCAAGCGAGAGAGCGATTCGCTAGTTGAAAATGCTCGCCAGAAAGCTAATGTCATAAGTCACGACATTGATGCCTTATTGGACGAAATGCGTTCGCAACCTTCAGAATCATAGGCGCTTCCGAGGCTCATTAGCTCTCAATAGATCCCAGATACCCATATCGTCTCTCTAATTGCTTTCTTCCGGACTGAATCATGCCCAAATTTTCCATTTTGCTTCCACCAGCGGAAGGAAAGCAAGAGGGTGGTAATCCCTTTGCGCCCGACATGTTTGACTACAGAACGTCAAACACATTCAACTACTTCCATCAGTTAAAACCTGATCGTCGGCAATTAATTGATCGTCTTCATGTGGTCATTAAAAGTGGTGACGCTGACCTCGCGAAACTTTTTGGTCTAAAGGAAACCGCTTTAGAAACGGCGGTCAAATCAAATCTTGAGATATATAAATCACCGCTAATTTCTGCGCTTGATAGGTATGCCCCCGGTGTGATGTACCAGGCCATGGATTTCCCAGGGCTTCCCACCGGAGCTCAGCGGAGATTGTTAGAGGAAGGAATCATTTTTTCAGGCATGTTTGGCCTGCTTCGTCCGGACGATCTGATCCCTGTGTACAAATTAAAGATGGATGCCGTCATTCCAGGCATCGGTAAGGTCAGCGATTTTTGGAGAGAATCTGTCAGCAAGGCGCTTAATGAAACACTAAAAGACCGTTGGGTGTGGAATTTTTTACCCGGAATACATGAAGCCGCTTGGACCAATGAAGTGACGTATGAGGCAATGGTCAGAGTAAAGTTTTTCCTTCAAAAAGGTGGGGTAAGAGAGGCCGTTAGCCACGGGGTCAAACCGCTTCGAGGCAAACTTGTCAATTACATTGTTAAAGAGACGGTTGAAGATCTCGATATGTTGATCGATTGGAAACATCCGGACGGATATGTATTGGATCCATCCGTATCTTCATTCGACGAAGAAAGCCGCACCCACATCCTGTCGATGGTCAAGCGCGGCTAATCCACTCATGCGGCCAGTTTGGTCATTGCGGAGTTTTCCGCGGAGACGCTTAAAATGGCCATCAAAAAAGGCCACAGTGATATGACTCGGCCAGTTATCATAGGACTATCGGGAGGATCCGGATCGGGCAAAAGCACGATTTTGCAAGGGCTTTTAAGCGCATTGGGTCCGGACCAAGTTTCCGTACTCGAACATGATGCCTACTATCATCCCCTGGCTCACCTTTCGGTTGAAGAGCGGTCCGAAGTAAACTTTGACCATCCTAGTTCGCTTGAAACGAAACTCATGGTGCGCCATCTGGATGGGTTGCTTCGAGGAGAAACCATTCAGAAGCCTGTTTACGATTTCACGCGACATGCCCGAACAGAACAAACAATTGCCGTACATCCCACTCGGATTATTATTGTTGAGGGTATTCTAGTACTAGCAGAAAAAGAGCTAGTCGACCGAATGGAAATCAAACTATTCGTCGACACAGATTCCGACGTTAGGCTTATTCGTCGAATCAATCGAGACATGGTAGAACGTGGTCGAACACTAGAGTCAGTGCTAGACCAGTATGCTAAGACCGTGCGGCCCATGCACTTGGAATTTGTAGAAGCGTCTAAACGCCATGCCGACGTAATCATTCCTCGTGGCGGGCACAATGACGTTGCCTTTGACATGGTCTTAGCCCGGATTAGGTCAATGCTTTACGCCCATCAAATCGCAGAAGTTATTGAGCCGAGCGCCTCATAAGGTCGGATACGCCTTTTAATACCAGATGGTCTTCGAATCGGTATCCGGTTTTTTCTGAAAGCCACTTCCCCCATCCGCCCGTGAAGACCACCTCGTAAGGCAGGAGCATGCTTGTGGCCGGCTTATCGATAGATCCTCCCTGATCTAAACTAGAAAGACGGCGCCGCTCTTCGGCTTGAAGGCCGTCAATCATGGCCACCACTGAATCCAACAATCCGTACATGATTCCTGAACGAATAGCTTCATCCGTAGAACGACCAATTCGGCCGCTTGGGCACTCTAATTCGACGGAAGGTAGCTGAGCTGTTCCGACCCCGAGCGCTTGGCGAACGAGCCCCGGTCCAGGAGCAATGACCCCGCCCGGGTATTCGCCGGACGCTCTGATTACTTCGTAATTTATGGCTGTACCAGCATCCACCACGATGACGCCGTTCTTTCCCTGGTTGCCAAAACGGGTCCAGCCTCCAACTGCAACCGCGATTCGATCGTTTCCCAAGGTTGTGGGTGTCTGGTAGGTCAAATCAAACGGCATGTTAGACGACTCGTTGAAAAAGTCGATGTTTAGCCCGAAGAGCCTCTCAATCAACTCCGCCCAATTTAAACTTTGGGATGGAACTACAGATACTCCGCCCGCCTTCTCCAGTGGGGTGGTTCCAACCCATTCAACGAGGATTGCCTCCGCATCCATATCCGCATCCTTTCCGTATTCAATTCTGCGAACAGAGATCGGAGCTCCTCTTTCAGCAGCAAAACGGTCATACAGTCCCACTTTGACCGAACTATTTCCAATATCTAATAAAAGCCACATGCTCATATTTTCAGTCGAGAGGGTGATTCGAAAAGGAAACATCACCCGAATAATACACTTTTTGAACAGTATTTTTTTCCACGATTAGGCCGCCATCGGTGTTGATTCCCACCAATACCCCTTCTACCGGTTCAGTCCCTGTATTCAGGGAAACGGGTGCCCCCAAACCAGCCATTTGCTGCACGTACGCCGTGCGCACTGCTGCGGCATTTTCAACAAACACCATCGGAATCCACTTGTTGAGTTGCTCCATAAGGATCTGGAAGACGTTTTTACGATCGAATCGATGACCGGTATGTAAAAGTAATGAGGTTGCCAGCATGCCCACCTCCTCAGAAAATCTAGATTCGTTCACATTTAGCCCTATTCCAATCAAAAACACGTCATCGACGTTGGCTTCAACCAGTATTCCAGAACATTTTCTGCCTCCTAACAAAACATCGTTTGGCCATTTAATGGCGACTTCGTTTCCAGGGACAAAATGGGATATGGTGGCAGCTACGGCCAAAGAGGTGGCGAGCGGGAGCATCCCGCGAGCCACGTGATCCGAAAGAAGCGTTCCTTTTGCCCTAATAATTGCAGTCATCAACAGATTTTGACCAGAAGAAGACTCCCAAGTTCGACCTAGGCGCCCACGACCTGAAGTCTGATGATCCGCAAGTACGACGGCGCCATTTGGAGCGACCGAAGATTTTATAGAGTCCACCGGACTGAGCCTAGAAGGGTCGGCGGAGATTGAGGCCCACATTCTAGCCAGACGGTTCGTCGAGTCAGCGACGGCGTAGTGCCGAAGAACCGATCCAATACCCTTTTCTGTAACCGGAAAGTCCGATTCGATCCAATCGTCTAGTGATGTAACCATACTATCCTATTTCACGCATATCTTTATATGTCAGCTATTATAGACACCTTTCCTCCTTTCTGCACAGTCTAGAACGACAATCCTTTTCGAAAAAGTGAATTGCAAGACGGATGAACCGGATTCACAGGAGGGTATGATTCTTGATGAGAATCACCGTATGAATATGTTTTCCATCTATAGCTACCAAATTCGTATTGCTGTCCTTGGCCGGGCCACCGTCCATATGGCAGTACTTGTATGCTGCCTGTTCGTTGCCCCCTATTCTGCTGAGGCGCAAGTCAAATCTCAAGAGCAGTCCAGATCAAAAATGCAGGCATTACCTCCCGCCCACCGATCTGCCGAGTTGGAAATTCAATTTCATCGGGCGAAAATGGCTTTAGCATCTGGTAACAGCCTGTATGAAGCAAAGGTCAGAATAGACCGAGTTTTAAAAACAATTCCGGAAGACGTGGAAGCGTTGAAACTTCGATCTGAGATACTGATGAAGCTGGGGCGCATGGAAGAAGCTATTGATGATGCACTTTTTGCCGTGCGGATTCAACCTGAAGATGGTGAAGCCCAACTGTTGCTTTGTGAATCGGCTCTAGCGAATACGAATCTTGAAATGGCCAAAGCTGCCCTTCTTGCGGCTACCAACTATATTTCTGACCAAGTGGAAATGTTAGTCCGACTATCTACATGCGCACTATCCATAGGTGAAACGCCCCGCGCAGAGGCCCTCTCACGCATCGCCGTAGCACAACATGAAACTGATCCGCGCGGTCATATCCAGCTAGCCCGTATTTTTGCACGAAGTCAGCGTCTAGAAGCTGCTATATCCGTTTTGGACAAGATGATAGAACGGGCCATTGTAACGGAACATGCCGTATTAAATGATCCTGAATTTTCGTCGTTTTATGTATCCATGCGAAGCCGATGACCGCGCTCTATCGAGCGCGAAGCTGTAAAACATGGTCGGTATAGGTAGATACCGTACGGATTCGATACGAACTTTTGAACGGCGTCCGAATCATGGTCTCGAACCGAGTATTGTAGGGCAGCATGACGCCACCGGAAACGGGAAGAATGTGTACATAAAACGTGCTTTCTTCTCTAAACAGCATCCCTAAGTCAATGCGCTCCAAATACATAGCAACCAATTCATTCGAAGCCCGCTCAATATAATAACGGACTTTTCGAATATTTAATCCGTCTGCGACATCCGGTTTAGCCCGAATTTCAATAATGTGCGCCTCTCTATCCCACATCAATGTATCGCCCATAACTCGGAACGTGTACTTGTCGAGATTTTTGGGATTTAGATAACTAGGGTCGTCTTCCAACACAAACGGAATCAGATCGACTGGATCTGGATCGTTGACATTTTCAGAGACAAACCTCTTGAAAAAGCCAAAATCGAACGTTCCCCCTGAATCTGATCGAGTTACAACACTTTTAGGCCCTTCCGCTGTAGCCGTCACGGCAACAATGTTTTCGGAAAAGGCGATACTAAAATCATCGACATCGTATTGTTCAGTCCGCAAATACCGCTGATACGAATAGTTATTCAGCTTCGAGAAAGCACTTCGTATGGCTTCCTGACTCACCTGACCAAGAACGGAGAGAATAGAATCTCGCTCGACCTTCTCAACGATTCCCACGGGCGATCTTTCCCGACTAGTGCAACCGGTCGAAATGAAGAGCGAGCAAAACACTATTCCCGCCAAGACAAAAGGAGCAATATTGCGGGGCATGTAAGTTGGGAAGAGGTGCTTGAGAACGAGTAACAAAAAAGAGAAACGACAATGTACTGCCGCCATGCACAATTCTTGTACGCGTTTCGTAAATTCGGGATTCAAATCCATTAGATCAGTTAAAGAACAATGAGCGGACACGGACTTCTGAAGGGCAAAAAAGGGGTTATTTTTGGCGCCCTTAATGACAGTAGCCTAGCTTGGAAAATTGCCGAGGCCGTTCATCGTGAAGGTGGGCAGTTTATTTTGACGAACGCCCCTGTGGCCAAGCGTTTAGGTGGTTTGGACGAACTGGCCAATAAAACTGGGGCCTCTATAGTTTGGGCAGATGCCACAAGTGACGAAGATTTGACGGCACTGTTTACCGAGGCAAAATCGCTTTATGGCGGAATTGACTTCATTGTTCATTCCATTGGAATGGGCCTAAACGTGCGTAAAAACAGACCATATGACGATTTGAATTACGAGTGGTACAAAAAAACCCTTGACATTTCTGCCATAAGTCTTCACCGATCCATTCACTGGGCTAACGAAACAGGTGCCTTAAAAGACGGCGGTTCGGTTGTTGCTTTGTCCTATATCGGAGCGCAGCGCACTTTTTCTAAGTACTCCGAAATGGGGGATGCAAAAGCTCTCTTAGAAAGCATAGTCCGGTCCTACGGCTATCGTTTAGGCAAACGTGGAATTCGGTTAAACACAATTTCTCAAAGCCCCACAAAGACGACAGCTGGAGCTGGAATTGCCGGATTTGATGCTATGTACAAGTTCGCAGAACGTATTGCGCCGCTTGGAAATGCAGATGCTGAATCTTGTGCCGATTATACGGTCAGCCTTTTGAGCGACCTTACGCGCATGGTCACGATGCAGACCCTTTTCCATGACGGCGGCTTCAGCGCGATGGGTATTTCGGACGAACTGATTACCGATTTGGCCGAGGTGTACTCCTGAGATTCATCCCCGATATTCGCCTTTTTGTATCCGATATTGATGGGTGTTTAGCCATGCCTTATCAGCCCTTTAGACTGGATCGGCTGAACGTTTTGGCAGAGTACTCTAAGCAAGCCCCACATATTGGCAGCCACCCGAACTATCCTGCGCTGTCCTTGTGTTCAGGCCGCGCATACCCGTACGTGGAGGCTATGAGTCAACTTCTTCGTATCCAAACTCCTGTTTTATTTGAATCAGGTGCTGGAATGTTTGACCCTGTCTCGGCCGTATCTACTTGGCATCCAGATTTCACTCGGGATATTCGAATGGAAGTGGATGATATTCGTTCATTTTTGGAAAATGTGGTAGCTGACAATATTGGGTTGTCCATCGATTATGCTAAACGAAGCCAAGCCGCTTTGGTGGGAAGTCCAAATGGCGGAATTGAAGAAGCGCGACTAGAAGTTGACGAGTATGTCACAAAAAATCATCCGTCGTTTAATGTTTTTCATACCCATATCAGCATAGACGTCGTTCCTCCAGGCCTGACCAAGGCTGAGGGCATGCAGTGGCTGGCACAAACGTGCGGAATTTCTGTGTCTGAAATGGCATTTGTAGGGGATACTGGGGGAGACGTAGGTGCATTACTCATTGTTGGTGCTTCTTTTGCGCCGGCCAACGGAACTCAGGAGGCAAAATCGTCCGCCAAGCACGCCAGTTCATTCAACGACATCGAGGCTGTACTCGAAGCCTATGAAATGAGCAAGGTTGCACCCTAACCGTGACTCACGTTTTGAATTCAATGTTTGGATCTTGAATCGATGAAGGGTGTACTCATTCTATCACCATTCTAGTCTTTCGATGCGAATCTTTTGGATTTTCCTGTTTTGCTTCGCTCTTTCAAGTAGCCTGAATTCGGCTATCGCTCAGCCGGTCGACACCGACATGGACGTGTACTACACGACCGATCGAACGGTTACCATGTTCCACCTGACCGACACGACCCGGGCGTACATGCACCTAAAATTGCGTGAACCGGTCTACGTGTTGAAGGATCGCGAAAACGGATGGAAAGAGGTGCGGACGCTCGACGGAGCAAATGGTATGGTCCAATCAAAACTTTTGTCCAACGTTTGGATTCGGATTTCCAAAACGGAGCAAACATTGTTTGCCTACCAAGGTGGCAAACTCGTCGCACGAATTCCAACAGATCTTGGGTATAATTTTTTCGCAGATAAAGAACGTCGCGGAAACGCTGGAGACCCTGACCATTGGCGCACACCCGAAGGGCAATTTTTTGTTGTGTCCAAAAATCCGCACAGTCAATTTTACAAAGCCTTTGTACTCAACTACCCCAACGCGGAAGATGCCGAGCGCGGGCTTCGCGATTCAATAATAACCCAAGTTCAATACGATGCGATTGTCCAAGCGGAGCGCACCGTCTCCATGCCCCTGATGAACACTGAACTGGGTGGTTTTATTGAAATTCATGGGGACGGAACAGGAAAACGAAACAATTGGACTCAAGGCTGCATCGCCATTGACAATAAGGAACTGGATAAACTCTGGGACCTCATTGTAGTTGGCACTCCCGTATTAATTGACCCATGAAAATCACTCTCCCGCTGTACTTATTTGCCGCACTGTTGCTTTCCCCGCTCGCCGCCAATGGCCAAGGCAAAGTGCTCCCCTTTGAATCGCCGCTTATCGGAAGCGTATACATAGTGCCCATCGAGGGGATGATTGATAACGGTTTGGCCAGTTATATTACGCGCGCCATTGGAGACGCGGAGGTAAATGGCGCTGGATTGATTGTCTTTGATATCGATACTTTTGGCGGGCTGGTAGATGCTGCGGACGTTATTCGACAAGCCATTCTTAATACCGATCTTGCTACCGTCGCTTTTATCGACAAAAATGCAGCATCGGCAGGAGCTTTGATTTCATATGCCGCCGATCGAATCGTGATGGTGCCAGGCTCTTCTATTGGAGCCGCTACCGTCGTGGAAGGCGTTGGCGGCAACGCGGCTCCGGACAAGTACCAGAGCTATATGAAAGGGATAATGCGGACAACTGCTGAAGCCAATGGTCGAGACCCGCTGATTGCCGAGGCCATGGTAGATCAAGACATCGAATTGGAAGGCATTGTCGCTGCCGGAAAAGTCTTAACTCTAACGGCTAAAGAGGCCGTCGCATTGGGTGTGGCAGATGCTGAATTGGCTTCGATAGAAGTCCTGCTCGAGAAGTTGGGAATGGCTGATATGCCCCGAGTTGCACATGAAGTGAGCGGCATGGAGCGGGCCTTACGTTTTTTTGGTTCTCCCGTCGTACAGTCCATTTTGATGCTCATGATGATGGGGGGTTTGTACTTTGAACTGCAGACCCCTGGAGTTGGGTTTCCGGGCATTATTGCCGCCATAGGAGCCTCCGTGTTTTTTGGACCCCATTACATGATGGGTCTTGCTGAAAGCTGGGAAATCATGCTTTTTGTACTTGGAATCATCCTTCTTGGATTGGAAATATTTGTGATCCCAGGGTTTGGAGTAGCTGGAATTTCAGGACTAATATTGGTTGTTGGGGCACTTGGGATTTCTTTGGTGGGCAATATCGGGTTCTCCTTTCCTACGGGCGTTGCGATTGGGCAGGCAACCACGACGTTAGCAACCACCATGGTTTTATTGATTTTGCTGATGTTTTCGCTTGCCAGATACCTTCCACGATCGGACCGCTTTAACCGGCTCGTTCTCATGCCTAGTCTCGGAAGTGATATGGGGTATACGTCGGCGCATTCCCACCTGGAATACATTGGAAAAACAGGCACTGCAAGAACACCGCTTCGCCCGTCAGGAACGGCCGAAATTGGTGACGAACGAATTGACGTCGTTACCTCAGGAGAATACATTGAGTCGGGAACGGCCATTGAGGTGGTTCACGTACACGGAGCAGTAGTTCGAGTTCGTGAGGTGAGGAGCCTGGGCGGCGCTTCAGAGGGCCCCGCTTCAGAGGGTCCCGCTTCAGAGGGCCGGGCATAACAATTGCCCTATTCGGCAACACCTCCTATTCACTCCCTATTTGCCCACATGATGTAACTTTCACGCCGGCTTCCGTAAACTCTTTAGTTACGTCCTGTCCATAAATACTCAAAACCCTTTGGAACTACTTCTTCCCATCGCGTTGATTTTGATCGGTGTTTCACTCATCGTAGCGGAAGTGTATCTCATTCCGGGTCTGAATATTGTTGGGGTTTTTGGAGCGTTGATGGTATTGTTTGCCATAGGGATTGCTTTTGTTCAAGTAGGCATTTTGGGCGGCGTAATGGCACTTTTGGCAGCAACAGGGTTTTCTGGGGGAGCATTTTGGTGGCTATGGACAAGTGGGGCATGGAATAAATTTATCTTGGTTGCCAGCCTAAAACCAGACGATAAAGCACTGGCTCGCGAAAGTGAACATCGCTCCAGTTATTTGGGTAAAAAGGGAAGAGCGATAACTCCGCTGCGCCCGACGGGAATCGCTGAGATCGACGGCGAACGAATCGAAGTCGTCACTGAAGGAGACTTTATCTCTGCTGGAAGTGATGTAAAAGTGGTCGCAATGGACCGCAGAAAGCATTTCGTGCGGTTGGTAACCGACGTTAAAAGCTGATTCAAATATCGCCGTTCAGGCAACTTTTTCGACGCCAAAGTGTCTAGTTAGCCCAATACATCGTTGGTAGTTCTCTCTCAATAAGAGACATTCAATGCGACCTGGATGGTCTAAAATGCCGAATCCCCCTCTACCCTTTTCGAATAGTCAGAAGTCAGGTTCAATCTGGACGAAATCCATTTTGCCCCTGCTGATTTTTGGAGTGTTTCTTTCCACTTCCGGATGTCAAAGCGAAGAGACTATATCTCAAAGCATACCAAAGGGCTGGGATGGTAATTCTACAATGTGGTGGCAAATTGGTGCGGATACTACAAATGCATTCCGATCACTTGAAACCTTGTTAGAAATGGGTGTACCGGGAAGTCATTTGTTGAGTGCATCGCTGGATGGATCTTCAAGTGAGGATCGCCATTTGGCTCAGAAAAAATTCAATCAGTACGTCAAAGAAAGCTTGATCGAATTATTCCGAAATGAACCACACGTGGTCGATTCACTTTTCAACAAATACGTTGTCCCAAAAATGGACGGGGTAAACCTGGACGGTGATGTGCAGCCATTGATCAAATCCTTTCAACGAGAGGCATATCGTTTGATCGCACGGAGCTTTCGATATCCGCGGGTCACGACAAAACTGGGTGAAGACATTCCCATGCCTATCCCAGATTCCTTAAAAGCACAGAAAATTTCTGGCGTGGTCTTCATTCAGTTGGCCCTAAACAAGGAAGGAGTACCCATTGCCCTACAAACCTTGAGTGGCGTGCATCCGACTCTAGACCGAATAGCTATGCAAGCCATGACACAGATGCGATGGCAACCCGCTTATTTATTGAGGGGTAGCAAATCCGTGGCGATTCCATCATGGACAAGAATGAAGGTCCGCTTCGGCTCAACAAAATAGTCGTGGATATGGCGACGCTAACCCGCCAACATACCAGCAATTGTAGCCGTCATTAAGTTGGCAAAAGTCCCCGCCAGAACAGCTTTGACCCCTAATTTTGCCAAGTCCGAAGTACGTTCCGGAGCCAGAGGGCCTATTCCCCCTATTTGAATGGCAATAGAGGACAGGTTGGCAAATCCGCAAAGAGCAAAAGTCGCCATCATGATCGTTTTTGGGTCCAACGATCCGGCAGTAATCTGTCCGGCTAAATTCAAATATGCCACAAATTCGTTGGCGATGATTTTTGTGCCCAAAAGAGAACCAAACGCGAAAATATCGACCGTTGGAATGCCAATAAGCCACGCCAGCGGAGATAAGCCCCAACCCATCAGTTGCTCGAGGGTCAGAGAAACCCCAAAAAGACCCGCTCCCCAACCTAATGTGTAATTGAGCATGGCAATGAGCGCCAAAAACGCGAGGAGCATTGCGCCCACATTAAGCGACAACTTTAGTCCATCGGAAGCACCAGAGGCTGCAGCATCAATCACATTAGCTGACGTTTGCTCGACTTTAATTTCCACATTCCCCTTTGTAACCGGTTCTGAGGTTTCAGGGATTAACATTTTCGCCAACAACAACGCCGCTGGCGCAGCCATAATACTGGCACCAAGAAGTTGCTCTGCAAACAATAACCGTCCAACTTCGAGCGACACACCCATGGCTTGGGAATACGGATCTCCCAAAATCTGTATGTATGCCGCCATTACGCCGCCTGCAATTGTGGCCATCCCACCCGTCATTACCGCCATTAATTCTGACATCGTCATGCCCGCCAAATACGGACGTATGACCAATGGGGCCTCGGTTTGACCTACGAAAATATTGGCCGTCACAGACAAAGACTCTGCGCCACTGGTCCCCAGCAGCCTACTCATGGCCCATGCCATGCCTTGAACCACTCTTTGCATCACACCTAAGTGGTACAAAACCCCCATCAACGAGCCAAAGAAAATAATGGTGGGTAGCACCTGGAAGGCAAAAAACATGCCCATGCTGCCTTCCGTGCCGGGGCTTTTTGCCAAATCGCCGAATATAAACACAGCACCTGCTGTGGTAAAATTGAGTACTAAAACAAAAAAACCACTCACCCAAGAGAAAAACATTTTAGGCCACCCTAAGGGCGAAAAAAATTCGCCCATGTCGCCGCCTTTCAACAGAAAAATCGCCAAAACGAGCTGCAATCCTAGCGCTGAGGCAACCATTCGCCATGAAATGGCCTTTTTGTTGTTGGAAGCCAGATAGGCCAATCCAAGAATAGCTGTCAGGCCGATGAGGCCGCGACCCAATGAGATAATGTCCATAGTACTGGATTGGTGCTTGATGGGAAGTTACAAGGTGCGCGAATCGCATTAATATACAAGCGGAATCCGAATCCGAAAGAGCTCTTCGCTTATCTTGTGCTCGGATGTATCAATAACACACGCTAATCCTTCTCCACTGCCGGACCATATCCGCCTGATGACCCAATTTACCCTGCTTCCTGACTTCGATTCCCCTGCCAAAAAAACGGCTCCTGCGGAAATTCTAAGTGGCCTTAACGATGTTCAACAAGAAGCGGTCTTGGCTGTAGATGGCGCCGTATTGATCATTGCCGGCCCGGGGTCGGGTAAAACTCGAACTCTCACGCATAGGATCGCCTATTTGTTGGCTACCGAAAAAGCTCGGCCATGGGAAGTGCTCGCCATTACCTTTACCAACAAGGCGGCGCGCGAGATGCGCGAGCGCGTCATTGAACTAGTAGGGGACGAAACGGGCCGAGGGATGGCTCTTGGCACATATCATTCGATGTTTGCTCGGATGTTGCGCATTGAAGGCGAACGCATTGGGTATACCGCAGATTTTACGATTTATGATTCTGACGACAGTCAGCGGGTAATTCGCGATCTAATGAATCGCCTAAATATTGACACAACACAGGTCCGGCCGAAATCTGTTCATCACTCGATTTCTGGAGCGAAAAACAAAATGATGTCGCCGGCTGAATTCGCCCAATCGGCCATAACTCCGACGCAAGTGCGCGCTGCAGAGTTGTATCAGCCCTATTTGGACGCGCTGCGGGCTGCTAATGCAATGGATTTTGATGACTTGCTCCTAAAGCCGATCCAACTTTTTGACAACCATCCTGATGTACTCGAAAAGTATCAAAATCGATGGAAATACATCCACATTGACGAATATCAGGATACCAATAAGGCCCAGTATCTGTTGGCTAGAATGTTGGCCAAAAAACACGGAAACCTGTGTGTGGTTGGCGATGACGCGCAGAGCATTTATGCTTTCCGGGGGGCAGATATCACCAACATTTTGTCATTCCAGCGCGATTATCCCAACGCCACCACGATTCGATTGGAGCAAAATTACCGCTCGACAAAACGAATTATTCGGCTTGCTGACTCCATTATTAAAAACAATCAGCAGCAACTCGAAAAAAATCTGTGGACAGATAATGACGAAGGCGATCCTGTTATCGTCATGGAGTCTCTTTCTGAGCGTGATGAAGCTCAAAAAATAGAGCGCCGAATTCGGGATATTCAGGTTCGATTGGGACATTTGAACAAAGATTTTGCCATTCTGTACCGAACCAATGCCCAAAGTAGGTCGCTAGAGGATGCGCTTAGGCGCGGTGGTATACCCTACCGAGTAGTTGGGGGCGTTTCCTTTTATCAGCGCCGAGAAATTAAAGATGCGTTGGCCTACCTGCGACTTGTGGTGAATCCAAACGACGTCGCAAGTATCCGCAGGGTCATCAATTTGCCTGTTCGTGGAATTGGAAACAAGACGCAATCGTTGCTCTGGGATTTTGCCGACCAAAACCAAATCGGGAGTTGGGAAGCCTTGGAACGCATCGGTCAAACCGGATTGGCTGGCCGTGCCACGAAGGCTGTTTCGGGCTTTAGGGATATGCTGAATAAATTCCGGGAGAGAGCGAAAACGGAGCCAGCATCCATCATTGCTAAAGAGCTAATTCGTGAATCAGGTTTACTCGAAGACCTCCGGAAAGAAAACACTCCAGAAAATCTAGTCCGTTGGGAAAACGTCCAAGAGTTACTCAACGCCATCGCAGAGTTCACATCCGAAGAGCGGGAAGAGAATTCCCTAAGTGGTTTCCTGCAGGAAATTTCTCTTCTTACTGACGCGGACGAAACCCAAGACACTGCCAATCGGGTCACCCTGATGACGCTACATGCGTCTAAAGGTCTCGAATTCCCGGTTGTATTCCTCTCGGGTATGGAGGAAGGACTGTTCCCGCTACAAGCCGCTGCTCAGGATCCACAGCAACTTGAAGAGGAACGAAGACTTTTTTACGTGGGAGCTACCCGCTCCAAAATGTTATTGTTTTTATCCCATGCGCGTAGCCGTTTTCGTTTCGGAGAGCAGCAACCTGCTGTTCGAAGCCGGTTCTTTGAAGAGATTGATGCGTCTGTAATGCGTTCTGAAACTGGCCAACTATTTGACCCAAATACGGATCGTTTCAAAAGCCGATCCGGTGGCCCTTCGTACGACAAAGTTGACCCATTTTATTATCGCACGAACTTGCGTGAGGAACGCGGCGCACCGGTCAAATCCAAACCCGTCAGATCCAAGGCAACCGATGAAGAGCGTCGAATCGTGTATGAAGAGGAAGAAAGCACCCGCCTTGCGCCTGGGATGGTGGTCGAGCATAGTTTGTTTGGTGAAGGAAAGGTCGTCTCCATGGAAGGCAATGGACCAAACACCAAAGCGGTCGTTTTCTTTTCTGAGGTTGGTCAAAAGAAGTTGATTCTCCGTTTTGCCAGACTAAAAAGGATCGGTTAGACAAATTGAACGTAGGAGGCGTTCACCTAAGCCGTCATGTTATGCCCGTAGCTTCCAGTTCTAAAGTCTCGTTTTTTCCAGCCCTCATTTGCCTCCTTCTTGTCGCAGGCTGTTCGTCGGACAGTCGGGAACCGCTGGTTGTTTATTCACCCCACGGAAAAGAGATGCTTACGGAATACGAAATGACTTTCGAGGCCGCACATCCGGACATCAACGTGCAGTGGATTGATATGGGAGGGCAGGACGCATACGATCGTATTCGTACGGAGCGAAACAATCCCGTTGCCAGCCTTTGGTGGGGCGGAGACAGTCCAACGTTTTCAAGAGCCGCTGCCGAGGGCCTTCTGGCTACGTATGTTCCAAGCTGGGCTGACGGCATTCCAGAAGGCGCAAAAGACCCCTCAGGAATGTGGTTTGCGACCTATTTGACCCCCGAAGTGCTCCTTTTTAACTCTCGTACGGTTTCTGAGAGCGAAAAACCTCTGGACTGGGACGATTTGTTGGACGAGCGCTGGAAGGACCGCATAATCGTGAGGTATCCACTGGCCAGCTCAACGATGAGGACCATTTGGGGCGCTCTTATTATGCGCCAAGAATCTGTTGAAAAAGGGTATGAGTGGCTTGCGAGGCTCGATCTGAACACAAAAACCTACGCCGCCGATCCGACTCAGCTTTACCTCAAAATTGCCCGAGAAGAGGGCGCCGTATCGCTATGGAATATGCCGGATACCTACATTCAAGGTGAAACCAACGGGTACCCATTCGGCTTTTCTATTCCTTCAAGTGGTACGCCCGTGTTGCATGATGGAATTGCTTTGGTAGCAAACGGACCCGCCACGGAAGCCGCCAAATTGTTTTATGAGTTTGTTACGACGTCAGATGCCCTCATTCATCAAGCCAACACCTATTACAGAATCCCCGCCCGAACGGATGTGGATTCAACCGCCTTGCCTCAGTGGATGCGTGAATCAGATATACGTAAGATGGAAGTGGATTGGGTCAGATTGACGGCAGAAGGACCAGATTGGATGCAATATTGGGACGAGAACATCAAAGGCCGTGGAAAAGAATACCTAGAATCGATTGGGGAAAAATAGTTTTCTGGCAATTCGGTTGGTGTTGGACACCATCATAACTCTGCGATATCAAGGGCCTTTTAAATGGGCCAATATATCCGCAAAATCAGACTGGCTCAGCTACGATGGCGCTTCTGGTAGACTTTGGGAGAGTAGCTTTTATCGCGACGGCACGCACGTTCGGAGCGGACCGAACGGTATTCAAATCGTCCTCAGAAAAGTTCAACAAGACCTCCAAAACGCCGTCCAAATACGTTGGCACCATAATCAATTGACGCAGCGCGCTGGCACTCCTAAAGCCCTTAAAATAACCTCCGTACATCCGGCGCATCTCTAGAACGCCCGTTTTTTCACCAAGCCACTCACATTTAAGAGCCAAGTGCTCGGCCACGGCCTCGCACCGCTGATGCCACGTTGGAGGGGGCGGCAATTCACCCGTTTCTCTATAAATTTTTGTAGCACTAAATATCCAGGGATTGCCGATTGCCGCGCGTCCAATCATGACCGCATCAACACCTGTTTCGTCGAACATCGCCTCGATGCGCTCAGGTGACGAAGCATCCCCGTTTCCGATAAGCGGAATAGAAATACCTGAATCCTCTTTGATTCGTTTTAACCAATCCCAGCGCGCATCCCCTTTGTACATCTGTGACCGTGTTCTCGCGTGTACGGCTAGTGCCTGTACACCCGTTTCTTCCAGCATCCGGGCCACTTCCAGAATTTGAATAGTCTCGTCATTCCAACCGAGGCGTGTCTTTACGGTAACTGGTTTGCTCGATTCTTCAATCACAGCAGCCGTTAAGGCCTGCATTTTCGGGAGATTCTTCAGAATGCCTGCCCCACCATCTTTGCAAACCACTTTTTTAACAGGGCAACCGAAATTGATATCGATGATGTCTGGATTTACAGCGTCTACAATGCGTGTGGCCTGGCGAATTTGGTCGATATCGCCACCGAATATTTGAATAGCTACAGGCCGCTCTTCTTCATAAATATCCAACTTCATCAGAGAGCCTCTAGCTTCGTAGGTCAATCCGCCAGAAGAAATAAACTCGGTGTACAGCAAATCTGCACCAAATCGTTTGCACATTAAACGAAACGGCGGGTCACTGACGTCCTCCATGGGAGCCAGAAAAATGGGACGAGGGCCGAACGTAATAGGTCCTATTTTCACGTTTTGGGGTAAAAAAGAGCATTTGAAGGAAGTTCGAGCAGGTTCGATGCAACGGAAGCCCCGAAACCCGGTTCCATTTGGCAGAGGGAAGCATCGTTACTATTTCGAGATTGTTACTATTTCAAGGATCTTGTCTTTGGGGCTGTATTCCTAACGCTAGACTCGATATTCTGCATGTTCTCATGCTTTCTTTTTAATCGGTAACTGTAAATATGCGTCGTTTCATACCAGTCCTGCTTGCCGCGGCATTAATTTCAGGATGTTCTTCTCAAGAAAACAACGGCCCTTCCTCCGATTTTGACCACACGGTCATATTACTTTCGGCAGATGGACTTCGAGCCGACTATCTCAACCGAATGGACACGCCCAACATTGACCGCCTCATTACCGGTGGGGCCTACGCGAACCAGGGAATGGTGCCAGTTTATCCTTCTCTAACCTTCCCGAATCATTACAGCATTGTTACAGGGCTTTACCCTGCGCATCATGGTATTGTGTCAAATACCATGTTCGATCCGGAGATGAACGCGCGTTTTTCGATCCGCGACCGGGAAGCCATTACGACGTCTGAATGGTGGGAAGGTGAGCCCATTTGGGTGACTGCGGAAAATCAGGGCGTAAAAACGGCCACCTATTATTGGGTTGGATCGGAAGCGCCCATCAAAGGCGTGAGCCCATCGTACTGGTATACCTTCGATGATACCGTACCCGGAAACGACCGCATTGACCAAGTTTTTTCGTGGCTTGATATGCCTGTCGCAGAGCGTCCTGGTTTTATATCGGTGTATTTTTCAGATGTTGACAACGCTGGGCACGGCGAAGGCCCAAACGCCGAGGAAACAGCGGATGCGGTTCGCGGGATCGATGCGTATATAGGACGCTTACTCGATGGCCTCGATTCGCGCGACCTTTTCGACAAGGTCAATATTATCTTAGTTGCGGACCACGGCATGTCTGAGCTTTCTCCAGACCGGGTGGTTTTCCTCGATGACTACATTGATTTGGACGATGTGTATATCACGGACACCTATTCGGTGCTTGGACTTAATCCGAAGGACGGCAAGTTTGATGCGGTATACGACGCGCTAAAAAACGCTCATCCTAGCATGCACGTCTTTAAGGAAGGCGAAGCACCAGCCCGTTTCCACTACGAAGGACACCGCCGGATACCTCAAATTTTTGGTCACGTCGATGACGGTTGGATGATTGTTCGTGAAAGGAGTTATTTTGAGCAGAACCCAAATTCTGTTTCGGGCGGCGCCCACGGGTATGACAATGAATTGGAATCCATGAAAGCTACGTTTGTGGCTCATGGACCTGCCTTTAAAGACGGCGTTACAATTGCTCCGTTTGAAAATATCCAACTCTACAACGTGATGTCGGGAATTTTGGGAATTAAACCCGCATCGAACGATGGCAACATGACCGCACTTTCATCCATTTTGGAATACTGATCTCATCGAAGCTCCCTATTTATATCAAGAACACCAGCGATATTTCGCCCAAGTAGCCCATCCTATAGAAGAACTTGCAGGAGAGGAGCTTGCCGAATTAGGTGCTGTCGACATTGAGCCGGGTTATCGCGGCGTCCACTTTAAGGCCGATGCGCTTACGTTGTACAACATTGTGTACCAAGCACGCATTCCAACCCGGGTCATTGCTCCCCTAGTTACCTTTGATTGCCACAGCGACAAATACCTGTACAAACGAGCCCAAGAAGTAGATTGGATGACCTTGATTGGCACAGATCGAACTTTTGCCATCTTTGCCTCTGTTTCTGCCAGCAACATCACACATTCGAAATACGCCGCTTTAAAGCTCAAGGATGCGATTGTCGATATGATTCGGGACCAGGTTGGAACGCGGCCCGATGTGGATCGGCGTGAACCCGATGTGTCCATCAACCTGCACATCGAAAATAATCGGGCAACCATTAGTTTGGATGCCGCAGGGCAATCTATGCACCGAAGGGGGTATCGACTTGATGCGATGGAAGCTCCGCTTCAAGAGACCGTTGCGGCCTCGATCATCCGGATGACCGAATGGAAGGCCGACCGTCCGCTTTTAGACCCCATGTGTGGATCGGGGACCATTTTGGCCGAAGCTCTGATGATGGCAACCGGCACTCCTTCCGGATACCTTCATCAATCGTTTGGATTTGAGCAATTTCCGGACTTCGATCTGTGGGCCTGGTCGGCCCGAAAAAAAGAAATTGACGATGCGATAAAACCGATTGAAAAAGGACTTATTTCGGGGTCTGATATCGATTCTGAAGCGGTACGCTTCGCCCGGAAAAACTTATCCCGATTACCTCACGGAGACCTTGTGACGCTGAGCAGGGCCGATTACCGGGACCTGGATAGCTTCGAAAACGGCGTCTTAGTCACGAACCCACCGTATGGGGTTCGATTAAATGGCGGCATGCGAATCGAAGATTTTTACAAAAACCTGGGCGATTTTTTCAAGCAAAAATGTGCCGGAACGACGGCCTATGTTTATGTCGGAAAGCCGGAGTTATTAAAAACGGTTGGCCTAAGGACTACTTGGAAAAAGGAACTGGTCAACGGGGCGCTCGACGGTCGTTTGGCACGCTACGATATGTATGCCGGACAGCGAGAAAAAGACAGGCTTCGACGAGAGGCCCAGGCAACGGCAACTGAACCGGAAACAACAGATACGGCCGAAGCACCACAAGGGCAGGAGGCCCAGGAAACGGCCGACCCAAAGTGACCAATCAAGGCCGCAGTACCAAGTAAAGTTTGATACGATCTCTTGAATCGGCCCTAGTTCATCAGGCTGAATTCCGACTCGCATTTATATTACCGTACAGGGACCGGATGATGATTTTCTCGTAGACGTCTTTTTGCTCGTCGCTCCGTTCCAGCTTTTGCAAAGCGTATTGCTGGATGATCAGAAGGGGCATGACGATGTCTTCCCGGATGGCTACCGATTCTTTGGAAGTGGCCTCTTCTTCCATCAATTCGTGGTAACCAGAGACAAGCAGCACCATCTTGAGGGAAAGCTCGTATTCGTCCTTCAACACGTTCCAAAAAGACCCAAACTCCGGATCATGGGCCATATACCCCGTCAACGCGAAGTTACATTTTGATAGGGACATCATGCTGTTGAGCACCAAGGTCTTGAAAAACGGGACTTCCCGGAAGAGCGACTGTAGATCCTCTAGCCTTCCGCCATCGGCTACGGCTTTGAAAGCCGATCCTATTCCGAAATATCCGGGGACGTTCTGTTTCAATTGGCTCCAAGATCCGACAAACGGTATCGCGCGCAGGTTTTTGAATTCCAATTTCTGATTCGAGCCACGAACACTGGGCCGGCTGCCCACATTGGCCCGGCTGTAAAAACGAAGCGTGCTCTTTTTTTCTAGATACGGAACGAACATGGGGTGGTTTTTTAGCTCAGTATAAGACGAGTAGCTCAGGTCCGCCACTTCATCAAACAGTGTTCTGAAACGTTTGGAAATGCTGTTTTTTTCGCCCAGAACGTCTTTATGGATGCCAGCAGCTATTAATTGCTCCGCCTGATATTTGAATTGCTCCTTCGTCCCGTACATACTCGTAATGACCTGCCCCTGGATGGTCAGTTCGATGGCATGATTGGCGATTTTGTCGCTCTGAGAAGCATAAAAACGATGTGTTTTACCACCTCCGCGGGCTGGAGGGCCGCCTCGTCCGTCAAAGAACACCGCCTGGACCCCATATTCATCGCAAACCCCGGAAAGTTCTTCTTTGGTCGTGTGAATCGACCAGTTGGCCATCAAATAACCTCCGTCCTTGGTCCCGTCTGAAAAACCCAGCATCATCGTCTGGATGTCCTTCCGTTGCTGGACGTGCTCCCGGTAGGCGGGCATGGCAAACAAATCGTTCATTATCCGCCTTGCATGGTCCATCCCTTCTACAGACTCGAACAAAGGAATGATGTCTATCGGGAATACTTTCCTGCCCCAGCACCAACGGAACAGCGCAAAAACGAAAAGAACTGAATGGATATCCTCGGAGTTGCTGATTACGTAGCGGTTGCAGCCATCTTCTCCGTTTCTGGCCTGAATGTGCTCAACTCCTTTAATGGTTCGAATGGTATCCTGAATCAGAGCATCTTTATAGTCATTGGCATTGAGGTCGAAGGTTTTGCTCAGAAGGATTTCTGTCAGGTCCTCTTGCGTCAATTCATCGAGCGAATCCTTTATTAGGTGGTTCTGCTTCAAAATTGCGGTGATCACTTGCTCATGCACGGCATGATTCTGACGAATATCAATGGTCGCAAAGTGGGTTTTGAACAGATTGACCTTTCCGATTAAGGCATCAACATCTTCGCGGTACAGCCCGTTGTATTCAGATAATAGGATCTTCTTTATATCCTTAAGGGGCCGTTCAATATCCGTTGCTGCCAGCGTAGAACCCGCGTTAAACATGGCCTCATATACCGAGCTAATAAGCTCTGCCACAACGTCTTCCACGTTTCGAAAGGTCAGTTTTCCCTCCAGATCCTTCAAGTCGCCGTAGTAACATTTCATCAAGGTCATTCGCAGCTCATCGGCAACGGCTAATGTGGTATCGAAGGTGACGAAAGGATTGCCATCCCGATCTCCGCCCGGCCAGAATCCGAGCTGAAGGATCTGCGCGTTGTTAAAATGGCCACCGGGAGTGGCCTCTCTCAATTCCGAATAAATCTCTCCCACTGCATCGTAATACACGTTCCGCAGGAAATAAATAATATTTTTTGCCTCTTCCAGAGGGGTCGGCTTGGTTGATTTCAAGAGCGACGTAAGGCCCAGCTGTTGCAAGCTCATATCGATACTCGAAATATCGTTTTCCGATATGAATTGACGCAGTTTGGCAATGATCCTAAGGACAGAAGGAGGATAAAACTGAGTGGGATGCGCCGTAAAGACGATGCGGGTCCGAAATTTGGACAGCAGTTCGAGCGCACCAGTCGTAGTATTTTTGGCTCCTGATTTACTATTCGTAAAGTGAATGTAATCGCTTAAGGAAAGCTCTTCATTTCCGCCGTGGAGGTCTGCGAATGCGGCATCTTCCACGCTGTCGAACAGCACAACCTGCCGTTCCACGTATTGAATGACCCGAAACATGAAATTCATTCGTGCCTGTTCCGTCTTCAATTCTGGACGGGATGCGAAAAAAGAATCCAATATTTCCAGCGGCTCGCGGCCATCTCTTAGGCCGTCTCTGCATTCATTCTGAAGAAGCGGCATCAGTTCGCCAGTGGTACGAATCTGTTTGAACGGAAGACTCAAGAATAGACTGTTGAAGACGTTGAATTTATTCCTGACCAAACGCCGGAATTCCTTAAACCTCGTACTACTTTCCATCGATACACGCCGCCATATATGGTTTCAAATCCTTCTTGAACGATCGGACAGAGAACCCAAATCCGTGGGAATCGGGCAACCTATTGGGTTGTTGGCCCGTACTGCCCACTATTAACCCCCAGATTAACCCCCAGATTAACCAGGTACATTGTCATGCCGAAGGTGTTACGCTCCAGCCTATTCCTATTTCTGTTCTCGATTCTGCTATTGGTACCGTCCCGGGCCCAAGAAGCTCCGGCGATTCCAGCCGCCAATCCTGCCGATGTAGAATCGGTTGATGCCATAATGGCCGCGGTTTATGATGTGATTTCTGGTGGGAAAGCTGTTGAGAGAGACTGGGACCGGTTCCGCTCCCTTTTTCGAACAGATGCTAAACTAATTCCGAGCGGTTGCAATGCCCAAGGTCAATGCAACGCTCAATATTTGTCTATCGAGGAGTACATCAAACTTGCGGGGCCGTCATTGATGTCTAACGGATTCTTCGAAACAGAAACCCACAGGGTGGAAGAGCGCTTTGGCAATATCGCCCACATTTTCAGTACCTACGATTCTCGCAACGCAGCTAAAGATGTGGAACCATTTCAACGCGGAATTAACAGCTTCCAATTATTCAACGACGGAACACGTTGGTGGATAGTGAACATTTTCTGGCAGGGTGCAACACCAAGTACTCCGATTCCGGCTAAGTACGGCGGGTAATGGGGTTTGGACCTACTTAGCGGACTTTTTACCAGGCAGCTTGGAGGCCTAAATGATCCACAAAAGGCTGGAAGTCTCTGTCTGAGAACAATAATTTGTGACCCTCGCTGATACAGAAACTGGCGATAATTATGTCAGTGGTTTTCCGAACGGTAATTCCTTTCTTGCGGAGTTTCCGATAGTTCTGAGCGCAGTTAATTGCTCTCGTAGCGTCCAACAAAGAATGGATTGTAAGCGATTGAAGCAATCTCTTGGCATTTTCAAAGTCAATGTCGCGCCTAAAACCCTGCAGTGTTTCAGCTGCAATTAGGTCCCCCAGACCAACCATCTTGATTCCCAGAATGGAATCCAGATAATCTGATTCCATCGTTCCTACGCCGTTGAAATAATCTATCCACACTCCGGAATCGACGATAATCATGAATCGGTTCGCATTTCGTCGAGGTTACCTTCCCATTTAAGCTTCCCTCTGAATTTCTTTATTTGTTTCGCTTGGTCCAATCGAATAATAGTCTGTAATCCCAGTTCTACAGCCTCTTTTTTCGTTTTCAAGCCCGTGATGGCGAGTACTTTTTTCATCAACGCATCCTCAATGACAATGTTAGTTCGCATGGCAGACATGATTTGTGTGTATGTTTTTTATATTTATACACATGTCCCAATGTTGTTCCAACTGCGAATTGGTCTAGACCATTTGATTTTTGACCCACAAGCCGTCCAGGCATAACCCATTCACGATCCGCGCAATGCCAGTTGTCTAAGCGTTTTCTTTCAACGCCATTAAAATCACGCGCAGTGCCATATTCAGGACGTCCTCTTTGATGTTGAGGGGCGGAGCAATCCGAATTAGGCTGTTCGAATGGAGTGTCCAGCCCAAAAGAACACCGTTGTCTAGACACGTTTTGGTGACGCGGGCCGTCAGGTCCGCGTCACGAAGATCCATTCCCAGCATCGCGCCCTTTCCCCTTATTTCACGGATGCTGGCATGCTTTAACGTATCCCGCACCTGGTGCTCGATTTGTTGGGCCCGAGCAGGCAAATTTTCGTTTGAGAGCACTTCTAAAGTGGCCAGTGCAGCAGCACAAGAAACAGGATGGCCACCAAATGTCGTGACGTGGCTTAGAGGTGGATCCGTTCTAAAAGTGGCCATTATTTCATGGGAAGACACAAATGCTCCAAGCGGCATCCCTCCTCCCATGGCCTTCGCAAGAGTAATAATATCTGGAACCACGTCAAAGTGTTCGAACGCAAACATGGCTCCCGTCCGTCCAAAACCGGTTTGAATCTCATCAAAAATGAGCAGGGCTCCTGTCTCGGTACATTTCTGCCTAAGGGCTTGGTGCCATTCTTTAGTCGGCACGACGATGCCTCCTTCCCCTTGAATAGGCTCGGTAATCACGCAGGCAACGGAATCGTCAATTGCCGATAGTGCAGCGATGTCTCCAAAAGGCAAAAACGTCACATCAGGCAAAAGCGGTAGAAAGGGTTCGCGGTACACACTTCGGCCTGTTACAGACAAAGAACCGTGCGAATCGCCGTGGTAGGAGTTCTCAAAGGACACCATGCGGGTGCGACCAGTGGCCTTTTTGGCTAGTTTAAGAGCTCCTTCGTTCGCTTCAGTCCCCGTCATCGTGAAATAAACGACATCCAGCCCTCCGGGAAGCACCTTTGCTAGTGCAGCTGCATATCGCGCTTGCGATCCCTGAACAAATTCGCCATAGACCATGACGTGAAGATGTTTATCCAACTGACGCCGAACGGCCTCGATAACTCGAGGGTGACAATGACCGAGCGACGAAACAGCAATCCCACTTATCAAATCGATTATCCGCTTACCATCTTTCAAATAGATGTAAGACCCTTCAGCTCGATCAATTTCAAGCCCTAGCGGAGTGTCACTTGTCCAGGCGAGGTGTTCAGCAAATTGCTGTTTTGGATTTTGCACGATTCTACATTAAAGATTTGCGACAGATTGGCATTCAATCCCTATCTTAGGGGTAAGCCGATTCACCGTCGGCCTAATTTACTGGATATTTAGCGTCATGACCATTCTCGTATCAGATAAAGCGATTCAAAACGGTCCATTTGTATGGTCTTTGCTTCATCATGGTCATCATTTGGAGATCAGCGACTAGGTATTCCCGGAATTATTTTGTTTTCAGGGCATCCCAGTCGCGTACTAGGGTGCCTTTTTTATTTTTACAGTTATGAACAATCGACTTCGACTTGCCATTCAGAAATCCGGACGTTTGTCCGACGACACCATCGACTTACTGTCTGCATGTGGCATAAACATCAGCAGACCAGATCGAAAACTAAGGGCTTTGTCAGAACATTTTAATTTAGAATTGCTCTTTCTAAGAGATGACGATATTCCAGGCTACGTGGCAGACGGCGTGGCGGACGCTGGCATTGTGGGCGAAAACGTCATTTTTGAAAAGAACAAACCGGTAGAAACATTGGAACGCCTAGGTTTTGCCAAATGCAGGCTGTCCATTGCCCTTCCGAAGGCCACCCCATACGCGTCGGTTGCGGATCTAAATAATTTGCACATAGCAACCTCTTACCCTGGCCTTTTAGGTCGATTTTTTGAAAAAAATGGCGTGCAGGCTTCGATCCATGAAATATCTGGCTCTGTAGAAATAGCACCTGGTATCGGGTTGGCCGACGGTATTTGTGATATTGTCAGTTCCGGTAGTACGTTGATTAGCAACGGGTTGCGGGAAGTGGAAGTGGTAGTACAATCTGAGGCTGTATTGATTGCCTCTGAAACCCTCACGATCGAAAAGCGCTCGCGCCTAGAAAAATTGCGCTTTCGGATGCAGTCCGTCCTTAAAGCTCGTCAGCACCGATATATTTTGATGAACGTACCCACCAAATCACTCCCAGAAGTAATTCGAATCCTTCCCGGGATGAAGTCGCCAACCGTAATGCCTTTGGCGACAGAGGGCTGGAGCTCCGTACATTCAGTCATACCTGAAAACACGTTTTGGGACGTGATCGAACAGCTCAAAGGTATCGGCGCCGAAGGCATGTTGGTCGTCCCTATTGAAAAAATGGTACTGTAACCATGATTCAAATTTCTAATCCAGACCGTTCTACGTGGGCCGAACTTTGCGCTCGACCTCAGGTGTCCGGTGAAGGCCAAATTGAAACCGTCGCCTCTATTGTCGCCGATGTCATCGCCAATGGTGATAAGGCCCTTTTTCGTCTAACCCAAAAATTTGATGGATTGGGCCTCAGCTCCTTGGGCGTTTCGACGGCCGGAGCCTTGGTTGATAGCGCTTTGGCGAACGCAATTTTAATCGCGAGTCGTAACATCGCGGCCTTTCACACTGCCCAAAATCAACCTATTGTCGAAATTGAAACGACCCGGGGTGTACGATGCTGGCGAAAATCTGTGGCCATCGAAAAAGTGGGCCTCTACGTTCCCGGAGGAACGGCTCCCCTATTTTCAACCGTCCTCATGCTGGCCATTCCAGCGAAACTGGCAGGCTGTACAGACATCACACTTTGTACCCCGCCTCAAAAAGACGGAAGCATTCATCCGGCCATTCTATTTGCAGCACAACAAGCGGGCATTGAACCTGTTTTTGCGGTAGGTGGGGCCCAAGCGATCGCTGCCATGGCCTACGGCACCGAATCGATCCCAAAGGTGGATAAAATTTTTGGCCCCGGAAATCAGTGGGTCAACGCCGCCAAGCAGTTAGTAGCTGCGGATGGAGTGGCCATTGATCTGCCTGCGGGTCCCACTGAAGTCGCCCTTTTAGTCGATGAAACCGCCAATCTATCCTTCGTAGCCGCCGATATTTTAGCCCAGGCCGAGCACGATACGGTTAGCGACGTATTTGTAGTGGCACTGGATGGCTTTGATACCGTAAAATTGCTTGCTGAGGTGCAGCGTCAATTGGCACTTTTGCCCCGCTGGGAAATCGCATCTGAAGTTGTTCGAAGAGCCCGATTGGTCACCGTTTCGTCTCTTGACGATGGAATGGATTTGATCAACGAATACGCTCCCGAACATCTGATCATCCAAACGCATGCTGCTGAAACATGGGCCGAACGAGTGGTGCATGCTGGCTCGGTGTTTATTGGGCCGTGGACTCCCGAGTCGTTGGGCGATTACGCATCAGGAACGAATCACACACTCCCAACCGGTGGAGCGGCTCGGTCGTATTCAGGTGTTTCTCTCGATTCGTTCGTTCGTAAAATTACGTTTCAACGGGCCAGTCAGGCTGGACTTGAACAACTGGGGCCACACGTGGCCGTGATGGCGAGGGCCGAACAGTTGGAAGGTCACGCCCTGGCTGTGGATGTGAGGCTGGGGATGGCCTCGCGAGGCGCGACAGTACCTGAGACTTCACGATCAGCGTTTGTACGCCGAATCACCAACGAGACGAAGATTACCGTCCAAATCAATTTAGATGGTAAGGGCCGCGCCGATTGCCGAACTGGGCTTGGGTTTTTCGATCACATGTTAGACCAGATTGCGCGTCATTCTGGACTTGATTTAACCGTTCGATGTGATGGCGATTTGGAAATCGATGAGCACCATACCATTGAAGACACAGCAATTGCTCTGGGCGAAGCCTTTTCGAAGGCGCTTGGTGATAAACGAGGAATCGGTCGATTCGGCTTTACCAGTCCCATGGACGATGCCTTGGCCAACGTAGCACTTGATCTTTCAGGACGATCTTGGCTGGTATGGGAAGTCGAACTTAAGCGCGAACGGGTGGGCGATGTGCCAACCGAAATGTTCAGCCACTTTTTTAAATCCTTTTGTGACGGCGCAAAAGTCAATTTGAACGTGTCAGCAAAGGGTGAAAATGAGCACCACATCGTGGAATCCATATTCAAAGGATTTGCTCGGGCCCTTGGCATGGCGGTAGCTAAATCAGGTGATCAAGACGTATTGCCAACAACCAAGGGTACGCTTTAATCATGCCTGTAGCCATTCTCAAATACAACGCTGGCAATGTGCAGTCCGTCTTGTTTGCACTCAAACGACTGGGTGCCGAAGCCATTGTCACCAATGACCACGCGGCGCTCCGCGCCGCGAGCCACGTCATTATCCCGGGCGTAGGCGAAGCGGGATCGGCCATGGCCTACTTCAAAGAACACGGCCTCGATACACTTATTCCGACCTTGAAACAACCTGTGCTGGGAATCTGTCTTGGGCTTCAGGTGATGTGCGCCCATTCCGAGGAGGCCGACACCCCTTGCCTTGGCATCTTCCCCAATCGGGTTCGGCTGTTTCGAAACTCCCAGAGTGATTCCGCCGGGGGTACAGCTCACGAAAAAGTGCCTCAAATTGGGTGGAATACTGTTTCTCACGAAGAAACAGGTCTTTTTGAGGGACTAGATTCGCCGTGCTACATGTATTACGTCCACAGTTATTACGCCGAGCTGGGCGTGCTGCAAACAGCATCGACCGAATACATCACACCTTTTGCCGCTGCCCTTGTCCAAGACAACTTTTACGCCGTTCAATTTCACCCGGAAAAAAGCGCCGA
>ERZ890510.266-NODE-266-length-43909-cov-7.310006_pt1 | contig 43909 bp, 37 predicted proteins | sample MGYA00521265_ERZ890510 | MGnify/ENA primary metagenome ERZ890510 (study PRJEB32303, sample SAMEA104408624) | aquatic metagenome | biome: Brackish water; feature: Chemocline; material: water | place: Baltic Sea | collected 2014-10-26T21:54:00 | depth 110 m ... | reverse complement strand
GAGCGAACGACGGGCACGCCGGCCGCCCGCGCTTCGGCGATGAAGTAGTCCGGGACCGCCTGACCCTTGGTCACAAACACGACGGGCACGTCAAAAACGAACAGGTCTCGTAGCCTGATGCGAGCGTCTTCTTCGTCCATGGCGGACAAATACGACATCTCTGTCTCGCCGAAGACCCACATCCGCCCTCTGGGGGTACGCGCCGTGTGCCCCGCCAGGGCCAACCCAGGCGACGTGATGTCAGGGTCTGATGCTGTGCGGTCTAGAGGAACGTCTGCCGTGAGAACCTCAAGACTGAGGGTCTCGCGTTTCGCCTCTAGGATCTCGGCGATCCCGACGCTCTTCTTAGCGATCAGGGAGTCCTCGCAGGCGGCATCGCCGGGAAGCCACTCATATACCAACTACTCCGGGGCAGCATCGGAGAGCTTAGGAGCCTGGTGGTCCAGTCGACGACCACGCTGCTTCTTCAGCATCCGCCCAAGTCGCTCGACCACCCTGTCCAAAGCGGTGCGAAAGTCCGTCCCCTCTCCACCTCCAACGATCGGGGCGGTTCCGCTTATGTGCAGAATGACTTCGATGTTCTTGGCGTGTTTTTCTTCGAAATACACTACTTCGGCCGAGCTCATTAGAGGTTCGTACCGTTCGAGCTTCTCAATCTGCTCAGTAGTGCGCAGGAGCGCCTCGTCTGAAATTTTGCAGTGCCGGGTCGCGATCTGGACTCTCAAGAAAAACCTCCAGCTGTGGCCAATTGATGGACGGTCCTACTACGAATTTAGCCGGGGTCCGACCTCGCGACCACCCGCTCAAGAAAGGCCCCAATGGCCTCCGCTGAGGAGTCCCAAGAGTAGGATCCTGCGAAGCTACGAGCATGATCTCCAAGGCGGGCGCGCAACTCCGGATCGGTCACAATAACACGGATCGCTCCGGCCAGCGCTGCGACATCGCCGTGAGGGGTGAGAAGGCCAGTTTCGCCGTCCCGAACAGACTCCCTCAGTCCCGGTGAATCGCTAGACACGGATGGCGTCCCGCAGGCCGCCGCCTCCAAGTTCGAGATACCCCATCCCTCTTTGGGAGAGGTGAGTCCGTGCACCCAAGACGTGCGCAAGAGCTCGAGCTTGAGCGCGTCATCCACAAAGCCGAGAAACTCGACCTGGTCTACGATGTTGAGTTCGGTCGCGAGCCGTTCGAGGTCCGCCCTGGCGTCCCCCGCTCCCGCGACTCTGAACCTGACGACAAGACCGTCGCTCTTCAGGCGCGCCACCGCGCGCAAAAGGAGGTCCACCCGCTTGTACTTCTTCACCCGACCCAGGAACAGGAGTGTGGGATCTGCGGTTTTGGGGTGGTCAGGACTTGGCGCATAGGCTGTCAGGTCGATCCCATTCGGGATGACCTCGATCTCGGTCCGCAGTCCGCGTCTAAGAAGGTCCGCCTTGGTGCTTTCCGAGACCGCCACCGTGGGGACACCATGGAAGACCCTAGGAATGGGTCGCTCCAGAATCCATGTGGCCGCCGCCAACGGAAACGATGCTTCTAGGAATGCGGTCGCACCGAATAGGTGATGCACGAGTAATGCGACTGGCGTGCGGGTCCAGTGCGGCGTGAACAGAGGCACCTTGTTGACGTCTTCGACCACAACATCAAACGGACGATCGGCAAAATGGAAGGCAAAGTAGCGGGGGGCCGCGAGTGAGAACGTGTACCGACTCCCTGCCCTGTGCACGTCGATCCCGTCCAACTCCGTGCGAGCCGCACAATCACGGAAGCCTGACGAGAGCAGCGTAACCGAATGCCCCTTGCTGGCAAGACGCCCAAACGTCTGATGGAGGTGCTCTTCGGCTCCTCCCGCCTGAGGGTTTTCTCTGTCGAGCCAATTCACGACCAGGATGTTCATGCTAGACTGTTGCCGGCCGCAGGGGCGAAGTCCCGTGACGGACCGTCTGGCCTCACCCAGTCCGTCCTGAGAGTCCCTTGAAGAGGGCGTCGAGCACTCCGTTTACGAAGCGAGGTGAGTCCGGGCCGCCATAGGCCTCGGCCAAACGAATGGCCTCCTGGATGGAAACTTTGGGTGGCACGTCTTCCACGTAGAACAGCTCGACGGCCCCGATTCGAAGGACTGCCCGGTCCATGGACGACAGGCGCTCTAGCCGCCAGTTGTCCAGCGCGCCTTGCAGACGTCTGTCCACCTCCGCGCGGTGCTCGTCCATGAGTTGCAGGACTTCGCGGATGTAGGGGAGTCGCCGCTTTGCGATGTGCCTCGTCGCGGTCGTGTCCACAAGGGCATCTCGCAGGGTTCCTTCGCCGCCGCTTTCCCAGCGATAGTGAATCTGCAAGATCCACGCGCGAGCGCGCGAGCGATCGATTCGGTCCCTGGCGCTCATGGTCTCGTCGATCCTCACCTGATCTCCATTTTCCGAAAGGCCTGAATCATTTCGAGCGCCGCCATCGCACATTCGTAGCCTTTGTTGTCCTTGCCCTGCCCCGCACGTGCCAACGCCTGCGCGTGGTTGTCGGTGGTAAGGACGCCGAAGAGCACAGGCATGGCAGCTTCTCGAGCCACAGCGCCCAGGCCATTCGATGCTGCGGAACACACGTATTCGAAGTGCGGAGTTTCTCCGCGAATCACGCAGCCGAGCGCGATGATCGCTTCATGCCGCCCGAGCCGTACCCCATGGGCAGCCAGCTGGGGCAGCTCCCAGGCCCCTGCCACGCGGACGACCTCGATGTGGGTGTCGTCCGCACCGTGCTCAAGAAGGCATGCTCGCGCGCCCTCAAGAAGACGGTCCGTGACGTCAGAGTGGAAGCGGCTCACCAGGAGCGCGAAACGCCCCTCCGTCGCGTCAAAGCCTCCCCGCAACTCGGCGATAGGGGATCCCTCCGTACTCAAAGGAGGTGCCCCAGCTTGCTACGCTTCGTGTCGAGGTATTTCTCGTTGTGTTCCCCTGGCTGGATGCGTAACGGCTCGACTCCAGTGATCTCGATGTCATAACCGTCCAAGCCAACGATCTTGCGCGGGTTGTTGGTCATCAGTCGAATGGACGTCAGTCCCAGGTCCAGTAGGATCTGCGCCCCGATGCCATAGTCCCGAAGATCGGGTTTGAAGCCAAGCTTCTGATTTGCCTCGACCGTGTCGAGTCCCTGGTCTTGCAACTCGTACGCCCTGAGCTTGTTGGCGAGACCGATCCCTCGCCCCTCTTGGCGAAGGTAAATCACTGCCCCCTGGCCTTCTTCTTCAATCTGCTGAAGCGCCGCCGCGAGCTGTTCCCCGCAGTCACAACGCAGGGACCCGAAGACGTCGCCGGTCATACACTCGGAGTGCATGCGCACGAGCACATTGCCCTTCTTTTCAAGGTCACCCTTGATAAGTGCAATGTGTTCACGGTTGTCCATCACACTCTCGTACGCGATCACAGTGAAGTCACCGAAACGGGTGGGCATCTTCACGTTCGCGATGCGCTCGATGATGCGTGTCCGCGTGAGCCGATAGGCCACGAGTTGCGCCACGGTGATGAATTTTAGGTCGTACTCCTTCGCGAACTGTTCGAGCTTCGGGCGCCGGGCCATGGAGCCGTCGTCGTCCAGGATCTCACAAATAACGCCGACGGGGGAAAGCCCAGCCAGTCGGGCGAGGTCCACAGATGCTTCCGTCTGTCCAACGCGCCGCAAGACTCCACCCGGCTTCGAACGAAGTGGAAACATGTGCCCCGGTCTGCGAAGGTCGGTCGGCACGGTCTTGGGATCGGCAAGGACCGAGATCGTCTTGGCACGATCGTGTGCGCTGATCCCTGTGGTCACCCCGAAACGCTCGTGAGCGTCGACAGCGACCGTGAACGCAGTCCCGTGGGGATCGGTGTTCCGCTCCGTCATGGGGGGTAACTCGAGCCGGTCAGCGTCCTCTGGGGTGAGCGTAACGCAGATCAGACCGCGCCCGTGCTTCACCATAAAGTTCACGTGCTCAGGAGTCACCTTGTCGGCTGCCATGACAAGGTCGCCTTCGTTTTCGCGATCTTCGTCGTCGGCCACGATGATCATCCGACCTTGCCGGATCTCTTCAATGGCGTCTTCTACGCGGTCGAACTTCATGGCCTCTCTCTATGATCCGCGCGATTAGCGAGGATCTTTGCGACGTATTTACCGATCATGTCCCCTTCGATGTTGACGTGTTCACCCACTTCGAGGGTCCCGAGGTTGGTGTGTTCATGCGTGAAGGGAATCACTCCGATCCGGCATAACCCAGGCCCGGGGAGGTCACTCACGGTGAGGCTTACCCCATTGAGCGTGATGGATCCATGCTCTACGGTGACCCCGAGGACAGCTTCGGGGACAGCGAAGTCCATAAGCCAGAACTCGCCGTCCTGACGCGAAGACCTGAGCGTGCCGACACAGTCCACGTGTCCCTGCACAAGGTGACCGTCGATGCGCTCACCCAGTCGCATCGCCCGCTCCAGGTTTACGCCGCAGCCAGGCTTATAGGACGCGGCGATTGTGCGATCAAGGGTCGGGCCGATGACGTCCACAGAAAAAGTGTCCACGCCAACTGTGATCGCCGTCAGGCAGGCCCCGTCAACGGACACCGAATCTCCGACCTTCAGTGTCGGCGCGATGTCCTGAGCACGAATCACGAAGTTGCGTGTCGTCTGCATGTCTTCAATTTCGACGATTCTACCGACACACTCGACGATTCCTGTGAACATCAGTTCGCGTCTCGGTCGAGGACCATGAGGGTATCTCGTCCATGCAGTTCGGGGGGGAACGCCGGAGAGAAGTCTTGCCAAGTCAACGGACCCCCTCCGTCGGGGAAGGCCGGTACACCCTTCGCCCCGAGCGTCATGGGCGCAACGAACAGATAGAGGCGTTGCGCCAGTCGCTGGCGTAGAAGGTTGCCCGCCAGACGCGCGCCGCCTTCGCAAAGGATCGATTCGATGCCGATCTCTCCGGCAACCTGAAGGACGGCCCCGAGGTCCAGGGTTCCCTCCGACTCGGTTGCCACTGGATGCACATGTGCGCCGACCGCTTCGAGGCGCTCGATCGCACTTTCCGAGGTGTCTTGGCGAGTGAACACGTGAACAGGCACCGTTCCCGCGTCTTCGAGAAGCGCTGCGTCTGCCGGGAGTTCCGCCCGCGGGTCCAGGATGAGGCGGCGTACGGTAGTGCGCCCCGGAGGGACCATGCGCACCGTGAGGCGCGGGTTGTCACTGCGGACCGTGCCGGCACCCACAAGTACACCCGCAAATCCCGAACGTAGTCGGTGAACTTCCCGTTCGGCCTCGAGCCCGGTGATGCGCGTATGTTGTCCTGGGGCGGCAGCGATCTTTGCGTCCATGCTCATGGAGAGCTTGATCGCCACGTAGGGCGTGTCGTGACCCCGGCTGTAAAAGAACGCCGGGTTCTCCGCCCGACCCACGGCGGAGTCCCAAACTGGCCCGATGACCGAAACCCCACCCTCCCGGAGGGTCTTGCTGCCGCCGCCCTCTGCCTCGCCTGGCTCGGACACTCCGTAGACGACGCGCCGCACGCCGCCTCGTAGGAGGGCCTCGGAGCACGCTGGTGTCTTGCCCTCGTGGTTGCACGGTTCGAGGCTGACGTAAGCCGTCGCGCCTTCCGCCTGTGAACGGGCAGCCTCGAGCGCCACGATCTCAGCGTGAGGCCCGCCAAACTCGCGATGGTATCCGTCTCCGACGACGCGGCCGTCACGGACGATGACGCAACCCACGAGCGGATTCGGATGCACTCGCCCCCATCCACGGCGAGCGAGTTTTCGCGCCCAATCGAGATGGGCGTGATCCTCACGGGTGAGTGAGTCGAGGTCCATGATCAGATCGTCAAGCGTGCAGAGAGGCTACCGAAGATCGATCCCTTGGAAACGTCAAAGGGTGCTCCTGTATACCCAGGAACCGATGAAAATCCCTCGGCCCAACCGGCTTCAAGTGAAAGTTGCAGCACGAGGAAGCTGAGCGAGGCGCCACCGAACATCAGCTTGCGACTCGCCTCGAGTTCGGAGGTCGAGGCCAATAGGCCTGCGGCGGCGTGAGTGATGAGGGTGGTGCTGGCCGAGTAGGCGTCCCACCCAATGCCCACGAGCAGGCCAACGGACAACAGGTCCTTCCCGACCGTCAGGCGATACGATGTAGTCGCGGGTTCTATCTCTACCTGCGCCCGATCCCCCAAGGTGGCATCGGCAAGGCGGACCCCACCCATAAGGTGCTTCTGCACGGACAGCGTGACGCCGGGAAGGGTGAATGATTCCCGGAGGATCCCGACCCGAGCGCCGAGTGACAGGCTTCCGAGCTTGCCGTCGAAGCCCTCAGCCGTCGGCAAAAACGTCGCGCTGGTTTGGCCGATGATGTCCAGGGACAAAAAGCCCCCAACTGTTGGCATGACCCTGAATCCGTCGAAGACCCCGACGGTGATGCTTCCGTGCCAGGTAGGTACAAAAATCTTCAAAACTCTGGCGGAGGCATTCCCCCTGTCGGTCAGGTCAGGCAGGCGGAGTTGTACCCCGCCCAGGCGCGTGCTCAGGGCGACTCGGGGCGTCCTCTCGAGGCGACGTCCCAAGGCAGACGTGGCCCCAGGTACGGGTGCCCCAAGGCTTGCTAAGAGGCCTAATTGTCCAAGGAGCGCTCGAGATGTGGCCGCGGCTTCGGCGCACCCCGAAGGACTCGAGCCAGAGTCCACACACCGTTGAACCAGCACGTCGATGCCCTGCGCTTCCGCTGGGCCCGAGACCAGCGCAAGTAGCAGAGGGACGCCGAGGAGAATGCCGCCAGTCCGCATTAGAGGTACGTCACACCCTCGCCTGCGGTGGTATGCCCAATCACATGAGACCCGACGCTCGCGTCCGAGGCAGCAGCACGCACCGCGTCGACACTCTCTTCGGGAAGTACAGCGATCATGCCGATGCCCATGTTGAACACACGGTCCATTTCACCCCGGGCCACGTTCCCACCGTCTTGAAGGGTCTGGAACGTCGCGGGCACCTTCCATGAGTTCCTGTCAACTGAGGCCCCCAAGCCCTTCGGTAGGATGCGCGGAAGGTTCCCGGGGATGCCCCCTCCGGTGATGTGGGCAAGACCGTGAATTGGCACTCCGGTTTCCAGGAGCGGCAGGATGATCGGGGCGTAACTGCGATGGACGGAGAGCATGACCTCTCCGACCGAGCGTGTCGTGCCTGGATATTCGTCGTCGACTCCAAGCCCGAGCACATCGAACACGATTCTGCGGGCCAGCGTGTACCCGTTGGTGTGGAGCCCTGACGACTCCAGACCCACAAGAACGTCCCCTTCCGAGATCGCGGACCCGTCAATGACACGGTCCCGATCCACGATGCCCACAATGAACCCAGCCAAGTCGTATTCGTCCGCGGCGTAGAAGTCCGGCATCTGAGCGGTCTCGCCGCCAAGGAGCGCGCAGGCGTTTTCCCGACACGCGATTGCGACGCCCCTGACCACCTCTGTCACGACGGCCTCGTCCATCTCACCAGCGGCGAGGTAGTCCAGAAAGAAAAGCGCGCGCGCGCCCTGTACCAAGATGTCATTCACGCAGTGGTTCACCAAACACTGCCCGACCGTGTCGTGGCGACGGGTCTCGAAGGCCAGCTTCAGCTTGGTCCCGACCCCGTCAGCGCTTGAGACAAGCACCGGCGTGCTCAGTCCACCGGGCACCTGGTATAGCCCTCCGAAAGCACCCACTTCCGAGAGCGTGAATCGGTCGCGCGTGGACGCCACCAAATCCTTGAGCGCGTTCTTGGCTCTCTCTGCGGCATCGAGGTCGACGCCCGCATCCCTGTATGTCAGTTGATCGGCCACGTTACACAGCCTCCAACTGGGTCTCGAAGGCGGTCATCGCGTGGAACTGGCGCAGGCGCCCGTCGATCTCTTCTCGAGTCAGGTCGACCAGGCGGTCAACGCTGAACCGCTCGACCGTGAAAGAGCCCATCACTGAGCCAAATACCATCGCACGCTGCAGAGAGGCCCGGTCGAGGTCTCCGGCCTGAGCGAGGGAGCCCATGAAGCCACCCGCAAAGGCGTCGCCGGCTCCCGTCGGGTCGAACACGGCCTCAAGCGGGAAGCCAGGCACGAAGAATTGCCAGCCGTCCGCAAATAGGATCGCACCATGTTCGCCCTTCTTAACGATGACGATTTCCGGGCCGCGCTCGCGGATCCAACGGGACGCCTTGAGGAGGTTGGGCTCGTCGGCGAGTTGGCGAGCCTCTTCGTCATTCACCAAGAGAATCTGGACGCGCTCCAGCAACGAGTTCAGTTCGGATCGCTTTCCCTCGATCCAATAATTCATGGTGTCGCAGGCGACCACTTCGGGTGACTCGACTTGGTCGAGGACATCGTGTTGCAGCGTGGGGTCGATGTTACCCAGAAAAACGTATTTCGAAGCCCGGAGCGCCTCAGGAATCACAGGATCGAAGTCGGCGAAGACGCCCAGTCGGGTCTCCAGCGTGTCTCGAGTGTTGAGGTCGAAGTGATACTTGCCTGCCCAAAAGAAGCTCTCTCCAGGCCGCTGCTCAATACCCGAAAGGTCTGCCCCTCGCTCCTTCAAAAATGCGAGTTTCTCGAGCGGATAGTCGTCGCCGACTACGCCGACCATCTGCACCGGGCTGAACAATGTTGCAGCTGAAGTGAAGTAAGTCGCGGACCCACCGATCACGCGTTCAGCCTTCGCGAACGGGGTCTCGACAGAGTCGAGGGCAACGCTACCTACGCACAAAATGGACATATCACTCAGGTGTGAAGTTCAAGGCTAGGCGTCGTCCACTGATGTCGGTTCAGTCGGACGATCGAGTCTGGCGGGTGCTGAGATACCGAGGACGATCAGTCCGTTCCGCAGGACGATCTGAACGGCCCGCGCGAGGATGAGTCTCGCTTGTCGCAGAGCGGGGTCATCTACCAAGACGGCGAGTTCAGGATTCCGACTTGGGTTGCCGGCATGATACCATGCGTTGGCGGCAGCCGCGGTCTGCTCCAGATAGTCACATAGCATGTGCGGAGAAGTGTTGTCCGCGGCTCGCTTGAGCGTCTCTGTAAAGTCGCCGAGCTGTTTGACTAGTTCTCGTTCCAGATCGTGGCCCAGCACGGAAAGGTCTGCGCCAACACCGGCGATCTGCTTAGGGTCGACGTCAGCCTTGGCGAAAATCGAGCACATACGGGCGTGAGCGTACTGCACCTTGAAGACCGGATTCTTGTCTGACTGATCAAGGGCTGCGTCGATGTCGAACAACATGTGCGCGTCTGGTCTGCGCATCTGGAAGAAGTAGCGAGTCACGTCGACCCCGACTTCCTCGGAAAGCTCGCGAAGCGTCATACCGGACCCGGAGCGCTTCGAAAATTTTACCTCGACCCCGTCCCTCTCCACGCGCACCATCTGGTGGAGTACGTATTGAGGAAAACCCTCAGGCAGTCCGAGTGCTCGAACGCCGCTATGCACGCGGTCTACCGTGCCGTGATGGTCTGCGCCCTGGACGTTGATGACCCGGTGGAAGCCACGTTCCCATTTGTGCTTGTGGTAGGCCACGTCCGGTACGAAGTAGGTGGGAAGGCCGTTGGACCGAATCATGACCCGGTCTTTTTGGTCTCCGAATTTCGTGGTCTTGAGCCAAGTCGCACCATCGTGCTCGTAGACCAGACCGGTCTCTTTGAGTGCCGCGATCGTGGCATCGACCTTGCCCTCCGTGTAGAGCCCCGACTCGAGGTAATATTCGTCGAAAATGACCCGGAAGTCCGACAGGTCGCGGTCCTGCTCTTGTCTAATGATCTGGACCGCGAACAGGCGGATCTCGTCCATCGCCTCCGGGGACGCGTCCTCTACGAATCGGGTCCCGAACGATTCGGCGAGCGCCGCGCCGATATCCCGGACATAACCGCCGTGATAGCCGCCTTCCGGAATTTCCGCCTCATGGCCGAGGTGCTCCAGATAACGCGCGCGGACGCTCTCGGCGAGCCGCTCTATCTGCAGTCCGCCGTCGTTGTAGTAGTACTCCCGGTGCACACGCCACCCGGTCCACGTAAGGAGCGCGGCGATCGCGTCGCCTAGCGCCGCCTGACGGGCATGTCCGAGATGCAGCGGGCCCGTCGGATTCGCCGAAACGAATTCGACCATGACGGACCTGCTTGCCCCCTGTTCCGACCGCCCAAAGCCCAGGTCGGCTGCGAGGATATCCGTCAGCACCGAAGCAACCGCGCCGGAAGAAAGTCGAAAATTTAGAAATCCCGGCCCTGCGATTTCAACGGTGTCGACGCCCATCGCGGCCAAGTCGAGACGCTGAACGATCTCTTCCGCGATCTGCCGGGGCGCGCGCTTCAGCACACCGGCGAGCGTGAGCGCAACGTTGCAGGCCACGTCACCATGCGTGGGATCGCGCGGGCGCTCCAACTGGATCACGGCCTCGGCGGCTCCTAGGTCACTAAGTGCAGCCGCCAGACCTGCCTGGATCGTCTCGTGCGTCATCGTTCAGTCGCTCGAAGTCGATGTCGTCGGCTTGGGGGACTTTGGGGACTTGGGCGATGCGTCTTTAGACCCGGAGTCGCTTGATCCGCTACTCGAACTGCTGCTGGACTCCGTTCCGGAGGCCGTGGCAGCATCCGCCGAGGCTTTCTTCTTATAGTCGTCGGAACGAGAGTCGGTGATATAGAAACCGTCGCCCTTGAACAAGAAGCCCGCTCCACCCGATATCTGCCGTTCAGCCGCAAGGCCACATTCGGGACAATTGGTTCCGGGTTCGTCGGACATCCGCTGGAATAGATCGAAGCGGTGCCCTTTCGGGCAGAGATAGTCGTACGTGGGCATGGAGCGACCGGGCGGAATAGGGCGTACTTGGAGCCAAAAAACTAACGTTGGCAGGGTTGTCTGTCAGTGCGGCCCTGGCGATCAGGCGTCGTAGGTACCCCAGCTGTCCCGAAGCACGTCGCTGATTTCACCGAGCGTGACGCCTGTCTTGACCGCTTCAATGATCGGGGGCATCAGATTGGCGTCCGCGACTGCGGCGCTGGTCACCTGTCCCAGGCGCGCCCGAACCTCGCCGTCATCCCTGGCGGCTCGTTCCGCTCGGAGCCGCTGGACCTGTCCCTGCTCGAGGCTCCCATAGTCGGGCTGCCCGATCCGCGGGATTCCTTCGTCTTCGGCATGCTGGTTGACCCCGACCACCGGCCGGGTGCCCGCCTCGATATCCATCTGGAAACGATACGCCGCCTGGTGGATTTCTTCCTGCATGAAGTCGATGGCCTGTGAGGCACCCCCTAGCGCATCGATCTTTTCGAGATACTCGATCGCTACACGCTCGATCTCATCGGTAAGTGCCTCGACGTAGTGAGAACCGCCGAGTGGGTCAGCCGTGCGGGTGACGCCCGACTCGGATGCGATGATCTGTTGGGTTCGCAGCGCCAGCTTGGCTGAAGACTCGGTCGGCAGTGCCAGGGCTTCGTCGTAGCCATTCGTGTGCAGGGACTGCGTACCGCCCAACGCGGCGGCCAACGCCTGAATCGTGACCCGAACGACGTTGTTCAGCGGCTGCTGCGCCGTGAGGGTCGAGCCGCCGGTCTGGGTGTGAAAACGGAGGCGGCACGATGCATCGGACGCCTGGAACCGGTCTTTCAGCAGCGTGGCCCACAGGCGGCGGGCCGCCCTGAACTTGGCCACTTCTTCGAGCAGATCGTTGTGGGCCGCAAAGAAGAACGAGAGCCTTGGCGCAAAGGCTTCAATGTCGAGGCCCGCGGCGCGGGCGCGCGCTACGTACTCGAGCCCATTCGCGAACGTGAAGGCAACCTCCTGCGGCGCCGTGGAGCCCGCCTCGCGGATGTGGTAGCCCGAGATGGATATCGAATTCCACTTGGGGATTTCCCGAGAGCAGAACGCGATGATGTCGGACACGAGCCGGAGTGAAGGGTCGACCGGGTAGATGTAGGTCCCCCGGGCGATGTATTCTTTGAGCACGTCGTTCTGGACGGTTCCAGACAACGCGCTACGCGAAACGCCCTGCTCGTCCCCAAGGGCAACATAAAACGCGAGCAGGATGGCTGCGGTCGAGTTGATGGTCATGGACGTCGACACTTCGTCCAATCGAATCTGCGCGAACAGCTGCCTCATGTCCGCGAGCGAATCGATGGCTACACCCACACGCCCGACTTCGCCGTTTGCCATCACCGCGTCCGAATCGTACCCCATTTGGGTGGGCAGATCGAATGCCACCGAAAGGCCGGTTTGGCCCTGGTCGAGGAGGTAGCGAAAACGCTGATTCGTCTCTTCGGCGGTACCGAAACCTGCGTACTGTCGCATGGTCCACACCCGCCCCCGATACATGTCGGGGTATACACCGCGGGTGTAAGGAAACGTGCCAGGAGATCCAGGTGCCTCGGCAGCTCCGTATACACGATCGACGGGAAGCCCACTATCTGTGGTCACTTTCCGCGGCTTGCGACCTTCGCTCATGGCTTACTCCGCTCCCTCTTCGTCGAGGGCGACGAATTCGACCAAGAGTTGGTCCTTCTCGACGGTGTCGCCCGCAGTCACGTGGATCGCATGGACCCGACCGGGACCCGCCGCCTTCAACTCGTTCTCCATCTTCATCGCCTCAACGATCGCGATGCCCTGCCCCGCCTCAACCACATCACCGACTTCGACCTCTACCTTAACCACAAGGCCCGGCATGGGTGCCTTGAGAGGACGCGGCCCAATTGGACCGGAACTGCCTCCCGTCATCTCCCGAATGGTGCGCGCCCGTTCGTCTAATACTTCAGCCTCAAAACGGCGCCCCCTTGAGTGGAGACTCCATCGCCCGCTGCCTGTGCCGCGAGCCACGATGCGATGCGAGACATGGTCGACCAGGAGGTTGCTTACCGCCGTGCCGTCGACGTGGGCGAGGTCGACCTCGACGACATCGCCGTCGAGCTTCACTCCATCCGGACCGAGCTCCACGACGAAGGTCCGCTCTCCCACCGCGACGTAATAGATCACGAGGAGGCCTCGACGCGCTCCAGCACCGCGACGGTCTCGATGTGAGCGGTTTGCGGGAAAAGGTCGAAGGCCTTCAACGCCACAATCTGATACGACGATCCCAACCGCCCGATATCTCTGGCGAGGGTCGCCGGGTCACAGCTGACATAGATGATCTTCTGGGGTGGGTCAGCGAGAACAATGTCAGGTACCGCGACATCCAGCCCCGTACGCGGGGGGTTCACGATCAGGACGTCGGCGGGAAGGTGGTCGCTGAGCAAATCTTCAACCCTACCCTTCACCACTATCAGGTCCTCGGGGGCCTCGTAACGCGCGGCACTGCACGCGTCCAAATCCAACTCGATGCCCACCACATGGGCCCCGGCCCGCGCTAACGGCCTCGCATAAGCCCCAACCCCGCAGTAGGCGTCCACGACCAGCCCCGCGTCTCGGGCGCTCTCGAGAACGAAGTCCCGCAGCGCTTCCGCCAACGGCTGATTTACCTGCAAGAACGCACCGGCGGTGAGAGGAAAGGTCTCCCCTCCCCACACCTCGAGCGCCTGTTCACCGTGGACACGGACGGCTTGTTTCCCTCCTGACGGCTTGTGCCATATGCTTTGGAGCTTCGGCACCGCCTCTGCTAGGGGCTTCGCCGACCATCCCTCTTCGCCGCCTTCCACAACCAAGATGACACCCGCGCTGGTGTTGCGGAGGATGAGTCGAAGGCGACCGCCGCCGGGCAGGAGGCGGCCACCGCCGCCCCAACCCAAGCGGAGAGCCTTCCAGGCCTCTCGCACCGCGGGCTCTGGCAACTGACACTGCCCCTCGACGTCGATGACGTGGGCCGGTCGGTCGAGTGCGTGGAAGCCAGCAACGACTCGACCCGCCCGTAGCCGACGGAATGTGTATGCGACACGGTTCCGGTAGCCGATGGTGGCGGGAGAGGCGACGACCTCTGGAGCCTCAACATCAATGCGGCCGATACGCTTCAGGGCGTCCGCAATGAAACGTCCTTTCCAATGCAGTTGCTCAGCAGCGGAAATATGCTGGAACGAGCAGCCGCCGCACTCGTCGAACAGCTTGCATGGTGGCTGAACCCGGGTCGGCGATGGCTCGAGAATCTCCTCGACCGTCGCGGTCCCCCAGCGGGCCTTCATTTTGACCAGGCGGACGCGGACATGATCGCCCGGGGCGGTTCTGGGTACGAACACGACGCGCCCGTCCGCGAGATCGGCTACGCCGGCCCCTTCGGACGAAAGCGCGCGAATGTGTACGTCGACGAGGGTCGTGTGGGGTGTTTGTTCAGTCAAGAAATTCCCTTGCGCCATGGCCATCCGGCGGCGCGCCAGGAGGACATTTCCACCTGTGCGCTAGCGCCAATGCGTGGTATGCGGTGCCTCAGTCGGTCCTCGTCTTCAAGAAGCGCAGCGGCGAGCGCAGCGGCCCGCAGCGCTTCTTCCGAAGTGTCCGATTCGAGAAGCTCCGTGTGTTCGTCCAGATATCGAATCGAAAACGTCCCCGCCCGGAAGTCGGGCTCGTCCATCACGCGTCGATGGAAGGAGGCGCTTGTCTCGATACCCGTGATGACAAGTTCATCGAGTGCGCGCGCCATGCGTGCGATCGCGATCTCGCGACTCGCTCCGTGAACGATGAGTTTTGCCAGGAGTGGGTCGTAGTGCAGAGAAACCTCGAATCCTTCGTGGATGCCGCCGTCCCAGCGCACCCCCGCTCCAGACGGAATCTCCAACCTCGTGACCACGCCGGTGGAGGGTAAGAACCCCGACAATGGGTCTTCCGAGGTGATACGGCACTCGATCGCGTGCCCCGACATCACCACATCGGCCTGCGTGAAGTCGAGGGCTTCGCCGGACGCCACCCGCAATTGCCAGTCGACCAAGTCGATACCGGTCACGAGTTCTGTCACGGGGTGCTCGACCTGAATACGGGTATTCATCTCTAGAAAGAAGAAGTCCCCGTTTTGGTATAGAAACTCCACGGTGCCAGCCCCACGGTAGGCTACCGCCTGCGCCGCGCGGACGGCCGCCTCGCCCATCGCCGCACGTTCTTCCTGCGTGATGGCGGGCGAGGGAGCTTCTTCCACGAGCTTCTGGTGTCGACGTTGAATGGAGCACTCGCGCTCCCCGAGGTGGACCACGTTCCCGTGGGCGTCCCCGAGCACCTGGATCTCTACGTGCCGTGGCGAGTCGAGATAACGCTCTAGGTAAACGGCGTCGTCTCCGAACGCAGCGAGGGCTTCCCGCTGAGCCGCGTCAAAGGCACGAGGGAGATCTTCTTCCCGCTCCACCACCCGCATCCCCCTGCCCCCGCCGCCAGCCGACGCCTTCAAGAGCACCGGGTAGCCGACGTCGCGAGCCGCGACCACCGCCGCTTCGGGGTCAGCGACCGATTCCGTCAGTCCGGGTACGATCGGCACACCCGCTGCCGCCATGCGCCGCCGAGCCTCGGTTTTGTCCCCCATGGCGGTGATCGTTTCTGACCTGGGCCCGACAAAGATCAGTCCCGCGTCTTCGACCGCTTGTGCGAAGAGCGCTCGCTCAGCCAGGAATCCATAACCCGGGTGGATTGCGTCCGCCTTTGCCCGCTTGGCGACCTCGATGAGGCGCTCTGCGACCAGGTAACTCTCGGCCGACGGAGCCGGCCCAATCGCATAGGCCTCGTCCGCCGCGAGGACATGGGGCGCCAGCCGGTCCGGCTCTGAGTAGACCGCGATCGTTCGTATTCCGCGCTCGCGAGCAGCGCGCACGATGCGTACCGCGATCTCACCGCGATTGGCGACGAGTAGGGACCGGATCAAACAAATACTCGGGGCACAAGGACTAGGACGTGGCGCCCCGAAGGTAAGGCGCGGGCGTTGTACGAAGAAGGGGGGGACCAACCGCAGAAGTGGTTGCTCCGCCCATTTTTAGCCCTTTAGTGGCTAGGTGAGGTCAGTTGCTTTGCCGCCCAGCCACATTGATCTCGCGGCCCTGTCGCATGATGGTGAGCGTGATCTCCTCGCCGTCTGAGTAGCTACCAAGAATGCGGTTTACTCGTGCCGCGTCGGTCGCGGATCGGTCACCGATCTTGAGAATCACATCTCCGGCTTCGAGGCCAAGCGTCGAATCTTCATCGACGTCCGTAACTAGGACGCCTTCGGCCGTGCCGAAATAAGACTCGAGCCCGGGCTTCATCTCCATAAGCTCGAGCCCGTGGGTCGGGCCCCAGTGGAGCGACATGAGGTTCGCTGCCCCGTCCCGATCACGCACCGTGCACGAGGACGTTTCATCTCCGCCGAAGAGCCGCATGGGGCCTTCAGGGGCGACGACGTGCACAGGGGGGGGCTTTCGCTTAGGCGCTCCTGAAACTCATAGAGGACATCCTCTGCATCATCGTCCATCGAGTATCGCTACGTATGCAGCCTGTCTCCCAAATCGCGCATTCTGTCGCCGAGGATCTCAAGATCCGCTCCGGGGGTCGCCCGCAGGGTGAACGTATTGCCCCATGTCGGCAAATCATCTGCAGTGACCACCGCGGAATGGGCGTCACCATCTCTCAGGTACTCGACTTCGACCTCTTGGCCGGGCTCCAGCCCCCTGGAGATCGCTAGGAGGCGCTGTATTGGAAGGGATACGTCGAGATCGAAGTCGTCTTCTGCCTGGCAAGACACTGCGTTCAGCAGCGACTTACCATCGACCGACGTGATGACGTCTCCTACCTCCAGTCCCGCCCCTGCAGCGGGCCCGTCTTCCATAAGATCTGTAACCCGCGCGCCGCGGGCGTCGTGACGGGCGCTCTGGCCGACGTCCACGGAAACCCCAATCCGGGGCCGTGATTCGGAGAATGGGGCGAACGCGCGAGCGAAGCTCTGTACGTTCGGGCTGCGGAAACACACGCAGTTTTCGATTGCGTTGCCATCGCCGTCGACGCATCGGCACGCTTCGGCATCCTGGGCCGAAAGCGGCTGCGTGGTCAGGACGAGGGCGAGCGACAGAGGAGCCAACAGGGTCCATCGTGCGCTCGGGCGGGCCTTCTTCATGAGATCATCCCTCCAAGGAGTTCTCGGGCAGCACGGGTGGGCGACGCCGTGTCGCCCTGTTCTCCCGGTACGATGCTGGGTTGAGCTCGGAGGGTTGTCCCCGAAAGCCTGCAGACCCCGCTTCAACTGCCTTCTCGCGTTACAGCGGGATGTTGCCGTGCTTACGGGTCGGGTTCTCGTCACGCTTATTGCGAAGCATATCGAGCGCATTGATCAAACTGGGGCGGGTCTGCCTGGGGTCGATCACGTCGTCGACATAGCCGCGAGCGGCTGCGATGTAGGGATGCGCGAACTTCTCCCGGTATTCCTCGATACGCGCGTCTGTCGCGGCCTGTGGGTCTTCGGAGGCAGCGATCTCTTTGCGAAAGAGGACCTCCACGGCGCCTTTGGGCCCCATTACTGCAATTTCGGCCTGAGGCCAGGCCAAATTGATATCTCCGCGGATGTGCTTGGAGTTCATGACGTCGTAGGCCCCACCGTACGCCTTTCGTGTGATCACGGTCACCTTCGGCACGGTAGCCTCGGCGAACGCGTATAGCAGTTTGGCTCCGTGCCTGATGATGCCACCGTGTTCTTGGGCGACGCCGGGCAGAAAGCCAGGTACGTCCTCGAACACGACAATCGGGATGTTGAACGCGTCGCAGAAGCGAACGAAGCGCGCGCCTTTGTCCGAGGAGTCGATGTCGAGGACACCCGCCAGAACTGAGGGTTGGTTGGCAACGAGTCCCACGGAATGACCGCCTAGTCGAGCGAATCCCACGAGGATGTTGGCCGCGAATTGCTCGTGCACTTCATAGAAAGTCCCGTGGTCGACAACCCGAGTAATCACATCGCGCATGTCATACGGACGATTCGAGTTATCTGGTACTACCTCAAGTAGTTTCTCGTCCTGGCGGTCGTGTGGGTCAGATCCATCCAGCTGGGCGGGGACCTCCGTGTTGTTCTGCGGGAGGTAACGGACGAGTTCACGCACAGAGGCGAGGCATTCCGGCTCCGAGTCACAGGCGAAGTGAGCGACCCCGGAGGTCGACGCGTGGACATCTGCCCCGCCGAGCCCCTCCATATCGATGTCTTCGTGTGTGACGGTCTTCACGACATTGGGGCCGGTCACGAACATGTAGCTCGTCCCGCGCACCATGTAGATGAAGTCGGTGATGGCCGGCGAGTACACGGCCCCGCCCGCACAGGGCCCCAGAACGACGCTGATTTGCGGGATCACCCCTGAGGCGAGTGTATTTCTCAAAAAGATGTCCGCATAGCCACCCAGGGACACCACGCCCTCTTGGATGCGGGCGCCGCCAGAATCGTTCAGGCCAATGATCGGCGCGCCGTTCTTCAGTGCCATGTCCTGCACCTTCACGATCTTCTCGGCGTGGGTCTCTGAGAGCGAGCCGCCGAAAACGGTGAAGTCCTGGCTAAAGACGTAGACCAACCGTCCATGCACGGTGCCGTAGCCCGTCACGACGCCGTCGCCGAGGATCTTGTTGTCTTCAAGCCCAAAGTCCGTCGACCTATGGGTCACGAAGCGATCTAACTCGACGAAGGACCCTTCGTCCAACAACAAGTCGAGCCGCTCTCGGGCTGAGAGCTTGCCTCTTTTGTGCTGGGCTTCTAAGCGCTCCGCGCCGCCACCCTGTTCTGCGATTCGTTTGAGTTCATCGAGCCGCGCGAGTTTCTCGTGAATGGACATGCTGTGCCCTTAGCCGATCGGGACGAGGTTACGGTTGTCGATATAGACGACCTCGGTCCGGCGCACCACCCGGCCGCCGATGACGGAAAGTACGCCGGTGGCGCCCTCGATGTCCCGCAAACGCTCAATGCTGCTGCGCACTGCGTTTGGCGACGATGGACCGGAGCGAAGCGCCTCAAGGAGCAATACCGCCGCATCATACCCCACAGCGGGAACCCGGCTCACGAGACTGCGCTGAAAATACCGCTCGTACGCCTGGCGGAACCGAACCTCGCCCGGGGAACCGGTCTCTCGCCCCACCGGCGCGGTCGCCACGACGCCAGTCGTGTGGCGAGTGTCCACAGTTCGTAGCACCTGCGGGTCTGTCCAGGCCGACGTTCCGAGGACGGCGATCGCCAGCGTGTCGAGCGCGAAATGGGTGAGCTGCGGTGCCACGTACTCGACGTCCTCGCGCGGGATTGGAAGAAAGACCGCCACAGGCTCCAGCAGTTCGACGTGCAGGGTATCGTCTTCGCCGAGGAGCAGTGATGCGATTTCTGCCCGCCTGAGTGCGTCACGGGCACCGATGATCTGGTCTTCGAAGAAGGTTGCGCCCTCCGGATAGGAGAACCTGCCGACGACCGGCACGCCGAGGGCATCCATCGCCGTCGCGAACGCGTCCGCTTCTTCCGCGGACTCCGGGGCCTCTGAGTGTATGATCGCCACCCGGAGGTAGCCCCTGTCCGTCGCGTAGCGCGCCATAGAGGCCGCCGCGAGCGGGTCTGGCCCTTCTAGTGAGTAAACCCCGTCTCCAGCTCGAGAGGCGCTACGAGCGGTAGGCGATATCAACGGCAGTCCGCCCCTTCGCACCCGGCCAGCCGCCTGTAGGGCGTCGTCTTCAAGGAAGCCGATCACGCCAGAGACTGACTGACTCTCGAGATTGGACACGATGGACGCAGCCAAGTCGGCCGTGCCTTCGTCGTCACGTTCGAGCACGGTCACACGGAATCGGTCTCCTAATGCCGTTGCTGCTGCGACCTCGACGCCCTCGGCGACGAACGCGGCAAAGTCGGAAAGTGCTGGTGATCCACCGGTGGGGAGCACGGTGGCGATATTCAGGTTTGTGATGCGGCGCTGCCCGCCGGGCAATTGGCCGCGGCGAAGGCCTTCCGCGACTGCCGAATCCGGCCCGGTAGCACCCAACGCGAGGGCTCGCTCCGCAAAACGGGTCGCCGCTTCTTCGTCGCCCGCCTCAAGCGCCAGAACACCAGCCCGGACCTCGAGCACCCAACGCAACGGAGCATTCGCGGGGGCCTCCGCGAGGACCGAAATCAGCGCCGCGCCTTCGAGTCCCGCGGCGGCTTCACGAATGAGTCGCTCGCCGCGTAGGAGATCACTCCGAGGGCTGGTCTCAGGAATCCGTAACAGTCGGTCGATTCTGGACGCGCCATCCGCCACGAACGCCTCGGCCTGCAAGAGTCGGACGCTCCCGATTCTGTCGTCCCCGGCGTCGAGGAGTTCGATATACCGCTGGGCGGCTCTATCTGCCGCCTGGGCGTCCCCGCTGTCGCGAAGGGCCGATGCCTGTAACAGAAGTGCCCTACCCGAGACCCTCGACTCAGGAAATTGATCGATGATCTCAGCGCTCAACGTGAGCGACGCCTGTAGGTCGCCACCGTCGAAGGATGCTTGGGCCCGCCCAAAAAGGTCCGCTGCGCGGGCTTCCCTACCCGACGAGATCGGCTGGTCCAAGAGCACAGGGTGGTTTGCCCCAAGCTCAGCCGGCACCGCCGTGGTGGCCGGGCCCGCGAGCGAGCATCCGGCCACCAACAGCAGCACCATCCATACGAAGCGCCCGGACACGGTGAGCGTCCGGGCGCTCCAGAGGTCGCATTTCATGGCAACAAGTTGAGCCAAAGCTTCCTCATGGTCACGCCATTACTCCTTCTCTTCGGCTGCTTCCTCCTCAGCCTCAGGAGCCTCATCCGCTACCGCTTCGGCCTCGGGCGCAGCTTCTGCTTCACGAGCCTCGTCCGCTACCGCCTCGGCCTCGGGCGCAGCTTCGGCTTCAGGAGTCTCGTCCGCTACCGCTTCGGCCTCGGGCGCAGCTTCGGCTTCAGCTTGAGCTTCAGCCAGTGCCGCGTCTGCCGCTGATTCCAGAACCACCGCAGCAGCAGGTGCCTCGGCGACCTCGGCCTTCTCTTCCGGCTTCGGAGCCCTTGCCCTCGTCGAGAATCCGTCCTCGTCGTCTGGGCCGCCCTCGGCCTCCGCCTTGGCCGCGATCGCGGCTTCGGCGGCACGGCGAGCCGCTTCGATCTCTTCCTGCGGCTTCCGCTCAGGCGTCTCGGTCACCTCAAGGACGATCCGGCGGTTGGCCGCGTCCGACTCGATGACTCGTAGGCTTACAGAGTCTCCCGAGCCGTAGTACTCCTCGAGCTTCTCAGCGTCTTCGATTCCGGTGCCCGACACAGGCACGAAGCCTTCTACATCGTCGCCAAGATCGACGACCACACCCTTTTCCTGTACCCGCGAAACGTGTCCGTCCAACTCGACACCTGGGGCCAGGCGCTCTGAGATTTCCGGCCACGGATCTTCCTGAACCTGCTTCACGCCCAGAGAAATCCGCTTGTTCTCCGCATCCACATCGAGAACGACCACCTGAAGTTCCTGCCCCTTCTGAACTACTTCTGAGGGGTGTTCGACACGCTTGGTCCAGCTCATGTCAGAGACGTGGACAAGCCCGTCAATTCCGGGCTCGATCTCAACGAAGGCACCGAACGAGGTCAGGTTGCGGACCGTTCCATCGAGTATGGTACCCGTCGGGTACTTCACCGGCAGCGCGAGCCACGGATCTTCCTCGATCTGCTTCATGCCGAGAGAGATCTTCTCGTCGTTCGGATCAACCTTGAGGACCACGGCTTCGATCTCTTCACCGATCGACACGACCTTGGAGGGGTGTCGGACGTTGCGCGTCCACGACATCTCCGAAATGTGGACCAGGCCCTCGACACCCTTCTCGAGTTCGACGAAAGCACCATAGTTGGTGATCGAGACCACCTTCCCGCGAACACGTGAACCGACCGGGTACTTCTTGTCGATGTCCGTCCAGGGGTAAGGCAGGAGCTGTTTGAGTCCCAGCGAAATGCGCTCGCGGTTCCAATCGATATCGAGAACCTTCACGTCGATCGCCGTACCAATGTCTACGACCTCTGAAGGATGCCCGACGCGGCCCCATGACATGTCCGTGATGTGGAGCAGTCCGTCCAGCCCACCGAGGTCGATGAAGGCACCGAAGTCGGTGATGTTCTTGACCTGGCCTTCGCGCACCTGGCCGACCAAGAGCTCCTTCACGAGCGTCTCGCGCTTCGTCTCGCGCTCGGCCTCGAGAATCACACGACGCGAAACGACGATGTTCCGGCGACGCTTGTTGAGCTTGATGATCTTGAACTTGTAGACCTCGCCGATGAGGTCCTCGATGTTCGGAACGCGGCGTAGCGCGATCTGCGAACCCGGCAGGAATGCGTCGACCCCCATGAGGTCGACGGTGACGCCGCCTTTGATCTTGCGAACGAGCGTTCCCTTGACCGGCCGGTCGGCGTCGTGCGCCTCGCGGATCTTCTCCCAAACCCTGAGGAAGTCGGCCTTCTTCTTGGAAAGAACGACGACACCGTCATCGTCCTCGAGGCTCTCGAGCAGGACCTCGACTTCGTCGCCAACTTCCGGCGCATCCTTGAACTCGTCGAGCGCGACCGACCCCTCGCTCTTGAAACCGAACTCGAGAATCACGACGGAGTCCGTAACCTGAAGGACACGCGCGTTGACGATCTCCCCTTCACGGAACTCCTGGAAGTCAGCGCTGAACTCATTCAGTAGGGCGCTGAACTCTTCCTTGGAGGTCGAAAGCGGCTCTTCGCCGTAAGGATCGTTGAAGAGGAGCGGATCGATTCCGGAGGCAGCAAAGGCGGCGGCTTCCGCAGCGACCTTCGCGGCAGCAGCTTCTGCCTTTTCTGCGGCTTCGTCGGCAGCCAGTTCTTCGGCGGTCATTGTGATGACTTCGCCGGTCAGAGCGTCTACGATGACTTCAGTGCCCTCAGGGAGCTCGTCGGTCTCGTCGACTTCGGGGGTTGGGTTCTCAGTCATAATGTTCCTGCGGCCACTCGCATATGGATCGCGGCGGGCGCTTGACCGGGCTCGGGGGACGAGCGCGGGTTGATGTGAGTGAACGTCCGAGAGTCGGACAAGTCGATAGCCAAAAAAGCTAGATGGAGCCTACGGTGTCGTCAACCGATAGACGAGGCTGATAATCTCTTCGACCTGGTGGTCAAAGTCGAGGCGCGTGGTGTCGATTTCGTGCGCGTCCGCGGCCCTGCGCAACGGTGACAGCTCCCTCTCAGAGTCCCTCCTGTCGCGGGCCTCAATGGCCTGAACCTGCCGTTCGAGCTCCTCGACGTCACCCTCTATGGCTCCCTGTTCACGCATGCGTCGGCGGGCGCGCTCCTCGACATCGGCCACGAGGAAGACCTTCACCTCGGCATGGGGGAACACCACTGTCCCCATGTCCCGACCGTCTGCCACGAGACGCCCGTGCGTCCCGGCTCGGCGCTGCAGCTCAAGGAGGCTCGCGCGCACCGCAGGTAACTTGGCGAGATGAGAGACCCCGGCCGTGACTTCGGGACTCCGCAATTCTGCATCAACCCGGTGTCCTCCGACGAGTACGATGAAGCCGTCGGTGGTGGGCTGAATGTCGACGTCGAGGTCAAGCAGGTCCGTTTCCGAAACCACGGGCCAATCCTGTTGTGCTATTCCTCGCTGCAACAGCGCCAGGGTAAGGGCACGATACAGCGCCCCGGAGTCCAGGTGCCGAAATTTCAGGCGGCGTGAGACCTCGTGGGCCGTGCTTGATTTTCCAGAGCCCGCTGGACCGTCCAAGGTGACAACTGGCCCTTCTTTGTCTGTCACGACTGCAGCTCCATGAAGACTACGGTTCTCCGGAGAGGGTTTTTAGGAGTTCCCAGAAGCCAGGAAAACTCACAGCCGCCGCGCCGGGCTCATCCACGACAACCCGATTACCTGGCAGCGCGCCCAAAACCCCGAACGCCATCGCGATTCGGTGATCTCCGAAGGTTTTGATTCGCCCCTCAAGGGGTCGATCACTGCCCACGACCTCGAGTCCATCATCAAATTCTTCCACTTCGACGCCCAGCGTCCTCAGATTCCGCACCAGTGCGTCAATGCGGTCAGACTCCTTGGCCCGGAGTTCAGCGGCCCCGCGGATGCGGGTGGTCCCGGCGGCGCGCGCGCCTAGAACTGCCACGAGAGGCAACTCATCAATCAGTCGGGGGATCTCCTCGCCCGAAACGTCCGTGCCGCACAACGCTTCTTGAGCGCACGAGACCGACCCAGTGGGCTCCTGACCCAGCCCCGGGTCCACCTCGATGTCTAGGCTCGCGCCCATGCGCGCGAGCACATCGAGAAAAGCGGTCCGCGTGGGGTTGAGGCCGACATCGGAAACCGTCACGGGCGCTCGCGTGCCTCCGAGCGCGCAGAGTGCGAGCACGAAGGCGGCGGAGGAGATGTCCCCGGGCACCGAAAAATCCAGCGGATCGATTCGCCCCGGTGGGTCGCGCATCTCCACGCGCCATCCCCGCTCGGCGGGGTGTTCCAATACCGCCACCCCGACTTGGCGGAACAACCGTTCGGTATGGTCGCGCGACTGCCGCGGCTCCGTGATCAACGAAAAGGCACCTCCGGTTAGCCCCGCGAGCAGGATCGCACTCTTGACCTGCGCGCTCGCCACCGGGCTCGGCCAATCGATGGAACGGAGCGGGTCTGCGCCGATGACCGTGAGCGGCAGCATTCCCTCCGCGTCCGTAAACGCAAACGAGGCCCCCATCGCTGCCAGCGGTTCGGTGACACGCCGCATTGGGCGCCGGCGCAACGAAGCATCGCCGGTGAGGGTCGCCGACACTGGGCTGCCCGCGAGGACGCCCATGAGGAGGCGAGTTCCTGTACCACTGTTCCCCAGATCGAGTGAGCCATGTGGGGACCTGAGCCCACGCAACCCTACGCCATCGACCTCGATCACGCCGCCCTGTTCTGGAATCGGGGGAATCGAGACGCCGAGTGCACGCAACGCATCCGCTGTCGAGGCCGTGTCACCGCCGTAGAGGAGGCCTTGCAAGCGGCTTCGGCCGTCGGCGAGAGAAGCCAGAATCAGCGCTCGCTGGCTGAGGGACTTATCGCCAGGGACGCGTACGTTCACGCGCCTGTCCTCCAGGCCCCGGTACGCTCCATGAGGCGGGTGAGGTCGTCGAGGCCCACGTCCCCTGGGCCACCCCCGCCCTCCAGGTTGTCGGCCAAATCAACCAGCGTAGCCGCCAACCGTCGGAGCGCGTGCCCCAACTCAGGCGGCGCATTCTCAAGAAGATCCCGCCACATTGAAGGGTTGCTGGCAGCCAGCCGGGTCATGCCGAGTCCGCCCGGGCCGAGTTGATCTAGCTCCACGCCAGACTCCAAGAGTGCGAGCGCGAGGGCGTTGGCCGTGACCTGAGGAAGGTGACTCACGAGCGCCATAACTCGGTCGTGTTCTTCGACCTCGATCGGCGCGGGGGTGGCGCCGAGACGCGCCCACAAATCGTTTACCCGACGTGCCTTTTCGGCGGCTGATTCATCGTAGGTCATCCACACCCTCGCGCCGCGAAACAGGTCTTGTGAGGAGGCTTCGAAGCCGGACTCTACTCCGCCCGCCATCGGGTGGCTCCCAACCCAGCGAGAGGTCAGGGCGGCCGCGTGAACCGATTGAGCCACCCGCACCTTCAAGCTCGCCATATCTGACACCGTCGCGCCGTCGCCGATGTGGCCCGGCAGCTCCGCAATCGTGGCGCAGGTCGCGGTCAGAGGCATGGCGAGCATGACCAAGTCTGCACCCTCGACGGCGGCCTCCCATTCTGCGGGCGCTTCAGCCAGCGCTCCAGCCTCTCTGGCAGCGTCCCGTTCGCGTTTATCCGGGGACCACCCGACCACGGTGGGGGCGGAGGCACAGGCGGCCAATGCGCGTGCGAATGAGCCGCCCATCAAACCCAATCCGAGGACTGCAATCCGCCGGAAGGGCGGTCGCTCAGCCGGCATGGATCCCATTTGCATGCCTCACGTCGCCTCCGTCGCATCTGGCACTACGTCGCCGGAGCGGACGGGCATTTCGAGGGCGAGCCCGTCGTAGGCCACCCGAGCCTCTGGAAAGAGGGCAACAGCATCTTCTTGGAGCGGATTGGAGTCTTCTGAGTACCGGGCGGAGAGATGGGTGAGGCAGAGCATGCGCACACCGGCACGACGAGCCACATCTGCGGCCCCAGCTGCCGTGGAATGGAAGGTCTCACGGGCACGCGTTTCTTCCTCTCCCCCGAACGTCGCCTCGTGGATGAGCAGGTCGGCACCCTGAGCGCGCTCGACAACTTCGTCCGTGGGGCGCGTATCTCCCGTGTACACCACGGTGCGGCCTGGACGAGGTTCTCCGACTAGATCTGAACTCCGAATTACGCTTCCGTCGACCTCTACGTCTTGGCCACGATGGAGTTGTCCGAACATCGGGCCATGCGGTACGCCGAGTGCCCGAGCACGCTCCACATCGAAGCGACCCAGACGGTCCTCTTCGACCAGTGCCCATCCCACCGCACGTGTTCCGTGCGAGACGCCGAATGCTTCAATGCGGTACCCATCCGCCTGCATCCCTTCCCCCGGCTCCACCTCATGGATCTCGACCGGGAACTTGAGGCGGTCCACGCCAAGATTGACAGTGTCCCAGAGCGTGCCTGCAGAGCCGGACGGGCCATACAAGGTGATGGGGTCGACTCGGTCCTGGAGCGCCATTGTCCGGAGCAGGCCAGTGATTCCCAGGAAGTGATCAGCATGCAGGTGCGTGACAAAGATCGCCTGAACGCCGAACCCGGTGCCGTAACGCATCATCTGGCGTTGGGTCCCCTCGCCGCAGTCGAAAAGGAAATGATCTCCCTCACGCTGCACCGCGATTCCGCTGACGTTGCGTCCCACGGTGGGCCGGGAAGCGGCCGTCCCGAGAAAGGTGACTCGGATCATACGCCTACAGACCTACCAGAGCCGGAATTGAAGCTGCAGAGTCCGGCCGGGCTGAGGGAGGCCGCACTGATCGAAGGAGGTCGCGTCGGTCGCATTACGCACGGTCGCGGAGGCGTCCACGCGGGACAAGGCTCCTCCAGACCGAAGTTGTAAGATTTTCCTTATCGAGAAATCAGCGGAGGCACTCGTGCCCACCGGCTGAAGCCCGCCGACCTCAGGGTTCACGCACTGTTGGCCGGTGACGAACCGCACATCACCAGATGCGCGAATGCCGCCACCAAGAGGACTCTCGATACCGAACCTGCCAGTCACGGCAGGCTCGTATTCAAGCTCGATCCTTGTTCCGTCTGCCTCGATGCCTCTCACATGCTGGACCGTGAGGTCGCTAGAGATCGTTCCGACGCCGAGTCCGCCGATGACAAGGAATTCGATCCCCGTGCTACGGATTTCATCTTGATTCACCCGTTTGAATCGCGAGGGTCCGCCTGGATTGCTGATGGCCGTGCGTACGATCCCGTCCTTCAGTCGCTGGTGAAAGCCCACAACCTGGAAGTCGATGTCGCCAGTCTGTAGGGTGAATCCGCCCTCAGCCCCAAGGAGGGTCTCGGCCTTGAGTTGAGGGTTGGGTTCGAAACGGCCGAGCGCCCCCGAGTACAGTTCTCTCAGCGACGGAAAGCGAGCTCGACGGCTAGCGCCCCCATGCAGAAGGAGTCCTTCGCCGACCAGCGAACTAATTCCCACACGGACGCCATAATCCGTCAGACGCCCGAGGGGAGGTTTGTCCCCACTTTCTGGCGTGTCCGCTCCGTCGATCACCGACCCCAAGGAGATTCTCGTGCGGTCGGTGGCCCCCAGACGCCACTCCGACTCCACACCCAAGCTCCACAAACGCTGCCGGAACGTGGACGATCCGCCAGGTGTCAGCACCTCATCATGCGCCACGTCCGCGAAGGTCATGGAACTTCTCAGTTCACCTTTCGCTCCGAGCGTGCGTTCGCCTTCCAATCGCAGGGTCAGCGTCCGGTCAGCGCCCTCCTCGGTCCCTACGACATCCTGGAAGGTCTCGTCGTCGTAGGAGTCGATGCGGGTGGTACCGGCGTCGAAGCCGATGCTGGCCTCCAGGTCGCCCATGCCGGAGCCTGCTTCCCGTGTTCCCGTGCCGAACGAAATCGCGGTAAGGAATCGAGTCTGTTCCGGATACCGCCACAGTCGTGGATCGTCCTGATGCGCCTCCGGAGCGACGCCGCGTTCAACATCGTACACCGATGTCGCGAGCGACGCCCAGCCTCCCTCCTCCCCGCGCACCCGTGCTACGAAGAAGCCGTCGACCCGGCGGGAATCGCTATTGAGTCTCAGGTCATCGGGGCCGACAAGGTAGCGTGAGCGTAGATCGGGGTCCGTAAGCGCACCGGCTGGGAGCGTGGAACCGGGTCGATCCTGGAAGCCGGCCCCTGCGCGAACCACCACCTGCCTCTCGTCTTGGTCCCAAAGGTGCGCCGCCCCCGCTGAGACATTCGTGCCTCCTGCCTCGTCTAACGAAACGCCAACATCGAGAGGATTCACACTCTCGATACGCCCAGGCACTCGGGCGACGTCCACTTCGATCACACCACCCAAGGTGTTCGGCCCATAGAGCACCGACGAGAGACCCCGCACCAGGCGGACGCCTTGTGCCGCGGTCAGCGGGATGATGGATAGGTCCGTGCGATGGTCCCACCCGAGGGTGAGTGGAACCCCGTCCATGAGAATACCGATCTGGCGCTCTTCAGACCCGCGAATCGACGGCTGCGCCTCCCCTCGACTGTTCTGCCGAATCACCAGCAGCGGCATCCCCCGGAGAACCTGTTCCAGAGTCGGGGCAGGAACGGACCGGAGTGAGTCCAGCCGGATCTCTACCGCGCTGGATCCGCCCGTCGTGAGGGCGGGGCGCGGTACGCTGATGGTGAGGCCCTCCAGATCATACTGCCGAGCCACACGGGTCGAATCGACGCGCACGGAGTCACGCCCATCCTGAGCCGAAATCGAAGCAGGAAGAACGGTGAGGCACAAATAGACTATCAAACGAAGGAGCCGCATCAGCTTCCTGTCGGAGTTTTGTTTCTAGAGTAGGCGTCAGACCGTCTGAGCCTTGGTGGCATACGGTTCCCGAGTTATTCCCTCGAATTTTCCGGGCGCCACGCCCGTTGACGCATAGTTCGACACGGAAAGTAACGGGATCGTTGACGAGTTGGATCCTCAAAGACAGTTGGACATAGCCTGCAGGCACGCGTATGCTGCACGATCTTGCACCGCCGCCCGGAGACCCCATGCAAAGCCGTCGTCGATTCCTCAACACCCTATCCTTGCCAGCTGCCGCCGTGGCAGTGGGCATGCCGCTCCGCCCTACTGAATTGCGCGCCAGCGCAATCGATATCTCGCAGGAGCTGAGACGGCATGTGGGCGCGCCCGACGAGATCGCGGGTGACGAGGATTTTTGGTTTGAAGTCGCCCGAGCCTTCACGGTCGATCGTACGCTCGTGAACCTCAACAACGGCGGCGTCAGCCCGTCTCCGGGCTTCGTCCAGGAAGCAATGAAGCGGCACCTCGACTTCTCCAACCTGGCGCCGTCCTACACGATGTGGGAGATCCTCGAGCCCCAAAGAGAGGGTGTGCGTAGTCGCATGGCGCGCGAATGGGGTGTCGAGGCTGGAGAGGTCGCGTTTACCCGTAATGCGTCAGAGAGCCTCCAAATCATGCAGTTCGGCATCGATCTAGCGCGCGGCGACGAGGTGCTGACGACGACGCAGGACTATGGGCGCATGATCACGACGTTCAACCAGAGGGTTCGTCGTGAGGGTATCGTGCTGAAGCAGATTCAGATCCCGGTGCCGGCGGAAGACGTTAGCCGAATCGTTCGCTTGTTCGAGGACGCCATCACGCCGCGGACAAAGGCGATTCTGGCCAGCCATATGATCAATTTGACAGGCCAGATATTGCCCGTGACTGAGCTCACCGCGATGGCGCGCCGGCACGGGATTCCGCTCATTATTGACGGTGCCCACGCGCTCGCCCATTTCGATTTTTCGTTAGGCGCCCTGGACGTCGACAACTACTCGAGCAGCCTGCACAAATGGCTCTTCGCCCCGCATGGCACCGGCCTGCTGTATGTGCGACGTGACAAGATCCCAGAGGTGTGGCCGCTCATGGCTGCCCCGGAGCGCATGGACACCGATATCCGGAAGTTCGAAGAAATCGGAACGCACCCCGCCGCCAATTACCTCGCGATCGGGGAAGCGTTGACGTTCCACCAGGGAATCGGACCAAAACGGAAGGACGCGCGCCTGGTTTATTTGCGCGATTACTGGGCGAACACCCTGCTCGAAAACGACAACGTGCGACTGCACACCAGTCAGAAGCCGGGCTTCGCGTGCGGGATCGCCAATGTAGAGGTGCTTGGCGTCGCACCAAACGATTTGCGCGACTACCTGTGGCGGCAGCATCGGATCATCACCGTCTCCATTAATCACGCCGAGTTCCAAGGACTCCGGGTGAGCCCGAGCGTGTATACGACCATCTCTGAGCTCGACCGTTTCGTCGATGCGGTTGACCACGTCGCGAAACACGGACTGCCAGCCTGAACACCATCAAAGCCTTTTGGGAGCCCAAATGAAGCACTTCGAAAGCGCGCTGGCGATGAGCGTGTGTCTTGCTCTGGCGTATGGGGGCGAAGCCGCGGCGCAGGAACGCCTTAGCGTACGGGACGCGATGGCTTTCTCGTTCGCTTCCGGGCTGGTGGCAGCGCCGGGCGGCGACCGAGTAGCCTGGATTGAGAATTTTGAGGGCACTCGTAATATCTGGGTCGCTCAGGGCCCCGAATGGTCGGGGCGCCGCCTAACGGACTACGCGAGCGATGACGGCCAAGAGCTGGCCTCCCTCACCTTCACCCCGGACGGGGAACGATTGCTTTTCGTTCGCGGAGGCGCGCCAAACCGTCAGGGCGAAGTGCCAGACCCCCTCTTCACCGTCGATGAAGAAGGGCGCGCCATCTGGGTCATGGATGTTGATGGGCGTGCCGCCGAGAAGGTGCTGGATGCGGGGAACTTCGCGCTCTCTCCTGACGGAGACCGGATCGCCTTCAGCCGGGGTCGGGACATCCTCACCCTGGCCTTGGCTTCCGACGCCGAGCCTGAGCGTCAGGCACGGATTCGCGGCGGAGCCGGGTCGCTCACCTGGTCGCCCGACGGGGCGCGTTTGGCGTTCATAAGCAATCGTGGTGACCACGCCTTTGTGGGGATCCTCGACCTGATCGACCGCGAGGTCCGCTATCTCGCGCCGAGCGTCGCAAACGATAACAATCCGATCTTCAGTCCTGACGGAAGTGAGGTCGCTTTCCTCCGCGTGCCGAACGAGCGCGTGGTACACATGTTCGCCCCCAAACGAGAGGCCCTGCCCTTCTCGCTATGGGTCGCGAACGTCTCGTCAGGCGATGCTCGGGTGATCTGGAAGGCCAATGAGGGGGTCGGCAGCGCCTTCAGCGGAATCAACGCTTCGAGCCAGCTCTTCTGGGGAGAAGGTGGCCACATCGTTTTCCCGTGGGAGGGCGACGGCTGGAAGCACCTGTACAGCGTCCCAGCCGCAGGCGGAGGGGCGGTCCTACTCACGCCGGGCGCTTTTGAGGTCCAGTTCGCCGAGCTGGCCCCAGATGGGCGAAGCATCGTCTACGACTCCAACCAAGACGACATCGACCGAAAACATGTCTGGCGAGTCAGCGTGACGGGTGGCCCGCCATCTCTGCTGACGCCGGGAGAGGGCCTAGAGTGGGGTGCCGTCGTGACCTCCTCGGGTACCGTCGCCTATCATGCGTCGTCCACCCGTGAGCCGGCGCACACGGAAGTCCTCGTGGGCGGGGCACGACGCTCGGTCAGCCCTGCCCCCTCGGATCGTTTCCCAGCAGACAAGTTCGTTGTTCCTGAGCAGGTCGTCTTTTCGGCGGCTGACGGGATGCAGATTCACGGGCAGCTATTCCTCCCTCCCGATCACAAGCCAGGTGACCGTCACCCGGCCGTGCTGTTTTTCCACGGCGGCTCACGCCGACAGATGCTGCTCGGCTTCCACCCCCGCGGCTACTACCACAACGCCTACGCGTTCAATCAAGTGCTCGCCGCAGCCGGTTACGTAGTCATGTCAGTGAACTACCGTTCTGGTATCGGATATGGCATGGAGTTCCGAGAAGCGGAGAACTACGGTGCCACCGGCGCGAGCGAGTTTGCGGATGTACTGGGTGCGGGACTCTATCTGCAGGGACGCTCAGACGTCGACGGTGATCGTATCGGGCTCTGGGGCGGCTCCTACGGTGGATACCTCACGGCGCTTGGTCTAGCCAGGGCCTCGGACTTGTTCGCGGCCGGAGTGGACCTTCACGGCGTGCACGATTGGAACGTGGTGATGACCGGCTTCCGTCCGTCGTATGAGCCGGAGGACTATCCAGAGTTTAGCCGGCTCGCATACGAGTCCTCGCCGATGGCCTTCATGGACGGGTGGCGCTCCCCCGTGCTCCTCATTCACGGCGACGATGACCGCAACGTGCCTTTTAGCGAAACGGTAGATGTCGCCGAGGCGCTCGCGAAGCAGGGCGTCGATTTTGAGCAACTGGTATTTCCAGACGAAGTCCACGGGTTCCTGCTTCACCGAAATTGGGTCGCGGCCTACGAGGCCGCGCTCGATTTCTTGGGACGCAAACTGAGGCGCCCTGTTTCGTGATCTTTACCAGACCTCCTTTAAGACGAACAGACCATGCTGACGACCCTCGCCTTAGCCTCGGTACTCGTATTCACACCGATCGATGGAGTCCTGGTCTGTGCAGATGATGCTCCTCGGCCCGTTACCGATGGGTATCAAGCGATGTATGAGGCTGGTGTCGACTACGACGCATTCCTTGCGGCCGCCAACCAGCGCAAAGAGTTGTGGCACGGCAACTCGGACAAGGCCCATGGCCTGGACCTGTCGTTCGTAGAACGTGCGAAGGCCGTCGGTGGCTCGTGGCACTTCCTGGTGGTCGCCATCGATTCGTGCTCGGACTCAGTATCGACGGTGCCCTACCTGGCCCAACTGGTTTCGCTGGTTGACGGTCTGGATCTCCGTATCGTGGACCCAACGGCCGGTCAAGCCGTCATGGAGGCCCATCGCACACCGGACGGGCGGGCGGCAACCCCGACCATTCTACTTCTCGACGATTCCTTTGAGGCTCGGGGCTGCTTTATTGAGCGGCCGCGTTCGCTGGCGGACTGGATGATCGAGAACGACGGAAAGATCGGGCGCGCCACGTTGGTCGCGCAAAAAATGGAATGGTACGCGGAGAATGCTGGCCAGGAGACCGTCGAGGAACTTGTCGGAATCCTAGAGGCGGCGGCATCGGGTCGGACTGTTTGTGGTCGCTAGAACGCCCGCGGTCGCGGTGTTCCGCGTTGGTGCTAGCTGAGTTCAGCCCACAGAAGACCCTTTTCCTTGGCGATTTGCCGGGGGGTTCCCCGCCTGTCCTGTGCGTGGGGGTCAGCCCCAGAGGCTAACAGGAGTTGTGCGACCTCCCGGTATCCGAAGCGCGCGACCCGGTGAAGCGGCGTCTGTCCGGTGGCATCGCGCGGGTCCGCGGCCACGCCGTGGAAGAGGAGCGCGGATGCGGTCTCGAACAGACCGAAGCGAGCGGCGGAGTGCAGCGGACGCGCCTTGCGGTGCGTTTCGCCTTCGGCGTCGGCGCCTTGCTCCAGTAGATACCGCACGACCTCGGCACGCTGATCGTCCCGCGCTACGTCCACCGGAACGGCCCCACCCTGACCGAAGTGCCAGTGCCCTGGCGGCCCCGCTGCAGTCGCCACGAGTGCCCGGCCCTTTAGGACTTCAGGGTGCAGTTCAATGACCGCCCTCACCGCCGTCAGGTCAGCCTCCCAAAGACCTTGCAGCAGTTTGGCGAAGGCAGCGAATGGGAGCGGCCAGCCGTAGTATTTCAGCGCTTCGAGCCAGACTTTCTTTGAAAGCATCCCAGAGTTCGTTCCGGGTCAGTCGGGGTGGAGCGGAGTTACGAACTCAGCGTACAGATGGGATGTTGGCATGGAATCTTGGGAGACGCTGACACCGGTCCCGGGACGAGGTCGACTCGCCTCCACGGCCCAAGTTGTGGGCGAACGCATCTACGTGCTTGGCGGATACACGGTTGCGGAGAACGGCGACGAACGCTCTGTACCGGACGTGAGCATCCTGGACCCACAGACGGGGATATGGACGCGCGGAGCGGATATCCCGCTCCCCACTGACGATGCGGTGGCGGGCGTGTGGCGGGATTCTCTGATCGTGCTCGTATCGGGGTGGCATGACAACGGCAACGTGGCAGACGTTCAGATCTTCGATCCCGTCCTGAATCGCTGGACCCGATCCACTTCGATTCCCGGGACTCCAGTCTTTGGACACACGGGGGCCGTCGTGGGTGACGCGATTGTCTACGTCGATGGTGCTGCGGTCGTTCAGATCGCGCATGAGGGCCCGCCGCGCCGGGAGACCCGTGAGGTCGTCCCGATATGCCATTGCGTACGTGATCTGCAACACCGCCAATGACAGCACCACACCGGCCGCCATGAGCAGGAGTGCGCCCGCCGGATATTCGACGTACGGGTGCATGGAAGTGAGCACGGTCAGCTGACACCAAATCAGCGCTCCCTCTACTACGCCGCGGTGCTTGTAGGCGCTGTAGCCGGCAGCCCCTAGCGAGAAAATCGCGATCAGGGCAATCGATTGCGGATACCCCGTCCAAGCGAGCGTCCACGCTGGAATCAGCTCCAGCCCTATGAACGTTTCCACGTTCACCGAGTCATAAAAGATCAGCGCGAGAACAGCGGCCAAGAGCGTCGTGCCGCCGATTTGAATGGCGCCCGTCGTCGACCCGACACCCCGATCGCGTGACAGTGCTAGGGGCCCAACCGCGAGCACGAACATGGAACCCAGGGGACCCAGCGCGTCGATTTCCGTTACACCCCCGATAGCGAGGTCCAACGCGCCTAGCCCGAGAACCGCGGTGAAGACACGGCTGCGGTAAAACCCCCGGCGAGTGCGGCGGTCAGCCCATAGACGACCCAGCGGTACTGTCCCGTGACCTGCCGGAGCAGCGCGTCATCACCCATGGCGATCAAGCCAACACTCACCAGGAGCACAGCTCCGCCGGGCCAGAGCCAGCGGAGGGCGACGCGCTTCAGTCTGTCCACTTAGAAAGGCTGATGAAGAAGTACAGTGGCCCGCAGCCTTCTAACGCCCATGACCGATAGACAGGCGGTCACGGCGGTCACGAGTCGGAGATGATTGGCGGAAGTCCCCGCTCGACCAACATACGGTTGAATTGTGCGAGGTCCGTTGCATACAATTCGTCCCACCGTGCAAGGCTTTCGGTGAGCCATATCTGGTAGACGTCCCGTACCTCCATGGTTTGACCGGTTGGGCCATCGTCGGTGCCGGTCGAGTATCCGGCTAGGCTCGCGATCTTGGCGTACAGTTGCCTTGGCCAACGGATGGTGTCCTGACGGGCGGATCCCCCAGTGAGTCGCAGGTCGAACAGTTGCATCTCTAGGTCCATCAGCGCCTGATCCAGATTCTCACCGGCGGCAACGACGTCCCCATAACGGGCTTCGCCGCGCACACGTTCCTCGAGGTCCATGAGCCCTTTGCGGGCCCACTCGATTCGATCGATGAGCTTGGACGTCGAGTCGGACATTTCACGTAGCTCCAGCTGAAGCGCCAACTGTGCTTGCATGTCCGCCGCTGTGGCATCGGATTCAGGATCCTGGAGCACCTCTAGCCAGGTAGAGTGTTCTTCACCGGCCACACTGAGAGTGACCCGATAACGGCCTGGGGTCGCGAGGGGGCGCACCGGACCGCCGTCCGGAGCCGACCGCCAACCGGACGGTCCCACGTCCCGGTGCCCGTGTTCGAGCGCAGGCGTCCGGATCCGAGGCGTAGAGGACGGATCGTAACGGAGGTTCCACATGACACGATTGAGGCCCACGCCGACGCCGCGCGCCGTGAGTGTTGTCACAGGGTCACCGGTTTCCGTAGCGATGGTAACCGTGGCTCTGCCTTCAGGGGCTTCGGCCAGGTGAAAATTGATGGAGGCCCCGTAGTCTGGGTTCTCTCCAGCCGCGGGATCTCTAGGCTGACTGTTCCCGCTCGTCCTGGGCAGGTACCGATAGGCGGACCGAGGCTCGAAGAGGTGGACCGGACTGGCGAGGACCTCGTCGGTCAGCTGCTGGACTGGCGTGATGTCGTCGAGGATCCAGAATCCGCGGCCGTAGGTCGCGACCACGAGGTCATTGAAGTGCGGCTGCACGGTAAGCCAATACACCGGGGCGTGTGGGAGATCTCCCTGCAGCGACATCCAGGAACCGCCGTCGTCATGCGATACCAGCAGCGAGTTTTCTGTGCCGAGGTACAAGAGCCCCGCGCGGGTGGGATCTTCTCGGATTACGTGTGCGTAACTGAATACGCTCCGCGGGATATCCGCAGCGATCGAGGTCCACGACTCCCCATAGTTGGTCGTCTTGTAGACATAGGGATTCGTGTCGCCGAGTTGGTGCACGTCGACTGTGAGGTAGGCCGTGCCCGCGGCAAAGCGCGAGGGCTCGACATTGCTCACCGTCCCCCACTCCGGCATGCCGGGGATGTTGTCCGTCACGTTGGTCCACGTGCTTCCCCCGTCGCGCGTGAGTTGCACCAGCCCGTCGTTGGTCCCGATCCAAATCAGGCCTTGCTCGAGAGGCGATTCGGCGATCGCGAAGATGACCGAGGCGTATGTGGGGCTTACGTCCTCTGTTGTCAGTCCGCCGGACTTCTGCATGCGAGAGACGTCGTTGCGCGTAAGGTCAGGGCTGATCACCGACCAGCTTTGACCGCCGTTGGTGGTCCGGTGCACGTGCTGGCTCGTGGCGTAGACCGTCTCATGGTCGTGCGGCGAGATATGGACCGGGAAGGTCCACTGAAATCGGTAGCGAACGTCGGCGGCGGCCCATCCCTCCGGATTGTCAGGCCACACGCTCACCGTCCGGGTGATGCCGGTGGAGAGTTCGTGCCGATCCAGAATCCCCTCATAACAACCGGACCAGACGATATCGTTCGTAACCGTATCCGGGACGGCGAATCCGGACTCACATCCGCCGACCGATTTGAAGGCGCCGACCGGGATGCTGCCGCCGCTCAGCGAATTCGACGGACCTCCTCGCGAAGAGCCATCCTGTCTGTTCCCGTAGAGGTTGTAGGGCACCTGGGTGTCCGTGAACACGTGGTACATCTGCGCGATGGGCAACAGAGGCGTATACCAGTCGCGGCCACGGTTGGTGGAAATGCGGATGCCCCCGTCGTTTCCGATGATCATCCGATCCGGCATCAGGGGGTCGATCCACATGTCGTGGTTGTCACCCCCGGAGATGGATGTGAAAGAGACACCTCCGTCGAGAGACTTCGTGTACGCCGTCGACATGAAGTGGACCTCGTCGGCATCATCCGGAGCGACGGCCAAACGCGAGTAGTAGAGAGGGCGCTGTGCGAGGGCGTGGTCCGCGTTGACCATGTCCCAAGTCGCGCCACCGTCGTCAGACCGCCACAACGTGCCTTCGTGCTCGTCCAGGGCCTCGAATTCGCGGTTGGAGTTGGTCTCAATGAGGGCATAAACCCGATCCGGATCGTCCGGCGACATCCCCAATCCGATCTTGCCCATGGTTCCGCTTGGAAGCCCGTTTCCTTCGAGCCGGGTCCAGTTGCTCCCTCCGTCTCTGCTCATCCAAAGCCCACTCTCTGGCCCGCCACTCTCTCGGCCCCACGTCCACATCTGCATCTGCCAGGTGGCCGCGAACATGATTCTCGGGTTGGCCGGGTTGAGTACGACGTCGACAGCACCTGAATTTTCCCCGGAAAACAGGACCCGCTCCCAGGTCTCACCGCCGTCCAGCGTGCGGTAGAGGCCCCGCTCTTCCTGCGGGCCATACAGGTGCCCTGTCGCGGCCACGAAGACGATATCGGGGTTGGTCGGGTGGATCGCGATACGTCCCACGCGGCCCGTCGCATCAAGGCCCATATGGCTCCAACTCTCGCCGCCGTCCGTCGAGCGATAGACCCCGTTACCAATCGACACGTTGGAACGGATGAACGCCTCGCCGGTGCCCGCCCAAACGACATTAGGATCGGAGGGAGCGACCGCCAGGGCGCCGATCGACATGGCGACTTGATCATCGAAGATGGGGCGCCAGCCGTGCCCGCCGTCCTCGCTCTTGAACACACCGCCAGACGCCGCACCGATGTAATACACGTTTGGATTGCCGGGCTCGCCGATCACCGCGCTCACCCGGTTTCCGACGGGGCCCACATGGCGGAAGTCCGACGCTCCAAAGAAGTCTGGGGCGACCGCGGAAAGGCCCTGACCTTTTACTGGCCCGGGGGTGGCCAACGCGACGAGCAACAGGGTCAGGGACAACGTTATGTCACGCCGAGCGCGTCCGAGAGTTGAGCGCGTGGTGGATTCCATTACGTGACTTCCAAAGCTGGAGCGAAGGCCGACTAGACACCGTGAAGGTAGACCTGACGAGGGGTGCGAGAAAGCGTCTCCAGACGCGATTGATCCGCTACGAGCATTCTGATAGCGTCCATGCTTCAAGTACTGAAATCACCCGGCCCAATGGCGCTCCAATGAGCGAGTTCGCGCTCTTCCTCCTGTCCCTGTTTTCGATCGTTAATCCGTTTTCCGCCATCCCTGTATTCGCAGGTTTGACCGTGGGAATGCCAACTCGTGAGCGTTCCAAGATTACGCGTCAGAGCGGCTTTGCGGTGTTCGTGATCCTGACGATGTCTTATCTGACCGGACAGGGCTTACTTCGCTTCTTCTCGATCAGTGTCGATTCGTTGCGCGTAGCGGGTGGCTTGCTGATCCTGGGCATGGCCTGGGCCATGTTGCAGGCGAAGACGAGTGCAACCAAGCAGACTCCGGAAGAGGCTGAGGAGGCGATGGATCGTGAGAGCATCGGGGTGGTACCGATCGCGATGCCGCTCCTCGCTGGTCCAGGGTCGATCAGCCTCATGATCATTGCCGCGGGGGATACCGACGGGTTCTGGAATCATGCACTGGTCCTGCTGTCCGCGTTTCTGGTGGCGCTATCTGCCTGGCTCATTCTACAGGCCGCGGGTCCGATTGCGCGGGCTCTCGGTAAGACGGGAATGAACATCGCCACTCGTCTCATGGGGCTGATTCTCGCAGCTATGGCGATCGAGTTTATCACGTCGGGACTCGGGGAGATCTTCCCCGCTTGGAAGGGGGTTTAGGTGGCGACAATGAGAAACGGGCGCTCGCAGTCGAACCTGGCGCGGTGATCGACCCGTCGGCCCGGAGATGAATACCATGGCCAGCTTCGAAGTCGCGGTATATAGCTTCGACTGACGTACGCGAAATCGGAACCCGGTTGTTGCGCGGGGTGTTGGAGTCTGTGGTCCGGCCTTACTATGCCACGACATCCGCGCCAGCGTGCCTCTAGCCAGTGCCAAGCAGGAGCCCCTCCTTGATCATCCGCTCGAAGAAAGCCTCCGACGTACCCTCCTCTGAGATCACCTCTGAAGATGTGTATGTGAACCGGCGGAAGTTCATCCGCAACGCCGCGGCTGGCGCGGCTGCGCTCGCGTTTGCGCCTCAGGCGCTCAAGGCTTTCGACGGGACCCCTGGTCAGGTTGTGCCGGCGCGCTTCAAGGGCATGAAGTCTGAGCTCGGCGAGGATCTCAACTCGTACGAAGACGTCACGACCTACAACAACTTTTACGAGTTCGGGACCGGTAAAGACGACCCTGCGAAGAACTCTGCCCCCTTCCGTCCCCGGCCGTGGACGGTGACCATCGAGGGCCATGTCAACAAGCCGGGCGAGTATCAGCTTGAGGACTTCCTGGCTCCCCACACGATCGAAGACCGGGTCTACCGCATGCGTTGCGTGGAGGCATGGTCCATGGTCGTGCCGTGGCGTGGATTTCCACTCGCTGACTTGGTGCGTCGGGTGGAGCCCACGGGCAGCGCGAAGTATCTCGAAATGACCACGATCGTGCGTCCGGCAGAGATGGTGGGCCAGCGTGGTCGTGTGCTCGATTGGCCCTACATCGAAGGGCTGCGGTTGGATGAGGCCATGAACCCGTTGGCACTGTTGGCAACCGGTGTCTATGGGATGGACCTCCCCAACCAGAATGGTGCACCTCTCCGATTGATCACGCCCTGGAAGTACGGCTTCAAGGGAGTCAAATCGATCGTGAAGATCCGTTTTGTCGAGGAGATGCCGCTGAACACCTGGCAGGTGCAGAACTCACGGGAGTACGGCTTCTTTGCCAACGTGAACCCAGAGGTCGACCACCCGCGCTGGACCCAAGCACGCGAGCGTCGCCTTGGTGAGTTCCGTCGGCGCGAGACGCTGATGTTCAACGGGTATACGGATGAGGTGCAGTCGATGTATGCGGGCATGGATTTACGCCGCTGGATCTAGATCAACCCACTTCTAATTACCGTAACTTCGGAAACGATTTCGTGGATCAGAAACGGGCGATCCTCGCGCTCAAAGCTGTGCTGTGGCTGAGCGCTCTAGCGCCGGCCACCTGGTTGATCGCAGGCTTCTTCTTCGACTGGCTCGGGGCGAATCCCATCGAGAAGCTGACCCACGTCACGGGGATGACCACGCTCGTCCTGCTCCTCGTGACATTGTCAGTGACCCCGGTCAGGCGCCTCACAGGGTGGAATCCTGTCATCAAACTCCGGCGTCCGCTCGGTCTCTTCGCGTTCTTCTACGCGTGCGTTCATTTCGGAATCTGGGCCGGTCTTGACCAAGGGTTCACATGGGCCTGGATGGTCGAAGACATCATAGAACGGCCCTACATCACGGTGGGATTCACGGCCCTCGTGTTGCTCACCCCGCTCGCCGTCACCTCCACGAAGGGTTGGATCAGGCGACTCGGGAAGCGTTGGACGGTTTTGCACCGGGCTGTCTACGTCGCCGCCACCCTAGGCGTGATTCACTTCTATTGGCTCGTAAAGGCTGACGTGCGCCTACCCCTTTTTTTGGCGGCGTGCCTCGTGGTGTTATTCGGTTACCGCATCGCCAAGGCCGTGGAGAAGCGTAAGGCTCGCGCCGGTCAGACCGCTAAGACGTGATCTATGAAACGCAGCATGAGCGCCTCTGCTCCTGGGGTCTCGGGCGTACTCGCGCGAAACTCGTCCATCGTCGCGAAGCCCATTAGCGGCAAGTAGGTGGGATAGCGTTCGATACGGGCGATCAGGTCAGCTCGATTCAGCTCCGGATGGAACTGAGTGGCGTAGATCGGTTTGTCGGCGAAGCAGAAGGCCTCGTTCTCAATGGTATCGCTCGAGGCGAGGAGCGTCGCACCCGGAGGCAGATGGGTCACGATGTCTTCGTGCCCGATATGGACCTGAAAATCTGGGCCCAGCGGCCCGAAGACTGGGTCCACCTTGCCTGCCTCGGTCAGGTGCAGCGAAACCGTGCCCACCTCCGCACGGTCGCGATCGGTAACCACCTCGCCGCCAAGCGCCTTGGCTAAGGCCTGGAAGCCCCAGCAGGAGGCGAACGTGGGCTTGCCGGACTCATAGAGCCCAACCATGCCATCGAGGGCCCCGGGCAACCAGGGACCACCACGAACCACGGAATGGTCACCGCTCCCGCCGATCAGGACGACGTCGACCGAATCGAGGAGCGCCGCCGAGGGCGCCCCAGACAGTAGGTCAAAGATCTGAATGTTGCCGTCGCCTGCCTCGAGTGCACGCGTAAAACAACGGATCTCGTGCGCACCCATGGCATCGTCGGGTTCGCGGACCTGGAGAAGGAGAAAGCGAGGGAGGTCGCTCACCCAATACCTGCCTTTGTTAGCCCGAAGAGCCGGGACGAGTTGTTAGCCCGAAGAGCCGGGACGAGTTTTGAAATGCCGAGGGCGGGAATTGAACCCGCAAGCCCTTACAGGCGGGGGATTTTAAGTCCGTGAAAGCCCGACGACTCAGATACACTCAGCTACAAAACCCCATAGAGCAACAGGGTTCCCTGACGCCGAATCAGCGGTGGCAGTGGCTGGGTGTATCTGGGTCACGGCACAATCACGGCACAGCGTTCAGATTATCGGTAGGAATGGTTGGCGCCCTTTCATGCGCATCGCAGTGCGTCAGAACATCGAACCCGACAAGTCAGACGACGGCGTTGAAAGGTCTCCTGGGTACTCTCCCTGGAAAGAGCGAGAGGTGCCGGGCGCAACTTAGCGTCTGTAGGCCGGAGAATCAGGCGCTGAATGGGTCCTCTGACATCCATTCTGCATCCCAAAAGTGCTCAAATCTGAGAAGTGCCTCGCCAGTCTGCCGCCGCAGCGACCTTTCCGCGGGGCTGAGCTTCCCTTGCTGCACGGGGAAACCGCGAACATACACTGGCATCGGAGAAGCGTCACTGCGTAGTCGTGGGACCCTTCCCTCACCTCTCTCTATCACCCAGAGTGGCGCTGCGATCGTGAACTCGAACCAGTGGCCAGATGGCATATCCTCATTGTCATTCCGAGAGCACTCCAGGAATCGTCTCTGGACAAAGCCCTGGAAATCGCCTGACGCCACGAGACCGTCCCGCTGCCACCGTGCCACGAAGTCCCTACCCAGTTGGCGTTTGGCTGCATCTTCAACTGCCTCGCCCACAGGCACCAAGTCATTCCGGGGCCGGAACATCGCGAGGGCCGAAAAAGCGACCGCGAATCCTGCGGCAGAGAAGAAGAGCCTCCACTCGTCAGGGTCCTCCACTGGCGTTCGTCCCAAGGAGTCCTTCCATGCTTTCCAGGACCTTCCCGCCTCTGCCCACAGAGTGGGCAACAATTCGCCTGCCCTTCGGTTAAGGCTCTCGTCCTCTGGCGAGGCGAAGCGATGGATCACGTCTAGGAATCGATGGAGGGCCTGCGCAGCTTCGTCGCCGAAAGGGAATGCGGATGCCCGTTTCAACCGAAGGCAAACCCAGACCGCCTTAACCGCGACCGCAAGTTGAAGCGGATCGATGAGACCTTGGGGCGCATAGCCGGGATAACGTCGGAGTCTCTCCGACAGTGCGTAGTACCGACGAATGAGTGACTCGGGGTCCCGTCCACCTTTGGCGAGCGTATGGGCCTCTTCGAGGTGCCTTACCACGGCTCGAGCAGTCCGAGCGGACTCAGCGCGAGGGGCTTGTACCAGCCGCAATTCCAAGAAGCGTACTGCGGAGAGCGCATCCGCCATGTCCTGCTTGCGTCTTCTGTCCCCCAAAAAGCCCACGAGACTCCTCCTGTCTATGTCCGGGGGGTATATCCGAGCGGAGCCTCCAATCTCCTTCCCTCGTCGAGGGGACGCTACCCCGAGGGGGATGATCAATCCCCTGCCCCATCGGAAACCCTTGCCATCACTAGGCGCTCGGAGGCGTGTGCCGTGATTGTGCCGCTGCGGCAAGCCGCATCGGGCAGACTTGATTGCCGGCCGCGAACCGGAAGGTCCAAGCCCGAGACTCTTGGTGGGGCGAGTGTGGAGGGAAGTCACAGAAGGCGCGAAACCACAGCTTTGACAGCCGAGAACCGGAGTACGACATGACAGACGGGGTCCGTAGCCACCTGAAGAAGAGAGCGTTCCTGGCGGCCTACCGCGAATTGGGGAACGTCCGGCTGGCCTGCCAGGCTGCCCAGATCGGAAGGAGTTCTCACTATCGCTGGCAGGCTGAGCCTGATTACGCTGAGGAGTTCGAGCAGGCGAAGGAGGACGCGGTGGACGTACTCGAGGCTGAAGCGCGGCGGAGGGCCGTGGATGGTTGGGAGGAGCCAGTTGGCTGGTATAAGGGGCAGGCAGGTGGCACCGTGCGGCGGTACTCCGACGTCTTGCTGATCTTCTTGTTGAAGGGAGCCGCGCCCGACAAATACCGAGACCGTGTGGAGGTCGGTGGCGTGCTCGCAAAGCTCAACTTCGACGCTATGACCGACGAGCAGCTTTCTCGGATCTCACAAGGCGAGCACCCATACGCGGTCCTGGCGCCGTCGCGTGACCGCTTCGAAGGATCAAAAGCGCCTGATGCCGAGATACTTGTCCTGCCGCCGGGTCACGAAGAGGTGGCGTAGGGATGCGGATGGACTCAGCCATGGATCAGCCCGACCTTGACCAT
>ERZ890510.263-NODE-263-length-44241-cov-8.203051_pt1 | contig 44241 bp, 39 predicted proteins | sample MGYA00521265_ERZ890510 | MGnify/ENA primary metagenome ERZ890510 (study PRJEB32303, sample SAMEA104408624) | aquatic metagenome | biome: Brackish water; feature: Chemocline; material: water | place: Baltic Sea | collected 2014-10-26T21:54:00 | depth 110 m ... | reverse complement strand
GGAATCATTGACATGACGCGCCGAGATACGCTCTTATTTGATGCCGAAGCTGGATTTCCGGATGATGATCGGATTCGTCCCACCGATTTTAGTGCTTCGACCGTGACCTATGTTCGGATTCGATAGAAACTTTTCCTGAACACCTGTCCGTACTTGCCGATTTTTAAGCCGGCGACGAAACGCCTACTCTTGTTCAAAAAGCGCTAAAACAGCTCCGGCCGGATCTTGAATCACGCAGTATTTGCCTTGACCGCCCATAATCCGGATCGGCGCAAGAGCCTTTCCGCCGCGTTGAACACATGCTGCGATGGAGGCTTCCACATCACCCACGTATACGTACATCAACCATTGTGGAGGGAGATCAGCATTATTTCCGCGTGCATGGCATACACCTGAGACCGGCGCTTTAGATTCCGGGCTTGTCATTACATAGTCGTTGTAGCTTCCCATACTCAATTCAGAAGACTCCCAACCAACGACGGCTTCATAAAAACCTTTTAATTCGTCTGCCATGTTAGTGGTCAGATCAAACCAACCAACACTACCGATAGGAGCCTTTTCGTTATTCAAAACTGGCCAAAATTGAAAAAGCCAAAATGGATTGAACGTTAGTTGTGAATTACTCGATTTTTTAGAATTTGATCAATTCTGCCGAGGTCTTCAACAAATCTAGGGTCGGTATCAATGCGCGCCTGAATCGCTTTACAAGCATGGATCACGGTAGAATGATCTCTTCCTCCAAACCGACGGCCAATAGCTTCCAGCGAATGTTGGGTCATGATCTTACAAAAATGCATCGCGACCTGACGAGCGTCCACAATTGGACGCTTTCGACTCTTTCCAATGAGTAAATCAGGACTCATTGTGTAATATTCAGCGACAATGTCTCTGATTTGAGATGCCGAGATACTCTTTCTGGTCCGATTGTCAATCAGATCTTGTAAGGCTTCCTGGACAAAAGTCAGGTCAATAGGCCTTTTTGTAATTTGCTGGGTGGCCAGTAGGCGATTGAACGCTCCTTCAAGTAAACGAATATTGTCTTTTACATTGTATGCAATGTAATCGATTACTTCGCCTGTTAGGTCCAAACCGCTGTCCAGTGCATGCTTGCGAAGTATTGCGGTTCGAGTTTCCAGATCTGGCGGTTGAACGTCTGCTGATAGTCCCCAGCGGAATCGAGAAAGTAGGCGCTCTTCAATACCCGCAATTTCTGCTGGGCTCCGGTCGGCGCACAAAATTATTTGTTTACCGCGCTGATGGAGGTCATTGAATAAATGAAAGAATTGTTCTTGAGTCTTTTCCTTTCCTCCAAAAAATTGAATGTCATCAACAATGAGTACATCAATCTGACGGAATGAATGTGTGAATTCAACCAGCGTATTGTTTTGAATCGCATGAACAAAACAATTGGTAAAAGCCTCACTTGTCAAATAAAGGACTTGAGCTCGTGGGTGTTGCCCAACAATATGGTTTCCAATGGCGTGAGCTAAGTGAGTCTTTCCAAGACCTACTTTGCCATAAATCAAAAATGGATTAAAGCTGGTTTCGCCGGGGCGGTTTGAAACGGCAACTCCCGCGCTACGTGCTAATCGGTTGCAGTCTGCCTCGAGAAACGAATCGAATGTGTATTTCGGATTCAACGTCCGAGGTAGAGATCCAGGAACCGTCTCAGGCCGAATTGTAAACGGCGTTCTACCCTGATCTTTTCTACTGGGTAGAGCCGAACCTGGATTTTTGAAGCCGTTACCTTTTTGAAGTCCAGAATATTGATTTGATGAGCTCGTTTTCGAATTTTGGCTTGGAGCGGAGTAAGACGGAGCAGAATCGGAGTTCTTTTGGCTGGAAAATGATCGGGGTCCGTTGGTTGACTGCTTGGCCTGCGTAGTATAACCTCGGCTAGACTGCTCGTGCACAGCTTCCACCAGTGGTTCGCTGGCAATGATGAAGCTATATGAGGCGCCTTTTCCGGCACTTTTCTCAACGGCATTTTGAATAAGTGAGCAGTATTCACGGTCCACCCAATCACGATGAAATTCAGAGGGAACACTTAAGGTCACATGCGCGGCATCGCCCACGTCGGTGCACGAAACAAACTGAACAGGTTTTAACCAAGTCTGAAATTGTTGAGTGGGAATCAAAGATGCCAGCTCAATCTTTTGCTGAAGCCATGACCGTTCGAGTGGTCTTTCCATGAGGAGGATGCGAGTCAAAAAAGTGTGTGGGACGAAATTGGGTGTCTCTATGTTAGGCTGATTTGTGTCGTTTGGCAACCCAAATAAGGGCGTATTTATCCACTCCTCACACTACTTATCAACAGAGAGAATGTGGAAAAAAAAAGATGAGTTTATTTGCCAAATTCACGTGCAATTCCGGCCTTTTTGTGATAAGGCAAACTCAATCGGCCCGGGTAATAGAGGGGGTCTCGCATAATCTTAAAGCCCAAATCCATTTCGGATTTCAGTGGCGTGATCGCTTGATTTAGGCTTATTTATGACTTTTTGGACGATTCCAGCCTCATCTATCAAATAGGTCACACGCTTGGTGCCCATGTACTTACGGCCGAACATAGACTTTTCGCCGTAGACCCCATACGCTTTTAGCATAACCTGGTCTACATCTGCGATCAAGGGGAAAGGGAGGCGATGTTTACCTGCAAAATTCACATGTTTGTCCACAGGGTCATCAGATACGCCTATGATCGAAATTCCAACCGAGCTTAGGTCCTCAAAGTGATCTCTAAGATTACACGCTTGGGTCGTGCAAACGGGTGTATTGTCGCGCGGATAGAAATAAATTGCGAACTTTTTTCCGATAAAATCAGCTGAGGAAATAACCGTGCCATCTTGGATGGTGCCGGAAAAGGCCGGGGCGAGATCTCCTTCCTGAGGAGGATTTGAAAAAGACATTATTAATCGGCTAAGAAATGAATACATGTTTATGTCTCAACACAATCTGCTTTGGTCGGTTTCGATTACCACCAAATTAGAACGGGACTTTCATCGCATCAGAAATAAATTGCATCAAGGGCGAACCCTTTTTCCAGGCCTCTGAGAGGAACGGTAAGAAGTCTGGCCTGAGTGCAATTTCTTGATCGAACTGAGCGACCGCCATAAAATCCTTTCGCTTTAAATCTACAATATCCTCATGATCCGCGTCCATTCCGTTGGGGGGACGCTTCAGCGATTCTCCCCGTAGTTCAAACCCGGAGTTTACTGCGGCATCTCTTACTTCCCTCCAGCGGCTACCGTCAGACAAGATAGCTGAGCGGATCTGATTTAAAACCGGATTTTCCGGATGCCAAATTCCTAAGCCTACAAACACGTTTTTCGGTTCTATGTGTAAGTAATATCCAGGGGCATGGACATCTTTTGCTGATTCATGTCTGAATTGAATGGATGCGTGTGTTTTATACGGGTCTTTGTTCTTTGAAAATCGAACATCACGATAGATCCGGAATAAAGAGCCGCCTGTAGCTTTTGGAATCGCTCTAAAATGCGGACTTATATCCGCAAGAAGCGGACTAAAGTCGGCTATCAGGTCCAACATGGGTTCTTTGAGGTGCTTTTCGTATCGACTTTTGTTGAGATTAAACCAATCCCGATCGTTGTTAGCTTTTAATTCTAGAAGGAAGGAAAACAATTCTGGTGTAACGTAAGGGTTCGACATGCGAAAATTAGATTGAAGCTAAAAGGAAGGGCAAGACAGTGCGAATTAGGCCGGATTTTTCGATCCAGCCAGTTTGGCGCCTATAAAAGCAGCAGGTTTTGGAGTTATCACCCCAAATACCCACATTCAGACAGGATGAGGGATAGTTATCATGGTAACAATCCCAAAAATGATCAAAAGGCTTCCTGTGATCAAGCTGAGCCTCTTTTGATTTATGGTGCTGGGATGCATCTTCTAACTTGCACACTAGGGGTCGGAATTGCAATATGTGCAAGGGAGGCGACAGCGTACGGCAGGGTACGGCAGCGTACGGCCGGGTACGGCAGGGTACGGCAGGGTACGGTAGGGAATCAATCAGCGTCGCTTTCCTTGATGGAGCCAAAATGATGGGCAAGGTTTCTGGCTAAATGGGTACCCACCTCTTTCGCGATGTCTTCTACACTGGCTTCTCGTACTCTTTTGACGGATCCAAACACCCGGATTAGTTTTTTTGCTGTCTTTTGCCCAATCCCTTCGATCTCTTCCAATTCGTTTTGGAGCGTACTTTTGGCGCGAAGTTTACGCTGAAAAGTGACCGCAAAACGGTGAGCCTCGTTTCGGGTTCGTTGCAAAAGTTGAAGGGAAGCACTGTCTTTTGGGACAAAAACGGAGTCTGTGTCTCCCGGGAAGTACACTTCTTCCAAGCGTTTTGCTAACCCGACAATTGGAAACTTGCCGTATGCCGCGACCTCTTCTAGAGCCAAAACTGCACTAGATAACTGCCCCTTTCCGCCGTCAATAACTACAAGATCCGGCCAAGGTCCATTTTCTTGAACCACGTTTGCGTAGCGCCTGCCTACAACTTCTCGCATGGATTGAAAATCGTCAGAAACTCCACCACCCACTGTGCGGACCTTAAATGTCCGGTATTCTGACTTTTTTGGAATGCCGTCTATAAACACGACACATGAGGCGACGACGTCAGTGCCGCCCAGGTGAGAGACGTCAAAACACTCAATTCGTCTTGGCAATCTGGGAAGAGATAGGTCCGCTTTCAACTTCGTAACTGCGTGAGGCACCTTTCCTTCATTTTTCTTTTGGCGTGCGATTTTGTATTCCTCTAGCATCAATTGGGCATTTTTCTCTACAATGCCAATTAGCCCTGCTTTGTCACCCCGCTGGGGCACTATAAATAGTACTTTTTTACCTTTTTTCTCGCGCAGGAGCTCTTCCACTGGTCCAGAGTCTGCACACGGAACCGATAGGACTACTTCATCCGGATAGAAGGAGGATTCTGCATAGTATCTTTCGACGATCAGTTGCATCAATTCCTCTTCAGGTGTCTCATCAATACGAGTCAAGTATTGGGTCCTTCTCCCTACGATCTTGCCATCGCGCATCTGAAAGGCAATGCCGCACGCTGCATTTTCTTCTCGGTCGGTGTAGATGGCAAAAAGATCTCGATCGGCCAGGTCTCCGGCCACTACTTTTTGGCGCTCTGAGTATTTTTGCAAGGCATTTACTTGATCGCGCAGTTTAGCCGCCTCCTCAAATTGCATGTTTTCTGACATGCGTTTCATTTCATCTTTGAAAAGAGCGACCAGCGTGCTCGTCTTACCATTGAGAAGTTGTTCAACCTGTTTGATGGTCGAAGCGTAACTTTTATTGGACTGCAGTCCAACACACGGAGCATCGCACTTTTTGATGTGAAACTGAAGACAAACCTCGTATTTCCCGGCACGAATAGGCTCCGGAGCAAGGTTTAGTGAGCACGTTCGAAGTCGGAATATGGACCGAATCGTATCCAACATAATCCGCATGCTACGGACTTCGGTATACGGGCCAAAATATTTCGAACCATCCTTTCGCGGTTGGCGAGTAGGAAAAACACGGGGAAAGGGCTCGTTTTTGACACAAATGTAGGGATAGGTCTTATCGTCCCTAAGGTTAATATTGTATCTAGGGCGGAGGCTTTTGATTAGATTGTTTTCCAACAGCAAGGCCTCGGCCTCGGTGTCCGTCACGATTACCTCTACATCCCAAATTTTTGAGACTAGGATTTTTAAGCGGCCTTCTCGATTCCGGCTGTCGTGGAAATACGAATTAACCCGGGCCTTAAGATTTTTGGCCTTTCCGACGTACAAAACCTTCCCGTCTTCGTCTTTGTGTTGATACACCCCTGGACGGGTGGTCAAACGAGCCAATTTTTCAGCTAATTCCGAATGCATGATTGCGGGTTTGGATGTACTCTTAAGGTGCGATTAACCCTTCGGGCGATTGAAGGTTCGACCGTCAAGGGCCAGAGTTATACTGGGCTGCACAGTGCACTTTGATTCTATCCGCCCGTAATCGATAGCACGCAATTTATTTTGGCCGAATTTAATATGACAGATCAAGTTGAATCGATTTTAGATATCCTGCACGCAGTTTATCCGCTTGCGGACTGTGCTTTGGAGCACACCACCGCTCATGAATTGCTTTTTGCAACCATCATGTCAGCCCAGACCACGGACGTAAACGTAAATAAAGTGACGTCCACCTTATTCAAAAAATATCGAAGCGTGCGGGACTTTGCCGATGCAGATTTGGAACTATTTCAGGATGAAATTCGATCAACCGGATTCTTCAGAAATAAAGCTAAAAACGTGATCGGTGCCGCTAATATGATCCTGAACACGTTCAAGGGTGAAGTGCCACAGTCCATTGAAGAATTAACTCGCCTGCCTGGGGTGGCGCGGAAGACAGCCAACGTGGTACTTGGGACCCATTTTGGCATACCAGCGGGATTTGTTGTGGACACGCACGTCAAAAGGTTGTCCTTTCGGCTCGGATTAACCGCCCAAACGGATCCAGTTAAAGTGGAAAAGGATCTTATGAAGATTATTCCACAGTCAGAATGGATCTTTGCGGCCCATGCCATTGTGCTTCATGGTCGAGCAATTTGTGACGCCAAAAAACCCAAGTGTCAAGAATGTGCTTTGCGGCCTGTGTGCCCCCAAAATGGGGTCTAATAGGCTAGCTCGAATCTGCGAGCCAGTTTCACGACGAGATTGAGGCTACGCCCATTTCAATCAGTACGCATCGGCATGAATCCCCTTAACAGCTCGCCCAGAAGGATCCGCGCCTCCTTCAAATGATGCGTCCCATGCAAGGGCTTCAGGTGTACTGCAAGCCACTGATTTTCCGCTTGGAACACATCTGGCCGCCGATTCTGAGGGAAAGTGCTCTTCAAAAATGGATCTGTAGAAATAGCCTTCTTTGGTATCCGGTGGGTTAACAGGAAACCGAAATTGAGCTCGGTTCATGTCTGCGTCCGTTACGCGCTCCGCTGCGTGGGCTCGTAGTTGATCAATCCAGCTGTATCCTACGCCGTCCGAAAACTGCTCCTTTTGACGTTTTGCGATAGATTCCGGAAGCATGTCGGCAAACGCATCCCTCAAAATCTGCTTTTCAAGCTTCCCCGGGGTAATCAATTTGGCCGATGGACTCAATGACATGGCGATATCCAGAAACTCAAGGTCTAAAAACGGGACTCGAGCCTCGATGCCCCAGGCGGCCATACTCTTGTTGGCGCGCGCGCAATCGAATAGATGGAGTCGTTCAATTTTACGGACGGTTTCCTCGTGGAATTCGCGGGCGTTAGGCGCTTTGTGAAAGTATAAATATCCACCGAAAATCTCGTCGGCACCTTCTCCTGAAAGCACCATCTTAATGCCCATGGCCTTGATTTTACGTGCCATCAAGTACATTGGTGTGGAGGCTCGAATGGTGGTCACATCGTAGGTCTCGATGTGGTAAATCACATCACGGAGTGCGTCGAGGCCCTCTTGGACAGTGAAGGTGAGCCCATGATGGACGCTTCCAATGTGATCCGCCACCGTTTTGGCTGCAGCTAAGTCAGGGCTACCGTCTAGTCCAATCGCAAAAGAGTGAATCTGAGGCCACCAAGCAGGAGAGGAATCATCGTCCTCTATTCGGTTTGCGGCGTAGGTACAGGCCAAGGCCGCAATAATGGATGAATCAAGGCCCCCTGAAAGCAAAACTCCATAGGGTACATCGCTCATTAATTGACGATGAACCGCATCAGAGAGTGCTTCTCGAACGACCATTGGATCCTCGGATCCATTTTCAACGACATCATAGTTAGTCCATGCGGGGGTAAAATAAGGCCGGGTTTCTGATCCCTCTTTGCTAAATAAAATGTGCCCAGGAGGAAAAGGGAAGACTTGGGGGCAATCAGATTCCAACGCTTTCAGTTCAGAAGCAAAATAGGCATGTCCTTTAGAATCATAACCGGAATACAATGGGATGACGCCTATGGGATCACGAGCCACCAGGAATTGCTGTTCAACGGTATCCCAGAGAATAAAAGCGAAAATCCCATTTAAATGATGAACACAGTCCGTTCCGTACTTCATAAAAAGCGGGATGATTACTTCGCAATCGGATTCGGTTTGAAAGGCATAGTCCGTTAACGTGGACCGCAATGCTCGATGATTGTAAATCTCGCCGTTCACTGCCAAAACGAAACGACCATCCGGGCTTACCAGTGGCTGCGAGCCGTGGGTAAGGTCGACGATAGACAATCTTTCGTGCGCCAGTATTGCATGGTTGTCACTAAAAATTCCGGACCAATCAGGCCCACGATGCCTTTGCTTTTTGCTCAATTCCAGAGCTCGTTCGCGAAGGGTACTGTCTGAACCAATTGGTCCTAAGATGGCAAGAATGGAGCACATGGAGTTGTGTATTTCAATTATTCCACACAAAATAGGTTTGAAAACAACTAATTTGGCATGTTCGGTAAAAATTGTTTTGTCGTTTTTATACCATATATATAACACCTCCTAATTGGTAGCGCTTCCGGATTCTTCACATACCCAAAAGGTTGACTTGTGCTTAATAATGGTCGTAAAATTGACCCAGATAATCAAACGCCCGACAACTCGGGAATTCATGCGTAGGTCTTCGAAATTTATAGCATCCATTCTAGCAACTAGGCCTGGGTTTCCCTTTGAGCCACGTAGCGCTAGAGCACGTGCCGTTTCGACTCCTTCTAGTTCGATTATTCTGATTGACGTTCTCGTGGCACAGCTTGTGGAATCTTTGGCATTGATTCTACTGGCTGTCCTCGTGATTATTTCTATTCTCAGCATTCTAACAAGCTGAACTAACGTCAATCCTATACGCTGAAGGCATATCTAAAATGGGGTTGACATCACCCCAAAAAGATACGCTTCATGTCCAAACGACTCAGCGATACGATTAAAAAAGGCTACACCCGTGCTCCTCATAGGAGTTTACTGCGTGCAACCGGTGCAATCCTAGACGATTCCGATTTCGATAAGCCGTTCATTGGCGTTTGCAATTCGTATATCGACCTTATTCCCGGTCATGTTCATCTTCAAGAGTTTGGAAAAGTTATCAAGGCTGGCATTAGGGAAGCTGGCGGGGTTCCATTTGAGTTCAACACGATTGGCGTAGACGACGGTATAGCCATGGGGCACATGGGGATGCGGTTTTCTCTACCGTCTCGAGAGTTGATCGCAGACTGCGTAGAAACCGTAGCTCGGGCGCATTGTTTGGACGCGCTTATATGCATTCCGAACTGCGACAAGATCGTTCCGGGCATGCTGATGGGCGCCCTTCGATGTAATATTCCTACCATTTTTGTTTCTGGTGGGCCGATGAAGGCCGGTCAGTTGGAAGATGGTACGAAGATTGACCTTGTGTCGGTTTTTGAAGGCGTAGGTCAATTTCAAAAAGGCGATATCGACGAAAAGCGCCTTTCTGCCCTGGAACAACATGCTTGTCCGACGTGCGGATCGTGTAGCGGCATGTTCACTGCCAACTCCATGAATTGCATTATGGAGGCATTGGGTTTGGCCCTTCCGGGAAATGGTTCAATTTTGGCGATAGATCCAAGGCGCGCGCTTCTTGCGCAGCAAGCCGCGCGCCGCGTTGTCGAATTGGTTTATGAAGACCTCAAACCCCTAGACATCTTCACCGATGCCGCATTGGACGATGCTTTTGCCCTCGATATGGCTATGGGGGGATCGACCAATACGGTACTGCACATGTTGGCCGCAGCTTCCGAAGCAGGCCTGGATTACGACTTGGACCGCATCAACGCCATTTCGGCCCGTGTGCCATACATCTGTATGGTTTCGCCGGCTACTCCCAACGTGCATATGGAAGACGTCGAGGAAGCCGGTGGTATCTACGCCATTTTAGCTGAATTGGATCATGCCGGACTGCTGAACTCGGACCGCCCAACGGTCTCTGGAAAGACCCTAAAAGAGTGCCTGGTAGGTGCAAAAAAGAATCGACCAGATATAATTCGTTCGGTGGACAACCCCTTTAAAAAGACCGGAGGATTGTCCGTCCTGTTTGGAAATTTGGCTCCTGAAGGGTGCGTCATAAAAACTGGCGCCGTTTCAGACGACATGATGACATTTTCCGGTCCGGCTCGAATATTTGAAGATCAGGACGCCGCCTCTGAAGGCATTTTATCCGGACAGGTCCAGGAAGGAGACGTCGTGGTTATCCGATATGAAGGACCGCGTGGGGGCCCGGGAATGCCCGAAATGTTGCAACCAACATCAGCCTTGGCTGGGATGCGCATGGATAAAAAAGTAGCCATGATAACCGATGGACGATTTTCCGGAGGTACACGAGGCCTTTCCATTGGACATTGTTCGCCCGAAGCAGCTGCCGGGGGCCCGATTGCGGCAGTGGAGCCGGGCGATTTGATCACTATCGACCTTCATAATTCAAGTATTGAACTTGGTATCTCGGACGAAGAATTGGCTTTTCGCCTTTCTCAACTCCCTGCCTTTGAAAGTAAAGTCAAAGGCGGATACCTGGAACGATATGCCTTCATGGTTTCGAGCGCTTCAACCGGAGCTGTCTTAAAACTTCCCACCCAACCAACACCTGTATTGGCTTAAGAAAGCCGTTACGTGCACACTATGAACATCGCAACAAAGGTACTTGAGAGAGCGACCGAATCTAGAACATCAAAAAACGCCCCGAAAGGTGAGTCTCACACGGGAGGCGGCCTCTTGACAGGCGCAGAAATTTTCATTCGGTCCCTCGAAGCAGAGGGAGTGGAAATCGTGTTCGGGTACCCTGGTGGTGCGGTAATTGGTATTTACGACACGATGCACCGCCTCAATCCTACGTTTAAACATGTCCTGGTTCGCCACGAACAGGGCGGAACGCACGCTGCCGAAGGGTATGCTAAGTCCACCGGAAAGGTCGGGACGGTTCTCGTTACCTCAGGACCGGGTGCCACAAATTGTGTAACTGGGATTGCGGATGCCTACATGGATTCCATTCCAATTGTGGTATTTACCGGACAAGTACCAACCAAATTGATCGGAAACGATGCTTTTCAAGAGTGCGATACGATTGGCGTAACGCGAAGCATCACGAAGCACAGTTTTTTGGTTCGAGACGTGAATGATTTAGCCGCGACCATTAAAAAGGCGTATTACATTGCTAGAACCGGGCGCCCGGGGCCCGTAGTTGTCGATCTACCTAAAGATGTGTTAATGGCCACTGCTCCATTTCACTATCCAGCATCCATTGCGATCCGGGGATATTCATTCGCGCAGAAAGGCAATAAGAATCAACTTCAGATTGCCTCAGACATGATAAGAGCGTCAAAAAAACCGCTTTTTTACGTAGGAGGTGGGGCTATTATCGCGGACGCAGCAGAAGTGTTAACGCGAGTTGCTCGTCGAATAAACGCTCCAGTTACCACCACACTTCATGGCTTGGGGGCGTTTCCTGAAAATGACTCGCTTTCAGTCGGGATGTTAGGCATGCATGGAACGTGGTATGCGAATAAAGCGGTTCAAAATACAGACCTGTTGATTGCCGTTGGAGCGCGATTTGATGACCGAGTAACAGGCAAGATCGAAGCTTGGGCCCCGCATGCCAAAATTATTCACATCGACATAGATCCGGCATGTATTTCAAAAAACGTGCCTGCCGATTGCCCCATTTTGGGAGATGTTAAACTTGTTCTAGAGCAGCTTGAACCACTTGTAGAACCAAAGGATACTTCGGAGTGGCTTAAACAAATCGATGTTTGGAAGGCTGAATGCCCCATGTCCTTCAAGAGTGACGGCAAACTTCGCCCACAAGAAATTATTCGTGCGCTTAGGGATAAAACAGGCGGGCACGCTACGGTTGTGACTGACGTAGGTCAAAATCAAATGTGGGGAGCTCAGTTCTTTACCTACGTCCATCCCCGAACCCACATAACGTCGGGGGGCCTAGGAACAATGGGCTTTTCTTTGCCGGCAGCTATGGGCGTGGCGTTCGGTCAGAAACCAGGTGGTTTGCCGGTTATTTCTATAAATGGGGATGGAGGCGTGCTGATGAATATCCAGGAATTGGGTGTCGCTGCTGCTCACAAATTGCCATTAAAGGTCGTGATTCTGAATAACTCGTACCTAGGCATGGTGAGGCAGTGGCAAGAGTTGTTTCACGAGGAGCGGTACAGCCATACAGATTTAACTCCAACCAACCCTGATTTTGTCAAGTTGGCCGAGGCTTTTAATTGTGTCGGTTTGCGCTGCGAGCGACCTGAAGACATACAATCGACCATCGATGCTGCCTGGGAGGTTACGGACCGTCCTGTCGTGATGGATTTTAAGGTCATCATGGAAGAAAAAGTATTCCCAATGGTGCCTTCAGGCGCTACCACAGACGAAATGATCACGGCCTCTGCTGAGGACATCAATTAAAATGAATACACAAACACATTTTGCACAACCAACCGTTGTTGCTAAGCAAACGTTAACCCCGCAGCAAATCTTTAGAAAGCAGGTCGCGGGGGAATCCCTTCACCCGGGTGTTTCTGATTCGGTTCACCGCCACGTCCTAACCGTCTTGGTTGAAAATACGTTGGATGCCTTAAACCGGGTTGCCAATTTGTTTTCTCAACGCGGATTCAACCTGGAAAGTGTTTCTATGGGGGAGGCAAAAGATCCTTCTCTGCGAAGAATGACTATTGTAACAATAGGTAATGACCGGATAATCGCACAGGTTATTAGACAATTAAACAATCTTATTGACACGATTGAAGTCGAAGACGTAACCCTCCATGACCATGTTGAACGCGAGTTGTGTTTAGTTCAGGTCAGATGTTCTGCTCTGGAACGGCCTGTACTGATAAGTGTCGTGGACATATTTAGGGCTACGGTGGTCAATATTACACCCGATAGTCTCACGTTTGAAGTGACAGGGCCTCCTGCTAAGATCAATGCATTCATTGGCATGATGCGTGATTACGATGTTCTTGAGGTGGCCCGAAGTGGACGGGTAGCGATGCGGCGCGAACTCGCTTTTGAACACTAAGCCTTCGGCCTCTTCTTCTTAATTAAAAAAACAAAACGCAGACACAATTATAATGAAAATGCACTACGACGCCGATCTAGGCCTTATTCAGAACAAAAAGGTAGCTGTAATTGGATACGGAAGCCAAGGACATGCCCATGCCCTCAACCTGCATGAAAGCGGTGTTAATGTGGTTGTGGGACTTCGTGAAGGTTCGGCTTCAACCGACGAAGTCCGGGCAAAAGGGCTCCAGACCATGACGGTGTCCAACGCTGCAGAATGGGCTGATGTGGTAATGATATTGATTCCAGATCAGCTCCAAAAATCGGTGTATAAGGAGTCAATTGCCCAGCACATGACGCCTGGAAAGGCCTTGGCCTTCGGTCATGGTTTTAATATTCACTACGATCAAATTGTACCACCGCCGGGGATTGATGTATTTATGGTCGCTCCAAAGTCTCCCGGGCATCTCGTGCGGCGCACTTTCGAAGAAGGTAAAGGAGTCCCTTGTCTGGTTGCGGTTTCGCAAGACGCCACAGGAAATGCCATGGAACTGGCACTAAGCTGGTCCAAAGGGATAGGAGGGATGCGCGCCGGTGTAATCGAGACGAATTTCAAAGATGAAACCGAAACGGACTTATTTGGAGAGCAGGCAGTACTTTGCGGAGGAAGCGAAGCACTTATCAAAGCGGGCTTTGAAACCTTGGTGGAAGCAGGATATGAACCAGAATTGGCCTATTTTGAATGTTTACACGAATTGAAACTAATCGTAGATTTGTATTACGAGGGTGGCCTTGAGATGATGAATAAATCCGTCTCCGACACTGCAGAATATGGCGGATACTCCAGGGGAAGTCGGGTTATCACGGCCGAGGTCAAAAAAGAGATGAAAAAAATTCTGGGCGAAGTACAGAGCGGAGAATTTGCACGAGAATGGATCGCAGAATGTGATGCCGGTTGGCCGAATATGTCGAAACTGAGGAGTGCCTCGCTTAATCATCCGATGGAAACCATTGGTAAAAAGCTGCGCAATATGATGTCTTGGATCCGAAAAGACGCTAAAGAAAAAGAAGAACACGTTTCTGCCTAAGCTTATGAAATCATCGCGTCATATAGTTTTGCTTCCGGGAGATGGTATAGGCCCCGAAGTAACAAATGCAGCCCGATTAGTCCTGGAATCGGTAGCCGTTCGGTATGCACTCGAACTCACGTTTGAAGAATGTGAGTTCGGGGGAGCGGCCATTGATTCTGTTGGTTTCCCGCTTCCACCGGAGACGCTCTCTGCGTGTAAAAATGCCGACGGAATATTGATGGGAGCAATTGGTGGACCTCGGTGGGATCATCTTAAAGGCGAGGAAAGACCAGAAGGCGGCCTTTTGGCGCTTAGATCTGGCTTGGGCGTATTTGCAAACCTGAGGCCGGTTTCGGTCCCCGCTTCGTTAGCTCATTTATCGGTTTTACCACCTAAAAAAGTGGAAGGAACGGATATTTTGGTGGTTCGAGAGCTCATCGGAGGCATTTATTTTGGCAAGCCACGCGTTTTGGAAGCCGAATATGCTGTGGATACGATGACGTATTCGGTGGCGGAAATTGAACGAATTACGCGAGTGGCGTGCACGTGGGCACGTCGACGCAAAGGACACATTACCTCAGTTGATAAAGCAAATGTCCTCGCGGTTTCTCGCCTTTGGCGAGAAACCGCGACTCGTATTGCCAGGGACGAATTTCCTGACATTCAGATGGACCACCTTTATGTGGACAATGCGGCCATGCAACTGGTACTTAACCCGCGTCAATTTGATGTTATTCTGACTGGAAATCTATTCGGCGATATCCTTTCTGATCTCTCATCGACGCTTGCCGGCAGTCTTGGTTTACTTCCATCTGCTTGTCTTGGAGGCATCACGCCTCTTTTTGAGCCGGTTCATGGAAGCGCTCCGGAATTGGCAGGGAAGGATTCAGCCAATCCCGTTGGAGCCATCCTGAGCGCTGGGATGATGCTAGAAGAATGGGGAGAATCAGAGGCAGCAAAAAGCGTTCGTCTCGCCGTCGAGAATACGCTCAAAGCAGGGTATTGGACAGCAGATTTGGTCTCAGGCGGCCGGGGTTCGATAAGCACATCCGCCTTTGTATCGGAACTTATCACACACATTACTACGGTAGAAACCGTTTCATCATAGGTAGCATTATGGCTTGGGATTCGGTAATTATTTTTGATACTACACTGAGAGATGGGGAGCAAGCGCCCGGCGCGGCGATGACCATCCCGGAGAAGGTCGAGATAGCACATCAATTGTCCCGTCTGGGTGTTGACGTAATCGAGGCTGGTTTTCCTATTTCGTCCCCCGCTCAATTTGAGGCGGTTCGGCGCATCGTAAAAGAAGTTCACGGGCCAACCATTTGCGCACTTGCCCGCGCCAAAAATGCAGATATCGATGCGGCAGGAAAGGCACTCGAAGGTGGTGCCAATACGAGAATCCACACCTTTATTGCCACTAGCGACATCCACCTGAACGCTAAGTTTGCCGATGCCAGGTATGGAGTAAACCTGGCGGGAAAACGCCAAACCATTAAAAAGATGGCTGTTGAGGCGGTTGAACGGGCCAAACGATTTACAACAAATATTGAATTCAGTGCCGAGGATGCGGGCCGAACGGATACCGATTATTTGTGCGAAGTAGTCCAGGCCGTTATAGATGCTGGCGCCACAACTATAAACCTACCTGACACTACTGGTTACTGCATTTCCGACGAATACGCTGATTTAATTCGTCGAGTCATGAGCGGCTGTACTTTTGGTAAAAACATCATTTTTTCTACGCATTGCCATGACGACCTTGGGCTTGCCGTTGCCAATTCGCTCGCTGGTGTTCAGGCGGGAGCTCGTCAGGTTGAGTGCACGATAAATGGAATCGGAGAAAGGGCAGGCAACGCAGCCTTAGAAGAAGTAATCATGGCCTTGGTCGTGCGGGCGCCATATTTCGAGCTGAAGACGAATGTAAATCCGGCCCTCCTGACACAATCCTCCAAGATGGTTTCGACCTTTTCTGGCTTCCTAGTTCAACACAATAAAGCCATTGTTGGTAAGAACGCTTTTAGCCATGAAGCGGGTATTCATCAGGATGGTGTTCTAAAAGCCCGCGAAACGTATGAGATTATGCGTGCTGAAGACGTTGGGCAAGCTGTCGAGTCCATTCGCCTTGGTCGGCATTCCGGCCGTCACGGCCTGTTTAGTCGGATGGAGCAACTTGGCATTCACTCAACTGACGCGGAAAAAGATCTTATTTACGATGAGTTCGTACGCCTTGCGGATCGCAAAAAAGAAATCAATGATTCTGACTTATTTAACCTAGTCCACGATTACAAAAACGTGAAAACTGAACCACACTATCAATTAGAAAGCTTCCAGGTGTCTGTTGGTACGGACCAAGAACCCGAGGCCAAAGTTACTATTCGCGATTTACGACGCGATGAAACAATCGAAAAAGTAGCCACCGGCGATGGGCCGATTGATGCTTTATTCCGGGCTATTGATCATGCCGTCAATGAAGGTCATGATCTGGTCAATTATTCCATTCGGTCAGTGTCTGAAGGAGCGGATGCCTTCGGGGAGGTTACGGTTCTCATCGGGCTTAATGGACCACTTTTCGCAGGAAAGGCCAGCAGCACCGACGTGATTCACGCCTCTGCCGAGGCATACATGAACGCTTTGAATTCATTGGCTTCGCACCGCGCAGAGGAAGAGTCTATTCAATTCGTAGCGACCGGAATCATGCAGGCTTTTGGAAGCGGCACTCCAGAGTAAGGATTAATGGCACAAACAATTACCCAGAAGATATTAGCCCAGCACTCCGGCCGCGCGCGTGTTACGCCAGGTGAGAATATCTGGATCGATGTGGATATTTTGATGACGCACGATGTGTGTGGTCCTCCCACCATTGGCATATTCAAAAGAGAGTTTGGGGAGTCTGCGAAAGTTTGGGATAAGGACAAGTTGGTCATTTTGCCCGACCACTACATCTTTACAGAAGACCCCCATGCCAGGCGTAATATTGAGATTCTGAGGGAGTTTGCAAAGGAACATGATTTGCCGCATTATTTCGATGTGGGTACAAGTCGTTATAAAGGCGTTTGTCATATTGCACTGGCTGAAGAGGGTTTTAACAGACCTGGAAATGTGCTTTTTGGAACAGACAGCCACACCTGTACCTCCGGTGCGTTCGGTTTATTTTCGACAGGAGTTGGCAATACCGATGCGGCCCTGATCATGGGCACGGGAAAAATTTGGGTGAAAGTACCCGAAACGATGCGTTTTGTGTTTGAAGGTGATCTACCGCCGTACTTGATGGCAAAAGACCTGATCCTTTCTGTCATTGGAGACATTGGATTTGAAGGTGGTACCTACAAAACGCTGGAATTTGATGGTAAAGCCGTTTTTGACCTGTCTATGGAAGAGCGCATGACGCTAACCAATATGGCTATTGAGGCAGGCGGGAAAAATGGAATTATCGCTCCGGACGAGAAAACATTCGAGTATGTCAGAGCCCGAACCGATCATGGCTTTGATCCGGTATACGGCGACGCTGGAGCTACTTTTTTCTCTGAGCGAGTGTATGACGTTTCAAAAATGGAACCAGTGGTCGCCAAACCCCACCGGCCGGACAATCTCGCCAATGTTTCTGAAGTAGCGGGTACAAAATTAGACCGGGCTTACATTGGTAGCTGCACGGGCGGAAAGATTGAAGACTTTATGGCCGCGGCGAGCATATTGGAAGGCAACGAAGTGCGCATCGATACGTTTGTTGTACCAGCCAGCTCAGAAGTAACCCGCCAACTTCGCGAGCGGACCATGAACGGCAAAACCATTTGGCAGGTGTTCCTTGATGCCGGTTGTAAAATGGGCCATGCCTCTTGTGGAGCTTGCCTTGGAGGTCCGGTCGATACGTTTGGCCGAACCCACGGCACGGAAGTCGTCATTTCCACCACGAATCGAAATTTTCCGGGCCGAATGGGCTCCAAACAAGCAGCCGTGTATTTGGCCTCGCCATTGACAGTGGCTGCTTCCGCAATCCATGGGACTATCACCGACCCACGAGAAGTATTGGTATGAAAGACATCATTACGGGAAAGGCCTACGTGGTCGGAGACTCCATAGACACGGATCAAATTATTCCGGCTATACACCTCGTCTACAGTATGACGGTGCCTGAAGAACGTCAATTTTACGGTAGATATGCTCTTTGTGGCCTGCCAGATGGGCAACAAGGAATTCCAGAAGGTAACGTCCCCTTTACTGCCCCGGATAAGTACAAAAGCGACTTTACGTTTGTGATAGCAGGGACCAATTTTGGATGCGGATCCTCTCGTGAGCACGCTCCGTTCGCCTTGCAAGAAGCAGGTTCAGAAGTGGTAATCGCCGAATCGTACGCAAGAATATTTTATAGGAACGCGGTTGATGGGGGGTTTGTCATTCCGTTTGAAACGAGAGTCCGGCTGATTGATCAGATTAAAACCGGGGACGAACTCACATTAGATACTAAAACCGGCATTTTAATCAATGTCACTTCGGGTATCGAGTTTTTGTTAGATCCTCTCGGGGATGTGGCTGAGATTCTGAAATGTGGTAATGTTTTTGAATATGCGCGTCGAGCAGGCTTAATGGCCTAATGGCCTAATGGCCTGGGCCGACAGGAGTAGCAGCTGTACACACGGGTGCATTATTGCACTATTGAACGAGCGGACCGACAAGATTTGAAGTGGGGAAGTCAACAAAAAAAGCATCGTCAAAATCGTTCTCCAAAACCCTTTCAAGGGCAGATGAGATCTTGTTGATCGCCATTTTGGTGCTCGGCCAGGACGCGTATAGCACCACTATCCGGTCGGAATTGCTCGTTAGGGCAAAAAAGAAAGTGACCGTCGGAAGTCTTTGGGTTTCACTCGATCAACTTTTTTTGCGAGGTTACATTCATAAACAACCTGTCAAAAACGAACAACAACTAGGTGGCAGGCCAAGGATTTTTTATCGATTGACACCGTCTGGAATAGATCAACTTAAGCGGATTCAACAGTTCCAGCAGCAGGTTTGGCTAAATGTACCTGTTCTAGATTCGTATGAAATTTGAAAAATGGTTAGTCCAAACGTGGAATTAACCTTATTATAGCAGGTAATGATTATTTCAGCACATAGTACTACCAGTCTTCGCCGACGAATCCGAATGGTATCCCGTGGGATACGCGGATTCGTAGCAAGTTCGGTAGCCTGATGTAGAGAGTATACATCAACCGACTCAAGCGCCGATCCGTATGGACCCGGCGCTTTTTTTATGTACCTCAAGCGTGCTTTTTAGCTCGATTTTGCCATGTCTATTGTAGTTGCTTTTAGTGGGGGGCTCGATACCTCCTTTTGTGTGCCGTATCTCCGGGAAGAGCACAATGTCCCCGTATATACGGTAACCGTTAATACAGGGGGTATCAGCGAAGATGAACGTTTACAAATTGAGAGACGAGCAAAGGAATTGGGCTCGGCCGGGCATTATATGGTTGATGCACGCGATGAACTCTTTGAGCGCTCCATACAATACCTCATTAAAGGAAACGTGCTGCGCGGGGATGTTTATCCGCTATGTGTTGGACCCGATAGAGTGGTTCAAGCACAGGCGTTGGTCAACATGGCCCGAAAGTTAAATTCTTCGATTGTCGCACATGGATCTACCGGGGCTGGGAATGACCAAATTCGGTTCGATGTCGCTCTTTCTGTACTCGGAGACGATCTGACTATTTTAACCCCAATACGGGATCTAGGTTTATCCCGAGAATACACCACAAACTGGCTGAAAGAACGAGGCTACGCAGTATCGGCTTCTACAACGACGTATTCGATTAATACAGGTTTGTGGGGGACGACTGTCGGAGGCAAGGAAACACTTACAACTGAAAAAAATCTTCCAGATAGTGCATGGCCTTCGCCCTCTCCCAAGGATTCGCCCGATCAGGAAGAAACGGTAACTGTCGGCTTTGAAAAAGGAATTCCGACCTCGCTAAATGGAACGGAAATGTCTCCGGTTCAACTTATAGAAGAGTTGAATCGATTGGGTGAGGCCAACGGAATTGGTCGAGCTATTCACGTGGGAGACACCATCTTAGGTATCAAAGGCCGAGTTGGATTTCAGGCAGCAGCGGCTGCCATTCTGATTCCTGCTCACCGCGAATTGGAAAAGACCGTTTTGTCGCGTTGGCAGCAATATCATAAAGCTCAACTTGGCGATTTTTATGGAATGATGATGCATGAAGCACAATATTTTGACCCTGCTTTGCGGGATATTGAAGCATTTCTAAATTCGTCCCAAGAAACGGTAACTGGAACTGTTGCGCTCAGTGTCTACAAGGGAAATGTTTCCATTCAGGGCACGATCAGCCCATTTTCATTATTCGATACCGGAGTCGCTACATACGGAGAAAGCAACCAATTGTGGGATGGGCGAGATGCTCGAGGATTTGCGCGTATTCTTGGATTGCAGTCACTTTTAACACACCGAGTTCGCTCTTCATCAGAACCAACATCATGACACAAATGAATACCATGCAGGTAACCTACGTTTGTTCAACCGCCGCAAAAACTGGATTGCACAAAGATGTGACTGTATCAGACTACGTGGTTGCTCAAGAAGGATATTGTATTGTAGTAGAGGCCTTGGAGTCTAAAGCGATATATAATCAGATAGAATGTTCGGATGGTGAGTTCCGAACGATTGCTAAAGGTGACATTTTCGTCGGCGTATTGGGCGAAAGAAAGGCCTTGAAGGGCTATAGCGGTCAGGTCCCCAGAATTGCACTTCCGGGAGATACGCTAAACGTGCTGAACCTGGGAGGAATCATTGGTAATTGTACCAGCGATCATCCGTCGCTAGGTCCAGCCCTCAAGGTTCGAGTTATTGGCGCAGCAATGGTTCAATCCGAAGGGATGTGGGTTCATGCACGTTTACAGGACCATGCACTTCCGGAGGTCGAAAACTTGACCAAATCTTGTCCGCTCATATTTGTAAGCGGTACGGCCATGGACACAGGCAAGACTTGGGCCTGTTGCGAATTGGTTCAAAGATTATCCAGAAAAGGGTATAGAGTGGCTGCCGCAAAAGCAACGGGAGCATCTCTAATGCGCGATGTCAGGCTGATCGAGCGCCACGGTGCTGTGGCCATTGCAACCTTTACGGACACTGGAATTGTTTGCTCAGCATCCAAAACCATGGCCAAAAACGTCAAAGGAATCATTCACCACCTCAATATTACCGCCGATCCAGACGTTATTGTGATCGAACTGGGCGATGGAATTATTGGCTACTACGGTGTCGATGAGTTGTTGCAGGACAAAGAGTTACAGTCCTTTTGCGCGGCCCATATTGTGACGGGGGTCGATTTGGCCGGAATATGGGCGGCTCAAACGTTATTTAAAGACAGGTATCATGCTACTATTGCTCTGGTAACCGGACCGGTAACCGATAATGGTGTGGGGCGTCAGTACATTCGTCAAGTGATGGGAATTCCGGCCATCAATGCCCGCGAAGATCCTCAAGAAATGGCTGACCTAATCACTACCTATCTAAAACCACCAGCTGCTCGTGAGGTCTTAGCATGATACGGGTTGGAATTCTTCATGGGGCAGGTTATGTAGGCCGAAAGCTGATTGAACAGGTTTTAGTACATCCTGAAATGAGGTTGGACGTGGTGACGAGTCGGTCTCACGAAAACCAGCCGGTATGGAAAGCACATTCCCATTTGCGAGGAATCACTGAACTTGTGTTTTTGGCGGAAATAGATGTCGACCTTGATGTGATTTTTATCGCGGCTGCGCATGGACAAGGGGCCGTGGCCACCGGGAAACTAGTAGACGCTGGATTTAACGGGCTGATTGTCGATATGAGCGCCGATTTTCGCCTGAAAGATGCTGCTACCTACCTAGCGCGTTACGGCGCGCCTCATCCGAGGCCGGATTTGCTTAATACAGCATGGTTTGGCTTACCGGAGATTACCGGACCACCACCAGCAGGTACAAAGTTAATAGCCAATCCGGGTTGTTTTGCTTCTGCTATTTCGTTGGCTCTTTATCCACTATCCCAGACCGGTATTACCACTGCTGTCTCCGTAACCGCCCTTACTGGGGCGAGTGGTTCTGGCGCCGTGGCTAAGGCGACGACTCATTTTCCGAGTCGAAGTGGAAATGTGAAGGCATATAAAGTGTTCGAACATCAACACGAAGCAGAAATAGATCAACTGGCTCCGGGGCTTAAATATTCTTTCGTACCCGCCTCAGGACCTTGGACCGATGGAATATGGGGCGTTGCGCAGCTGGACTTGAACAAAGAAGGCGAAATCGGATCAACCTTTCATGCCGCATACGACCAATGTCCCTTGATTCGGCTATGGCCAGGTCAATTACCTGAATTACATTGGAGTGTGGGTTCCCCTTTCACTGACATTGGCTGGGTTCAAAAAGGGAGCCAGGTGGCCATCGGTTTTGCCATAGATAATTTATTGAAAGGGGCAGCCACTCAAGCCATTCAAAATGTCAATTTGGCTCTGGGACTGGATCAAACGATCGGATTACTACCATAAAACTGGGCATTTGCCCGTAACTGAATTAAGACAAAACTGTCATGACATCAGCTGAATGGATGGAGTTGGAAGAAATCTCGCAGCTCAAAACGTATCGAAAATGGCCTATTTCGCTTGAAAAAGGAAGTGGTGCTTGGGTCGAAGACACCGATGGGAAACGATATCTGGATCTCTATGGTGGTCACTGCGTCGCATTTTTGGGGCACAATCATCCGGCCGTGGTTCAAGCGGTGAAGGATCAAGCAGACAAGCTTCTGTTTTATTCAAACGCGGTGTATTCCCCGGCCCGAGCACGGGCCTCGGCAGCACTTGCTGCATTGGCACCCAAAGGGATGGGTAACATATTTTTTATCAATTCTGGAGCCGAAGCCAACGAAACGGCTATGAAAATGGCCCGCAAGGCTACCGGTCGTTCTGGAATCGTGGCAATGGAAGGGGATTTTCATGGTAGATCGCTGGGAGCTCTTTCGGTAACCTGGCAAGCTGCCTATCGAAAAGGACACGAATCGTCTTTTGGTCCCGTCACCTTCGTACCCTTTGGAGATGCTGAAAAAACGTGTGCGGTTATCTTAGAATCCAAACCTGCCGCGGTCATTATCGAGCCCATTCAATCTACGTCCGGAATGCGAACAGCTCCCGTTTCATTCTTCAAGGCGGTTGCAGGCGCTTGCAAAGAGGCGGGGTCGATGCTCATTATGGACGAAGTTCAAACTGGGGTCGGTCGCACTGGTGCTTTTACCTATAGCCAAGTGGTCGGAATCGAGCCGGATATGATTACGCTTGCGAAAAGCCTGGGCGGCGGCGTTCCCGTTGGAGCCGTCCTGATTAGCGACGAAGTAGCCGCAACCGTTAATTACGGAGATCAAGGGACGACGTTTGGAGGAGCTCCGCTTGCCATGGCAGCAGTAGAGGCTACGCTAAAAGCGCTCGTCGATGAAGGCTTGACCGAGCGCTCAGTTCAGATTTATGACTTGTTCGAAAAAGGATGTACTGAGCGCGGTTTAAGGGTACAGGGTGCTGGATGTTTGGTAGGTATCGATTTCGGCCGGCCCATGGGAGTCTTTGTAACGGGCCTCAGAGAGAAAGGCATTCTAGTCGGCGGATCGGCGGATCCAAACATTATGCGTTTGATGCCTCCTGGCGTACTAACAGACGAAGAAATAGAATTGTTTTTCACTGCTCTGGACCAGGTTACGGCTCTTGCCATGGAGGTAGTTTCCTAATGCATCTTCTCGATTGGAACGACGTGGCAGATTCAGACTGGAATGTTTGCATAGAACAAGCACTGCTAAACGGGGCCGATCGCAGGCGTTTGGAGAATTCTCACAGTGGGAAAAACGTAGGGCTTGTGTTTTTCAACGACTCACTGCGTACCCGGGTCTCCATGGAGCTGGCATCGTCTTCTCTTGGCGCCACTCCTGTTACCATTACGCCAGGCAGCGGCACCTGGGGATTTGCTTGGGATAAGTCCAAGCCCATGCTTGGCCCGGAAGCAGAACATATTCAAGAAGCCGTAGGGGTATTGTCTCGCTACGTCGATCTACTGGGCGTCAGGCTTTTTGCATCCGGTACCAATTGGGATAACGATATGCAGGACACCATGTTGAAGCAGTTTGCGGCGGCGTCGACCGTGCCTGTTTTGAATTTGGAATCTGCAACTCGGCACCCTTGCCAGGCACTGGCCGACGCCGCCGTATTAACCCGCCACTTTTCAGGGAATACAACGAGAAAGAAATTTGTCCTTTCGTGGGCATATCATCCTAAGGCTCTTCCAATGGCCGTCCCCCATTCAACATTGTTGATGGCTGCCCGGTTAGGAATGGATGTGACGGTTGCACGTCCCGAGGGTTTTGAGCTGGACCCAGATGTAATGGCCAAAGCCCGGGATTCTGCAGCTAGGAACGGCGGATCTGTAGCGGAATCCTATGACCTCCCCAAAAGCGCGGACGGAGCCCACATTGTTTATGCAAAGGCTTGGGGCGGACACGCAAGGTATACTGATCCTAGTGCAGAAGCCGAAGAGAGGCATCGACACAAAGATTGGCGTGTAACAGAAGGTACCATGGCCGCAACAGACAAAGCTAAATTCATGCACTGTCTCCCGGTAAGAAGGGGAGTAGTAGTAGACAACGAGGTCTTGGACGGAACAGATACTCTTCATTTGGATCAAGCCGAATTTCGGCTACACGCACAAAAAGCCATCTTGAATTGGATGTGGGACCAAGCGGGACAGATTCAACGACCAAAACTCGACTTTCGACCATGAAACGAATTGTCGTAAAAATAGGCGGAGCGCTACTTGGACAACCTCTAGAGCCATTGTTTGAGGCATTGGCCACGCTTCAGCAGGAATCTGAAGTGGTGTTAGTACACGGTGGAGGGCCTCAGGCCACCGCAATGGCGAAACGACTGGGACACAGCCCAACCATCATTGAAGGACGCCGCGTAACCACTGATATCGATCTGGATATTGTTAAGTGGATGATTCGGGGGCAACTGAACGTAGAATTAGTAGCGGAGGCTTCAAAAGCTGGCATTCGCTCTTTGGGCCTGAGCGGCGCCGATGCTGGGCTTATTCAAGTTTCCAAAAGAGGGGTATGGACAGTTGGCACAACTGACGTGGATTTTGGCCACGTCGGAGACTTTCAAAAAGCGGATCCGACGGTTCTGATGGCACTTTTGCAGGCTGGTATCATGCCTGTGATATGTCCGCCGGGCATCGATCAAGAAGGCCATTTGTACAACATCAACGCTGATACGATTGCGCTGGAAGTGGCCAGTGCCCTCAATGCGAATGAACTGCTTTTAGTAACTGAAACGGGCGCAGTTCTGAATAACGAGATGAAGCCGCTAAGACGACTTTCATACCAGCAAACACAGGCTGGCGTTGAGGAGGGATGGATTGCAAGTGGAATGAAAGTGAAAACTGATATCGGTTTTGCGGCACTTGAGCGAGGCATTTCATCAGTCTGGATTTTGGGACCTGAATCGGTAGCTTCAAGGATTCGCGGAACTCAACTTCTCGGAGCACACCATGCATGATCAAGATGTCTGTATTTTACATCGCCGATTGGTTTCCATTCCGTCGCTGAGCCATCAAGAAATGGAGGCTGCCAATTTTATGGAGGCCCATTTGCGAAGCGCGGGTCTAAAGGTCTCTCGCATAGACGATAACGTGATTGCAGAATGGGGCGATGGTGAATTGGAAGAGGGCGACCGTGTGTTGCTTCTCAATTCGCATCTGGATGTTGTCCCACCTTCAGTGGATCATCCTTTTTCACCCTTCATCCCAACAATTTCTGAAGGTAAAATTTTCGGACGAGGGTCTGTAGATGCCAAAGCCAGCGTTGCGAGTATGGCCACTGCTTTGTGTCGACTTGCCAAGGATGGGTATGTGCCTAAGGGGAAAATTGTGGCGGCCTTCACAACGTGCGAAGAAACGGGTGGGGAAAATAATGGTTTTGAACAAATTATAGGTCAGCTTCCAAAGCCAAGCGCAGCGCTTATTGGTGAACCCACACACATGCAGCCGTGTGTCGCACAAAAAGGTCTTTTGATTTTGCGTCTTGAAGCACACGGCAAATCGTCTCATGCGGCAAGGGCAGAGGAGGGCGAAAACGCTATTTCCATGATGGTACGAGATCTGGCCCTGTTAGCGCATTTTTCCTTAGACAGGATCCATCCTTATCTCGGAAAGACCACCATCAATGTGACCATGGTAAAAGGCGGTTCGGCACGAAACATGATTGCTGATTCCTGCACTGCGTTTTTGGACATTCGATCGACTCCATCGTATGACCATGACGAAATCGCAGCGTTGCTTCAACGTGCGCTCGAATCCACCGTTCACATTCATTCCAAAAGATTTGTATCAGTAGATACCAACGCGGCCGAAGCGATTGTAGGGGCCTGCTTAAAGGGATCGCCCGGATCAAAAACGTTTGGTTCGCCAACCATGTCCGATTGGATTCATGTGAAGGGAATTCCAACTGTAAAAATTGGCCCAGGCGACAGTCGGCTTTCTCACACCGCAAACGAGCACGTGGGAATCGAAGAACTCGTCGACAGTTGCGCCATTTACGAAAACATTATCAAAGCATATTTCGAGAGTACCGATGTCTGATCGCCCCATTTGGTTTAAAGGAACAGAGGCCGCATCATGGGTGACCCGATTTACTGTCGGCGATGACCCCATGTGGGACATGATGTTGTTGCCCTTCGATGCGGCCGCCTCATTGGCACATGCGGCTGGGCTGGTTACAGCTGGAATTCTCACAGAGGATGAGTTAACCCGATTGGATGCCGCTTTCACCGAATTAGGAGACGCGTTTGAAAACGGTGAAATCGAAATTTCTATTGAGGACGAAGATTGTCACACGGTCATCGAACGGTTCCTTACTCAAAAAGTGGGTGATGTAGGCAAAAAAATCCACACCGGGCGTTCTCGCAATGACCAAGTAGTAGCGGCTCTGCGCCTATGGCTTCGTTTTAACCTAAACGATTTAGCTGCTGAGGTCGAAATGTTGATTGAACAATTGGCTGACATGGCAGACGTCAATCAGGACCAATTTCTCCCAGGTTACACCCACATGCAGCGCGCTATGCCGAGTACTGTTGCTCTTTGGGCTGCCGGATATGCGGAGGTTTTGATCGACGATCTAGATCTGATTCTGCAAGCCAAGAAACGAATTAATGCCTCTCCACTGGGCAGTGGGGCCGGTTATGGGATTCCCCATATCGATCTTCCGAGACAAGAAGTGGCTGATATTCTGGGTTTTGAGCGTCTACAAGAAAATGTGACCTCTGTGCAGCTCAGTCGAGGAAAATATGAGCTAGAAGTGGTGCATGCCTTGTTGCAAGGAGCCGCTACGATAAACCGACTCGCATCGGATATCGTACTGTACTCATCATCCGAGTTTGGTTTTGTTCAGTTGAATGACGCATTGACCACCGGGAGCAGCATCATGCCGCAAAAGAAAAATCCGGACATAGCAGAACTGGCTCGAGCCACAATGCACCGTCTTTCTGGCGAATTTCAGGTCCTTCTCGGAATTCCCGCCAATCTACCGTCCGGGTATCATCGTGATTTACAGCTCACAAAAGGGGCCGTAATGAAGGCTGTGCTCATTCAAAAGGATCTATTGGAGGCAACCCGAGGTCTTCTTACCGGACTTTCATTTCAAACGAAAAATTTAGATAAAGCGCGGGATCCCGATCTATTTGCAACCGCGGCAGCGTTATCGGAAGTTGTTGGCGGTAAACCGTTTCGCGAAGCCTATCGAGATGCCGCTGAAAATCCGTCCAAATGGGTAGAACAAGCTAAAATGAACCTATCTGAAGCATACACAACGGTGGGTACACCCGGAAACGTTTCTACTAAAAGCATCCGGTCGCGCCTTGGTCAAATCATGAAACGATAACTTATCGCGAGGTTGCTCTCGTTGATCAGACTTGGAGGGTTGATCAGACTCGGAATAAGTAGCTTAATTTTAAAAAGAAGCCATCGTTTGTCCGTTCTAAGTTCCTGAAACGGTATGTGTTTGGTTCTCTGGACGAGTTGCCGTATCCCACAAAAAGGACCGTTCCTGGATCCGGTCTAAATGAAACCAGCCAATCTACCCTAAATTGGTTTCTTCGGAATTTGGTCGATTGGTGGTACTCTCCGGTGTTTCTATCCAGAATGAGAATGGGTTCATCCGTTCTGGAATCGTCTCGAAGCGCATCTACAAAATTGGAGTCGTACTGGCCGACCAGTCGCACAAAAAGATAGGGGGTTACTTGATATTCGGCCTTCAAACGAGGGACACGTCGGATATTTACGGTTGAATGATCGCTAGCTCGGTCGTACTGCTGGTGGTTGTACGAAAAATTGATCCTGACTTGATCTGTGGGATTGAAATTGAGACCGAGAGTAATAAACAGAATGTTGGCCGAAGACCATTCCGAAAAATTATCATCTCGGCCGCCAACCAACGTTAGATTTGCACTAAAACTGTTAAGCCTAGGCGTGGTTAGGTTGGACCAAAATCCAAAATTACTTAGACGCTCGGTTCCAACGTAAGCGGTCGTATCCACCACTACTCCATTCTCCTTCCGTTCTATATAGAAGTCATCGTACAGGTATTCTGGATACTTAAAAGACTCCATAAAAAAGGATGTGTTGCCCGACCATCCACCCTTGAAGCTGTAATTGGAGTTCAGATGGAATTTTTGGTCGTTGGGGGTTTGTCCCTCCGTGAATCGGTCGTAGTCCCACGTTCCGTCGAGCGAAAAACCGAGTTGTAGTCGTTCGACAAAATCACCTTGGTTTCCGGTCCACTGGCGGTAAGGTTGAAAATGCACGTTGACAATCCCGGTACGGTTAATAAAACCCGATTCGGCGTTAAAATCCCCGTGATATCCATAAGCAGAGAATGTCCCACCGTATTTTTGTCCCGAAGCCGTTGAAGACAGCCGCCACATCGGAGCAGAAACCACCCCGTCTGAGTTTTGCGACGTACTTGTGTCCTCGGTAAAACTCATCCCAGCTTGATAGGTAAAGGAATAAATCTTGGCAAACGTCAGGCGTCCGTCAAGAGCAGCCACTCCGTTCCAGTGATTGTCGCTCGATTTATTAGTCAAAACCAGACCAACAGTGTTCTGACCTGACAAATCCCTTCTGAGCCGAACGGCATTTGAATATCCCGGGTCAAAATCGGATAAGTACAATTCTCTATTGTCGACTGCTGAAAGAGCAGCAATATTGGTACTGCCGATTTTCCCGGTGAGCTTCATAGCGCTCATCGGATTGGATACGCGTCGGGTATAAATCAGATTGGTAGGGGACTGAAAAAGTTCGATTCCATCCAAAAAAAACGGTCGTTTTTCTGGGACAAATACCGCTTGTCTAGGGTCGTAGGAAATCTGGGCTACGTCTGCTTCTACCTGAGAAAAATCAGGGTTAAACGTACCGTTTAAGGTTAAATTGCTCGATATTCCCCACCGAACGTTTACGCCGAACGGATCCCGAGCATTTGGATCAAATTTCTCCCCTTTTCCTCCCGCACGATTCATAGTCCCCGTCATTTCCGGGTTGATGTCGAGCACGAGCCCCCTTCGCAAATCGGTAAGCGCGGGAAGCACCCCATTTTGAGACATAAAAGAAGCATTGTCTTGCCTCGTTGACGTCCAGGTGCTGGTATAACCAGAGTGTTGAACCTGCCTAATGATATTAAAGCCCCAATCCTGCGTCAGAGTATTCTGATATCGAACACTCTTAAACGGAACGACCACCTCGATTTCATACCCGAAATCAGTAAGCCGACCCTTCGAGTGGTACAAAAAATCAGGACTTAAATCGACCGAATAAGAAGTGCTTGCGCTTCCACCGTGAGTCCCTCCATCCGAATCCTTTAGCGTTCCATCTGCTTGCTGGCCAAGCGGATTGACCCCAATCATAAAAGCTTGTCGCCGATCGTTATATGTGTCCAGAATAAGCTGAATATGGTCATCTGCGTTAATCTTATCCCGATCGGCGAGCGTTGCTCGAACCTGGCCATGCATTTCATAGGCGCGAATGCCAAAATGAATGGCGGTAGGCGAGTACCAGACCATCACGACTGTCGAATCCTGCGCCAAACGACCGTCTACTGGCAAATAATCACTGAAACCAGAGAACCGCGCCGCTTGACTCCATACGGCCTCATCCATTATTCCATCTACGTTGATTTCAACCCCTTCGATACGAGGGATTTCAACTTCGGGCGGTGACGTCAGGCGGGTGGGATCATCTGAAGCCGAAGCTACTGATGTGACAAACAGGAAGGCCACACCTATGGCAAATAACTGTGTAACAGATGAAAAAGAACGGAAATACGCCATAGCGATGATTCGAGTGGATTAAAGGCGGAAAAGGTATTGGAGCTTGAAGAAAAACTGCCTGTTGGTTTGCTGAAATAGCATAGGCTGGCCATCGCGGGCTGCCGGGAAATCTTCCATTCGATGGCTTGATCCTAAATGTACTACAGTAAACGGACTTACCCGATAGGTTACCAATGGGTCAATCTCGAGGCGTTCTGAAAAATCATTGTACTGTACAATGATGCGAGACAACAGTTTACGGGAAAACTGGTAATTGACTCGTGACCGGACGATAAACCCAGAGTAAAAATTGTCTTCGGTCTCTTTATTCTTTAGCTGAGCATAATTGAGGTTCGTACCGACCGTCATTCTGTCGGTGGCGCGAACTGTTACTTCGGCGCTTCCGCTAAACATAGACCCAACTTCCGGAGCAGAAGAGTTTCGGTAAATTGCATTACCAAATTCAGTGCTGAAACCGGCTTGGACACGCTGACTGAAATTGCTATTCACTCTGATATTAGCTCGCTTTAGGCTGGAAAATTGCTCTCCAGCGTATAGCTCATTTGAGGAAAAGGCAAACGCATTGATAAAAGTTTGCCGCCCTAGTTGTGCATTAAAGCCTGCAAAGAGAGCCTCGTCCTTGCGCACATTTTCGTAGTTCCAAAATCGATTTGCCCCGGCAAAAACGGTCATTCTACTCATCCATGGGCTGTTTTGGATATAAAAGGTATATCTGTTCTGCAGCCTAATTTGGCGGGCATCGTTGTTTGTTACAAAACCGTTATCCGTCCGAAAAGTCGGGCTAAGCTGAACATAAGTCACGTCAAATCCATAGTTACGTCCATTGCGTTCAAATTTGGTATCCAACGCATGGCCCGTAAAGTTTTCTCCATCTAACGCTGCGCTATGATTGCCCCGGTCAAACGTTATACCGTCCAGACCATTGTTGGTGGACAACTTGGCATCGTTCATTTCAGAGGTTTGACTCAAAAGTGCCTGCCAACTGAACGAATATTTTGTCTTAAACCGAATAGAGCCATCAAGCCCGAACAGGGAGCCAGATCCTCCTTCATCCATCCGGCGGTCTGTTACCATGGCGGCCACAAACGAATTATTTTCAAAACTACGCCTAGCCCTTAGAATGTTGGAAACTGATTTTCCTCCAGAGACGAGTCTGCTGCTTTCCTCAAATGGCATCAAAATCGGAGAGGTATTGTCCCGAGCTCCGATGTAACCAAATGACCACGACCCAATCCGCCCCGTAAGCTTACTAGCTGCAATCGGATCATTGATGGACCGAGTGTAGACGGCCTTGATCCGAGTGGCAAAAAGGTCCGCACCTTCCTGGAAAAATGCTCGCCGTTCAGGAAAAGACAGCGCAAAAGCTGAATTAACGTCGATTTGAGCTACATCCGACTCAATTTGACTAAAGTCGGGATTGATTGTTACGTCGGCTGTTAAATTGGAGGATATACCATATTTCAGGTTCAATGAAGGTTCTGCTGTCATTCGTCCGTTGTCAAAACCGTTCGTTGGATTTCCGAAATCTCGGCCACCAGATTGACTTCCAGTTAGGGCCGGCAGAATCTCAATATTCCTGCCCGTTTTGATTCCCGACATTCCGGCCAACGTGCCAAACTGACAAGCCATACAAGGATTACCTCTGTCAATGGATGCCCAGGTATATTGACTTCGATCGTTTCGCGGTCTTGTGATCCAAAATGTCGCTTTCCATTCTTGAATATCCGCCTTTGGAAATCGGAGACTTCGAAAAGGAATAGCCATTTCAATTTGGTAACCCGTAGTGGTAATCATTCCCGCTGATTCATAAATCAAGTCAAATCCTACGTCCTCCCGTTGACCGACAGCGGCTCGGGTATCTCCTTGTATCCCCATTGGATTTGCGGCGATAAAGTAGGTTACCTGCCCATCTCCTTGCGTATCGAGCAACATTCCGGCATAATCGTCTTGAAAAATCTGGTCTCGATCATTCACATGAGACCGAATGGTGGCGGGATCGTCCTCAATCACGTAAGCGACGTACAGATTTTCAGCGTCGTAGGCCATGTATGCCTTTATTCCAATGGGAGGTTTTCCGTGTTCATTGGGTTGGTGTTCTGAAAAGTTGGTTGCAACCGCGGCGGCGGACCAAGCCGCTTCGTCCATCAGGCCATCGATTTCGATTTTGGTTGAAATGCTCGGAATATCCAGCCGAGGTTCCACATTGGGCCGGAACGGAAGTTGAGCTATCATACTTGCTGAACCTTGTTCAGCTGGTTGTGCATAAACTGGCTTGAAAAAAGCCAGTCCTACCAAAAACAAAAGACTGAATAACCGCAATGGGCCTTTGGCGAACGAAAAAGCTCGTGTCGCATGGTGTACTAATATCATCGTTTCGCTTGTCGAAGATTAATTGACGGACTTGGCAGAACGAAGAAGAAACGCTATGTAGATCCTCCCTCAAGAGGCGGACTACGGGCTATTTTTCCACGTGTTACATCTAAGAGTGGCTTAATCCGACAAAGTTGACCTCGGGACGAATTATTGCCCTGAATAATTATTTCGAGTTCACGTGTTCGAAACTTCTCTTCTTTTTTATTTCAGACTTGCATATGCGGTTTTTGGGCCAGAACATACAGAAAAGAAAATGAGAGGATAAATCATGAATGATAAACTGAAAAAACAATTGACCATGGCGGTCTTAATATTGGTAGGCCTTTTTGTAGTATTCGCCATAGTAGGTCAATTCGCCTAATACGGGGAAGGATTCACACGTACTTGGGTTGGGCATTTAGCCTCGGATCAGTACATTTCGTATCTGATTCGCCCTCTTTTCAAAATTTTCCATCCCAGATAATTCCGATGAAGTTTTTTCTCGATACCGCAGATCTCAATGAAATCAGAGAAGCCAATGAAATGGGCGTTCTCGACGGTGTAACTACAAATCCATCGCTCATGAGAAAAGCAGGTGGTTCTAATTTTCACGAGCACATTCGGAAGATTTGTGATATTGTTGATGGGGATGTTTCTGCTGAAGTTATCTCTACCGATTACGACGGTATGATGCGAGAAGCTGCTGAACTCGCTAAGATTCATGAAAACGTAGTAATCAAAATCCCCTTGATTGCTGACGGTATTAAAGCGATTCGTTCGCTTTCTATGGAAGGAATAAAAACAAACTGTACGCTTTGTTTTTCGCCTACGCAGGCATTGGTTGCCGCCAAAGCTGGGGCAACGTACATCAGTCCATTTGTTGGTCGTTTGGACGATGTTGCGACGTCTGGAATGGACCTGATTGAACAAATTGTAACCATCTACGACAATTATGGTTACGATACGGAAGTCTTAGTAGCGTCGGTTCGGCATCCTATGCATGTAGCAGAGGCCGCAATGATGGGCGCTGACGTCTGCACCATTCCTTTTAGTGTTATTGGACAGTTGATTAAACATCCATTGACAGATATCGGACTTGAGAAATTCCTAAGTGATTGGAAAGCATACCAGGCATCGGCAGGCTCAAATGGAGTTAGCGCGTGATTAAACGCGTTGTAGATTACCGGGAGTCCGCATGATATTTACGTCCCTTGGTGCTTCCGAAGATATTGGAGCCAGTTGCCACTATATCAAAATAGACGGCACTGGAATATTGTTAGATGCCGGAGCCGACCCTGAAAAAGAAGGGGCGGAAAGTGTTCCAGATTTACAGCGCATTCAGCTGAATCCAGATTGGCCCGTGGACCATGTCATTGTGACGCATGCCCATCACGATCATCTTGGATCGCTTCCTGTTGTGGTAAAGATGTTCCCGCATGCTCGGGTCCATATGTCCGGTGCAACCAGGAGCTTGGCCGACATTTTGCTTCCGGCATCCGCCCGGCTTCAACGTCGAAAAGTTGAAGAAGGCAGTACCGTTGTACCACCTTTGTTTGCTGAAGATGACGTCGAAGCGTGCTCTTATCTGTATCAATCTCATGCATTAGAGACTGAATTTGACCTATCGGGGCTGAAGGGGCGCTTTTCCATTTCGGGAGAACTATACGACGCGGGCCATGTGCTGGGCTCGGTTGGGGTACACATTTCTTGGATAGAAGATGGGAAAGAGCGCACGCTCTTTTTTACGGGAGATACCGGGCTTCGGAATCAGACCATCATTCCAGGCGCCAGCTATCCAGACGATACAGTTGATGTGCTACTTTTGGAGTCAACACTCGGAGCGGACCCTGATTCAGAATCGTTCGACAGAAAAGGCGAAGAAAAAAAACTCGGAAAATCGATGGCGCGGGTCTTGAAGCGGGGCGGGGTCGTATTGATGCCCGTGTTTGCTTTGGGCCGGGCACAAGAGATGTTGGCGCTGATAGATCGTTTTAAAAATCGCGGTCTTATCGATGAGAACATTCCAGTGTACACAGCCGGAATGATGCGAGCCATTTCGGATACGTACGACAAAGAGCGCCTCACCACCCCGCGACTGAATGAGGAATTTCTAGTTTATGGAGTAAAACAGAGACGTCTTCCTCGCACGCAAGGCGGCCTCAATGAGATGCTCAAAAAGCCTTGTATTCTAGCCGTCGGCAGCGGAATGATGTTTGAACGGACTATTTCGAACAAGATTGCACAGGCGCTTGTCGAAAATGAAAAAAACGGAATCTTTTTGGTTGGTTACGCCCGTGAAGACTCTCCTGGTGCGCTTTTAGCCGATGCCAGGGCCGAAAAGAAGGGTACCATGGTTACACTGGCTAAATCTAAAGGGCCACAGGCAGCAAACTGTGACGTAGAGCGATTTCGATTTAGCGGACACAGCAACCGAAGGGACTTGTTGGTTTTGGTTGATTTACTTCAGCCAAAGACCATCGTTTTGGTCCATGGAGAAAAAGCTGCAAAAGAGTGGATGGTTGACAATATCAAGTTCTTCTATCCAGAAATTGACGTACAGATGCCCATGCAAAACGACGTTCTAGAAGTCTGAGGTCGTTTTATCGAGCGTGATTCACGAAGGGCATTATTTTGAATCGGGATTTGTTTTGGGCAATGTTAATCAGTCCAAATTGGAATCCAGATAACTTTCTGGCGTAGTTGAGTATTCCAATCGTGATGCCTTTTTGTTCTCCTCTTATACGGTTGAAGGCTGAAATCGAAAGGCCACGCATCTCGCCTCCTGGCTCAATGGTGAAATAGGCCGGAGCCAAGGAAAGAGCGTACACATCTCTGCCACCTGCCGCGATTCCTCCGAGTGCAATTCCTTTAATGTCACGTCCAGCTCCGGCGCCTAGCCCTGAGACTACAATACCTTTTAGGTCACGACCGGCGCCCGCGCCGAGACCGCCGAATGCAACGCCTCTAACATCTCTTCCAGCACCGACTCCCAATCCTCCAGCTGCAAACCCCAAAGCAAGTCCACGAACGTCTCCACCGTGATCCTTATAAGGCATCCATATGGTGGCATTGATTCCGGTCACACTTCGCATGGCCCGATCACGAAAATTGAGACGAATGCCGGTTATTTCGCGAGAATCGCCTATAGAAAGCCCAACTCCATCTACAGTCAAATCCAAACTGTTTTGAGCGGATGCCGGCAATGAAAGAGCCAGCATAAAAAAAGAGAACAGGTAACAATGCGCATAATAGTCGAGAGGTTCTTTTGATTTACTCCTGAACGGATTTTACGCGACTCTAGTTACATTCCTTTTAAAATTGTCAAGTAATCAGCCGCACGTAAGTCCATTCGATTAGAACCGGTTGAACCATTGGACTCTGAGTTTGAGGCCAATTCGTCAAAATAGGCTGGTTTAATATCCATGGATGACCAAGGCGGGAGGGGTAACGATTCGACGAATGCCTGAAGACGATCAAAAAAAGCATCTCTTGGAATGTTTAGCACGTCTGAAACACGGCCCAGTGGCTCCGAAATATGGTGCTGTTGATATCGCAAGACTGGGGTCAAAAGAAGCGTATTCAACAATCCGTGAGGCAAATCGAGCAGCCCACCTATACTCTCAGAAAGGCAATGAACCGCCCCGACATCAGCATTTCCAAATGCCATTCCAGCTACAGTTGATGCCAACATGACTTGTTCTTTGGCTTCAATAGGCCCATGCGGATCGCACGCCGCCACTAGGTTTCCCATTAACAAACTAATCGCGTTGAGTGCCAAGGCATCAGACACAGGATTCGCAGGCTTTCCAACCACCGCTTCGATTGCATGCGTAAACGCGTCCATACCCGTAGAAGCTATGAGTGAAATGGGCAAAGATCGGATTAAATCAGCATCCACAATGGCATATGCCGGAAACATGGCATCACCCTTGACACTGATTTTCCGCGACTGCTCTGGCACACTTATTACGGATACCCAAGTTACTTCCGATCCGGTTCCACACGTAGTTGGGATAGCCAAAAATGGAATCGCAGGATTTTGGAATCGGTTTTTGCCCTCGAAAGAAACGATGCTGCCTTCGTTAGTTGCCAGCATTGACACGGCCTTTGCTGCGTCTAGTACGCTCCCACCACCAATTCCAATGATCACATCGTAGCTTTCGGCCCTAGCCTGAGCTCCCAACCTGTCCACATTTCGGCTTTTGGGATTTGGCTGAACTGAATCGTCGAGGTCATGCGGGCCGCAAAGCTGCTGCACTTCAGCAAACCAATTGGTGTTCCGTACCCCCACATCCGTCAGAAGCAAACAGCGCTTGGCTCCGATACTCTCCAAAATCTCTGGAATGCGAAATCTTGATCCGGGCGTTATCAGCACCCTTGTGGGTATTCGGAACATGATTTGATCTATTTTACGGCCGGAGTTCTGGCCATTTTAGCCAGATTTTCTGCTTCTCCCCACATGGTTTGGGCCGAAATGAGCATAGGATCGATACTATTAAAAACCGGGTACCAAGCCTCGCTTCGATATAGACGTTGCGCGAATCTAGCTTTAATGATGACGGAAAGAGTTTCTCGTTGCATATCCAGATCGTTTTGAGAGAACGCTGGCTTGTCATCTGTCGATTCACCGCCAATTTGGAGTCCATTTTTCTCTGATTGGACTAAAAACTGACTCCACATCTCACTGTCCACTGTAAACGAGGCAAAAAATTCTTCTCGTTTGGAAGCCCATCGAGCTCTGAATTCTAATCCTTCGGTATCCAGAATATGGCTCGCAAAGAGGAATGCAAGTCCGCGCCGGAGCGAATACTGGACAATAGGGGAAACGAGTGCAGAAGTCGAATCTGGTGCCATTACAACGTCAGGCATAACACCCCCTCCGCCGAATACATCCCGTCCGTGTATCGTCTTGTAATGCAACGAGTCAGGGATTTCAGACAAGTACTTTGTTGGGTTATAAGTAGCTTCCTCAAAGTCCGCGAACTTGTCTTTATAATAATCCTCGAAATTACCGATATCGTATGGAGTCTGAATAAGTCGTCCTGAGGGCATAAAATAGCGAGCAACGGTCATTTGGATTACCGATCCGTCTCGCATCTGAAACGGGCGTTGAACCAATCCTTTACCGAACGTCCTTCTTCCGACAATGAGGGCCCTATCCTGATCTTGAAGCGCTCCTGCAACAATTTCACTCCCAGAGGCCGTGCTTTCATCAACCAAAATGATAACAGGTTCGGTAATTAGCAGACCACCTTTAGTAATCAGATCAATTTCGTTTTCACGAGACACTCGTCCTTTGGTGGAAACGATTACGCCTTCGCCATCCAACATTTCATCCGCGATTTGGACTGCGGTTTGTTTGATTCCGCCTGGGTTGCCTCGCAAATCCAAAATGAGTTGTTGCATTCCTTCACCCTTCAATCGCTGAACATGTTCGGCAAACTCCTGATGGGTAGTCATTGCAAATCGGCCGATTCGAATGTATCCGGTGATTTTGTCCAACATGTAACCAGCATCAATCGAATAGAGAGGAATGTTGGCTCTAGTGAGCATAAAATCGATTGGCGATTTAATACGTGGCCGTACAACTGTAATTTTGACAGTTGTACCGAGCGCACCTTTGATCAAATCTTGTATGTCAAGCGACCCGAATCCGACGATACTTGTGTCATCTACCGCAATTAGACGGTCACCTGGTAAGAGGCCTGCCGCTTCGCTGGGGCCATCGGGAATGGTAGAGGTAACTTTAGAGGTGTCGGCCAGGGGCGTTTCAAACCAAATGCCGATACCACCAAACACGCCTTGATACTCTTCGCCAACCTTTTTCATGGTCTGAGCGTCGATATACGAGGAATGTGGGTCGAGTTTTTTCAACATCGCCAATATGGCTTCCTCCGTCATCGTCGCAGGATCCACAGCTTCCACGTATTGACGGTTGATCAAAATGTAAGCGTCTTCCAATTTTTGAAGCTGCTCCACGGTATCATCGCCAGTGATAAGCCCGTCTATTGTAAGGCCAAGGACCGTCCCCATTGCAAAAATAATGAGAGTGGGTAGGAGGTAACGCTTGAATACCGGCTTCATGTAGATCGGGAACGAATTTTTAAAAAGGGCCTGGACAGGGCGTTCTTAATTCGACGAACCTACTTTTTGTTTCCCACAGACCATTTGAATTGCGACGCAAAGCGCCCTAATTGGTAAAATGTAACCTTTCCGAAGTGATAGTCGTTTGGCTACTGAATCCAATCTTTAATCTGATCCAATTTCTGTTGAATCCAGTCGAGTTCAATCTCTGTGTAAAACAACACCAGAACCGGGTGTTTGGTTATTGTACCCACATGTTGGGGGACAAGAATCTAGCTGCAGATTTGACTCAGGACGTTTTTATCAAGCTTTGGGAGCATAAGGTGAGATTGGACCCAGATCGTTTGATAGGATGGTTGTTGACCGTTGCTAGAAACAGTTGTATAGATGCTATGAGAAAAATGAAAGTTCGAAGATCAGTTACTGAATCGGATGAATTCAGCCTCGATTCGCTTTCATCCGGCGAAATAGGGCCTGATCGATTGGCAAGTAATGCGATGTTTTCGGTTCGGTTGAAGAAGGCTTTGGATACGATAGGCGAACCGTACAAATCCATCGTTGTCCTCAGGGAAATTCAGGACTACAAATATGAGGAAATAGGCGAAGTGCTGAACCTTCCTCTGAATACAGTAAAAGTGTACTTACACCGGGCTCGAAAAGCTTTGAGAGAAGAATTGAAAAATGAATTGACGGAGGCAACCACGCATGACTATGCTTGAACATCATGATCGTGAATGGCTCAATAATCACATTGAAGCCTATACAGACGGAGAGCTTTCTGCTAAAGAGCTAATTCGTTTCAACGACATTGCAAATGCGGATCAGCACATTTTTGAAGATGTCAGGTTAGCTCGGCAGATTGCTGCTTCGCTTCGATCGGTCCCTCAAGATCAATGTCCCGAGCATGTACTTTCGGGAATAATGGCGCATGTGCGTCAGGATATTCGGTCTTCAGCCTGGGGCAGGTTTCAATCCTTCTTTTTGAAATTAAATGTTGCCCACTTTAGGCCAGCACTAGCTGTAGCTATGCTGTTCTTAGTGGTCCTATCCTCAACACAAATCGGAAATCCAACAAAAGAACCAACTGCTCAAGTTTCGCAGGCTCTAGATGAAGTGAAATGGACATTGGCGTTTTTGTCTGAAGTAGGGCGCACAACCGGCACTACAGTTCGGTCCGATGTGATAGAAGATCAAGTAATAGGTCCCATGAGCCGAAGTCTGACAACCAGGTCAGGAAATTGAAATTTGAACGTTTGTGAAAAGAATCACTATGATTAAGAATAATAAACTTTGGCTGCTTGCCATTTTAACCATTACCCTCTTCAGCATTGTGCCAAATCAGGCATTTGCGCAACAAGGTGTTCGATCTGATCCTGGGTTTGTGGATCTTGATGGAGTTGGGGGATTGAACGAATTTTTCAATCGAGATCCCAAAATTGACGTAAGCGTTGAGGGTGCCCTTATGAAGCTCGTCGCCGAAGCCTCGCGTCTCGAAGACCCGGAATTGGCCAACTTATTGTTGAAGCTAAAAGGAGTATATGTCAGAGGTTATGAAACGTCGCGTTCGGAAAGTGAACGTGCTCGAGGGCACGCCAATAAAATTGGTCAAGATTTGGTAGATGCTGGTTGGAGCAGTGTAATTCGAGTCAGAAATGAGCAAGAACATTTTCAAATGTTTGCCCGGTATAGGGGCGAAACGATCATTGGGATGGTGGTTCTGTCAATTGATGTTGGGGCCCACGAAACGACTTTCTTAAATATTGTGGGTAATATCGACCCAGGCCAAATTGGCCGCATCGGACAAAAATTTAATATTGGTCGGGTTCCAAATTTGGATTAAGAAACTCAACCTGACTCCTTCCGTATGCGCTAGATGAGTTCACATTCGAATTCATTTTTTCATCCTCATCGTTCAATAGAGAGAAGCGCATATCATGAAGCCAGTCGTACTTTTTGTTATTGGAATCGTCCTAATTATCGGAATTGCATTGGCCTCCGGATTTGGGACCTACAACAACCTTATCGAAGCTGATGAAACGGTTACTCGATCATGGGCCGACGTCGAGTCTCAATATCAACGCCGTCTTGACCTGATTCCAAATTTAGTTAGCACGGTGCAGGGCGCTGCCAATTTTGAACAAGAGACCCTCCAAGCCGTGGTGGAAGCTCGTGCGAAGGCCACATCGGTTAACGTCTCAGCTGGCGACTTGGGAGATCCGGACAAAATGGCCTCTTTTTTAGAGGCTCAGGAAGCTCTTTCCGGATCCTTGGGAAGGCTATTGGTGGTAACCGAGAACTATCCAGAACTTCGCGCCACAGAAAGTTTTAGGGATTTGACGGCGCAACTGGAAGGCACAGAAAACAGAATCAGCGTTGCTCGCAGAGACTATAACGCCACCATCGCGAATTACAATGTTTCAGTTCGAAAATTCCCTGCCTCTATCGTCGCGGGAATGACTGGTTTTGAACGTAAAGTTCCGTTTGAAGCGCAGTCAGGCGCTGAAAAAGCACCCAACGTGTCCTTTGAATAAATTTGGCCCAATACGCGTCGTTATTGCTTTTGTCGGCCTTTTTTGGTTGCTTTTAGGACCATTGGCAGTCGCTCAAAACGTTCAAACCATCGCTCCATCTGGGAGATGGGTGACGGACGCTGCAGGTTTTTTGAATGCATCGGAACGAACTATTCTTGAGAGAAAACTTTCGAGTTATGCGGACTCTACTTCGTCACAGATCATTTTAGTAACGGTTCCAGATCTGGGCGGTTACGATTCTCAGGAGTACGCTATGGCAATAGGCCGTGGTTGGAAGGTTGGGCAGGCTGGAAACGACAACGGTGTAGTAATTTTGATTTCAAGAGCTGAAAGAGCTATTCGAATCGAAATTGGATACGGCATGGAAGGTGTAATACCTGATGTATTTGCTAGTCGAATTGTTCGTGATGTAATTACCCCGGCCTTTAAATCCGGGGAGTTCTTCCAAGGGCTAAATGGCGCCGTCGACATCATGATGGCAGCTGCTTCCGGAGAGTTCGATGCGGAGGAAATGGCACGCGAGCCAAGCAGACCGATTAATCCCGCTGCTTTATATCTGATCTTTATTTTCGTCTTTTTTATCGTCTCAGCTATGCGAAATAAAGGAGGGGGGAAAGGTGGAAAGCGAACCCACTACAATAACATTCCCATGATTCTGTTGGCAGGTGCCTTGGGCGGCCGCGGTGGTGGTTTCGGTGGCGGCGGTTTCGGCGGCGGCGGTTTCGGCGGCGGCGGCGGTTTCGGCGGTGGTGGTTTCGGCGGCGGCGGCGGCGGTTTTGGCGGTGGCGGCGCAGGCGGGAGCTGGTAATAATCTTCTATTTATGTCCCGACTAGATCGACTTAAGGCGTTTTTAACAGAGGATCCGACAGATTCCTTCGTTCAGTTTGCTTTAGCCTCTGAATACGCAAAACTTGGAGAACTAGACAAAGCGATAGGTGTTTTTGAACAGTTGAGGACCTCTGACCCTGCTTACGTGGGTTTGTACTACCACTTGGGTAAATACTTGGAAGCAGCGGATCGAACCAATGAAGCGCTCACCGTGTACAAAGACGGTATCGCAATGGCTTCGAAACTATCGGATCTCCATGCCAGAGCAGAGTTACAGTCTGCGTTATTAGAGGCAGAAATGTCTGATGATCTATGAGATGTTTTTTCTTGCGGGTCTTATTCCTTTTACTTGTATCGGCACCGATTCTGACGGCTGCACAAGATGTCCAAACCTACACTGTTAAGCCCGGCGATACTTTATTCAGTATAGCCCGAGCACATAATATTTCTGTTGATGACCTTCGCCGATATAATAAACTTGAATCCGGGCCAATTCGCTCAGGGATGACCCTCATTGTTTCAGAAGAGAAGAATTCCGCTTCAGACGTCATTCCTTTGGAAAATGACGAAGACACAGAAAATGCAGTCGATTTGGTTGAAATGTCGAGGTCCCAGAGGACCCTTCCCTCGATAGCCGACGAACTTGAGATGAGTGTGGAAGAGTTACTGCGCATAAGCCCAGAAATTCAACAAGCGATTGATCGTCTCAATCAAATTACGCCGGTTGCGGAGAAAACGACAGAATCCTACGTCGTTAAGGCGGGCGAAACGCTGTTCAGTATCGCGCGCACCTATGGGATGACGGTTCGTCAATTATCTGACCTTAATTCCATGACCCAGACGTCCATTCGTGCTGGTCAAAAGCTTCAAGTCCCAGGAAATCAGCCTGCTGGGACTACGGTTTGGGCGTTAAGTGGCGAAATTAATGCCGTTATGTATCCTTCGACGTTCGTCGGCCGTATGATGGCAAGTGAAGTGGTATACGATGACGTTATGTTGATCGTAAGCCACGCAACACTGCCTATTGGAACGCTAGTCATGTTGGGGAAAGTTCAAGAGGGGCCAACCGTTTTGTGCATCGTAGGAGACGAAAGTTTGTCGGTATCTATGAACGTAATCGATGTTTCAGAAGCAGTAGCGGATGCCATTGGTTTGGCAGAAAACGAGCGTATTGAAGTGTATACGCTAAAATAAATGACCGAGGGGAATGAATGGAAGAGAAAACGAGGGTAGGCCCCACTAGCTACCTAACGGTAACAAAAAGTGCCACATATGGCTTTTTGGCGGCGTTGCCTTTATTTGTTTTATATGAGGGACTGATACTATTTGCTAATGGTGATCGGATCTCACAGATTCGAGTAGGCGCTGATATTTGGGTAAAACAGATTCTGGCAATGGTTGGCGCCACGGGAATGATTTCTTTGGGCGTAGCCGTGTTGGTGATTGGAATTTCAGTTTTTGTGGTTGAGCGCAAAAAGAAAATTCCGATTAAGCCAACTTATCTGGGGTGGATGATTGGAGAAAGTGCACTTTATGCGGTTGTTTTGGCATTTCTCATATCCAGTATTGTTGGTCTTATTTTTTCATCTGCGCTAAGTATTTATGTGCCCGCGATTATTCAAGACTCTTCGGTCGGCCAGCCAGGAAAAATGATGATGCTAGTCCTTTCAATTGGGGCAGGACTGTATGAAGAACTCATTTTTAGGGTCATTATGGTTGGCGGCATTTTCTGGGTTCTGAACAAGTGGCTAGAAAAACGGAATCTTGCCTACGTAATTGCGGCAGTTATTGGAGCGTTTATTTTTAGCGCAGTTCACTACGTCGGTCCACTTGGAGATGCATTTGCATTGTCTTCTTTTACATTTCGGTTTTTATTCGGGCTAGCTCTAAACGTAATTTTTCTGGTCAGAGGTTTTGGCGTGGCTGCGTGGACGCATGCTTTGTATGACGTCTTAGTAGTTTCGCAATTGCTTGGCTAACACG
>ERZ890510.262-NODE-262-length-44284-cov-8.606118_pt1 | contig 44284 bp, 40 predicted proteins | sample MGYA00521265_ERZ890510 | MGnify/ENA primary metagenome ERZ890510 (study PRJEB32303, sample SAMEA104408624) | aquatic metagenome | biome: Brackish water; feature: Chemocline; material: water | place: Baltic Sea | collected 2014-10-26T21:54:00 | depth 110 m ... | reverse complement strand
ATGTTCACGCTGGAAAGCTGGTTCAATCGTGTGAAACGTGCCACAATTCTAGCTCGTTTTACGAAATCGACGGATACAATATTCATCTACAAACCAATTTTCCATTACTCGGTGCTCACGAAGTTATTGCCTGTGAAAACTGCCACAATGACCATTTCGGCGGCGCATATTTTGGCGAATTTGCAACATGTATAACCTGTCATGAATCTGAATATTCGGCTTCTGTCGTCCTTCCACATGCCGAGAATGGATTCTCAGAAAACTGTGAAACCTGTCATTCTCAGTTTGTGTGGCAAGATGCCATTTTTCCGGACCACGAATTGATTTCCAACGGTTTTGAACTCGTTGGGGCACATAAATTTGCAGGTTGTGAAAGCTGCCACGTCCAGCCTTCATTTCAACTGGTCTTCCAAGCTCAAGGTCAAAACGATTGCTTCGCTTGCCATGAGTCAGATTATAACAAGGAACATAATCGTGGCAATACGCCGATTTTCTGTCTCCAATGCCATAATCAAAACAGCTGGGACGGTGCAGATGAATAAGGTGAAGAAAATGAACCGATTCTATGCAGTAACATTTTTATTTGCCAGCTTATTTCTAGGAGCTATGCAGGCCGAGGCGCAGGTCGCTAGCGACACGCTGTCTGCCACTGTTTCCCGAGTTCAAAGCAGAGGAATCTATCTTGAAATTTCCTCCTCGATGTTTGTTGCCGGAGATACTGTCTGGGTCGTTCAGAAATCTGGTTTAGAAACGGCAGGGAAAGTAGCGGGAAAGGCATCAAATTCGCTTCTTTTAGCTTGGATTGCGGAGCCAGCAAATGTACAGGTAGGAGAACACGTCCTGCTTCGCGGGCCTCACCACATCATATTGGAAGGGGATCAAGGGCCTGAGGTGACAGAAGTTGAAAAGAAGAGCATATTAGGTGAGGCGGTTTCCACAGGTTCTGCTTTGAAAAAAAACCTCATCATTCTTAGGGGATATTACAATGCATCAATAACCGCCTCCTTTTCCAATATTCGGGGACAGTTCACGAGTAATCGATCCTCTTCCAGATCGTACACAACGCCAGTCAGTTCGGTTAGAGCGATCCTTTCAGGACTTCCACTTGGTACGGAAATTCAAGTTAGTCTTCGAGGTTCATCGCGTTTTAGTTCGGAGGAAATTGTTGGGCAAGCGAGTTCAATTCGCGTTTATGAGTTTAATGTTGCCAGACACCTTCGAACGTCTCGATTCGAGTTTGATCTGGGTCGTTTTCAGTCCTCACAAGTCGCCTCAAGCGGCTATTGGGATGGCTTTTCCACTTCCTACAGATTTGGTGGTCTCAAAGTCGGAGCATCTGCCGGATTTGAGCCTGATCGATACAACGAGTCGTTTCAGACTGATATCACAAAAATTAGTGCCTTTTCCGAATTGGAAACGCGACACAGTGGTGGATCAACATCAATCGTGGCTGCGGTTACTCAAATCGATAGTCCAGGCTTATCCTCGCCCTATTATTTCATGACTTTAAATCAGCGCACTCGCCTTGGTCAAGTGAGGTTCAGTACAGATCTCCAAGTAGATCAATCGCCGATTGATAAGAGCATCACCTTGAGCAGACTTTATGTTCGAGCGAGCACAAGGTTGTCTCCCGGCCTCAGTTTCAACACCCGATATGGGACAAGAAGACATTTTTCATATTGGTATCCTGGTGGATCGTACTCTTCTGAAAAACAACAGATTTCGGCAGGCCTTCTCCTTCAAAGAGCTGTCAATCAGTATGGATTAACCCTGACTTCGAATTCGTTTTCAGGAAAAGATCGCAGCAATTCGATAAGCGCGTCTTTTCGGACCAGGCCCTCGTGGCTCCCATTTAGGGTATCCAATACAACCAATGTTTGGACTAGAAAAAGTGGGAATACCTATTACAATTCGATCAATTTGCAGAAAGAGATTGGGCGCTTTTCTTTAGGCCTCGATTATTCTTTACTCGCGTTGGACGCGCTTGGACCAATGGAATTTTCACACATTGCAGGTGCTTCAATTCGAATTTCGACCGCGCGTTGGGGCAATTTCTCCATCCGCCAACGCACCCATATAGGATCTTCCATTTCGTCTGCCACACTCTTTTTTAACTACGGAATCAGCTTTTGAGTCCGACTTTAATTATTTGGATCGTTTTTTTCGTTTTGGCGGCACTGTTCGTCATCCCCTACGTGCGTCGTATTATGGCCAAAGAGCAAGCGGTACTTGAAGCACATCAAGAATCGCTGGACTACGGGCTATTTAGTCCAGCCTCCCTTCACCCTATTGTAAATCCGGATCAGTGTATAGGAACAGGAAATTGTGTTGAGGCGTGTCCGGAAAAAGACGTTTTGGGACTACTGTCCGGGCAAGCTATGCCGGTGTCTCCAGCCCGATGCATCGGTCATGGATTATGTGAACGATCTTGCCCCGTAAATGCCATAGAATTGGTGTTCGGAACGTCTAAAAGAGGAGTAGACCTGCCGCGATTACAAGAAAACTTCGAAACCAACGTGCCAGGGCTTTTTGTGGTAGGTGAGCTTGGTGGAATGGGGTTAATCAGAAATGCATTTGAACAAGGGCGTCAATGTATCGAATTACTGAAACTGAAGCCGGGACCAAAGGACTCGGGCGAATTGGATCTGGCCATTATCGGTTGCGGCCCCGCAGGACTGTCTTGCGCATTGTTCGCCAGCGAGAAGGGATATAGTTATTTGGTTCTTGAAAAAGATGGCATCGGAGGTACCGTTCTAAATTATCCCCGCAAGAAACTTGTGATGACGGCTCCCTTGATATTACCTGGCCCATTTAGTTTAATGGAGCGGGAGTACTTCAAAGAAGATCTCCTAGAAATCTGGAAGGGATTGGTGGACGAATTCAAACTTCACATCAAGGAGCATGAAATTGTTCATTCAATAGAAAAATCTGCAACTGGATTGTTTGAGGTCAAATCTAGCTCGGGTGTGATCAAAGCCCGCAACGTGGTCTTAGCCATTGGGCGGAGAGGCATTCCTCGAAAACTTGGTGTGGTAGGTGAACAACTACCAAATGTGGCCTATTCCTTAAAAGATGCTCGACACTATGAGGGAGATCGGTGCCTAGTAGTTGGCGGTGGAGATTCTGCGGTAGAGGCAGCTTTGTCGTTATCAGAAGAAATGGGCACAACGGTGTACATATCATACCGACAAGATCAGTTTTCCAGAATTAAAAAAGATAATTTGGACCGCTTGAAAAGCGCGATTTCAACAGGTGCAATTCTCCCTTTCATGCGGTCCAACGTGTTAGAAATCAAAAACTCTGAGGTCATTTTATCTCTGTCTGACGGAGAAACACAGTCGGTTCCAAACGATTTCGTTTTCATTTTTGCTGGAGGAACGCTTCCAACTGAATTTCTCCAAAACTGCGGCATCAAGATTGACACCGTGTTTGGATCAAAAAACCGAAAGACCAAAACAAACTAAGGTCAATGAGGATGCAAACGCCTCGCCATATATCAAGACTCAATACTGCGATTAGGTGGGAATCTATCGCAATGTTGTTATTTTTATGGCCGTTGGCAGCATTAGGACAAACGGGCACAGAATCTCCCCATGGCGAATTGCTGGATCAACTGACATGCATTTCGTGCCACTCCAATGATGCTTGGACGCCTACAAAAGAGGTGATGGACTTTAATCACAGCCTCGACGCAGGTTTCGCCCTTCTAGACTCCCATTCAAACCTTTCATGTATTTCTTGTCATTCAGATCTCAAGTTTGATGCACCAAAATCAAATGTTTTAGAATGTCAGAACTGCCACATCGACCCCCACTTAGATAGTGTCATTCAAGATTGTTCAACGTGTCACGATGCGACCTCATTTCGCGCCATTCGACGCGAACAAATCCACATCAACTCTAGTTTTGACTTAATTGGCGTTCATCAAATCATTTCCTGCGAGACCTGCCACTCGTTGCCCGGGCTGGAGCTCCTTTTCTCTCAACCGCCGTCGAGCAACAACGACTGCGCAAGCTGCCACACCTCAGACTATGAAGTTGCCCACGCGGGCTCCGGGTTTCCAACCACGTGTATCGATTGCCATAGCCAGACTACGTGGGCCGGTGCCGCATTCGATCACTTGACCCAATCAGGTGGGTTTGATTTGATTGGCGCGCACGACATCGTGTCGTGCGCAACCTGCCACTCGTTGCCCGGGCTAGAGCTTCTTTTCTCGCCACCGCCCTCGAGCAACAACGACTGCGCAAGCTGCCACACCTCAGACTATGAAGCGGCCCACGCGGGCTCCGGCTTTCCTTCCACGTGTATTGATTGCCACAGCCAGACTACGTGGGCCGGTGCTTCGTTCGATCATGATGCTCTATATTTTCCTATCTACTCGGGGACCCACAGAAATGAGTGGACTCAATGTGCAGACTGCCATACCCAAGCACCAGCTACTTTTGCTACGTTTAGTTGTATTGACTGCCACGAACATACTAAGTCTCGCACTGACAGCGAGCACAATGGCGTTCAAAATTACGTCTACGAAAGCCTAGCTTGTTTCTCTTGTCATCCTCAGGGACGTGAATAGACTTAATTAAATAAGTCTACTTCCCCATTTAGTTGAAGCGCGATAACCGTCATGGCCGAGTCGGCTTCGCCTTCAGGCACATCGATATACAAAATCCCTGGCACCTCGCTCCAATACTGCTTTCCCAGTATTTGTCCCTCTAGTTTCGTTCCATTCCCCACAATACGGATTCTATCGACCTTATTTTTAAGACCTTTCACCACAACTTGACCAGTAGCGGAATACGGAAGGAAAAGGTACAAGATTTTATTGTCCGCAGAAAGCGTGGTGGGTCCATAAAAGTGACCATACGGAATACCTCTTCTAGTCCCATAAATTGCTTCTCCGTGTTTCGAAGTCCAACGCCCCAATTCCTTGAGAATAGCCACTTGTTGATCTGGAATGGTACCGTCTGCTTTGGGCCCGATATCGAGCAAGAGATTCCCTCCTCCATTAAGCACGTCCGCAAAAGTCAAAATGACCTGGTAGGGCGTTTTATAGTTTAAATCATGCTCTTGAAAGCCCCACGAGTCGTTCATGGTCATGCACAATTCCCACGGCCCGTCCGATGGATTAATGGGAAGACCCTGCTCCGGTGTGGCGTAATCACCAAATCCGTTCAGACGCGAATTCAAAATGGTAGACGGTTGCCAAGTCAGTAAACTGTCGCGAATACCTTCAGCGTTCCATTCTTCGGCTGAGTGCTCCCAGTCTCCATCAAACCACCACAGGTCCGGCTGAAAGCGAGTACTGAGTTCGCGAAGCTGGCCAAGGTGAAAAGTTTTGAACCGCTGCCAACGTTCTGGGTCATCTTTGTAGCGGTACTCATTACTCCGAAACACGTCGTAGTCAGGATGGGACCAATCTAAATGAGAGAAATAAAGGCCGGTTTTCAAACCCTTGGATCGTAAAGCCTTGACAAATGGAGCAACCAAGTCGCGCCCTGCAGGAGTTGAATCCACAACGTTTAGATCCGACAATTCGGTGTCCCACAAGGCCACGCCATCGTGATGCTTGGTAGTCAAAACGGCGTATTTGGCTCCACTTTCTTTAATTAAATCAGCCCAGGCAATTGGATCATATTTGGAAGCGGTAAACCCCTTCAGCTGATCCATATAGTCTTCGTAGGACAAGTACTTGTTGAAAAAGGACCAGGATTCATCAATTCCATCCACGGCATAAATTCCCCAATGGATGAAAATGCCCAGACGCGCATCCGTGAACCACTCCATTTTAGGATCTGGTTCCATTGATGCCACAATCGGATCGTTCGCCGTTTGGGCCACGGACAGCACTGGCCTGCACAACAAGGCGACCACAAATAGTGACCAGAAAGAAAATTTAAAACAGGATTTCATCGATTTGACAGCATTGTTAAGGACTGCATGATACAATTTGACTATGATACAGGTTAACCATGATAAAGGGGGCGAGGCTTTGGTAAAAGCCGTAGGCAGCACGATGAGCTTGAGTGCGGATACTATTGAGTTCAACCAGTTTTCCAATTTGAATTTCAGGCTTGTATTGTAAAGTGTACTGAAACACTGAGAATTTCTTTCGTATATATTTAGGAATTGTTTGTCCGCATATATTATATCCAAATGGACATGCGTTTTGTAAAAGGACTCGGCCTTTCGCTATCGCTGATACTGGTTTTTACCGGTTTGGGCCCACAACACCCTGCACCTGGTCAAATTGGGGCATCTTCCGATTGGGCCGTTGTCGATGCTGTCTTCCAAAACAAATGCGTTTCCTGTCATGCCGGTCCTGAAGCTGCTCGTGGATTACGGCTTGATTCTTGGGAAAACACATTTTTAGGTTCAGATTTTGGAGAGGCTATCATCCCCTATGATGCCGAAAACAGTCTGCTCATTGAGTTGGCCACGAAGTACAAAAAGGGATCTCATCCGAACGAGCTAGGCACCGAAGCACTTACGACTGACGAAATCGAATCGATCAAAGCTTGGGTTCAAGCTGGAGCTCCTTCCCAAAACGGTGAAATTCCGTTCAGCAACCCGACGGATCCACGCCTTTACGTGGCCGATCAAGGTGCTGATATGGTTTCCGTTATCGACATGAACACCAATCAGGTTGTTCGTACGGTAAACTTGATGAAACTCGGATTTAACCACATGTCCATGCCACATCATGTTGCGGTGGAAGCGGATGGATCGTTCTGGTATCTGTCCTTAATTATGAACGACAAAATTCTCAAGTTCAACCGCAACAACGAGTTAGTAGGACAGGCCGATGCTGTGAGACCTGGATTGTTGGTCCTAGATCCGTCGGGAGACTATTTGTACGCAGGTAGAAGTATGATGTCAGTTTCGCCGCCAGAAAGTATGGTTCAGCTCAAAAGAAGCACCATGGAGGTCGAGGAAATTGGAGTTTTGATGCCTCGGCCCCACGCCCTGGCAATTAGTCATGATGGATCGTCCGTCTACCTGTCCAGCCTGGCTCAGAACCGAGTTGCTACCTTTAAAAATGAATCTGGGGACATGATTTTTGATGAGATTGAAGGCGATAGGCCCCATGTTTTCATCGGTTTCACCATCTCCCCTGATGGTAAAACCATGGTGGGCACCTCAGAAGTGACTTCCAAGGCATTTGTTTTCGACCTGACTGGACAGGAAAGTGTAGTCCTGACAGATACAATTGGCGTGCTCAGGGCGCCTTGGCATCCGGTCTACACTGCCGATGGAAAATGGGTGTACTTCGGCAACAACTGGACCAATACAATCACGATTTTGGACATGGAAAAGCATCAAGTTGCCAAGGTGATTGAAGGGGTGAACGGTTTGGCCCAACCGCATGGAAGCGCGACGTCTCCTGACGGCAGATACGTGTACATATCCAATCGAAACATGGCCATGCCAGAAGGGCACAGCAAACAAGATCACGTGTACCATCCCCGCTATGATTTTGGTGACAATGCCCACATCGGGACCGTTTTGGTCATAGACACGACTACTCAAGAAATCATCAAGATCATCGAAACGGAAGAGTACGCTTCCGGATTAGGTGCTGCCATCATCCGTAAATGACATGAGAAAATATCTGTGCCTTTTCGGGCTTATTCTTTTGACGGTTTCATCCAGCCAAGCACAAGAATATGTTATGGCCCCGGTCGAACATCCCGGAGCCCTACATGGCCAGATTGTACTGAACGGAACTCCACCAGCTCCCCTCCAACTTTTGATCACAAAAGATGCTGAAATTTGCGGAGAGGGATACCGAACACGAACAGAATATGACGTTTTGGCGACAGGTCAACTTCGAGGAGTCGTAGTTTATTTAGAAGGCGTTTCGGAGGGCAAAGCTTGGGAAGAAGCCACTTTGGGCGAGTCGATTAACCAACAGGTTTGTGACTTCCAACCCAACGTCCAAGTAATACAAAGAGGGTTCGTAATTGACATCATTAACAGCGATTCTACCCTCCACAACATTCACGGTTACGAATTGATTGGCCGTTCGAGACGTTCCATTTTTAATATAAGTCAACCTGAGATGGGGGCTATTCCACAGGCCATTAACCCCGTGAGAGGGAATCAGGTCAGCTTGGAATGTGACTCGCACGACTTCATGCAGGGCTGGATTTTCGTTACAGACACCCCATATGCAACCACGGTAGATGAAAACGGTCAATTCTCGATTGGGGACATTCCTCCCGGATCGTACCGCATATCTACCTGGCATCCCAAATTAGGCTCTCTAACCCAGGACGTGATCATCATAAACGAGGAAAGCAGCGAGGTGAATTTCGAATATCATATCGAATAGTTAGAGATAGGCCCATGAAACGCAACGCTTTGATCGTATTGCTGCCAGTTTTGTTGTTCGTACTAAACGGATTTTCAGAACCTATACCGATAGCTCGATCAGGACCACAAGAGCTCTCCCCTTTAGAAGACTTGGGTAGATATCTGTTCTTTGATCCCCGACTTTCTGGGGATGGCAGTCTGAGTTGTGCGTCCTGTCACAATCCAGAGTATGGCTGGACAGATGGCCAGCAACTTTCAAGAGCCTATCCTGGCTCCGATGGGTTTAGAAATACCAAATCAACCCTCAATATTTCGGATACCAAACATTTATACTGGGATGGGCGCCTACCTGGAAGCGATTTGGAAACACAGGTCCGAGATGCCATCACAGAAACTCATTTCATGAATCTGGACGGGAGGTTGATGCAGGAAAGGCTCAAACAAGTGCCGGAATACATTCAGATGTTTGAGATTGCGCTGTCTTCAGAGCCGTCATTTGGTGGTACTCTCAAAGCCATTGCTGCTTTCGAAAAAACACTCCGGACGGGGCCCTCGCCCTACGATACTGACAATCTTTCAGACGCTGCCAAACGAGGGCAGCTAATCTTTGAAGGAAAGGGGGCCTGTTCAAGCTGTCATTCGGGAGCCACATTTACCGACCACGCGCCGCACCGAACAGGAGTACCCGAAAACCCCTCCATACTGGGGATGCCACTTCGCCATGCGACGTATCGATCTTTCATCAAGGCGATGGGCGTGCCGGGTTATATGCAAGCCAAAACGGACGTGGGGTATTTCACCGTTACTAAAAGCTCCAAAGACCTAGGTGCCTTTATCACTCCAGTCCTGAAACAGGTGGCCGATACGGGTCCCTACATGCATAATGGAATGTTTTCTACGCTTGAAGAGGTCGTTTCGTTTTATGACAAAAGAGGCGACGGACTTGCCCTTACGGAGGTTGAAAAGGCCGACTTGGTAACATTTTTAGAAAGCTTATCTGGGCCCCTCCCTGAGGTTGAGGTTCCCCAACTACCTGCCTACCAACTCATTAACAACTGGAACGAGGCTCGCAATTAGGATGAACATAAATTCCAGAATCCCATTTTTTCCCGTTTTGGTCGGTTTGGGCTTAGTGCTTTTGATCGCCGGCTGGCAATTGATGATTCAACCGGATCCAATTCCCTTATCAGCCTTGGGACCGCCTCCCATTCCTGCTGATAATTCCCAATCTGTTGATGAGAACGGATTCCCTTTGCTCGACGACCCCAAGGTGCAACTCGGCAAATATCTTTTTTACGACAATCGATTGTCTGGCGATGCCAGCATAAGCTGTGCCGATTGTCACAGTGATAATTTTGGCTGGACAGATGGTGCCGACTTATGCCGCGGATACGCGGGAACCTCGCACTGGAGAAATTGCCAGACCATTATTAATTCCGCGTATTTCAGCAAGTTTTTCTGGGACGGGTCCTCCAAGAGCTTAGAAACCCAAGCAATCTCGGCCGCATCCGGAGCCGTAGCTGGCAATGGAGAACGTGACATGATGGAAGAACGCCTCCGTCAAATTCCGTTTTATGTAGAATTTTTTGATCAGGTATTCGGCACATCCTGGCCGCATCAAGAGGACGCCTGGAGGGCTATTGCTGCGTTCGAACGCGCATTAATCCAACCCGTCACACCTTTTGACCGATTTATGAAAGGCGATGTGCTGGCTCTATCCTCGGATCAAAAAGCGGGACTCGCCCTGTTCACTGGCAAGGCCGGCTGCATTTCGTGCCACGGCGGGCCGCTGCTTACCGATGAGAAGTTTTACAACATAGGCGTGCCTGAAAACCCTGCTTTCACCGACGACGCACTACGGCAAATTACCTTTCGCTACGAACAATATGCGAAAGGAGTACCTGAAGAAATTTATCGAAAGGTCAAAACAGACCTTGGACTATACTATGTGTCCAAGCGCATGGAAGACATGGGCAAATTCAGAACACCGATGCTCCGATATCTCGCCTATACCGCTCCGTATATGCACAACGGGGCCTTTTACACGCTTGAAGAGGTAGTGGACTTTTACAACGAAGGAGGCGGACCTGACCCTATCAAGGCCGGATTTGATTTTGGTACCAAATCTGAGCGGATCCAACCCCTGGGCCTGACCCAAACCGAACGAAGGCAATTGGTGGCTTTTCTGGAGAGCACAACCGGAGACGAAATTAAATCGGAACGGCCTGTGTTGCCACAATACGGTGCTGCAATTCCCATTTCTGAAGGTCAGAGGTAGATATGAATCAGAAACCAACCACCTGCTCCGCCCTTGGCGATGGCATGACTCGTCGCTCGTTTTTACTCCATTCTGGAGCCGCAACCGTAACCATAATGCTTTCCGGCATTCCAGGGATGGCCAAAGCAGCGCAAATTCCAGCGTGGGTCCAAACCTATGAGCGAGTTCGCTTGGTTCGACTTTCTGATATCAAGCGGCACACACCCATCTATTTTGAATACCCTGATTTAAGCTCATCCTGTTTTCTGGTCCAAATGGACGGAGAAGCTGGGTCTGGTGTCGGACCAGGAAAAGATATCGTTGCGTTCCACAATAACTGCACGCATATGGGTGGTCCTCTTCATGGCACGTACCGGCAAGAATACGGTGCGGTTGGTCCATGCCCATTTCACCTGACTTCGTTCGATATCCGACGCCATGGCATGGTAATAGCTGGCCACGCGACCGAATCCTTGCCTCAAGTAGTACTTGAAGTTGAGTCTGATTGGGTCTATGCGACGGCAATGATGGGTCTCATTTACGGCAGAGTTGCCAATATTTCCGAGGAAGGTCATGAATAATACTGATTTACGGCCCGCCCTCCTTAAAACCCCCTTGCCGCCAACAGGAGCAGACATATTCACCACCGCTTGTGACTACTGCATTGTGGGTTGTGCTTACAAAGTCTATCGATGGCCCGTCGGGTCAGAAGGAGGTGAAAAAGCAGCACAAAATGCTATTGGAGTCGATTTTCCTCGAAATCCGGGCGAGGGGAGTTGGGTCAGTCCCAACCAACATAACATTGTCTCCTTTAACGGATCACCTCATAATGTGGTGATCATTCCCGATGCCAATACCACGGACGTAAACCTTGGTGGAGACCATAGTATCCGAGGTGGTTCACTCGCGCAAAAGTGCTATAATCCTGACAATCCGACCAAGGACCGCTTAAAAACACCGTTAATGCGCATAAATGGTGAGTTAGTTCCGGTTTCTTGGGATCAGGCATTGGATACCGTTGCAGCTGTATCTCGTCATGTAATCGACACCTACGGAGAACATTCCTGGGCGATGAAGATGTTTTCGTACCAATTTTTTGAAAACACGTATGCCTTGACCAAACTTGCCCTCAGGCACATCGAAACGCCTGCATTTGCCTATCACGACAACCCGTCCACGGCCGAAGACACACCTGGATTCAGAGACACGGGATTCGACAATTTTGCTGCTTCGTTTGAAGACTGGGGTATGGCTGATACCCTGATGATCTCCGGAACTGATCCTTTTGAAACCAAAACTGTGATTTGGAATCAGTGGATAATGCCTGGAATTCGAAGGGGAATGAAGGTCATATTTGTGCTCCCTAGAAAGACAACAGGAGTGGCTTGGGCCGAAAAATCAGGTGGCCTCCATTTATGGCTGATACCAGGAACGGATACGGTTCTTCAGATGGCCATCTCTAGATATATTGTGGAACAAGGATGGGAGGACCGCCCATGGATTGACCAGTATACCTCTAATAAATGGGAGTCCGATTCCGGCTTTGGTCAAGGAACTAGAAACACACCTTGGCAATGGCGCACGACGTGGGGCGATTTTCAGACCAACGGCTTTGAAGATTATAAAAAGTGGCTTTTTGCAGTAGAAGAAGCTGAGTTAAGCAATGCCGCAAGGATCACTGGCGTACCCGAAGAAGCCATTATTCGCGCCGCAGAGCTGATGGCCAAGCCCAACATGGATGGCTCCCGTCCAAAAACGTCTATTGGTATAGAAAAGGGCAATTATTGGTCAAACAACTATCTAAACACGGCGTCAATCGCTGCCCTTGCCCTGATTTGCGGCACAGGAAACCGACCGGGCCAGATGATATCCCGATTTGGTGGCCACCAGCGAGGTGGAATTAGTGGTGGTAGATATCCAATTGAAAAGTCTCCCGAAAAATTTGCTGGACGCCGACGAAAACCTCTAGATCTCGATCGTTGGATTGAGTCTGGAAATGTTCGTTTTGCCTGGGCAGTTGGAACGACGTGGCTGGGAAGCATGACAGCATCCCAAGATTTTATGAAAACGTTTGTGCGGCTCACAACCGAAAGCCCTCACCAAATCCGGAGTGTAGAAACGGCAACTGCTGACCTTATAGCCAGATCCGACGCAGGCGGCATGGTCGTCGTGGATCAAGATATTTATCTCCGAGATCCCATCGGTTCAAAGTATGCGGACATCGTCTTGCCTGCCGCAACATGGGGCGAAGATAATTTTAGCCGAGCCAATGGTGAACGACGGATTCGGCTTTATTCCAAATTTTATGATGCCCCTGGCGAGTCCAAGCCAGATTGGTGGATTGCAGCCGAAGTTGGAAAACGATTGGGCTTCGACGGATTCCAATGGAAGGATTCAAATGACGTTTTTGAGGAAGCCGCTCGGTTTACCCGTGGTTCAAGGAAGGACTACATGCCGCTCGTTTGGTTGGCAAAACAAACAGGCAAAAAAGGGCATGATTTGCTTCGGGAATACGGCACGACAGGCATTCAGGGACCGATACGATACGAAAATGGCGCTCTGGTTGGCACGAAGAGACTTCATGATTCAACGTTGAAATTGGATACGCCACAAGGTCCAACCATCCATTCAAAAATCATGACGGCGTTTAATTCCCAAACGGGAAAAGCCAACTTCATGAAGAGCCCATGGTCTCATTTTTCGGACTTTTATGAGTTCATGAAACCTCGGGATGGCGAATTATGGGTAACCAATGGGCGGATTGGAGAAATATGGCAATCTGGATTTGACGATATGCTTCGGCGCCCGCAAATCATGCAGCGCTGGCCGGCCAACTTTCTTGAAATTCATCCCGATGATGCCGCTGAACGTGGAATTGAATCCGGCGACTGGGTGGTCGCAGAAAGCGAACGCATTCCCGTTCAAAAAGGTGGGTTCATTGCGGAAACGACTTCCGATGCCTCATTCAGTGGTTTGTTGAAAAACGGACATATTGAACTGACATCTGCTCGCGTTGAAGCGGTTGCAATCGTTACACCTGCGGTTAGAAAGGGAGTGTCGTTTATGTTTTTTCTTCATAGCAAGGATCCGGCTAACAGCCTCGTCGCGAGAGTGCCGGACCCCATCACTAGCAATTACCGCTACAAGTTGGGTATTGGTAAAGTGAGCAAGTTGGGAGAATCAGAATACAAGCACTCTTTCACTCAAATGAGTTTTGCCCCGCGAACCATTGTCTAAAACCGAGGCGCAGGGTGTTTTGCTGCGCCGGTCGCCTTGATTGCCATCGCAGCCTTCAACATTTTGGCACACGTATTTTAAGAACGGTACACCATATGCTATTCTCTTTAAGATCGGTTCAAACTGCAAAGGCACAAATGAATGAAAAACTGTCGTTTAGCGGCGACTTTAGGAGCCGCATTGAATTGGACCGGTCCTCTGATAATTCAGATGGAACGACCAGAGACGATCGAGATCGCATGCGTATCCGAGCTCGGTTTGGACTAACCTATACCTTTAGCGAGCGAGTTTCCTTTGGGATGCGCCTAAGAACGGGGAATCCTGAGTCAGCACAATCACCCCACTTGACTCTGGGAGACGAAATGTCTCCTCTTCCTATTCAATTGGACAAAGCGTTTGCCCAAGTTCGGTTCTCAGGCGGTTCGGCATGGTTTGGCAAAAACTCGAATCCTTTCTGGCACCAAAACGAAATGTTCTGGGACGATGATGTCACAATGGAAGGCCTTTCAGGGACGTACAACATTGGAGACCAATTGGATATTCGAGCCGGATATTTCATTCTTGACAGCCCAAACAGCAACACGTTTTCCGACCAAGCCAGCATGTTGGGTGGGCAATTAGTGTATTCTTCCGGACCCATTACTGGCGCCGTTGGTGTTGAAAAGGTTCGAGAAAACAGCTCGGTAGATGACTTAAAACTCGGGGATTTAGATTATTTATTCCTCAAAGCCAGCCTGTTTGGAACGTTTTCGATAGGAAAACAAGATGCAAGACTGGGTGTGGATGTCTCATCGAACATGGAGACCTACGACGACGCTCTGTTCAACCATGACCAAACGCTGGGCTACGTCTTGAGCGCGCGAATCGGCAAGTCTTCCTCCGCTGGCGACTGGCAGTTCGAATACTTTTACGCCCACATTGAGAAATATGCAGTGATTGGTGCATTTGCGCAGGACGACTGGCTTCGTTGGGGTTCGGCTACAACAACCCGATCTTCCAACTTTGCCGGCCACGAAGGACGGGTGGTATATACGCTAGGTCCAAAACAAAACCTGATGGCACGCCTGTTTACGGTCGAAGGAATTGCCAAAGAAAAAGCTTCTTCAATGACGCTAGAAACAGGCACACGTTTCCGAATTGACTGGAATATTGGCTTTTAAAGTTCCTCTTTTGGGTATATAAAGACGCCCAACCACCAACACGAGTTCGTTTTGAGTTTTTACTTCTTAAGAGTCGGCAAGCCAGTTTCTTTAATCCGATTAGTGGCCGCTACCAATTCTTTTGTAATTCCAGGCTCGTGAGAAGAGTGGCCTGCATTTGGAACGATGATTAGGTCCGATTCTGGCCAGAGTTCATGCAGATCAACAGCACTAGCAACAGGGCAAACGATGTCCCATCTCCCATGTACTATAAAAGTTGGGATGTGCCGGATTAAGTCGACGCGCTTCAAAAGTAGATCGTCGGGGTCAAGCCGAACGTTTCGGAAGTAATGAGCCTCTAGTCGGGCAAGGCACCAGGCTTTGTTTTCATTATGAAATACCAGCTCAAAATCAGGATTGGGCTCCATTGTGCAGGATGATCCCTCGTAAACACTCCAAATTCGGGCTGCTTTCAAGGCCTCCTCGCGATTTGGGCTGTTGAACTTTTTCCAATACCCCTCAAGCAGGTCGCTGCGGTCTTCAACGGGAAGGTGCTCGGCGAATATTTTCCATCTCTCAGGCTGAATAAGCCTCATTCCGTACAGCCACCACTGAATCTCTTCGTCCCGAAGTAACCAAATTCCTCGTATGGTGAGCGTCCGACACGATGTTGGTTTCTCTTGGGCATAGTATAGAGAAAGCGTACTCCCCCATGACCCACCGAACACATGCCAGGTTTTAATTCCCCTATGTTCGCGCAGCATCTCGATATCGGAAACTAGATCATCAATCGAATTATTTGTCAGTTCGCCCATAGGCCTAGACCGCCCGGCGCCTCGTTGATCAAAAAGAATAATTCGAAAAAATGAGGGATCGAAAAATCTTCTGTCTGTTGTTGAACAGCCTGATCCGGGGCCCCCGTGAAGGAAAATAACTGGTTCTCCATTTGGATTGCCGCATTCTTCCCAATACAAGGTGTGGATATCGTCGACTTTGATCGTGCCAGTTTCATACGGTTCGATTTCCGGGAAAAAATGAGGATTTGCCATTTATATATTGCTTCAGGAATAAAATCGAGAAAGAAAAGATACAGTTAGCAGCTAAGAAGTATGGTGATTTCCGGGGTTCGTCTCGTTAGATTAAACAACCAATTAGTGTAGAGTACCACTTGCCAGCATTCATCCATCATATTTGTACAAACGTCCCTGCATACAAATATGCTCAGGATGTAGTTGGCGAAGCAATGGCAAAACAACTCGACTCAGATGGGAAGGGCGTGCGTCTTGCGCGCAAAATCTATCGCAATTCAGGCATTGAAACGCGTCATAGCGTCATACCTGACCTATCCAATGAACCTGGAAAACGACTTTTTTTCGACCAAGAAGAACGATTTCTTTCTCCTTCAACTAAGGTTAGGAACGATGTCTATACTCTTGAAGCGAGGAAATTATTTTCCAAAACCGCCCAGGACTTGCTTGATGCCCAGGACTCACGTGATGCCAAGGACCCGCTTGATGCCAAGGACCCACTTGATGATTGCCCCCCATTTTTGCCCGAAGACGTCACTCACGTAATAACCGTGTCCTGTACTGGTTTTTTTGCGCCAGGACCCGATTATTTCATCGTTAAAGACTTAGGCCTAAAAAGTTCAACCAAACGTTTTCATATAGGGTTTATGGGCTGTTATGCTGCTTTTCCTGCTCTAAAAATGGCTCAGGCATTTTGTATTTCTGACCCAAAAGCCGTCGTTTTAGTCGTTTGCCTCGAACTATGTAGCCTGCACTTGCAGCCTTCTGAGGACATTGACGATATTATAGCCACCTCTGTTTTTGCGGATGGGGTTAGTGGAGCGTTGGTCAGCGCCCGGAAGCCGAAACCCAACTCAAAAGCACTTGAAATCGATTTTTTCGCTTCGACTATTGCCCCAGACAGCGAAGGCGACATGGCTTGGACCATCGGAGATCATGGGTTTGATATGGTACTTTCTACGTACGTACCGCGCATTTTGGAATCCAATGTTGCTGAAATAGTAGATGGGTTGTTGACTGAAAACAACCTTTCCAGATCCGAAATCAACCATTGGGCCATTCACCCTGGTGGCCGGGCAATTCTCGACAAAGTAGAAGAGGGATTGCAGCTTGCACCAACCGATTTGAATCCCTCTCGACGAGTCTTGAGTCAATATGGGAATATGAGTAGTGCCACGATTCTATTCGTCATTGACGATATGTTAGAGTCCGACGCAGTTAACGCCGGGGATCACATGTATGCAATGGCATTTGGCCCGGGCCTTACGGTCGAGAGCGCCCTTTTTTCGAAGGTTTAAATGCCAGCATTTATTCTTTCAGATCGCCGTGTAGATTTGTCCGAGTTGATGGACGATTCAGATTGTGACCTTAATATGCTTCGCGAGACGTATCGACAATTTTCGACTGTAAATGGGCTTTTGACGGGCTGGAGAAGAGTTTATGTGCGGTTTATTCGTCCCATTTTGCGTGATGAGTCAACCATATTGGACGTTGGGTGCGGAGGAGGTGATTTGCTCCTTCGACTTGCGGGATGGGCAGCAAAAGACGGATTCAAAGTACACATCACGGGTATTGAACCCGACCAACGGGCGGTAGACTATGTCAGGTCTATCGATCTACCTGAAAATGTTGTCGTAGAACAAACAACAACCTCTGATCTCGTACATGAAGGCCGCCGATTTGACATCGTAGTGTCAAACCACGTACTTCACCACCTTTCCCCTGCGGAATTGAGAGATTTTTTGGCGGAATCTAAGTTAATTTCGACAAAATTGGTCCTCCACAATGACATTCGCCGCGACGACTTAGCCTACTTCGGCTTTATGCCAATGTGGTTCTTTTTCCGGAATTCATTCATTGTACCAGATGGCCTAACCTCAATTCGCAGGTCCTACAAACCCAATGAACTTCGGCAAGTCGTGTCTTCCGAATGGACCGTAAAGCCGATGCCATTGTTTCGAAACCTCCTTTTTAGTAGAGCATGAATCCACGCGTTGAGGTATTAATCGTTGGGGGTGGACCAACTGGGCTTTTTCTTGGGTCTCTGTTGATCCAGTCTGGAATATCTTGCATGATTCTTGAGCAGAGAACACTCGCCACGTCTCATTCGCGGTCGATCGGCATTCACCCCCCGGCGCTCGAACGACTTTCAAAGATTGGAGTCGTAGATGAGATTCTTTCGCGCGGGATTCAAGTGAGCGGGGGCGTAGCATTCGTAAATGGACATAAGATTGGGGAGCTTTCGTTTAAGCATTGCCGTCCGCCTTTTCCCTTCATCGTGAGCCTCCCACAATGTGAGACCGAAGCCATTCTTGAGGCTAGACTACTTGAGCTAGACGCCTCTACCCTTCGGCGGGGCGTTCGGGTAGTACGAATGGAAAAATCCGAGAAAGGGGTTTCGGTTACAGCATTAAAAAATGAAGTGGAGTTGTGCTTCGAGGCCGACTATGTAGTTGGCTGTGATGGCTTGAACAGTGTAGTCCGAAATCTGGCTGACATCCCATTCAAAGGCGGTACCTATCCAGACACGTACGTTATGGGCGATTTTACAGACACAACTCACCTAGGAAATCAGGCGGGAATATTTTTAGGGCGACATGGCGTTGTGGAATCCTTCCCACTTCCGGGTGGCCTCCGGCGATGGGTGGTTAAAACAGATTCTCAATTGGAGAACCCCGAGGCTGCATTATTGCGCTCGTTGGTATCAAGGCGAACAGGCATAGAACCAGATGATTCGACCTGTTCGATGATTAGCTCATTTTCCGTTTCTCACTTTTTTGCCGACTCTATGTCTAAGGGGCGCATCATCTTAGCTGGCGATGCCGCACATATCGTAAGCCCCATTGGTGGGCAAGGGATGAATCTGGGGTGGTTGGATGCATTCTCTCTTTTCGAAGCCTTTTCACTGCTTAAAAAGGAAGGCTGGAAAAACTCCGCAGGACTCAGCGATGTGTTCGCTACCTATTCATCTAAGCGACTCGCATCGGCTACAACGGCTCGGAAACGGTCAGAATTAAACATGTGGCTAGGGCGTGGTTCCAAGTTTGGCGTCCTACAACAAATGGTAGCTAGAGTAATCTTTATGCCATTCTTAAGACGCCGATTTGCTAATCAGTTTACTATGCGGGGCTTGGAATAAGTTTTAATAGCGCATCATCATCAACAACCGGCCTTTTTGCTGAATCCACAAAACAATCCTTCCTCAACCCATCGGCATTTGACCTCCCATTTCGTTACTATTGGTGAACCCCTTCCTCGAGTTCCACTTCGTATTGTAACCGTGAAATGACATCAAGATTTCTTTCTTTCGTTAGCATTCTTTCAATTGGACTTCTAAATACGGCGAGCGCCCAGGAAGCTGTCAAACTGGAGCCAGGCATGGTGATTGAGACATCGATCACTGTATTGCCAGACCATTATCACTTCCCCGCGGACAGCTCGGGTGCAATTATCATTCGTGGAGACAGTATTACGGTCGATTTTGCTGGCGCCGTCCTTGACGGCGCCCTATCAGGCCAATTGCCGGATGAATTTGCTGGTACCGGCATTCGGATAGAAGGAGGCTCCGGTATCATCATCAAAAATGTTCGTGTCAAAGGATACAAGATCGGGTTACTTGCTACAGACACTCCTGGCATCCGAATTACAGAAAGCGATTTCAGCTACAATTATCGCCAACACCTGAAAAGCACCATTGAGCGAGAGCACATCGACGACTGGATGGGCTATCACAACAATGAATATGACGAATGGTACGGCTATGGCGCTGCCGTTTATTTGCGCCGAGCGGACGGTGCACAGGTGGACCACATCCGTGTTACGGGCGGTCAAAATGGCATAATGATTACGGAAGTGAACGATGGGTTGTTTTTTAATAATGAGATCACATTTAATTCCGGAATTGGAATCGGTATGTACAGAAGCAGCCGTAACCGATTACAGCACAACAAATTGGACTGGAATGTTCGGGGATACAGTCATGGCGTGTACAATCGGGGGCAGGATTCGGCCGCCATCTTGCTCTACGAACAGTCCAGCGAGAATACGATAGCCTACAATTCCGCTACCCATTCTGGGGATGGCCTTTTTCTTTGGGCTGGACAATCTACCATGGATAACGGACTAGGTGGATGCAATGATAACCTCATTTATCGAAATGATTTTTCGTGGGCCCCCACAAACGGAATTGAAGTAACCTTCAGTCGAAATCAAATCATTCAAAATAGAATAGAAGGATGTTGGCACGGCATCTGGGGTGGTTATTCCTTCGACACAGAAATTATCGGCAATTACTTTTCTAATAATGAAGAACACATTGCCATCGAACATGGTCAGGACATAACCATACGGCAGAATCAATTTGTCGGAGGCAAAATCGGCTTTTACGCGTGGGAAAGAGAATCCCAACCCACTGACTGGGGATACTCGCAAAATCGGGATGTTCGAAGCCAGAATTTTCAGATTACCAAGAATCAGTTTGAGGACGTACCCAAACCGCTACAGATTCGGAAAACAGATACACTCGAGGTAGCACTCAATACTTTTTCAAATCTCGCATCCATCGAGCTCACCGAGGCGAATGAAGTAGATATCAGCGTGAACGGATTTTTTGGGTACACAACACTCGATGGGCTGTCTCTAGATGGAAACTGGTCCAAATCAGTATTCAATCACATCCCAGAAAGTAAATCTTCCGAAGATGCGGTTGAACCACCGGCGTTGATAGACGGATGGCTTGGAGTAACTTTACCTGAGACGCATCCACAAACCCGCGAATACATATTGGTTGACGAATGGGGCCCGGTTGACTTCCGATCTCCAGAACTCTGGCCTCGATCACCCAGAAAACAGATCCAGCAAGAATTTGAGTTGGTTGGCCCTGCCGGCCACTGGAATCTGGTCAGTTCAACAGGAATCGACTCGTTTTCTGTAAGATCTGGTTCAGTACCGGGTAGTTTGACCCTGTGGAGGTCAGACACTGACGTTGTTGACATCGATATTCAACTTGAGTACTCCGGCTCGAGAGTGACGGACAGGTTTGGAGAGGTGGCTTCCGAAGGACAACCTTTTGACTTTGGATACAACTATTTTTTCGTCCCCATTAATTGGGACGTCAAGTGGTTCAACTATTCAGAAGAAACTGACCCGAGGGAGCGACCCGAAGCGTTTCGTGCCCTAATCAATGGCGATCCCGTTGCGAAAGAGTCCACTTCTGACCTAGGCTACCAATGGTACAGGAGTCCAGCAGAAGGCGTTGAACAAGACCATTTCGCCACTGTGGTAACGGGGCAGCTTTCCGTTCCTCAGGGCATGTACCGATTGGATTTGACCAGCGACGACGGAGTCAGAGTTTGGGTGGATGACGTCCTTGTTCACGATGACTGGACCTACCACGCTCCCAAGTTGGCAGAAATTGAGCTCGAGCTTGGTGGCAATCATACTATTCGAATAGAGCACTTCGAAATAAATGGCTATTCAACAATTGTAGCCTCTTTATTACGCATCAAGGAAGTACACTAAGCGATATTTCTTCCACGACCAAGCCTGCCGCCTTTGAAGGTTCTATTGTAGATGCAATCATAAGGGACGAACCGTAGGCCAATCCACCCACCTTGTGAGGTGCTGCACGGAAAAGTACTGACAAGAACGGGACTCATCGCCCCGCAATCTAATTGAACTTGCCGTGCGTGGTCGATTTTCAAATTTATTCTTCGCCGACAGGAAGCACGGTCCACGTCTGCGACCATCCAAACGTAGGGTCAGAACCAATGCCAAGCACATAGGTCCCTGGCTCATCGGGCGTAAACAGGTAATCCATTGTTTCGCCAGCTCCAATGAAGGGGCTCATATCCATTTCTACCTGCTGATTTAACGGTAGGTCCGCGCCATCCTTTGCATAGGCTCGCAGGGGAAAGGGCTCACCGTTTCTCGTTGCCCAAAACCTTGCAACACTAGCTGGCCCAATACTTATCAGTCGCAATCGATGCGATTCCCCAACGTGGGCCGTCATGTTGGGCTGCACGTCGGTACCATTGAGGTCCCATTCTTCAATTGAACTTGGAAGAGGGACTTTCCATCCCACAGAGTAAATGTGATCAAATACCGGATCAAACACCTCGCCCTCTTCAAGCACAATCATGGGCCCATAAAGGCCACCTGCCAGCTGGGGGATGTCGTTTAGATGACTGTGATACATGAAGGTCCCGGAACGCATGGCGGACAACTTGTAGGTAAACTCTGCTCCCGGTTCCATTATAGGTGATACCATGCCGTTCGATGCGCTCCACATGGGCACGCCATCCGACCAACTATCAATTTCGAGTCCGTGCCAATGAACGCCCGTCGGTATGCTCATATGGTTTTTGACGGTCACAAAGGTCGATTGGTGCTTTTTCAGCAGCAAAAGGGGCCCGGGAATTCCTTCGCGGAATGCCCCGGGGGGCTGATCCGAAACTATTGAGAAGGCATAACTCGAAAGCGAATCAGAGGAAAACTCATTTGCGTGCAGCGTCACGTATTTGGGTTCTCCAACCGAAATTAGATCGGAAGGGCCAGGTTTCACATTGATCCCGAGTACGAGGCCGGCCATGTGGTCGTGACCACTTTGATCCGCAGTTGGAAGACGAATATCGGGACTAACGTGGAAGGAAAGATGACAATGAAACAGCCAATTGCCTTCCCTGCGTGGTATCCACTCCATTGATATCGTGGTTTGCTCATCCATTAACTCCGTGACAACTGAGCGGCGATTCTCCGCTGAATAGATTTCATCCTTTGAAATACCGCCTCTCGACAGGACATCGTAATAGAATCCGTGCAAGTGCATGGGGTGGCCTCGTTTGGAGGCATTAATAATCCTCCAGCGCAAGGTGTCTCCAACGGAGGGCTCGATGCGTTCGGTGTAGGGCCACGACAGGCCGTTGATTGTCAACCCGACGACTCGTCCGGGGAGATACTCATCAGGGATCACGGGAGAATTGTAGATATTTATCACAAAGATCCGATCTGGAGGCGACCCTCCTGGCGGGTCTACGATGAATGCACCGGCCAACTGTTCGTATTCGCCTGTCTTACGACCCAGTCTGAGCCCCTTCTTTAGATAATAAAAGTACGTGCCAGCCTCTCCGACCAAGAAGTCGAATTCGTGTGATTCGCCCGGTTTCAATTCGACGCCGGAATCCTTCTCCTGGGGTCGGGAGATAAATCCGTAGACCGTGATGGTAGAGTCCGGATACGAGTTAGTAACTCTGGCCTTAATACGGGTACCTTCCTCAACGCGTATGAGTGGCGCTGGAATCGAAGGCGCCTTTCCACGTTCTGCGATTGCCATCAAACGGATGCCTGGGCCGTCTTCTGTTTCGATCCGCCAATCCGCTTCTACGATGACAAGATCGATGTCCAGAACACCTTCGCGATAGGTCCCACCTGGCGTGCGGTTGTCGTTGATAACAACTTTGGGCAGTCCCGGCGACGTACCAGCCGGAATCAAACCGGGATGATAACTCTGTGCCAATACCGGCGATGTTAACATACCGCTCGTTAAAAGGAGTATGGCCCAACAGCATGACCGAACAAGAGTTTTCATAGCAGGAAGGTGAAAGTGTAGAGGTGGTGTAGCATTGAAATGACGCCTCGCGCCGCCCAAGGTGCGACATCCCTGCCACAAATACAATCCACCAAGCCTATCGACGATATAGGTTGCGCTTACCCTTCGACTTTTTCTAAACAAAAGCGCCTCTTCTGCATGCAGAAGAGGCGCTTTACCCGCGTGGGGCCGGAGCCAATGAGCGGATTCGAACCGCTGACCTGCTCATTACGAATGAGCTGCTCTACCAGCTGAGCTACATTGGCAGGATCTGATTTTACACAGACTGACAAAGTTACGCTACTCCCGAAGCGCAGTCAAGGTAGGCGGGCACACCAATACCCTTTGTTTGGTATGCCGCTACGGGTGAATCTCGAACCTCTTACAATAACGGCACTGAAACTGGTAAAACCGTGCATGGAACAGGCATATACAAATCAACAGACGGAGGGAATTCCTGGACTAATATTCAGGCTGCAGGGCCTCCGGTCAGTTCTTCTGGCTTCTCCAGCCGTAAGGAGCGTGCTGGTCTTATTGCGAGGTAGTTCACTAAACATTTATCGGGGTATATTCCTAATCGGATCCCTACATATCACTACACGACTCAATTCACTTATCCACATTTATGCAGGCTCTTCGCGATCGACTTGCTCGAATTACAGACCTTAATCATTCAGCCGCTATTTTAGAATGGGATCAAGAGACCTATATGCCGGAAGGGGCCGAAGAAAGCCGTGCGCGGCAAGTCGCAACCTTGCGCTCTTTCTCGCATGAACTACTGACCGATGACAAAACTTCCAGATTGCTAGAATCTGCGTCGCCTGAGTCTGAGATCGATATCGATCTAATTCGGGTCACGCGAAAAGATGTGGAAAAGGCCACCCGTGTTCCGGCTTCATTAATTGGAAAAATGGCCGTAGCCTCGGGTCGATCCAAAGGTGCCTGGCAAAAAGCGAGAGCGACAAATACGTTTTCCATATTTGCACCCCATTTGGCGAATATTGTTGATCTTACGATTGAACACGCTGAGGCCCTAGGGTATCAGGATACTCCGTATGACGCGCTTTTAGACCTGTACGAAGAAGGAATGACCACCGCCGAGGTCACCCGCGTTTTTGCTGATCTTAAAGACCGTTTGGTGCTGGTCGTCAAGACAATTGCCGCGGCACCCGCCATTTCAAACGCAGCGGTCCACGGGAATTTCCGACATGATGCTCAATGGGCCTTCGGCGTGCAAGTTGCCAAACAATTGGGATATGATTTCCATTGTGGAAGACAGGATACGTCCGCCCACCCATTTTCAACTGCCTTTTCAATTACCGATGTCAGAATCACAACCCGAGTAGACCCCACGTTTTTTAATCCCGGCTTTTTTGGTACGCTGCACGAAGCCGGGCATGCGATGTATGAACAAGGAATCGACATGGCACTCGAAGGTACTCCTCTAGCTGACGGCACGTCTTTAGGCATTCACGAATCCCAATCTCGACTTTGGGAAAATTTAATTGGTCGAAGTCTGCCTTTTTGGAAACACTATTTTCCGCAGGCACAAAAGGCGTTTCCAGAAGCATTGGGCAAAGTGGACTTGAACACTTTTTATCGGTCGGCAAATACCGTAGCTCCCTCATTGATCAGGGTTGAAGCCGATGAAGTGACGTATAACCTTCACATTATGCTCCGTTTTGAGCTGGAACAGGACTTGATTAGAGGCAAAATATCCGTTGAAGACCTTCCTAGAGAATGGAACGATCGAATGGAAAACTGGCTCGGCATTCGTCCGTCAAACGACTCTGATGGCGTGCTCCAAGACATCCATTGGTCGTTAGGTGCCATCGGGTATTTTCCGACGTATGCCTTGGGCAATTTAATGTCGACCCAGCTGTTCGATGCCGCCAAAAGGGCTATTCCTGACCTCGATTCGAAAACCGAAAGAGGAGATTTTTCAGATCTCCTTCAGTGGCTTCGCAAAAGCGTTCATCATCATGGGCGGCGTAAATCGTCCGGACAAATATTGAAAGACGCGACAGGATCTGACCTTTCAGCGGACTCGTGGATGCAATATGTGCACGCAAAATTTGGAGATTTATACGGTTTCTAATATTGTCTACCAAAGGTCTCGCCACTCCTACAACTTCTTAGCATTGACTGGGTATAAAGCCTAACTAGGAGTTATACAATCACCGATCATTAATTACGCATAGCTGAGGCATATTTTATGGCTATCAATGTCGAACTTCATCTCGATCACCTTCAAGTTTCTCAAGACACACTAACATGGATTGATGACAAAATCAGTCAATTCGAGAAAGGACATCACGACATTACAGGAGCGCACTTATCGGTCAAACCACTTTCGGGTAAACCTACGGTAAATAGGTATCTGGCAACTCTCGTTTTATACCATAAACCAGAAAACATAGCTGGGTCCTTCAAGTCAGGATCTATTCCTGAAGCCATTCAGACCGCATTTTCTGCAGCGGAGCGCCAACTAAGAAAAGCTAGGAGTGCCGTCAAAGACCGTCGAAAACGGGCTGTTGGTAATAATTTGCTTCCCGACACCGCAGAGGCCGGAGACGCCGCAGACCTCGCCGCCGATATGGACTTAGAAGATTGAAATTGTGGCTGTAGGCAAAGCCAATTCAGTGTTTACTAATTGATGTACTGATCCGCCAACAACGGTACTCGGCAATTGCGCCGTCAGCACTACTATGCCTGAAGGAGCGATGCTGTCATCGGGTTCTGGTTCTGCAGTAATTAAGACTTTACCACCATCTAAGTTGAGTGGAAATGTGACGCCTGTGGGAGGATTAATTAAAAAATCCTCGCCTGGAAATGGCGGACTGTCTGGAAATGAATACAGATTGGTATCTAACGACGTGTTTGAACTAAACCTTCCGGTTGAATATCGAGCGCCTCCAGTTTCAATCCAGCCTTCATAAACCCAACCTTCATTCAATGTGGGGAGGGATAGTCCCTTGGTCATTGTTGCGCCAGACACCGTCAAAAACCAAATTCCACTGGCCTCATTGGACGTATCAATATCTGAAGGCGTCATGACCGTGAGCTGGCCCGTCTGCGAAGAGAGACTTCCGCCGAGTGCGGCGGAATGAGATGTAGTTAGTAATTCAGTTACTCCAGTTACATCCGCTGCCAACATGATCGATTGGGAGGGCACTTCGCCGGCGCCCGTTTTACCCTCAATAGAGATCACAATCAAATCTGCGTCCGTAATATCACCTTCAAAAACAAAAGATTTGTCACGTAATTGGCTTCCAGATGTTAATAATTGACCGGTTTCCGTCACGTTGAAGGCATCAGCGCTTAAATATACTCCCCCAACTCTGGCCCAAGCTTTGTACGTAAATCCTTCCTTTAGAGGAGTGAAATTTTGGGCATCAATGGTCATTCGCACTTTGGGTGCGGCCGCGGACGAGCCGCTATCGCCGTCACATCCAGCAGAAATAAGAATGAGTCCTAAACCTAAAAACAATGGGGCTATAAATCGTTTCATTTCTTCAAAATCCAATTTTACGGGTACCATGTCACGCAAACGGTTCTCTCCTCTGTGTGTTCTCCAAGAATCGATCACGGACGAAAATTTACCCCGAGAGGGTGAATTCTGCTTCTGGCTTTTTGGCACTACCTTATAGGTAGATCAAAGCTCGTTGAACCGACATATTTATGTTCCAACCTAAAATGCCTTCACTAGAACCCGTTCAGACTTGGACCCGTGATTCGTGGCGGCAATACGAAGCAGAACAGCAGCCTGCTTTTGATGACAAAAAACAGTTAGCGGAAGTGGTTGAGGAACTGAACTCAAAACCTCCTTTAGTCACACCCTGGGAAATAGACCGCCTAAAGGGACAAATAGCTCAGGCTTCCATTGGAAATCGGTTTTTACTCCAAGGCGGAGACTGTGCCGAGTTGTTTAGTGAATGTAGGCCCGACATCATCGCCAATCGATTGAAAGTCTTGCTTCAAATGAGCCTAGTCTTGGTCTATGGTCTTCGAATGCCTGTTATTCGGGTTGGCCGATTTGCTGGCCAATATGCAAAACCTAGGTCCTCAGATACAGAAGAAAATAACGGAGAAATTTTTCCGTCGTATCGAGGTGATATCGTCAATGCTCCAGAATTTGGAAGACAAGCTCGAAGACCTGCGCCTGAGCGAATGATCAAGGCCTACGAGTACTCAGCGATTTCCTTAAACTATATCCGAGCACTTGGTGAAGGCGGGTTCGCCGACCTCAATCACCCCGAAAACTGGGATTTAGGATTTGTAGAACACGATGAATTAAGGCGCGAATATCAGGGAATTGTGGACTCAATTCTTGAAGCGTTGAAATTTATGCAGGCGGTATCTTCTAATCCTATTGGGGATATTGACCGCGTTTCGTTTTACACCAGTCACGAAGCGCTCCTATTGCCGTATGAAGAAGCGTTTACACGACAGTCTGAACATTCTAGCAAAGCCTACAACCTTTCCACCCATTTCCCTTGGATTGGAAAGAGGACCAACCAGATTGATGGGGCCCACATTGAATATATTCGCGGTATTCAAAATCCCATTGGTATCAAAATAGGCAGTGGAATGACGCCGGAAACTCTCATTCCGCTCTTAGACAGGGTGAACGCGAACCATGAGGCAGGAAAAATTTCTTTAATCACTCGGTTTGGGGCTAAACATATTGAAAAAGGCCTCCGCCCGTTGATTAAGGCAGTTCAAACATCAGGACATACCGTATTGTGGACTTGCGATCCAATGCATGGAAACACGGAAGTTGTGGGAAACGATGTAAAAACTCGCCGTTATGAAAATATTCTGTCTGAACTGGAACAGGCGTTTGATATCCATGCGGATTGTGGCTCAATTTTAGGTGGCGTTCATTTAGAATTGACCGGAGAAAACGTCACCGAGTGCATTGGTGGTGCGCGCGGACTTAAGGAAGCTGATCTATCGCGTGCCTATCAGAGTGAAGTGGATCCGAGATTGAACGGTGAACAGGCGCTTGAATTAGCATTTGCCATCGTTCGAAAACAACGTGCAATGCGGCAAGAGGCCTCGGTATGACAGCTGCTATTTCCCCAGACGGCCTAGAAAAGAGGCTCCCGGAAAACGACGACCCTGCAACACCCGACCGCAACACAAATTTCGAAATTACGCCAATACCAGCCATCGTTTATTGCGCCAACTGCATGGATTCGACGAGAGGCAAAACAGCTCATGGATTAATTCGCTTCACGGAGCGTTTTGACGTCCGAGCCGTTGTCGACCCTATTTTTGCAGGCCAAGATGCAGGGACCTTTTTGGACGGCTCTCCCAACGGTATTCCAATTTTGGCAACGCTCGCCGAGGCGGTAGATAGACTTCCGGGGCCCGGCGGTGTATTTGTTGTCGGATTGGCCACGGATGGAGGAGTGTTGCCGCCTGATGCTCGCGTGGCGGTTGCCCGTGCCATTTCCCACGGACTTGACATCTATTCCGGGCTTCATGTTTTTTTGAGTGAAGACCACGACCTGGTTAACCTGGCCAAACTACATGGGGTCTCGCTTGTTGATGTGCGAAAACCCCCTCATCGATCGGAGCTTCATTTTTACGAGGGGAAGGTCAAGGAAGTCCAGTCCGTTCGAGTGTTGGTTTTGGGCACCGATTCTGCTTCTGGCAAACGAACCACGGCTTGGATGCTCCGGAACGCCTTAAAATCGAGAGGTTACTCGGCGGAGATGATTGGAACCGGACAAACCGCTTGGATGCAAGGAGCACGATTTGGCATTCTGCTCGACTCCTTGGTTAACGATTTTGTGGCGGGTGAAATCGAACATGTTGTTCGAAAAGCATGGTGCGAGGCAGCACCAGATGTCATCATTGTGGAAGGACAGGGCGCTTTACTTCACCCTGCGTATCCTGGAGGGCTAGAACTTGTCGCTTCCGTCAAGCCAGATGTAATACTGCTGCAGGATGTACCGGCCCGTAAAACATTTGATGGATTTGACCATCTCCCCATGCCGCCCATGATGCGCCAAATTCAAGCGCTAGAATTGTTAGCGGATCGACTAGTGGCTGCCATAACAGTGAATCCAAACGGGTTAACTCCTGAAGAGTCTAAATCAATTTGCGCGTCCTACGAACAAATGTTCGGTCGACCAACAATTGATGTTATTCGTGAGGGATGTGATAGATTGATCGATATCCTGGAAGACCATTTGCGAACGCGAAAACCAATCGGGTGAATCCGAATAGGTCTCATCCACTGACCGAACTACTTTCATGATAATTGTACGAGCAACTGTTCATTCGATGGCCATTCCGCTGACGGTTCCGTACACGATTGCATATGTAACAATTACAGATACTGTTAATCATTTCCTCGTTTTGGAGACGAATGATGGGGTTTGTGGAGTTGGATGCGCTGCCGCGGCTCCTGATGTTACTGACGAAACCCCAGAGATGTCATTCGCTGCGCTCAACAGCATCATCCCGCTGATAAACGGAAGGGCCCTTGGAGACCCGGAGTACTGGGCTTCAATAATTCGTTCCCTGTCCAATACGCCGTCAGCCATGACGGCGCTTGATATGGCGCTCGCCGACATGTCGGCGAGCGCGGCAAATCAATCTTTGGTTGAATGGATGGGCGGGCGCGAAGGCGCACTAAAGGCAGTTACAACCAGTGTAACTATTGGTATTTCTTCGCTACAAGAAACCCTAGACCGGGGCCGGCTCCTGATCAAGCAAGGCTTCCACTTCATTAAGGTCAAAGGAGGTCATAATGTTCAATTGGATATCGATCGATTAACTATTCTTCGAGACGAATTGGGTTCAGAAATCATGCTGGCTCTTGACGCCAATCAAGGGTATTCCTTGCAAGATGTCGAAAAACTTGACCGCGACGCCTCCACCCTGAAGCTCAGTTATTTGGAACAACCAACTCCAAAACTCGACTTCCCGTTGTTGGGATTGGCGGCGAGTGCAACCTCGATACCCGTCATGGCCGACGAGGCGGTTCAGACAGAGGACGACGCCAAACATATCGGCGACTTGGGATCAGTCCGGCTTATCAACATCAAACTTCAAAAAATGGGTGGATTTGGAGCCTCATCACAAATTGATGCAATCGCGGTGCAAGCGGGCATGCGGACGATGCTCGGCTGTATGGATGAATCGGCTCTCTCTATTTGTGCAGCGCTTCATTTTGGCGCAGCACATCCAAATGTTCAATTTTACGATCTCGATGGTCATTTTGACCTTTCAGAAGACCCGTTTGAATCCTTAGTGACCCTACATGCCGGTAAACTCCTGGCACCTACGAAGCCCGGACTGGGTTGGACGAAGCTGCCACCGTTCCATTACTAGCTATTGGTAACCGATCGCCACTATCTCGAATCATTTCGGCAAACTCTAATTGTTCACCTTGGCATTCCTCAACAAGTACGTCGACCAATCCGATAATTCTAGCAAGTGGAGTCCGAACATCGTGGCTCATATTTGATAAAAAGGCAGATTTTAGCAGCGAAAGCTCTTCCGATTTTCTCATCGTGTCCTGTACGTGGATTACCACTTTTTTAGCCACGCTTATGTCGAGCAAAATAATAAGGCGCCCTTCAGGCAGCCCCGAAGGGTTTTCGATTAGCTTAATATCTACCCTGTACCATTTTTCGATTAGTGCCTTTTTGAATTGAATTTAAGCACTAAAACGAGCATGAGTCTTTGATGCGGCCCAAAAAAGAGGAAGAAAGGGAATTCCAACGTAAGTGGCATTACTTAATAACACCTCCGGCTCAATCTCCAACATTATTAAATGTAGTCCATTGACAAAAGACCAATAACTAGCCGCACCTACGCACAAGGTGAAGTAAAGCGCAGTGGCGGTTCTTTTTACATTTCTAGATCGGATGGCCGTTCCGCCAGCTATGAAGCTCGCGAGAAAAAAAGGCCATGCGATTGAGAGTTCTTCGAAGTTCATTAAACAGCGCGAAAATTCAAGGTCTAGGCTGGTTGTATCTGCCACCCAAAGTCAAAATAAAGACCTATTTAAAAGGTCTTTTGGGATTTTCATCCTGTGCAGAACAAAGAGTTACGCAATAACCACGGTCTCTGGGTGTTCTACTTGTATAATCCATGCTCCAGCTAAAACTTCATCCCCATCGTATAACACGATGGCCTGTCCTGGAGTGATTGCACGACGAGGCGTGGTAAAACGAACATGGAGAATATTGTCTTCTTGCCAAACCACACACGGAGCTCCGGGATCTTTGTAACGAATTTTGGCAAACGCCTCTCTTTCCGTTAATAAATCGGGTGTTTTAACAAAATTGATTTGTCCTGCAGAAAGCGCCGTTCCCATCAATTCTTCCTTTGGTCCGACGGTCACCGTATTGGTATCCGGATCAATATGAGTCACATATATCGGCTCTCCGGTTGCGAGACCGAGTCCGTGGCGCTGGCCAATAGTATAGAATGGGTATCCTTCGTGCGTGCCAAACGGCTCCCCGGACGAAAGGACAAATGGGCCTTTTCCAGCCCGTTCGTCCATATATGGTACTCGTTCCCTCAGGAACCTCCGATAATTGTTGTCTGGCACAAAACAGATTTCATACGAATCCGGCTTGTTTGCCACTTCGTCGAGTCCATAGTCTGCAGCCATTTTTCGAATTTCAGGCTTCGTCAAGTTTCCAAGCGGAAATATGGTCCTTGAAAGGTTTTCCTGAGAAACGCCCCACAACGCATAACTTTGATCCTTATTGAGATCTAAACCTGTTTGTAGGATCTGGCGACCGGATTCTTCGTCTTTTCTAAGTCTGGCGTAATGCCCCGTGGCAATAAACTCACATCCAAGCGAGTCTGCTCGGCGCATTAGAGACTCCCATTTGATATGGGTATTGCATAAAACACATGGATTGGGAGTTCGGCCCGCCATGTATTCTTCGGTGAATCGATCTATGACCCAATCTCCAAATTCCTTGCGGATATCTACAATAAAATGTGGGAAATCATACTTAATGCCGATTGCCCTAGCGTCATTCATAGACTCCAGAGTACAACATCCCACCTCCTTACCGGAACGGCCACCACTTTGAGCGTAATCCCATGTCTTCATGGTGATCCCGACCACTTCATAACCTTGTTCCTTGAGCATAACAGCTGCCACAGAGGAATCTACTCCCCCGCTCATAGCCACTAGCACTTTCCCTTTATCACTCATATCCAATCTTTGACGGTACTTCGAAGAATACTCTATTTGTGCCCTTTGTTTTGGCCGATCACTACTACAGCACCCACCGACTCATAACAGTTGGCAATCACAATTTGAACTTCATTCAAAAAGTAGTTCAACTTGCGAAACATCTTTTGGTTGGCTTCGGGCCGCCGGCGCGCGGCTTCTGGCAATACAACGGCGGATTCTAGGATATGGTCTCTAAAATAATTGGTCGCTCGAAGTGCTTCTTGCAACGAAATGCCACTCATCACAATACTTTTGGCATAGATGCGTCCGATAACTCTAGCTTCATCCATCACTTCCTCGCTCGCTTCCTCATCGGTTGCGATGTATTGCATCAACAATCCCATTAGTCGCCGCCCAAGGAGTCGCTTTTCCTCTTTGTCCTTCGGCTCAATCGATGTATTCCAATCTGCTGTATTAGTCACTAAATCTTTTCGAGTAGCGAGCATCGCACTTTCACCGAGCTTTTCACCGATAGTGACTGACTTGGCCACTTCCGGTTTTTGCAATAACCTGTTGATTTCTGCTTCCGTGAATCGCCTGTGTCCGCCGGGCGTGCGGTTGGCTTTAATTTTCCCCCTTTCGGCCCATCGACGAAGAGTAACGGGATGTACGCCCAATAGCTTCGCAGCAGCTTTTAAGGAAAAGAATAACTCAGACATAACACTGCACTTCTTATTCGAACATTGATATACAATTCTATACAATTACATATTTACGTATTTGATAATGTATAGATTTGATTAGGTTTAATTTTTATGTGTCCCCTAAACCTCATAATACTTAACAATCTGTCTCAAATGAGAACATTTGCTCATATTTCTACCCGCAAAGTACGGATTGGACTGTGTGTGTTGATCACATTTTTGGTGATTTCGCCTTCCTTCGGACAAAACAATAAATCTGCCCCTCCTTCTGATTCTTTATGGTTCATCGAACTCCCAGTTATGGTAGTAACCGCAACTAAATCAGCCATTGAACTCCGTGATGTCCCAATACCAACGAAAGTAATCTTGGGCGAACAAATTCGCTTACGTGGCGGCCTTCGTCTTTCAGATCTATTGTCTGAAGAAACGGGGTTTTTGCAAATCCATTATTTTGGATCGGGTATCCAGCTTCAGGGATTTGACTCTGAATACACCCTCATTCTGATTGATGGCCAGCCCGTCATCGGACGAAATGGTGGTACGTTGGACTTGGACCGTTTTTCAGTGTCCAATATTGAGCGGGTGGAAATTGTTCAGGGTCCATCTTCTTCGCTTTACGGAAGCGAGGCCCTCGCTGGGGTAATAAACCTCAGAACCAGATCGGCCACCAAGCCATTAGCAGGATTTGCCAGCCATCGTATCCAATCGAACGGCACTCGCAATTCCAATGTCGCGATAGAGTCCATTATCAAAGGCCTCGGCAGTCGATTTAATTACGACAGGTACAGTTCGGACGGATATGACCTATCGCCCGATGTAATCGGGTTAACCGGCCCAAGCTTTGTAACCCACACGTCGACAGCTCGTTTTGACGACACGTTTGGAGAAAAGGTGACCGCATCCCTAGGAGCTCGGCTCGCCATTCAAAATCAGTCGAATGTGATCGGGTTTGATCAATCAGGGGTAGAGTTATCGTTTGAAGAGCGATTTAGACAAAAAGATTGGAGTCTTTCCCCCAGCTTCGTTTGGAAATTTTCACCCAAACATCGTTTTACGTTTCGGGGCCACCTTACATCGTTTGATTCGCACTCCGAATTGGACGACACGACTGGGCACTCCGTCGTTCAATTTAATCAAGGCTACCAAAAAGCAGAAGTGCAGCACGACCTGATCCTCCCAAGGGGCTTAATCGTCAATACTGGAGCTGGACTTATTGGCGAATTCGTTGAAGCGGACCGCATTTCGGGAGGAGCACGAACAAATCAGACCACCTTTGCCTTCAGTCAGCAGCAGTGGTTTCCTTGGAACTGGTTACAAATAATTACCAGCGGTCGCCTCGATCGGCACTCTGATTTTGGAATCCATTTCAGCCCCAAGGCCGCTGTCATGTATAAATCGGCTGGAAGCCTTCGAGTTCGAGGATCTATTGGCTCAGGTTTTAAAGCACCCAGTTTTCAACAACTGTACATGGATTTCACCAATGCAGTCGCAGGGTATACCGTCGTCGGTGCATCAGACGTAGCCGGTGCCCTACAAAATCTCGAATCACTTGGACAAATCCAAGCCTATCTGACCGATCCAGATACCTTCACGGACATCTTACCCGAAACGTCAGTCGCATACAATCTAAGTGCTGATTTCGACCTTACGTCTCGTATTCAAGTCCATATTTCTGCCTTTAGAAACAACGTCCGCGATCTTATTGAGACCCTACCAGTGGCCGCAAAACCCAATGGTCAACAGGTGTTTACGTACGTCAATTTGAGCCGAATCTATACCCAAGGTCTATCAACTGAAATCACAGCCCAACCCTTTCGATCCATCCATATCTCGATGGGGTATCAGTTTTTAAGCGCAAAAGACCGCCGCGTCCTAGAAGACATCGATCAAGGAATCGTTTTTGGACGCCAGAATGGTCGCGATTACAGGCTAAGCCGAAGTGACTACGGCGGGTTGTTTAATCGGTCCAAACACAGCGGAACGATTCAGGTGGCTTACACGAGCCCTGACAAACACACAAATATTCAAATCAGAGGCACCATCCGATCCCGATACGGCTACGGAGACCTGAACGGAAATTCCATTCTGGACGCAGCTTCCGAATACGTAAAAGGTTACTTGATCCTGAATACGTCTTTCACCCGAGACGTCACTTCCAGAATAACATTGCAAGCTGGTGTCAACAACCTTATGGGATACACGAGCCCACAATTTGTGCCCTCTCTTTCTGGCCGGCAGCTCTTTGCCGGGCTTTCCATTTCAACCAACTAATCCTTCCTTAAAAGACCAAAATGTCTAAATCATTATTTTCATCCACACTCCTTCTTGGACTGGCCCTCTTGGTGGCGGCTTGTGATAGTTCTTCAAATTCTGACAATTCAGATCCTGTTGTAGCCCAACGCGTCACTGAACTGCCAGCCGATCCCTACACTGGATTCGCCCCGTCGGGTCAGCCTATTACGGCTGGTATATACACGTTTTTTAGCTTGCGCACGAATTCTATTGTTGCGGCAACCGACTCGGCCTCAAATGCCTGGGATGTAGCCTTTAAAGGCACTTCAATCCTTGTTAATGGCGGTATCAGCGGCCCCGGAAATGGAGCTGCACAGGTACTCAATGACGTATTTTCTGACATCAAAATTGCCCCGGCTTCCGGTTGGGCTCAGGATTCCGTAACCGGTTTTGCCATCCCGACAGGTTCAGGAAATGGGTGGTACAATTATGAGCCTTCTACATTTACCATAACGCCCATTCCTGGCAGAGTTATTCTTATTCGTACGGCGGACAATCGTTATGCTAAAATAAGCATTCTGAGCTATTACAAAGGTCAACCTGCCATTCCGGACAGAACGTCTGAATCGCGTTTCCTAACCTTTGATTTTGTATTCCAACCAGACGGAACGCTCTCGTTCGAATGAGCCTTCTGCACTCTGGCGCTAGCTGGAAGTGTCTTATCCTTAGACTGACCACCATGACGACTTTTGTTCATTATATCCCTATTGCGACCACCATCCTTTCGTTGGCTTTTGGTCGTGTGCTATTCAAACACTGGCGCCAAAAGCCCAAAGCATATTATTTGCTCTGGTGGTTCATTGGGGTGGCCATGTATGGTGTTGGAACGCTCACAGAAAGTACGACGACGCTTTTAGGATGGAACGTTTTCGTTTTCAAAAGCTGGTACATAAGCGGTGCGCTCCTTGGGGGTGCACCGCTTGCCCAGGGAACGGTCTATTTGCTTTTTCGACAAAAAACAGCTCACTGGATGTCCGCGGGACTGATTATTTTTATTGTTACAGCGTCTGTCTGCATCATCTCCTCACCGATTGAGTGGGCCAATGTAGAATTGCATCGGCTTTCTGGAAGTGCGTTGGCCTGGAATTGGGTTCGCTTATTCTCTCCTTTTATCAATATCTATGCTTTTATTTTTCTAGTAGGTGGGGCTATTTGGTCCGCTATCCAATACGCTCGCAAGAAGCAAACAGATCAGATCAGAATGTGGGGAAACATTTTCATTGCCGTAGGAGCCACGCTGCCTGGTATCGGCGGTATGTCAGCTCGTTTAGGGCATGTTGAGGTATTGTATGTCACCGAATTCATTGGATTAATTCTAATTTGGGTTGGTTACAAAGCCATGTCAAGACGTACCACTAACTCTATCCACGAAAATCAGTAGTCGCCTGTCTGACCTTTTGCGAAACGGACGTTCCGTGCCCTATTTTGCGACGTGCCTCACACGCCTCATCATTACAGGTAGCTATGCATATTCTCGTGGTAAATGGTCCTAATTTAAACCTCCTTGGAAGCCGCGAACCGAACGTTTACGGAACTACGACGCTCGCGCAACTCGAAATCGATCTCACAAAAGCGTTCCCTTCGGTAGACTTTTCTTTTTTTCAGAGCAACCACGAAGGCGAACTCATTGATGCCCTTCAAGCTTCCAAAGCAGGAGGCATTGTTTTGAACGCAGCCGGATTTACGCACACTTCCGTTGCACTCCGCGACGCCATCGCATCAATTGATGTACCCGTTTTGGAAGTACATATCTCCAATATTGCTGCCCGGGAATCCTTTCGCCATCATTCCTTGATTGCGGCAGAGTGTATTGGCTCTATAGTGGGACTGGGCATTCAGGGATACCATTTAGCCGTCGAGTTTTTCCTTTCGCCGGACCTCAAATGAAAGGACATTAATGAGTTTTCAAACTCGCATTCGGCGCTTGGCATCTGAAACAGCCATTTATGGTGTATCGTCCATTGTTGGTCGACTGATCAATTTTTTGCTATTTCCGCTGTATTCGCATGTGTTTCTGCCTGCTGAATATGCGCCAATTATTGTCATTTATGCTGCCTTCATGTTCTTGAACATTCTGTTCCAGCATGGAATTGAATCGTCCTATTTGAAGTTTTCCACAGATCGACAGGAATTAAGTGGTCGAAGTGCCGCGTTTGGAACCGCCATGGTTTCATTGGTTGTTGTCGCTTCCTGTCTGTCCGCTATTATGCTGGTGTTTCGCGGCTCCGTAGCTGAATTAATTGGGCTCAACCAAGCTTTTCTCTATTTCCTGATCTACGCTGCAGCCATTTTATTCTTGGATTCGCTGGCCACGGTCCCCTTCGCTGATCTTCGCCTTAGAAGTCGTCCATGGATTTTTGCGACGATCAGGATCATCAACATACTCGTGAATGTCAGTCTAAACTTAATTCTGATATTTGGTTTTGACATGGGTGTCGAGTCCATTTTGATCGCCAACGTAGCTGCATCTGGAGTTACGGTTCTCATGCTCACACCTACCTGCCTAGCGCGCATGGGCCGCGTAGACACTAGTCTGTGGAAACAAATGATGCTATTCGGATTGCCGTTCGTGCCCGGCGGAATCGGATACGCGATCACTGAGACGGTCAACCGGTTTTTCCTTTCCGAAATGGATCCGAATGTTATTCAGAAACTGTACGGAATTACAGCGGAGACACATCCCCTTTTGTTTAAGCGAGCAACCCAATTTGGTCCCCAGGTTTTCGCTGAAGAAATTGTGGGGATGTACGGTGGAATCATCAAGTTATCCGTCTTGATGGCCTTGTTCGTTCAAATGTTTCGATACGCTTGGCAACCCTTTTTCCTTCTACATAAGAGCGACGAAGACGCTCCCCAACTTTTCGGGAAAGTGTTTAGCATCCTAACGCTAATCATGTTAGTGGCCTTTTTGGGTATTTCATTTCTTGTGGAGGAATTGGTCCGCCTACCATTGCCGGGCGGACGGACCTTAATCGCCTCCTCGTACTGGATGGGACTGATGATCATCCCAGTTGCGCTCACTGGCTATTTCTTTCAGGGATGGTATTATCATTTTTCTGCAGGCGCCTACCTGCGAGACAAATCCAAGTATTTTTTACACGCAACGGCCGCCGGAAGTGTTGTCGCACTGGTGCTAAACATCGTTTTTGTTCCTTCTGGGGGAATGATGGCAGCTGCTTGGGCCACATCTGCCGCCTATGCGGTCATGGCATTGACCCTGCTTTTCTTGATTCGCCGGCACTACCCTATTCCCTACAATTGGGGCCGCGTCTTGTCCTGCTGCCTATTGGCGGGCATGGTGTTTGGGCTGTGGCAGAATGTTGAGTCGCTCCAAATATGGTGGACAGAGTTGATTATGGTTGGCCTCTTTTCGATAGCTGGCGCCTGGCTGCTCGGACTTCCAATCACAAAACTGGTACGTAAATAAGCGGAATACATTCGGATTCTGGTGCCTGTCTTAACAGAATATCGAACGTGTTTTCTGAATTCGTCTCCCAAAACAATCCGTTCTTCCCAAACGGGGTGGGCATTGGGTCCGAAACGTCCTTTTGATTTAAATGCAGACGTATCAAGTCTTCTAAGAACAGACCAGGCGAAAAAACGGCAATGGAAAGTTCAGGAAGATCAGATTTTGCTGCCAATAGATAATCGTGGGAGATTACCGCGACCACTTTTGAAATGCCTTGGATCTCCATTCGGTAAATCCCAACCAGCCGGCTTGATCGATTTCGATAGGCCGGAAGTTTTCCCAGAATAAAGTCCAGCGTTACTTGAGCGGAAAATACATAGTGCTTTTCTGGAACTAGAAACAGCGAATCTGGAATCACAATGGAACGTCGAACTCGATTTTCAAAGACCATTTGTACCAAACGCGCCCCCGGTCTCGCGAAATAGGTAGAATCCTGAAACTGCGCCACCAACTGCATTTCTGGATCGATGCGAAGTAATGCTTTTGAATGAGCTTCAAGCGAGATACCTGGCCTCGCTTGTTGGACGATTTTGTGTAATGGATGGTCCAAATATGATCTGGGATCCGTACTAATACGCCGAGTTTTTTTAAGGTTGTCAAAGCCGTTTTCAAGCGGATTTGTTATCAAGGCCTGATAAACACACTGTTCACCTATTGGTCCAGCTTCTTGGCCACTCGCGTTGGCGTAAGGCAATTGCAAAAACACCATTAAAACCCAAATGGGTCTCCCTTTTGTCGTATTCATTATTTTCCTCCCTTCAAATGTCTAGGTAGAGGAAATAGGAATCCCATTTGTAACTATTTGTAACTATTTGTCTGCAAAACCGCTATTACCTTCAAAGTCGCGATCGCCTGCAAACCTTCAGACCGTTCTGATTGTCAAAAAACTGTCATCTGATCGCTCGGCTTCAGAAAGCCTCAGAAGGCATCCCCAGCACGCCAATAATCGCAGATACTTCAGGCACCCCATGCTAAAAAATTACCTTACGGTGGCCCTTCGGGCACTCCGACGCAACTCTACGTATACCGTCGTCAATGTCGTTGGTCTTGCTCTCGGTATGGCATGCTGCGCCTTGATACTCGTTCTGGTGTACCACGAATGGAGTTACGACCAATTCCATGAAAACGCGGATAACATCCACCGAACCTATTTTCAGTGGCAAAACCCAGAAGGGGAAAAGTCGTATCAGTCCATGATGCGGCCCGAATTTACCGAGGAAATACGAACCGAATTCCCCCAGGTCCTGCGCGCCAGTACGTATGTAGCAAGCTTTCAAAATCTAGAGTTTGGTGATCAAATTAGCTCCTAACGGTTGACGGAAGTACACAATGACTTTTTCAGCATGTTCAGCTTCCCACTGATCGCCGGAGACGTCACAACCGTTTTGTTAGCGCTAGATGAAATGGTAATATCGGACAAAGTCGCAACGGCAGCATTTAATGCCGGTCCAGATAGTTAGGCCTCCGTTTTAGGAAAAACGATTTCAATTACTAGAAACGAAATCAAGTATGATTTTTCGGTCTCTGGAGTTTTCAGGACCATCCCGTCTAATTCATCAATACGTTTGGACGCAGCGATTTCTTTCGAAAACTACGATAGGCTTCGAATTGGGGGAAATAATTGGGGTGGCGTACGTACAGCTAATCCCAGGCTCTTCCGCCGCAGACGTGGAGGCCGCCTCTTCTCCTTTTGTCGAGCGCGTGGGAGATGGAATTCAAGTCACTTTTGACGCTGCCATCTTATTTGCCGTCAACTCTTCAGATCTCACCAGCGAAGCCAAAGCAAGCCTTGCTGACTTGGCATTTAGTCTTCAACAATATCCAAACACCCACGTTTTGGTGTTTGGACACACAGACAACACGGGTGCAGCGGCCTACAACCAAACCTTATCAGAAAAAAGGGCATCTTCTGCAGCCATAATATTGGCTGACAACGGGGTAGATCCCAACCGCTTGGAAATAACCGGTTATGGAATTTCAAAGCCAATCGCATCCAGTGATACGGTTGAAGGTCGCCGTGAGAACCACCGCCTTGAAATTGCGATCTACGCATCAGATGAATACGTAAGGGAGTTAGAGTCTGGTAACTAATTCCAGACTTTTTTTGACTTAGAAGGTTCTCAAAACGGTAGTTCTAGAAAGCTGGGGCCGGTCAAAGACCGGCCCCAGGGTGCCTCAAATCCATGGATATTGATGCAAGACATTGCCACATCTCCGGGCGGGGAATGGAATTATTCTAAAGCGCCCGCTCCACAAGCGTTTGGACCAGCCTTAGAACAGACAGAATTGCAAGAGGGGTAGGGTGGACTTTATCCACCCTACCCCTCTTCATATCAATAGTAAATCCCGCCCCAACCTAGCTTAAACCCTAAATAAATACGTCAGCTTCATGAAGAAGCCGTCGGTCTGGCGGCGGAGGTCCTCGAAGCGCTTTTGGCCTACATCGTCCATAGTTGAGCCGTATCCGAGATAGAACAGCGTCCCAGGGTTCGGCCGGTAGCTGAACAACAAGTCGGTTCGGAGGTCGTTCGTTTTAGTAGCGCCAACAGCCGTACCACCTATCTGAATGGGGTTGCCTTGGCGGTCTTCCAATGCAGCGCGTTCGCGAGAAGAATATTGCCCGATAACCCGTACAAAAATGGCCTGAGAAAGCTGGTATTCCAGCTTGATCCGAGGAATGATCTCTTGCGAAAACTGTGAATCATCTAGCTTCCGCTCCAGAGTTAGGTGGGTCACCTGCAGTGATGCTCTGAGTGCCGATGTTGGACGCAGATCTACCACCACGCTATACCGGCTCGAACGACCGGGAGCAGCTTCCGCAAACAAGGGCGTCTCCCCCCAAGAAGCATTCACAGACGCTGTCAGCAGTTGCAGCGTTGGCGTAGTAACCCCTACAGAACCACCAAACTGGTCGTTCTCCATCTCTGGATAGAAAAACACATCGGGGCCGTTTGGATCGACCACGCTATAACCTGAAAAAGCGAGTGGACTATAGGTATAAAAATTGCGGGTAATCGAGCCGCTCAGGCGCCATCCACCCCGAAGGGTTGCCGATGGAAACAGCGATTCACCACCTTCAATCGCGCCGGCACCGGTGTCTTCGTAATTCCAAATCCTGTTAAAACCACCAAATCCACCCCAAGTCTCTAAAAAGGCTCCTTCTTCCCCGTAAAACGAAACCCGGTTAAATGCAGATGCGGCTATAATGCCTGTCCGGTTAACAAATCCCGCAGCCGCTTCAAAGTCGCGTGATATGCCGCTCAGCTTATAATTGTATCCCCACGCGCGGCCGGTACGATCCCAAGCTGCTTCCAGGAATGAACCCGATGTGGCGCCCGAGCCCGCGTCTGAAAAAGACGCAACTCCTTGCAGCGCAAGATAATATTTCTGGCCAAAATAAATCCGTGAGTCCGCACCAGCGAGTCGGGAGTAATTCCCTCCGTCTTCGCGAGTGGTTAGTACCGCACCAGCCGTGTTGTTGCCTTTAAGGTCCTTTCGGAGTCTAACAATCCCAAAAATGGGAGAATCAGTACCGGAAGCCGAATATTTTTGATCGTCAGCAGCCAGAATCGTGCCCACGTTTAGGCCCCCAATCTTGCCCGCAAGTTTAGCTCCAACCGACGGCGCGGCGATGCGCCGAGTATAGATCATCTGCCCCGGCGTATCGAATAACTCTAGATTCTCCAAAAAGAACGGACGCTTTTCAGGGAAAAACAGCGCAAATCGTTCGTTCAATACTACCTGTCCGATGTCAGCTTCAACCTGCGAAAAGTCAGGATTTATGGTGCCGTTAAGGGTTAGGTTCTGCCGAATCCCCCACTTTACGTCCCCTCCAAATTCAGTCGTATTGTCATATTCCCAGTCTCCTTTCGTGTTTTCTCCTCCATCAAATCGGCTGGTAATGGTAGGCACGATATCCAAGACTAAGCCCCTTTTCATGTTCGTAAGGCCTCGAAGCGTACCGGATTGCCCCAAAAATGTAGAACTTGCTCGTATGGCTGGTGCCCATGAGTCCTGAAAACCCGAGTGTTGCACTTTTCTTAAGACGTGCAATCCCCAATTCTGAACCTTCGCATCTTGGTAACGAAGACTTTTAAATGGAATGGAGATTTCAACTTCGTAGCCATTGGCAGTAAGCCGCCCAGCCGACGAATACTCGTAGTCAGGATTGATATCGATGTTTCCATCCATAAAGTTGATGGTGCTGGACCCGCCTCCAGAAGCCGATCCCCCCCCGCACCCCCACCAAATTGATCAGCACGCGTTCCATCGGACTGGACCCCTAACGGATTCGAAGCGAACACATAGCCAATTTTGTTGTCATTCTGGGTATCGATGATGACCTGAATTTGGTCTTCGCTGGCAATATTGTCCCTATTGGCTTGTGTTGCGCGAACCACGTCCCCATGCACTTCGGTAGCCCGAATGCCAAAGTGAATAGCCGTATCTGAATACCAAACGTACACTTCTGTCGGCTCCGCGGCGGGCCTACCATCGACCGGCTGATACTGTGAAAACCCACTTAAGAGGGCAGCCTGGCCCCAAACCAGATCGCTTAAGTCGCCGTCGATGAGCACTGTCGCTTCAATTCGAGGAATATCAACTTCAAGTTGATTCTGGGTTCCAATGTGTGTCACCTGCTGAAACATCATCAGGGTCACTAGAAGAAGTGCGTGCATTGGGTTACGATTTGGATTTGGTTGGATTGTTCAGTTTTTGGCTCGGGCACATTACGGGTTGTGCCTTAATACGATCCTTGCCCAGAGTCTGGTATCGATGAACAAACTCCCAATTTCGGCGAATAAAACGGAGGGGGCTATGCCGAGGCCAGGCATAAGGAAACCGGACATTAACCACACGGCCGATAATCGAGATAATCATTCCCTTCAACAGCGTCCGTTCACTCCTCATAAATCTTAAAGACCCTTTTCAAATAAGAAACAATGGTGGTGGCCACAATAGCCCCCGAAAACGCCAAAAAGATGTCTTTTTGCGCGTCCCAGATGTCGCCTTGAGTTCCGAGGTAAGCATCTCCCTGCTCTTGAAAGAAAATGTCGGCCACACCCCACTCGACGAGCTCGTAAAATGCCCCAAAAGACA
>ERZ890510.259-NODE-259-length-44349-cov-7.556148_pt1 | contig 44349 bp, 47 predicted proteins | sample MGYA00521265_ERZ890510 | MGnify/ENA primary metagenome ERZ890510 (study PRJEB32303, sample SAMEA104408624) | aquatic metagenome | biome: Brackish water; feature: Chemocline; material: water | place: Baltic Sea | collected 2014-10-26T21:54:00 | depth 110 m ... | reverse complement strand
CCGACGACCGGTACCAGCTTCGAGGGCCAGGTCGGCCACTGCGTGTTGATTGTCGAGTCGCCGATGTAATAGGCGTTGTCGAAGAAATGCAGGATGCCCGGCAGCAGGGCGACGACGAGCGCGAAGGCGGCTATCGAGGCGCCGAGCTCGGCAATCCATTTGCCGCGGCCCTTGAAGTGGCCGGCGACGACATCGACACGGATATGCCCGGCCTTGCGGTAGCAATAGGAGATCGGCAGCAGCGTGTAGAGCGCCATGGTCTGCTCGATGAAGTCGAGCTGGCCATAGAGCGGGCTGTTGAAGCCCTTGCGCAGGAAAATCTCGGCAACGCCTACCCACATGACGCCGAAGATCACAACTCCGGCCACGACGGCACTGACGAACTCGACGACCTGCAGACTGCGGTCGAGGCGGCCCAGTGCCGCCCCGCCCATGGATGTTTCGCGGCGGGCCATCAGGCGCCGCCTCCCCTCATGGGCTGCACTAGTTCTTGCCGAGCTTGGCTTTGGCCTTCTTCGTCTCGCTCAGGATCAGGTCGAGAAGTTGCTGGGCCGGCACGCCCTTGGCGGCGTTATCCGCAACCCAGGCCTTCCACACCGGCGCGGCACCGACTTCCTCGAAGATCTTGAGTTCGGCTGGCGAGTAGACGATCGCCTTGAGACCCTTCTTCTCCCAATCCGCGAGGTTCTTCTTGTCGGATTCGGTGTGTGCCTTGATCAGTGCCGCATAGCCGACAGATCTGCCCTTTATGAGCAGCTCCTGATACTGCGGCGGCAGCTTGCCGAACGCGTCGAGCGCCACCACCGTCGGGCAGTTGTTGGCGCCCGGCGACAGGTTGGTCGTGTACCACTTCGATATCTCGGGGATCTTGTAGGACGCGAAGGCGTAGGTGTAGGGGAATGCCACGGCCCGGAAGACGCCGCGCTCGAGCGAATTGTAGACTTCCGGCGCTGGCACCGACGTCGGCACTGCACCGAGGTTCTTCATCGCGGCACCGGTGCCGCCCAGCGCGCGCACCCGCATGCCCTTGTAGTCCGACATCTTCTCCGGCGCGTCGCCCACGCCCATGAACTCGGACTGCGGCTGCAACACGGACATCAGCAGCATGGCGTTCCAGCGCTTGAATTCGGCGACGATATAGGGGTCCTTGTAGACCACGTCGTGCACCATGGCGTGCACTTCGGGATCGGCCAGCGGCAGGCCGGGCAGGTCGAGTACGTTGATGCCGAGATGCTTGCCGGGATGGTAGCCGGTGCAGATCTGCGCCATCTCGAACGAACCGAGCTTGATGTTGTCTAGGTTGTCGGGACCTTTCGACAGCGCGTCGCCGTAGTGGATCTTGATGGTGAATTTGCCCTCGGTTTCCTTGGAGACGTATTCGCTGAGCGCGGCGATGCCGGCGGTGAAGGCGCGCGGCGGCCCCCAGACCGACAGGTTCCACGCGACCTTGGGTCCATCGACGGCGAACGAAGGCGAGGCAGCCAGCGCGGCGGCGCCAAACGATGCCAAAGCAAATACGCCAACTAACGATTTACGCACGATTTTCCTCCACATGGATTGAGCTAATTGCTCTTCACGACAAGATGGCCTCGCCTACAATACCGTGTCTACAGCCAATTCATGCAGGCGCCGCTAATTCAGCTCCTGCAAAGGTAATCGGCAATCAGGCACCCTGCCGGCTAAAAATCTATTTGAGAATCGTGGACAGGCGGGCCGACTTCTCCAGCAGCGGCGACGCTACGGCGGCCTTTCCCCGGTGGGATTGCCAGCCCGACCGTCCACAGAGCGAAAGCATAGGCGATGGCCACCTCGTCCAGCCGGTTGAAGCGCCCGGACGCTCCGCCATGACCTGCACCCATATTGGTGTGCAGGACGAACGGCCCACCCGAGGCCGTGGTGGCGCGCAGGCGCGCGATCCACTTCGCCGGCTCCCAGTAGGTGACGCGGGGGTCGGTGAGGCCGGCCATCGCCAGGATTGCGGGATAATGTCGGGCGGCGACGTTGTCGTATGGCGAGTAGGACAGGATGGTCCGGAACGCCGTCTCATCCGTGATCGGGTTGCCCCATTCGGGCCATTCGGGTGGCGTGAGCGGCAGTTCGTCGTCCAGCATGGTGTTGAGCACGTCGACAAAAGGCACTTCGGCCACGATCCCGGCGAAGAGGTCACCGGCGCGGTTGGCGACCGCGCCCATCAACATGCCACCAGCGCTGCCGCCATGACCGACGATGCGCTTGGCGGATGTGTATTTCGCGGCGATCAGCGCCCAACCAGCCGCGGCGAAATCGTCGAACGTGTTCGTCTTCTTCCCGCGCTTGCCGTCGAGATACCACGACCAGCCCTTGTCCGAGCCACCGCGGACATGGGCGATGGCATAGACGAAGCCGCGATCTACCAGTGACAGGCGATTTGCCGCGAAGGACGCCGGCATGGCCATGCCGTAGGAACCGTAGCCATAGAGCAGGAGCGGGGCGCTGCCGTCGCGAACAAGGTCGCGGCGGTGCAGGATCGTGACGGGAACCTCGGCACCGTCGTGCGATACCGCCGTGATCCGCGTCGTCACATAGAGGGCCGGGTCATGACCGGAGGGAATCATCTGGCGTTTCCGCAGGGTGCGCGCGCGCTGCACCATGTCGTAATCGTAGACTTCGGCCGGCGTCGTCATTGATGAGTAGGAAAATCGCATCGTCGTCGTCTCGAATTCGTAGCCGCTCGCCAGGTCGAGCGAATAGGCTGCCTCGTCGAAGTCGATGACGTGCTCGTTTCCGTCACTCAGGTCGCGGATCGCGATTGCAGGTAGGGCGTTTGCCCGCTCCAGTCGGACGAGATGGCCGGCAAAGAGCTCGATGCTGAGGATAAGGACGCCCGGCCGGTGAGGGATCAACTCGCGCCAGTTCGAACGCCCGGGCGCAGCGAGCGGCACGGTCACGACACGAAAATCGATGGCGCCGCCTTCGTTGGTGAGGATGAACAGATCGTCGTCACGCTCGGCGACGCTGTAGCGCACGCCCTTCTCCCGCGGCGCGATCAGGCATGGCACGGCGTCCGGCGTGGAGAGGTCGATCAGGCGTTGCTCGGAGGTATCATGATCGCCACCGGCGATGATGCAGAAGCGGTGGCTGGCGCTCACCTCGACGCGCGTGAACCAGCCGATATCCTCCTCCTCGAAGACGAGGACGTCGTCGGCCTGTGGCGAGCCGAGCCGGTGGCGGTACACTTGCAACGGACGATGATTTTCATCGACCCGAACATAATAGAAGAACGTCCCGTCACGGCCCCACACGACCCTGCCGTCGGTCTGATCGATGGTATCGGGCAAGTCTTCGCCCGTGTCCCACCGCCGTACCCGGATGGTGAAATATTCCGATCCGCGCAGGTCCGCGCTCCACGCCTCAAGTCGGTGGTCCGGCGAGTGCCGGCTGCTGCCGAACTTGAAGTAAGGCGAGGCCTTGGCCAGTACATCGCCATCGAGGACGATCTGTACCTCGCCGCCTGCGCGCGGCGTCCGACCGATCAGTTGGTGCTGGCCACCCTCGCGAAACCGCCACAGATAGGCGAAAGGTCCATCCGGCGTCGGGACGCCGGAATCGTCTTCCTGGATGCGGCCACGCATCTCCGCGACCAATATCTTTTGCAGCACCTGCGTCGGCGCCAGAATCGCCTCGGCATAGGCGTTTTCGGCCTCGAGATAGTCACGAATGCCGGGATCGAGAACCGAGGGATCGCGCAGCACCTGCTGCCACTTTTCGTCCTTCAGCCAGGCATAGTCGTCCGAGATGGTGACGCCATGCAGAGTGCGCCGCGAGGGGCGTCGCGGCGCGATTGGCGGCTTCACGAGGGGCTTGCCCGGCGGTTTAGTAGTTGCCGGCTTTGACGGTGGCTTTGGCCGGCGCATCGGCTCCGCCGCCCAGCATGCCGCGCATCTCCGCGCCCTTGGTGTCCCACCAGTCCGCCAGGATGCGCACGTCCCAGCCGATGCAGAAATGCTTTACGCCCATCTCGAGATACTTGCCGGCCTGGCTGGGATCGCGCAGTTCGACGCGCGGATGCAGGCCCATCCGGAGCGCGGTCTCGATCGTCTTCTTCTCGGCCGCCAGAACCTCGGCGTCGGCATACTGGCCGGTCTTGCCGAGGCTCATCGAGAAATCCGAAGCACCGAACTGAACCATGTCGATGCCGGGTACGGAGAGAATGGCGTCGAGATCGTCCACGCACGACTTCTTCTCGACCATGATGGCGATCACGACCTCGTTCAGGGCATCGACATAGGCGGGTGTGCCGCCCGTACGCACCGTGCCGACGTCGCGCCGCATGCCGACGCCCAGCCGGCCGCGGCCGCGCGCGCCCTTGGCCATCGTCGTCTCGGCGCGGACGGCATCTACGGCGGCCTTGGCATCCTCGACGCTGCGGATGTCGGCGAACAGCACGCTCTGGAAACCCGAACCGATCGCGCGCATCGCCTGGTGGGTGTACTGCGTCTGCTCGATCTTGATCATGCCCGACATGTTCATGAGTTCGAAGGCGCGGCCCAGATTGTCGAGATCGTGCATGGTGAAAGGCGCGTACTCGGCAGTGAATTCGACATAGTCGTATTGCTTGGAGTGGCCGATCAGTTCGACCAGTGTCGGCCACGCTGACAGGATGTGCGTGCCAACGGTCGGTTTGCCGGCGTTGAGGCGTTCACGAAGCGGATTGCGGTTCATACGGTTTCCCCCGGAGGTGCTGTTCGGGCTACTCTGACACCTTGTACTGGGGGAGTGCCATGTTTCCGACGAGAGATAGTCTGACAATCTGCTTCGCACACGCGGCATACCGCATGATGGACCGTTTCGAACTGCGCAAGACCGGGATCAAGTGCTTTGAGGTCCGCGCCTATGACGATCTGGTGAAGCGGATTGGCGAGGCCGATGTCGTGCTGGCTTCCGGCATGTGGAAGAACGACCTGATCGCGCACGCTCCGAAGCTCAAATTCATCCAGTCCATCAGCTCCGGCATGGACCAGTATTCCAAGGAAATGCTGGGTGCCAAGGGCATTCGCCTCGCAAGCGCGGCCGGCGTCAATGCCCGCGCCGTTGCCGAACATGCCCTTGCGCTGATCCTCGCGATCGCGCGGCGCCTGCCCGAGGCGCGCGACAATCAGCACAAGAAAGTATGGCGCGGCATGTTGGGCGATCTTACCCAGCGCGAGGATGAATTGGGTGGCAAGACGCTGCTGATCGTCGGCATGGGCCGCATCGGCAGCCATCTCGCCAAGCTCGCCAAGGCCTTCGACATGAAGGTGGTTGGCATCCGCCGCGATCCCAAGGCCGGTGTCAACGGGGCCGATGCGATCCACGGCATGGGCGATCTGGTGAAACTTGTGCCTGAAGCCGATTTCGTGGCGCTCGCCTGTGCGTTGACACCCGAGACCACCGGCTTGATGAGCTCGGCGGCCTTTGCCGCGATGAAACCTTCGGCGGTGTTCGTGAACGTCGCCCGCGGCAAAGTCGCCGACGAGGCGGCGCTGATCGCCACCATGAAGGCCGGCAGGATCTGGGCGGCGGCGCTCGATGTCACCGCCGACGAGCCCTTGCCCGCCGACTCGCCACTTTGGACGATGCCTAATGTCTTCATAACGCCGCACACCGCGGGCGAGACCCGGGCCTACGAGGACAATGTCCTCGACATCCTGATGGAAAACCTCGATCGCCTGTGGCGCGACGAGAAGAGCTTGCGCAACCAGGTTCTATAGGAGGCCAGAATGCCCGTCGCAGACCCCAACCGTGTGATCGTCACCGGCGAGAATCCATTCATCCGTCTCAGCGAAAAGGACGGCGATCCCAACTCAACCGACGCCAGCTTCTGGCGCATTCTGTTCTGCCCCGCTGGGCCGGGGCATGTGCTCTATCTCAAGAGCGAGCTGACGCACGGTCATTGGCGTATCTATTCCGACAACATCGCCATGGCGCGCTGGCTGCAGCAGACGGTGCAAGGCATGCTCAATCCCGAACTCAAGGATCTCGCCATTCCGGTAATCGACGCCGAGTTCAACCGCACCGGCGACCCGCGCTATTTCTGGACCGAGCATGTCTCCGCGGCCGATTCAGAAGTGGCCCTCACCTGGTATGACATCGGTGATCCGCTCTTGATTCACACTGAGCCCAACCAGGCCCCGAATCCACGCCCTTACGGCGTTTGCACCGTGCTGGTGCCGGCGCTCGGCGCCCGCCTCACGGTCGATGGCATGCAGGCGCGTGGCCTGCCATGGAAGCGCGAGCGTGAAGGCCGCCCCTTCAGCACCTGTGCGCTGGCCTTCTCGGAAAGCTGGACGGAGGCGCGCTAACCCTTGAGGTCGAAGGCGCGCGCGAGCTGCGTGTAACTCTCGCGCCGCACTTCCTCGTCGTGGGTCCAGGTGACGACGGCCATTTCCTCGACGCCGACTTGGGCCGCGAGATCGCGGATGCGGCCGGCGACTTCGGGACCGGTGCCGACGAAGGAATCCTTTCGGAACTGTTCCATGCGCGCCTGCTCGTGAACGCTGAGGGACTGGGCGGCGGCAACGTCAGGCGCTTCCAGCGGCACCAGGATGCCCTTGTCGCGATTGATGCGTGACAGGGCGCGCGACGTGAAATGGTACTGCGCCTGATCCATCGTCTCGGCGGCCAATGCCCAGACGCAAAGCCCCGAACGCGGCTCGGGATGACGGACACTCGGCCGGTAGGTGCGCTTGTAAAGGTCGATCGCGCGTTGACCGCCGGCGCCGTCGCTGAAGAACCAGGCGTAGCAGTAGGGCAGGCCGAACAGGGCGGCGACCTGGGCGCCGTAGTCGGAGCTGCCCAATATCCACACCTCCGGCGCCGTGGCGCCCTGGGGAAACGCCTTTACCGCGGCGAAGGGATGGCGTTCGACTAGGGGTTCGTTGTGGACCCAGGCGATAAGGTCGCGCACGTCGGAGGGGAAATGCTCGGGCCGTTCGTTGGCCGCCGGATTGAGCGCGAAGGCCGTGCGTCCGTCCGAACCCGGGGCGCGGCCGAGCCCCATGTCGATGCGGCCGGGGGCCAGGGCGTCGAGCACGCGGAAGACCTCGGCGACTTTGAACGGCGCATAGTGCGGCAGCATGATGCCGGCACTGCCAACCCTGATGCGCCGGGTGGTGGCGGCGATCGCCGCGATCACGATCTCCGGCGCGGTGCCGACGATGGTCGGGTGGTTGTGGTGCTCCGACACCCAGAAGCGCTCGTATCGCAGGGACTCGCAATGTTGGGCGAGCGCTACGGTGTTGCGGATCGATTGATCCTGCGGGCGGCCAGCGACGGCAATCGACTGGTCGAGGACGGACAGACGGGTGAGGGAAGACATTGCGCCAGAGGTAGGGCGTGCAGCCTACTGCGGCAAGGTCGAGATGATGTAGAGCGACTGCAGCACCGGTGTCGGCCGGTCCTTGGGACCAAAGGAATTGGAGAAAATGGTCCCGATCTCGCCCGACCGGTAGACATGGCTGAGTGCGGTGTCGACGGCGAGACGAAAGTCGCCGTCGCCTCGGCGCATCGCCAGCGCAAACGGCTCATAGGTGAGATAGGTGCTGGCCAGCAGGATGCGGGCGGCATCCGGGTGACCCTTGATCATGTAGGCCAGCATTGAGCGGCCGGCGAAATAGGCGGCGATGCTGCCTTTTTCCAGGGCGGCCATCGCTTCCTCGAAAGTCTTGAAACCCACGATGTCGGCGGTGATGTGGAGCGCGGCCAAAGATTGTCGCGTTCCCTCGGCGGTCAGCGTGCCGTCGACCACGCCGACTTTCTTGCCGGAGAGCAGCTTCAGATCCTGCGGACCGTCGTTGCGGATGGCGAAGGTCGTGCCGTCGATGAAGGTAGGCACAGAGAAATCCACGATCGCGCGGCGGTCCACCGTCTGTGTCAGCGAGTCGCAGATCAGATCGGCCTTGTTCTGGGTGAGCGCGTCGAGGCGGTTGGTCGTGGTCACCGGGACGTAGGCCACCTTCAGGTCGGGCAGCTTGAGCTGGCGGGCGAGGTCCTTGGCCACTGCCTGGCAGAGTTCGATCATGAAGCCGGTGGGTTGTCCGGCGGGATTCTTGTAGGCAAACGGCGGCGCGTCCTCGCGGAAGGCCAGCCGCAGCGTCTTGCTCTGGCGGATGTCGTCGAGGGTACCGGCCAGCGCGTCGCCGCCCAGAACGGCGGAGCCCAGTACGGTGCCAAGTGCAAATGTCAGGAGGCCGAGCTTTTTCGATATCGCATTCATGATCTCTGTCCCTGTTTGGTCCATCCTGCGGCGGGCGGGAAACCATCCGATATCCCGACCGCCGTGACCACCGGAATTACAGGAGGCGCCTCATGGCCCGCAACAAATCCCGCGTCGTCGGCATCGATCACATTTCCGTCCGGGTCAGCGACTACGAGAAGTCGAAGGCCTTCTACGCCAAGCTGTTTGCGTTCCTGGGCTTCGAGCTGTCGGACGACTACGGCACCACCATTGGCTGGACCAACGGGCGGACGCGATACTGGATCGCGCCGGCGGAAGGCCGGAAGACCCATCGCATCGGCGATGTCGGGCTCCACCACTACGCCTTCGAGCTGCGCCGCCGGAAGGACGTCGACGCGCTGCAGGCGTTCCTCGAGAAGGAGAAGGTGCGCATCGTCGATTCCGCCGCCGAGTACTACGACGACTATTACGCCGTCTTCTTTCTCGATCCCGATGGGCTCAAGCTCGAGGGCATGAAATACGGTGAGATGACCGCGCGGCGGAAGCGTAAGCCCTTGAAAAATAATAAGTAAGGGACGATTCGGGCCGGTCTTGTCGCGTCGCGGCATGCGGGCCAAACTCCGGCCCGCTTTTTCAGGACCGGAGGACCCACATGTCGATGACCGCCCCACAGACAGCACCGCTCTCCCAGCCCGCCGGCACCTACCGGCCCAAGGGCATGCTGATCGACGGCAAGTGGGTCGGCAGCGTTTCCGGCCTGCGCATCACGGTGGAGAATCCCGGCAAGCGCACCGCCGTGGCCGAGGTGCCGCGCGCGGCCGCCGCCGACGTCGATCTTGCGGTCGCTGCGGCCGACAAGGCTTTCGTGGCCTGGAAGAACGTGGTGCCGCGCGAACGCGGCAAGCTTCTGCTGAAGATCGCCGAGGCGATGGAGGCGCGGGCCGAGGAGATGGCACGCACCATCGCGCTTGAGACCGGCAACGCGTTGCGCACCCAGGCACGCGGCGAGGCCAGGCTCGCGGCCGACGTCTTCCGGTACTTCGGCGGGCTTGCGTCGGAGCTCAAGGGCGAGACCGTGCCTCTGGGCGAGCACGTGCTTTCCTACACGCGCCGCGAGCCGATCGGCATCGTCGGCGCCATCATCCCGTGGAATGCGCCGGTGATGCTGGGAGCGCTCAAGATCGCCCCGGCACTTTGCGCCGGTAACGTGCTGGTGTTGAAGGCGGCCGAGGACGCGCCGATGGGCGTTCTGATGATGGCCGACGTCTGCCAGGAATTCCTGCCGCCGGGCGTGCTGAACGTGATCACCGGCCACGGCGAGGAGTGCGGCGGCCCGCTCGCCAATCATCCCAGGATCGCCAAGCTCTCCTTCACCGGCTCGACCGAGGTCGGCAAGGTGATCATGCGCGCGGCGGCCGAGCGCATCGTGCCGGTGTCGCTCGAACTCGGTGGCAAGAGCCCTTCGCTCGTCTACCCCGACGCCGACGAGGATTGGGCGGTCGACGGTATCATCAACGCCATGCGCTTCACGCGGCAGAGCCAGAGCTGCACGGCGGGTTCGCGCCTGTTCCTGCACGAGGACATCTTCGATTCCTTCCTCGCCAAGCTCGAGAAGAAGACCGCCGCCCTCAAGATCGGCGATCCCCTCGACGAGGCCTCCGACATCGGCGCGATCATCAACAACAAGCAGTACACCAAGGTCTGCAAATACGTGGACGAGGGTCTGAAGCGTTCCGACGCCAAGCTGGTGTTCGGCGGCCTGCCGCCCAAGACCGGTCCGCTCTCCGAGGGCTATTTCACCCTGCCGACCGTGTTCGCCGACCGCTCGAACGACTGGCGTCTGGCACGTGAGGAGATATTCGGGCCGGTGCTGGTGGCGATCCGCTGGAGCGACGAGGCAGAGGCGATCCGCATGGCCAACGACAGTCACTATGGTCTGGCCGCCTATGTCTGGACGCACGACATCGGCCGCGGCCTGCGCGCCGCCCACGCCATCGAATCGGGCTGGGTGCAGGTCAACCAGGGCGGCGGCCAGACGCCCGGCATGTCGTACGGTGGCTTCAAGCAGAGCGGGCTCGGCCGCGAGTTCTCGCTCGAGGGCATGCTCGACAGCTTCACCCAGCGCAAGAGCGTGACGGTCAACCTCGCCGTCTAGCGACCCCGCCTCAGGCAGCCAGGCGAAGCTTGCGCGCGGCGAGCCGCGCCTGGTCTTCGGGGCTGAAGGTCATGATCTTGCGAACCTTCTGGTCGAACTTCATGCCGACGGCCTCGGCGCAGGCGGCGAGTACGCCGGTCTCGGCCTCGAACAGGAAGTGCGTGAAGACCAGCGTCTTGTCGGTGAAGCTCGCGAGGCCACTCATCACCACCGCGAGATCGCCGGCGCGCAGCGGCCGACGGTAGTGGTTCAGCATCTCGACCACGACCGAGCCTTCCTGGCGCGCCTGCATCGCGGCGCGGTCGAAACCGAGGTGGTTCCAGAGCACCGGTGCGCCGTCGGAATAGCGGCCGAACTGATGGCGCGGCAGGAACTCAGCCCTCTCGTCGCATTCATCGGGTGTGATCACGGTTCGGCCGATATCGACCAGGCCGGTCCGCGGTGCGTCGGCCAGCGTCAGATCGGGCAGGGTTAGATTCCCGACGCTGCGTGGTTGAGCCTTCGTCGGCAACTCCATCCGGGCCGCCGCCGCTCGGGCGCGGAAGATCTCCGGCCACGGTCGGTTGCAAACGACGCGCCGGCGGATGGTTGCCGCGACCGCGCCGTCGCCGCGATTGCGTACTTCGTGATAAGCCACGAGGTAGTCGGTGCCGATCTCGACCGGAGCCGAGAGGACCTCGACCGCATCAACGACACGGAACTCGCGGAGGTAGCGGACATGGTCCTCCGCGACAGTCACAACGAGGCCGGCGGCGCGTTGCGCGCGCGGCCCCAGCCCCAGGCCGGCGAGCAGGTGCGCCGAGGCCTCATGGCCGAATTCGGTGTAGAACTGAACGTTCAGATGATCGTTTTCGTCGCACTGCCAGGTGTTCACGGCGGTGCTGAAAGTCGGGATCAATTCGGGCTTTGGCACGCGGCGTACTCTCTGCTGTCGGTGGATGGCGCCTCAAATGACCGAAAAAGCCACAGAAATCGACATTTTTCGCGTGTTCCGGGCTTGCGGGAGGACGATTCGTGGATAACCTTGGGTCGCCGGCGCTGTCCTGGGGCGTCAGGAAGACGTTGGTGTAACGAAAAAACGTAAGGGACCCCTCCACCATGGCTACCAAAACCACTGTTCCGACTGTCCCGCTGTCCAAGGTCGCGGCCGAGCTGGCCGAGAAGACGGGCATGACCAAGAAGGACGCCACCGGCGCCCTCGATGAGTTCATCGGTTTGGTCGTGAAGCATCTCAAGAAGGGCAACAAGGTTCGCGTCACCGGCCTCGGCATCTTCCAGGTGCGCGCGCGTCCGGCACGCATGGGTCGCAATCCCGCGACTGGCGAAGCGATCAAGATCAAGGCATCGAAGAAGGTTGCCTTCCGCGTCGCCAAGGATCTCAAGGAAGCGATCTAGGTCGTTTCCAACCGAAGATCGGGCGGGCGCTGGTGCAAACCGGGCCCGCCCTTCTTTTTGTCTGCCCGGGTTGTTCGCTACTCGGGATCGTGACAGCAGACGCAGATCTTGTTGCCGTCGGGATCGCGGAAGTAGGCACCGTAATAGTCGCGATGGTAGTGCGGCCGCAGGCCCGGCGATCCCTCGTCGTGCCCGCCGCCGGACAACGCCCGGTGGTGGCAGTCATCGACCGCCGCGCGGCTCGGCGCCAGCAACGCCACCATCTGGCCGTTTCCCGGCGCGGCACCCTCGCCGTCGTGTGGGCGGCCGATCAGGAAGAGCGGCCGCGCCGCGGCTGTCGGCATCCAGCCCGCCCACGGGCGCTCGCGGTCGCAGAATTTCAGCGGGAAGCCCAGCGCATCCATCACATCTGAATAGAAGGCGAAGGCGCGCTCGAAATCGGTGACGCCGACATGCACATGCGAAATCATCGCAGCACGCATGCCCGCGGGGAGGCATCCATTGAAAGTGTGTCGAGCATCATGTCGGAACTCTTTGCCGCAGGCATCGTGGACGCGTATGACCGCCTCTTATAGCCGCCCCTGGCGTACATCGGCATGGATACGTTCATCGTCCTCAAATTCCTGGGCCAGCTGGCCCTGCCGCCGGCATCGCTGGCGGTCGGGCTTGTGGTCGCTGCCATGCTGGCATTGTTCGGGCTGCGTCGCCTGGCGCGGCTTGCGGTCGGGCTGGCGATTGCCGAACTTCTGCTGATGTCGCTGCCGCCGGTCGCCGATGCCCTGATGATGCCGTTGCAGGACGAGGCGCGCGCCGCAGCCAAGGCGGCCCCGGCCTGCTGCTACGATGCCATCGTGGTGCTGGGTGGCGGCATCGCGCCGGCCGCGCCGCCCGACGTACCCGAGCCCGACCTGACCGAAGCCGCCGACCGCATCTGGGAGGCGGCGCGACTTTACCATCGCGGGGTGGCGCCTCTCGTCATCGCCAGTGGCGGCTCGCTTCTGGCGCAAACCGGCGGCCCGAAGATGACCGAGGCCGATGCGATGCGGATCTTCCTGTCCGATCTCGGCGTGCCTGAGTCCGCTATTGTCACCGAGGGGCAGTCGCTCAATACCATCGAGAACATCCGCCATGTGCGCACACTGGTGAAGGACGGGCGCGTCGCCCTGGTGACGTCGGCCGTCCACATGCCTCGCGCGCTGCGCCTCGCCCGGCTGGCCGGCCTGGATGTCGGCGCCTTTCCCACCGACTGGCATCCGCCACCCGAGTCGCGCGTCTCATGGGAGAATTGGTTGCCGTCGGCGGGCGCGCTTTCGGTTTCGAACGGCGCGCTGTGGGAGATACTGGCCAATACCTTCGACCGCCGCGGCGCGAGTCTGGCGCCATGATGGCGGGGGCTTGGCGTGTGGGCCGCCGTGCGGCACTTCGGGGCGGCTTGGGCCTCACTCTGGCCGGCCCCTTGCTGGTACCGATGGCCCGCCGGCCGCGTGCCCGGACACTCGACAAGGTGAGCTTTCAGACCGACTGGCGGGCCCAGGCCGAGCATGGCGGCTACTACCAGGCGATCGCCGCCGGCCTCTATGCCAGGGCCGGCATCGAGTGCGACCTGCGCCAGGGTGGTCCCAGCCTCAACATCGGCCAGCTTCTGCTGACGGGCCGCGTCGACATGATCATGTCGAACAGTTTCGAGGCCTTCACCTTCGTCCGCGAAAGCGCGCCGTTCTACACCATCGCCGCGATCTTCCAGAAGGATCCGCAGGTGCTGATCGGCCATCCCGGATCGGGACTCGACGGCTTCGACAAGCTCAGCGGTCGCACCTTGCTGATCGGCAATGGCGGGCGCGTGACCTACTGGCCGTACCTCAGGAAGAAGTACGGCCTCAGCGACACCCAGCTGCGTCCCTATACCTTCAACATGGCGCCGTTCCTCGCCGACAAGAACGCCGTGCAACAGGGGTTCCTGTCGTCCGAGCCCTATTCGATCGCCCAGGCGCTCGGCCGGCCGCCCGAAGTGCTGCTGATCGCCGATGCCGGCTTCAGCGCCTACCAGACCACCATCGCAATCTCGCGGCGCATGGCGGCGGAGAAGAAGGATTTGGTGCAGCGTTTTGTCGATGCGACGCTGGAGGGCTGGGCGCAGTACCTGGGCGGCGGGCCGGGCATCGAGGCGGCCAACGCGCTCATCAAGAAGCACAACCCCGACCAGACCGACGCCCGCATCGCCTATGCCATAAAGGTCCTGAAGGCGCGCGGCATCGTGATGTCGGGCGACGCGTTGAAGGACGGCATTGGCGCCATGAGCAATGCGCGCTGGATTAATTTCTACCAGTCGATGGCCGAGGTCGACGTCCTGCCCAGGGGATTGGATGTCGCGCTGGCCTACACGCTGGAATTCGTGAACAAGGGTATCGGAAAGCCGCCGTAATCTTAGTCCCGACTCGCGCGGAGCAACCTCCGCGCTGAAGCGCGAAGCGCAGAGCGGAAAGACCTCTTTTTATGTTCGAGGCAGAACAGGCCCCTCGGTTACGCTACAGGGCGGGGGTACCCCGCTCGAGGGCGACGAAACAGGGGATGGTCAATGCACCAGGTCAGTGAAGAACACACGATGTTGCGCGAGCTGGTGAAGAAGTTCGTGCGCAACGAGCTGATGCCGCTGGAGAAGAACATCCTCGATCGCTTCGCGGCCGGCCAGCCGGCGTCGCTCAACGACGAGGAGAACGCCAGGCTTTTCAAGCAGTGCAAGGAGCTCGGCCTGTGGGCGCTCGACGTGCCGGAGGAGGTGGGCGGCGCCAACCTGCCGGCGGTCGCGCTGGTCGGCGTCAACGAGGAGATCGGCTACACCTGCGTGCCTTTTACCTTCCCGCCGGATTCTCCCAATCTGCACATGCTGCTGGCAACGGCCAGCCCCGAGCAGCGCAAGAAATATCTCGAACCCTACGCCGCCGGTCTCACCAGCTCGGCCATCGCCATTTCCGAGCCCGGTGCGGGCGGCGATCCGGCCGGCATGAAAACGAGAGCGGTGAAGGACGGCAACGACTGGGTGATCAACGGCCGCAAGATCTGGATCAGCCGCATTGCCAAGGCCGACTTCACCATCGCCATGGCGGTGACCGACACCGCCCTCGGCTCGCGCGGCGGCATCACCGCCTTTTTGATCGACCAGGGCACCAAGGGCCTGGTCGTGGCACGCGCGATTCCGATGCTGGCGGGCCAGCGCACCTACGAGGTCGTGTTCGAGGATTGCCGCGTGCATGAAAGCCAGGTGCTGGGCAAGGTCGGTGCCGGCTTCGCGCCGATGCAGCTTCGCCTCACCGTGCGCCGGTTGCAGATGGGCGCCTGGTGCACCGGCATGGCCCAGCGTGCCCTCGACATGCTGGTCGAGCACGCCAACCAGCGCGTCACCTTCGGCCAGAAACTGGCCGACCGTCAGGCGATCCAGTGGTGGGTGGCCGACGCCGCAATGAAGCTCCACGCCTGCCGTCTCATGGTCATGGACGCCGCCGTGAAACAGGACGACGGCCGCGACGTGCGGATGGAAGCCTCGATGATCAAGGTCTTCGCCACCGAGATGGCGACCGAGATCATCGATCATGCCCAGCAGGCCTTCGGTGCCATGGGCGTGACGCAGGAATTGCCGCTGTCGATCATGGCGCAGAAGGTCCGGACCATGCGGGTCTACGAGGGGCCCTCGGAGGTCCACCGCATGGTGATCGCACGGCGCATCCTTGGCGGACGTTGAGAGGTAGGACCGTTGACACCGGCCACCGCCGGGGCAGATCATTTCCACTTGGTTCCAGGGAGTTTACCGCCATGACCTACACACTCGATGCCTTCGTCAAGGACGCGCAAGCGGCCCTCAAGGCTCACAGCGGCCCCGCCGGCCGCGAGCAGGTTCGCGTGCTTCTGGAAAAACTGCTGACCAACAAGGCCTTCGTCGAGGAAGCCGTGGGCGCCGCTGCGCCTTTGGGCGCACGCAAGCTCTACGAGGACAAGGATCTGGGCTTCGTCGTGCTGGCGCATTGCAACGCCAAGCCACACAAGAGCCCGCCGCACGACCACGGCCCGTCCTGGGCGGTCTACGGTCAGGCGATCAAGCACACCGACATGAGCGAGTTCAGGCGGCTCGATGGCGGCGCCGAGGCGGGCGAGGCCAAGCTCGAACAGGTCAAGAGCTACCGGCTCGAGCCCGGTCACGCCGGTGTCTACGATGTCGGCGCCATTCATTCGATCGACTATCCCGAGGGCAGTCGCTTCGTGCGCGTTACCGGACGCGACCTCGACTATGTGCGGCGGTTGAAGTTCGACATGGCCGCCGGCAAGGCGATCACCATCGAAAGCGCGACCGCGGGCGCGGCTTAGTCAGGCTGCGCTTGGAGGAAGCGATGGCTTCGGCAATCGTCAGTTCGAGCCCCTGTGGCGTTCCGGTGGTGATCGAGTGCTCGCCGATCCTGATGTCGTCGTAAGGCCTGACGTCGACCCACTTGGGCAGCTTGGTCGCAGTCCTCCGCCGCCATTGTCGGGGATATCGGGAGGCCGGCCCGGTCGATTGTATCAAAAGCGTGCAGGGAAGCCGGCGCGGGCGCCAACCGCGCCGTTGGCTCAGATCCAGCGTCGGGTTCGACGCCTGTAGTCGTCGAAGGCGGTTCCAAATTTGGCGGCCAGTACCCGCTCCTCGGGTCCGATCTGGAAGCGGTTGATGTAGAGGACGAATACCACGAGGCCGGCCAGCGCAACGGCGTTCGACAGATAGGCAGCCCATCCGGCAAGCACCAGCAGGAGTCCAAGATACATCGGGTTGCGCGTGTAGCGATAGACTCCGCCCTCGACGAGCGACGACGTGGCGTGGGGCCGTGTCGGATTGACGGTCGTTCCGGCACGCTGGAACGAAAAGAAGCCGGCCATGGAGATCGCGATGCCGAGCACGGCCAGCGTGTTCGCGATCGCGAGACGGTTGGGCAGCGTCAAGTTGAGGGCGCCTGACGCCGATGTCGCCAGCCACATCGCCAAGGCGGCAGCCAGCGCCACGGCGGGAGGAGGGACTTTAAGCTCGAGCATCTTCATGGCTGCAACCTAGATTCCGCGGCCAGGACGAGCAAATGCACCTGCCAGACTGCGTTGCGGCGATCTTATCGTGCCTGCCGCGGCAGCGCTCCGTTGGAGTCCTCCCAGGTCGGCCTGACTCTCACCGCAACGGCCGCCCGGATGCGGCCGTGAGGCGCTCGAAGCCGAAATTCACCGGTGCTTCCAGGAGGGAAGGGCGCCTTGCCGGGACGATGGATGGGTCATTGCCACGGCCATCGCCAGCCCGTGCGCGGCGGCGATATCGTGGCCTGTTGCCGGTGAAGCCGCTCCTCTGCTTCGATTCGGGCGCGCCATCGCGCTTCTTCGTAGCGGACGTAGGCCAGCCTCTGCGCCGCGTCCCAGCGGTCGATGGCGGCTACGTTTTCTTCCACCAGGGCGGCCTTCTGCGTGGCCGTCAGGAAGCCGGTCGCGATATCGCCGCGCCTGCGCTGCCAGTCGGCGATGGCCTCGCGCGAGCGCGGACCAAACGCGCCATCGGCGCCGCCGACGTCGAAGCCCGCCGCCGCCAGCGCGACCTGGAGCTTCTGTCGGTCGCGGCGGGACAGCCCGAGGTTGCTTTCGGCCTGCTCGCCGTCGCGTCGGGCCTCCTCGATCGCCCGGGCCGCCAGTTGTTCCTGGAGTTGCGCGTCGCGGGCCGCCGCCTCCACCACCGCCTGCTGGGCGGCGACTTCGTTGAGTTTCGCCGTCACCACGTCGCGACCGGCGCGCTCGGCCGGCACTCCCGGCGCGACGAGGGCAATGGCGATGCCGGCCAGGGCGACGACGGCGATTGATGCCGCCACCGCGAGTGCCGCTGGCTGGCGTCGCCGGGGCAATCCCGGCACGATCGGACGCGATGGCTTCGGTGCCGGCGCCGGTGCGGACGTCGAAACGGGCGCCGCTATGGGCACCGCGTCGGGCAGTGCCTCGACGGGCGCGGCCCACAGACCGGTCGCCAGGACTTTGCGCCAGGCATCGATGCTGCGGGGCCTCGCCTCGGCCCGGAGCACGAGGCCGGCCTCGATGGCGGCCAGCAGGCCCGGTGAATAATCCTCGCCGGTGGTTTCGAGTGAGGATACCGGAACGCCCTCGAAGACGCGGTCCATGACGCCGGGCGGCGGCGTGCCATTGACGCAGGTGTAAAGCGTGGCGGCGAGCCCATAGACGTCGGTCCACGGCCCTTGCCGGCCCGACGTCGACTGCTCGGGCGCCGCATAGCCCGGCGTGAAGACGGCCGTCATCGCCGGCGAGCGGCCGGCCACGGCCATGCGCGAGGCGCCGAAGTCGATAAGGGTCGGCGAGCCGTCCGGCGCGAGCATGATGTTCGCCGGTTTGATGTCACGGTGCAGGCAGCCCACGGAATGTATTCGGTCGAGACCGGCAAGCATCGGCTGCAGGATGCGCTCGATCATGGCCTGAGACAGTCGCTCTTCACGCTGCAGCCGTCGCTCCAGCGTCTCACCCTCGAGCAGCTGCATCACGACATAGGCCGTACCGTGCGCCTCGAGGAAATCGTAGACGCGCACCACTGCCGGTGCGTCACCAAGCAGTGCCATCGCGCGGACCTCATCGAGGAAGCGGCCGCGGCCCCAGACGAAATCCTTTGACACCTCGGTCGATCGCGGCAGCACCGCGCGATCGTCCTGGCGCACTGCCAGCGCCGCCGGCAGGTATTCCTTGACCGCCACATCGCGATGAAGCTGTGTGTCGCGGCAGCGATAGGTGATGCCGAAGCCACCCTGCCCGAGCACCGAGACCACCCTGTATCGATCGATCATGACTCCGGCGGCCAGCGCCGAGTAATGTCCGGTCCGGTCGATACGATCCGACTTCCCAGCCGGTTCTCCGGTCATGTCTGTTGCCTCCCGTGCACAACAGAAACGTGTCGTCCTTATCGGTCGTCGACCCCTTTGATGGGGGGCGGTGGCACATCGCGTGCGACCTCGCACTGTGCAAATGTCTGTGGATAAATTACGTACATCCAAACGTTACAAAAGTCGAGACACCGCCACCGATGGCGGCGACGGTGTCGCGGCACCACTTTCGGAATGGTGGAATGACGGGTCGACGGAACCTCAAATTCCGTGTGATTCAATCTCTTACCGGCCGTCCTTGATCTTGTGCAAGGACACATCAAGCGGCGCCCGAACGCTGCGATGGCAAACAGCTAGTTGAATTTACATTGAAAATATTCAACCCGATTTCTCTGTATTTGCGACGCCGGAAAGCGTTCAATCCCTGCGAACTGTCCACACCCGTGGGAAGGCGTGGACAGGTTTCTGGGGGCTCGAACGTGTTCGAGCAGACGTTGGGTGCGAGGGTGGTGATGGGATCGAACCTTGAAGGGGCTGATCGCGAAACGCTGTCGTGGTTTGCCGATGAAGAGAGCGCGCAGCGGTATTTCGAAAAAATGCGCTGGCCGGACGGAATATGCTGCCCGCGTTGCGCGAGCAGGGAGCGGATCGGCAAGCTGAATGGATCAACGACCCGGCTTGGCGCCTACAAGTGCTATGCCTGCCGGAAGATCTTCTCCATTACGCATGGCACGATGTTCAGTGGCAGCCACGTTCCCGTGCACAAATGGCTGCAGGCGATCTGTTTGACGGAGGGCGGCACCAGGCCGATGCGGCCGCACCATCTTCAGCAGATCCTGAACGTTTCCTTCAAGACGGCGTCGTCGATGGTCCGGCGGTTGGCCGAGGCGGCCGCTGCGGGCTGCGATGTCGTGCCGAGCGAGCCGCGGGCCACTGCCGCGCCACTACACAAGCATATCACCGCGAAGTCTGTGGCAAACGCCGAAACGAGGCCCCAATTGGGCTCCCCTCGGCCGGCAAAGTCGCGGCCCCTTCCAGCAATTCCCAAGTCCACAGGGTTCGCACTTCGGTTGACCTCCACGATCGCGCCTCGGGACACGCGCCTCACTGCGGGTAGGAGCGCGGCGTCAGAGGCGTTAGCCCGTCAGGTCGAACGTGACCGCGCCGTCGCCGCTCGCGGCGATCTGCACCATGGTCGCGTGCGATAAGGGAGAATTCACGACGATCGTGAGCAGGCCCCTGCCCTTGGCATACATGCCAAGATGCAGGAGTTGGTCATCGGACAGGCCCTGCGACCCAATTCTTAGGGAACCGCCGTTTGACAGTATCTCGGCCAATTCTTGAGGATTGAGACGCATCCACGCCGCTCCTTATTGTCACAGCGCATACGCATGGCTGGGTCGGTCAGACCAGACCGCTCTTAGCATATTAACGCAGTTGCGCCCCAAGTGGGCCCACTTCGGCGTCGAATCCCGCTACATCTTGTGGATATTGCCTGTCACATGTTTGACAGAATCCGCCTACCGCCACGCGGCGAGACCGACGACGGCGTCCATTGTCCGCCGGGAACCCATCGGCCCCGAATGTGGCACATTGAGTGGATCGGCACCCCGAACGCATTGCAGGTGACGCGGAAGCCGAGACGCATCTTTATGGGCGTGCCACGATTGGCTGGTGCCGGTATCGGCTCCTGGCGCCGCCGCGGTGTTTTGGTCACTTTCTCAATTTTGTTCAGGGGCAATGCAGCGCCGGGAGTTGCCTGTGGGACAATTGACGCCATAGCCATGAAAGGCCGGTCGTGTGGGCAACGACCAGCCTTCCATGCGAGCCCGCCTGGGTGTGGGATTATCGAAGCCTTGTTGTGTGTGGGAAGAAGGCTTCGATGAACGGCCTGGGGGCCGCTGGCGGGCTAGGCGGAACTCTGTGTGGTGTGCGGGCGCTCACGCGGTGAGCACTGCCAAAACTGTGTAAAATACCTTTCAAACTTGAATGACCAAACGCGGTGAATGTCTCTTGTGAACTCCGATTCTCCGATAGGGAGGTAAGTACGGATTGCGTGTCGTCGCTATCCGGTTACCGCAAAAAAATGTTCCGGGTTCTGGCAGGCGGCGAACGGTGGCCATGAACGCGCTCGACTGCCGATCCAGCGTATCGCGGAATCAAGTCCCAGCCGGTCGGCATCATTGACGTCTTCATATCCGGCACACCGACCGAACACCGACCGGTGCAGCATGCCGGCGCAGGGCAGGGGATACCCTGCCCGGATCATGCCGACCGCTTCGACCCGTGCGCCGGTCAACGAGGCCATACTCGAACCTTGAAACTGCAGCTTGAGGCGGCGATCGAAATCGAGACGCAGAGCGTCGGATTTCGTCTCACCCGCTGGCTACATCATCCTCGACCTCGATCCAATCGAACAAGATGCTGAATCCGATGGCTCGAATGGATGCGACGCGGGTCAGTTCAATGATTCATCCGGGAGATGCGGCGTTATCGTGCCTGGGGTGGCAGCGTCCTCAGCACCATCAGGAAACGCGCGTGGATTGCCGGATCGACCGGCCGGTATTTGACCTTCGTCGTGGCTGGATCCTTGCCGAGGAAGTTGTCGTTCTTCCAGTTGGTCGCTGGCCTGACCGGTCGCGGCACGAAACCGCCGCCGCAGTTCGGGCATACGTTGCAGAGAAGGCCATCGACGCAATCGGCGCAGAAGGTGCACTCGTAGGTGCAGATGCGCGCCTCGAGCGATGCCGGCGGCAGTGCCCTGTTGCAATTCTCGCAGGTCGGCCTGAGTTCGAGCATCTCAGGCGAGGCGGGTCGCGGCGGCGTTATTGGCCTTCTGCCGGGTCGCAAGCAGGCCCGAAATCCGCTCGCGGAAACGCTTCACGCGCTCGGGGCCGGCCTTTTCGGGTGTGCCCGAATCGAACGGCGGCTGTGGATCGTACTCCAGGGCGAGCTGGATCGACTTCGCCACTTCCTCGCCGGCAAGTTCGGCCGCGACCGTGAGGCCAAAGTCGATCCCGGCCGTGACACCGCCGCCCGAGATGTGGTTGCGGTCGCGGACCACACGCTGGGCGACCGGAATGGCGCCGAAGGCCGGCAGCATGTCGCGCCACGCCCAATGGCAGGCCGACTTGTAGCCTTTCAGGAGGCCGGCCGCGCCCAGCACCAGCGCGCCGGTGCAGACCGAAGTGACATAGCGCGCAGTCGCGGCCTGCTTGCGCAGGAAGTCTAGGGTCTCGGGATCGGTCATCAGCGCCACCTGGCCGCCGCCACCCGGTACGCAGATGACGTCGAGCTTCGGGCAGTCGACGAAGGTCGTGGTCGGTACGATCGAAAAGCCGGCGTCGGTTGGCACCGGATCCAGCGTCTTCCAGATCATGTGCAGGACCGCGCCGGGTACGCGCGCCAGCACCTGTGCCGGTCCGGTGGCATCGAGCTGGGTGACATTGGGGTAGAGCAGGATGCCGATCTGGATGGGTTCAGCCACGGGGGTCTCCTCGAGTACGATTGTCATTCTTCGCTGCGCTCAGGATGACAGATTGGTCTCTGGCGGAAATGACAAGCATTGGCTATTTTCTGCCAATGACCCGACTGCATCGCATCGTCCTCGTTGGCTATGACGGCTGCCAGCTCCTCGATGTCTCCGGCCCTGCGGCCGTGTTCGGCGCGGCCAACGAGGCCCGCCAGCATCCATTCTACGATCTGCAGATCGTATCGCCCGACGGTGGGCCGGTCGCGACCAATTCGGGCGTAGTGCTGCACTCCAGGCGGATCGGTGGGCAGCCCGATACCTTGCTGGTCGCCGGCGGTTCGCAGGGGCTGCGCGCGGTGATGGCGCGCGAAGATCTGCGGCTCTGGCTCCGCAGAGCCGCGCCGAAGGCCCGGCGCTACGGTTCGGTCTGCACCGGCGCCTTCGTGTTGGCGGCGGCGGGGCTGCTCGATGGCCGGCGGGTAGCCACGCACTGGGCGAGCTGCGGCCCGCTGGCCGAGCGCTTCTCCGCCCTCAAGGTCGATTCGGACTCGCTCTATGTCGTCGACGGCAAGGTCTGGACCTCGGCCGGCGTCACCACCGGCATCGACATGGCGCTGGCGCTGGTCGAGGCCGATCTCGGCGCCGCGATGGCCAACCTGATCGCGCGGCATTTCGTGCTTTACGCCCGCCGGCCGGGTTTTCAGTCGCAGTTCAGTCCCCTGCTGCAGGCGCAGACCGCTGCCGAGACGCCATTCGTCGAGCTGACCGACTGGATGGCTGCCCATCTCGAACTTCCGCTCGACGTGCCGGCGCTTGCAGCGCGTGCCGGCCTTTCGGAGCGCAGCTTCTATCGCAAATTCACCGAGGCCACCGGCAAGACGCCGGCGCATTTCGTCGAAAGCCTGCGCCTCGATGTGGCGCGCACGTTGCTGGCCGAGGGGCTGCCGCTCAAGACCATTGCGATCAAGGTCGGGCTGCGGTCGTCGGCGCGGCTCGGCCAGGCCTTTGAGCGCCGCTTCGGCATGGCGCCGTCGCTGTTCAGGGAAATGCATGCTGCGGCGTGACGCTGGTGTCGTGCGCGGGTAGCGTCCCGGCGAAGTGCGGGAAGGATGGCGGGATGCGACGACAAGGTAAGCGAAAGGGGGCGGCGACAACTCCTGCGGCGCGGGAGCTCAGGCAGTTCGTTCCCTATCTGCTCGGCGCGATCTCCAACCAGCTGTCGAGCGGCGCCTCACGACACTATCGCCGCGCCTTCGGGCTCGGCCTTACCGAAATCCGCCTGATGTGGATCCTGTCCGTTGAGCCGCGCATTCCCGCGAGCCGGGCAGCGGAGATCATGGGCGTGGACAAGGCGGCGGTCAGCCGCGCTCTGGCGGGCCTCGAGCGGCGTAAACTGGCCCGCGTCATGCCCGACCGGCGCGACAGCCGTCAGCGCATTGCCGAGCTGTCGACCGAAGGGCGGCGCGTGCAAAGCGAGGTCATGGTGGTCACCCGGGAGCGGGAGCGCCGCCTGCTGGCGCCTTTCGAGCGGGCCGAGGTCCGCGCGCTGGCCGGGTTGCTGCACCGAATGCTTGCGTCGGCGTCGCGGGTCGATGCCTTCGATCCAGTGGCACTGCTTGGCGGCGGCCAGAAGGGCGCCGTAGAAAGTTGACAGGTCAACCAAAGTAGATGAGCATTTATTCCGATATTTCGGCGTCTGAAGCTGGAAATGGCCGCGGCGTGCGACGGTCGTCCGACAGAGGAGGGTCCCGATGTTCTTGCGGAACTGCTGGTACGTGGCCGGGTGGAGCCACCAATTTCCCGCCGATGGCCTGGTCACCCGCACGATGCTGGGCGACCCGGTCGTGCTCTATCGCAAGGCCGACCGTGCCGTAGTCGCTCTTGAGGACCGTTGTTGTCACCGCCTGGCGCCGCTGTCGCTTGGACGCCTGGAAGGCGACGATCTGCGCTGCATGTATCACGGGCTGAAGTTCGCGCCGTCCGGCAAGTGCATCGAAATCCCCGGCCAGTCGTTCGTGCCCGGCAAGGCTGGAGTGAGAGCCTATCCCGTGGTTGAACGGGATTGTTGGGTCTGGGTGTGGATGGGTGATCCGGCAAGCGCCGACCCCGCCCTGATCCCACGCGCGCTCGGCCATGGCGAGGCCGGCTGGATCATGCGAACGGGTGAGTTGGCCTACAAGGCGAACTACGAACTGATCAACGACAATCTGCTCGACCTGTCGCACCTCAGCTACGTTCATGCCAAGACGCTGGGGCGCAACAGCATGGCGTGGGCCGACAGCCGCCCGCGCACCACGTCTCTGGCGCGTGGCCTGCGTGTCGAGCGATGGGTGGTGAACAACCCGCTGGCGCCTTATCTCGGGCGGCCGGCCGATGCGCGCACCGACAGCTGGCAGTCCTACGACTACCTGGCGCCGGGCGTCTTCCTTCTCTCCAGCAGGTTCTATCCGCCAGGTTCGGCCGCTGCCGGCGACATGGCGGCACCCCGGCCCGATCTGGAACCGTTCTGGGTCTCGCAGACCAGCCAGGCGATCACGCCGATCGATGAAAAGCAGTCGATCTACTACTTCTCGAGTTGCCTCGACCGCGAAAGCGCCAACGAAGAACAGGCCGACGCGCAGATCGAGTTGTTTCGCCGGGCGTTCGACGAGGACAACGCCATGATCGAGGCGCAACAGCGCGTCATCGACCGGACGCCACGGCCGCGCATGCTGGCTACCGCCTCGGATGGCGCGCTCAATCAGTTCCGGCGGCTGATGGCCCGGCTGATCGAGGAGGAAGCCGGAGCGGACGCGTCCGCCGTCGCAAATGGGCAACATCCGGCGATAACGCAGGCATCGGCATGACTGGCTGACGAATTTGCAGAATCCGCCGTTTTCGGCTACGATTTCCATCATCGTGGGAGACTCAATCCCACGCGCCAGACGCCCGATGGACTCATCCATCGGGCGTTTTTCTTTGATTGGCGCGGGTGCAGTACGATGGAGGTCGAAGGCGGCAACAGTGGACACTGATGATGCCTATCGCCCGGCCTCGGCGGCACAGCTGATCGGGGGCCGATTCGCGTATCTTCTCAGGAGCTTGGAAGCGGTTTGTGGCACAGCTTGCGGCACACCGCGTGGCACAACGAGGTGTGCCGGAAAACGCTAGTGCCGCAGCCGGAGACTCCCGATCGCCAGCGCCAGCGCGGCAAAACCGGCGCCCAGCCAGATCGCGGCACGGGCGGCATCGGCGGCGCCGCCGCTGGAGAAGTCGAACAGGCCGAACACCAGCGCCACCAGGGCGGCACCCATGGTTTGGCCCAAGGTCCGGGCCGAGGCGATGATGCCGCCGGCGCTGCCGCTGCGCTCGCGCGGCACGGCGTTCATCATCAGCCGGTTGTTGGGGGCAGCGAAGATGCCGAAGCCCGCGCCGCACAGCACCAGCCGCCACATGATATTGGCGGCCGAGGGATCGGGCGGCAGCAGCGCGGTCAGCACCAGGCCCGCGGTCATGCTGGTGAGGCCGATGGCGCCCAGCAGGCCGGCATGGTGGCGGTCGGCGAGGCGGCCGGCGATCGGTGCCATGAAAGCCAGCGCCAGCGGCCACGCCGTCAGCAGGATACCGGTGTCGGTGGCGCTGCGGCCGAGCACGGTGGCGAAGAAGAACGGCAGGCTGACGAAGGCCAGTCCCTGGGCCGTGAAGGTGCAGGCCGCGGCCGAAATCGACAGCGAGAACAGCGGCCGGCGGAAGATCTCGACCGGCATCATCGGGTCGCTAAGCCGGGTCTGGCGCCACACGAACAGCGTGCCCAGCAATACAGCGCCGGCAAGTTCGGTCGCGATCAGCCACAGGGCGTGGCCGTGCGCCATGCCGTCGATCCCGAAGATCAGCAGGCCGAAGGTGAAGCCCGACATGATGGCGGAGAGCACGTCGAAGGGGCGGCGGGTGTGGGTGGTGTGAGGCAGGTAGCGTTCGGCCAGCGCAAAGGAGATGATCCCCAGCGGCACGTAGACGGCGAACAGGATCGGCCACGAGGTGATGCTGAGCAGCGCGGCGCCGATCGAGGGGCCGGCGGCCAGCGAGGTGGCGACCACGGTGGTGTTGAAGCCCAGCCCGCGGCCAAGCTGGGCGCGGGGATAGATCGAGCGCACCAGCGCCGGCTGGATCGCCATGATCGCCGAGCCCCCCAGCCCCTGGAAGGCGCGCGCGGCGATCAGCCACGGCAGAGATGGTGCCAGGGCGCAGCCGAGCGAAGCCAGGCAGAAGAGGGCAAGACCAAAGCGGTAGACATGGCGGTAGCCCACGATGTCGGCCAGCGCCGCCACCGGCAGCAGGAAGACCATGAGCGCGATCTGGCTGGCATTGACGATCCAGATCGAGCTTTCGGCGGTGATGTTGAGATCCTGCGCGATGTAGGGCAGCGCGAGGTTGGTCATCGAATTGCTCAGCACCGACATCGTGAGGCCGATGGTAATGGTGGCCACCGCCAGCAGGCGCGGCAGGCCCGCTGGCATTCCGTCCTGGACGGGTTCGGCCATCGTCTATTGCGGGACGGTGGGCGCGTCGCCCCCAATCGTCGTGCGCTGCATCAGCCGCTTGTGCTTGACCGTGTCGTAGGCGGTGGCGCGGTGCAGGACGGCGCGGTTGTCCCACACGATCGAGTCGCCCTCGCGCCATTCGTGCGACAGGATGAATTCCGGTTGCTGGGCGCGTTCCATCAGTTCGGCCAGGAAGGCGCGGCCGGTCTCGTAGGGCCAGCCGACGATGTGGCCGGCGTGGGCGCCGAGGTAGAGCGCGCGGCGGCCGTTGATCGGGTTGTCGCGATAGAGGCGCTGCTTGACCGGCGGCAGCTCGGCCAGCGCCTTGGCGCTCAGGATTCCCGGCTGAACGCGGTCGCGCGAATAGGCGAGCGCATGTTCGGCGACCAGCGGCTCGACCGTTGCCCGAATCGCTGGCGGCAGTGCATCCCAGGCTGCGCGCATGCACAGGAATTCGGTGTTGCCGCCGCTCGGCGGGCAGATGCGCGCCGTCAGCATCGAGCACAGCGACGGGATGCGCTTGAACGAGGAGTCGGAGTGCCAGAAGTAGTTGGCCTTCTGGTAGATCATGCGCATGTCGTCGTTCGGAATCGGCTTGCCGGTCTCGATGTCGAGGTTGGACTGGCGCTGGAACTTGGTGCCGGCGGCGGGATTGGAACTGCCGGTGGTCTCGAGCGGGCCGAAGTTCTCGCTGAAGACGGTCTGTTTGTCGTCGTCCATCGGCTGGTCGCGGAACAGCAGTACCGAATGCTCCTCGAATGCCGCCCGGATGGGGCCGAACTCTCGGGCGCTGAGCGGTCGGGTGATGTCGATCCCCAGGACCTCCGCGCCGAACAGCGGATGCAGCTTGCGGACGGTGATGGAACCGGTGTTGCGCATGTGCCTGGCTCCGGTCAGTCGACGATCGCCTGGTAGGTAAGCACGCGCAGCTCGCGGCGGATCGGGTAGGTCGACGACGGCATGAGCTGGGTCAGAAGTACCACCGCCATGTCCTCGACCGGATCGATCCAGAAGGCGGTCGAGGCGGCGCCGCCCCAGGCGTACTCGCCGGGGGTACCGGCGATGAAGGCCTTGGCTGGGTCGATCATGACCGAGAAGCCGAGGCCGAAGCCGATGCCGGTGTAGGTCGATTCGGAGAAGCGCGGCGTGCCCATGTCGGCCATGTCGCCATTCAGGTGGTTCATGGTCATGAGCTCGACCGTCTTGCGGCCGAGCAGGCGCACCCCGTCGAGCTCGCCCTTGTTCAGCATGAAGCGGCAGAAGCGAAGGTAGTCCGAAGCGGTCGAGACCAGGCCGCCGCCGCCCGAGTTTACCTTGCGCGGCGCCAGGTAGCGGCTCTTGCCGGGATCGTCGAGCAGTTCCAGCTTGCCGCCGGGGCCGGCAGAATAGTTGGCGGCAAAGCGTTCATGCTTGTCGGCCGGGACGTGGAAGTCGGTGTCGACCATGCCGAGCGGCTCGATCACCTTCTCGCGCAGGAACACCTCGAAGGGCTGGCCGGAAATCACTTCGACCAGATACCCCAGCACATCGGTGGCGACGCTGTAGTTCCACGCCTTGCCCGGCTGGGCGATCAGCGGGATGGTCGCCAGCTTCTCGACCACCTGCTTGAGGCTGGTCGTGGCGGTCTGGAAATCCACTCCGTCCTTGGCGCGGTAGGCGGCGTCGACCGGGTTGCTTTCCATGAAGCCGTAGGTCAGGCCCGAGGTGTGGGTCATGAGGTCGCGGAAATTGATCTCTCGCTCTGCCGGCACGCTGTCGATCTTGCCGCGCGAGCCGCCCGAATAGACGCGCGGATTGGCGAACGCCGGGATGAATTTCGAGATCGGGTCGTCGAGCTGAAATTGGCCGGCCTCGTAGAGCATCATGATCGCCGTGGTCGTGAGCGGCTTGGTCATCGAATAGATCCGAAAGATCGTATCCGGCCGCAGTGGCTTGTTGCGCTCAAGGTCGGCCTTGCCGAGGGTCTCGGCGAAGGCGAGCTCGCCGCGGCGCATGACGGCGACGGTCAGGCCGGCCAGCTTTCCGGCGGTCACCTGATGCTGCATCCAGTTTCGCACGCGGTCGAGCCGCGCTGCGGAAAGTCCGACCTGTTCGGGGGCGACGAGCGGCAGTGTGTCCATGGCGGTTCTCCTCGGTAGGCAGCTAGACTAGCGCAGGATGGCGGGACCAGACACGCCAGAAACGGGAGGGAGCAATGGCAAGATTGTGCGAGGGACGGGTGGCGATCGTGACCGGCGGCGCCCGCGGCGTGGGCCGCGAGCATTGCCTGATGCTGGCCGAGCATGGTGCCAAGGTCGTGGTCAACGACCTCGGTGGCGACCGCGGCGGAACCGGCCAGGACGTCTCCGCCGCCCAGCAGGTCGTGAACGAGATCAAGGCAAAGGGTGGCGAGGCCGTGGCCAACGGTGAGGACGTCAGCGACTGGAACGGCGCCAAGCGCATGATCGACCAGGCGGTCGAAACGTTCGGCAAGCTCGATGCCGTGGTGCTGAACGCCGGCATCCTGCGCGACCGCATGCTGGTGAACATGAGCGAACAGGAGTGGGATGCCGTCATCAAGGTGCATCTCAAAGGTACCTTCGCGCCGGCCCGCCATGCCGCCGCCTACTGGCGCGACCAGACCAAGGCGAAGGGCGGCCCGGTCGATGCGCGCATCATCACCACCACCTCGGTGTCGGGTATCTACGGCAATATCGGCCAGACCAACTATGGTGCCGCCAAGGCCGGCATCGCCTCGTTCACCGTCATCGCCGCGCGCGAGCTCGGCCGCTACGGCATCACCGTGAACTCGATCTCGCCGTCGGCGTTTACGCGCATGACCGAGGATCTCCGCGAATACACCGAGGAAGACAAGAAGACGCGCAGCCCGCGCTGGATCGCGCCGGTTGCGACCTGGCTGGCAAGTGAGGAGAGCCGCGAGATCACCGGCCGCGTCTTCCAGGCGGGAAACGGCATCTTCGCCGTCGCCGAAGGCTGGCACAAAGGTCCGCAGGCCGAGCAGATCGAAGACCCGCGGCAAGCCGGCAAGATCCTGACCGAACTGGCCAAGAAGGCACGAAAGAACGCCGGAATGAACGGGTTGGATCTCGACTGAACCTGGGTTTGGGCAGCGCATAGGAGTCCCGGTCGCGCAGTGCTAGACTGGCATCCTTATGGTTGTGCCGGTCACACGCCTTGCGCTCGTGCTGGCATTGCTGCCGCTGGCAGCAATGGCGCAGTCTGCGCTGCCTTCCGGCCGGCATGGCGACGGCCATGCCGAGAACCACGACTGGTACAAGAAGCTCAAGCAGCCCGACATAGGGATAAGCTGTTGCAACGGTCCCGAGGACGGCAAGGAGGGCGATTGCCGCCCGACCCAAGCCTATCTCGGAGAGGATGGCATGTACCGCGCCTGGGATGGCCGTGGCTGGCTGGTCGTCCCAAAGAACAAGATCATCTCGATGCCGACGCCCGATCGCCAGCCGCACCTCTGCGAGACCTATGGCCGTGTATTCTGCTTCATCACCGGTGAGCCTTTGAGCTGACGCCGGACGGCGTGCTCAGAGTTTCCCCAGAGTTTCCAGCACATTGGCTTGCGGCCACGTCCAGCCGCTCGCGCTTTCGTAGGCGCGCATCGCGCGCAGGACGAGGTGGTCGGCGCGTGGCGGACCGATGATCTGCAGTCCCACTGGCAGGCCGGCGCGTGTAAGGCCGGCCGGCATCGAAGCGGCCGGTTGACCGGTGAGATTGCAGGGCAGGGTATAGGCGGCGCCCTTGGTCCAGCGCGGGAAGGCGTCTGAATTATAGAGCGTTTCCACCGGCGGCGGCGCCGTCGGTGTCACCGGCGCCAGCAATAGATCGAATTTCTCGTGCCAGAGGGCGAGATCGCGCGCGAGCTTGGACTTGGCTTCGTAGGCTCTGGCGTAGTCGGCAAGTGTAATTGCCAAGCCCTTTTCGGCGGCGGCACGGAAGCCGGGATCGAGCTTGCCGTGTAGCTGCGACGGAATCTGGCGGAACCGGGTGGCGAAGCTGCCGATCCACAGCGGTTCGAAGGCGTTCTGCAACGGTTCGATCAACGGGCCGACCTCTTCGACGTGCGCGCCCAGCTCCTCGAAGCGCTTCGCGGCGATGGCGATCAGGGCTGCGACCTCGGCCTCGGCCTTCACATGGCCGAGGTCGAGGCTGAGGCCAATCCTCATGCCGCGCACGCCGTCCTCGAGGCCGATGGTGTAGTCGCGCGCCTCGGCCGGCAGCGAACGCCAGTCGCGCGGGTCGGGCCCGGCCATGACGTTCAGCGCCAACGCCGTGTCGCGTACGGTGCGCGACAGAACGCCTTGGGAGATCACGTCGGCGAATGGCGAGTCGGCGGGATACTGGGCAATGCGGCCGTAGCTTGGTTTCAGGCCGACCAGACCGGTGTGAGCCGCGGGGATGCGGATCGAGCCACCGCCGTCGTTGCCGTGGTTAAAGGGATTGATGCCGGCAGCGGTGAGTGCCGAAGCCCCTCCAGAGGAACCACCAGGCGAGTGATTGAGGTTCCAGGGGTTTCGGGTCGTGCCCTGAAGCGGCGAATCGGTAAGCGCCTTCCAGCCGAATTCCGGCGTCGCGCTCTTGCCGAGAATGACCATGCCGGCAGCGCGTAATCGTCCGGCGACGGGTGCATCTTCGGTGGCGGGCGTGTCGTCGGTTGCGTGCGAGCCATAGCGCGTCGGCCAGCCTCTGACCGGCGTGGTGTCCTTGATCGACGTCGGCACACCATCGAGCGGCGACAGTGGCGCGCCACTCCGCCAACGTGCTTCCGACGCCTTGGCCGCGGCGCGCGCACCGTCGGAGTCGATTATTACGAAAGCGTTGAGATGTGGCTGCAGTGCCGATGCGCGTAGCAGCATTGCATCGACCGCATCGACCGGTGAAAGAGCGCCACGAGCGTAAAGTGTCGTAAGCGCCGATGCAGAAATCCACGGAAGGGGGCGTTCAGACATGCGCTTTTGATTGGTTCCAGATTAGCCGGCTTGTCTCAGACTATCAGTCTTACCGAGTGTCGACTCTGATGTCTCGCAAGTCGGGAGCGTATTGGAGAGGTGGATCATGGAAAGCATTACTGCCGGCGTCGCTTGCAGTGCCGCGTTGGCTCTCAGCTACTACATTGGTTATGACCGGGCGCCCTCGATCTTCATCTCGCTGCTGGCCGGGGCCGCAAGCGGCGTGAGTTTTGCTGTCGTCTTCTTCGCAATGACGGTTGTCGTGGCGATCGCGTTGCCTGGCACATTCGATGCCCGGCTGCTCGGCGTGCATTTCGTCATCCTGCTCGCCGTGGCGCCGCTCTGTGGGGCGGGGATCGCTGCTTTCGCGCACCACCGCGCGATGACGAGGATGATGTTCTAGAGCGAAATACTGCCCTTCCCGAAAGCCGGCCGGCGACGCTAAGCTTGCCGGCGGCTGGGAGGAACAGGCATGACTGAAGTCAAGCTCGGTGCGGCGACGGTGCGGCGTATCGAGGAGAGCTACGAACCCAATTTCGACGCCAAGGTTTTCTTTCCCGACTGGGATCCGGCGGTGGTCGACCGGCACGCGAACTGGCTGATGCCTGCCCACTACGACAGGGAGTCGGGTTTCCTGAAGCTCAGTGTCCATAGCTGGCTGCTCACGATCGGCGGCAAGCGCATCCTGATCGACACTTGTGTCGGCAACCACAAGCCCAGACCGCACCGGCCCAAGTGGCATCTCATGGAAACCAAATATCTCGAGCGGCTGGCGGCGGCTGGCGTGAAGCCCGACGAGGTCGACATGGTGATGTGCACCCACCTGCATGTCGATCATGTCGGCTGGAACACTCAGTTGGAGAATGGCAAGTGGGTGCCGACCTTCAAGAACGCGAAGTACGTGTGGAGCCGTGCCGACTACGAGCACTATCTCAAGCTCGACAGCGATCCCCAGACCGGGCCGGCCAACGCCGGCTCGTTCCGCGATTCGGTGCTGCCCGTGGCCGAGGCCGGCCTGATGCAGATGGTCGATGGCGCCGCCCAACTCGACGAGAACATGAGCGTCACGCCTGCACCCGGCCACACGCCCGGCACCATCGCCATCAAGTTCGAATCGAAGGGTGAGAAGGCGCTGTTCTGCGGCGACATCCTGCACTACGCGGTACAGGTCTATCACCCGGAGTGGAACAGCTTCGCCTGCGCCGAGCCTGTCGGCGCGCGCAAGAGCCGCCGCGAGACGCTCGAACATTGCGCCGGCACCGGCGCGCGGCTGATGCCTTGTCACTTCGGCGCACCATTCACCTGTCACATCGACCACAAGGGAAGCGGCTTCGTGCCGCGCTTCGACGCCAATTTCTAGGGAGGAAGAGATGATCTACGAAATGCGAGTCTACCGTTGCCTGCCGGGCCGTCTGCCGGCGCTGCTCAACCGCTTTGCCACCATCACGCTCAAGATCTGGGAAAGGCACGGGATCAAGCAGGCCGGCTTCTTCACGACGTTGGTGGGTGAATCCAATCAGGAACTCACCTATTTCCTTGCCTGGGACTCGCTGGCTGATCGTGAAAAGAAGTGGAACGCGTTTGCGGCCGATCCGGAATGGCATGCCAAGCGGGCGGAGACTGAGAAGGATGGCCAGATCGTTGCGAACGTTTCCGTCCAGATGCTGACGCCGACTGCGTTCTCTTCGGTCAAGTAACCGCAAACATTACACCTTCGAATGGGAGTCCGCGGCGTCACCCGCGGACTTCGTCGTTGCGGAACGGTGGCAGGCTGAAGTCGCTAGGCGAGGACCTGAAATGCAACGTAGAACATTCGTGGGCGCCGGCACCGGTGCAGTAATCGGAGCAATGACGGGCTGGCCGGCACGGGCGCAGAAGCTGAGTGGCGACGTGCGATTCCTGTGTGGTTTCGCGCCGGGAGGCACTGCTGATCTGCTGTGCCGGATTCTGGCCGAAGCGACCGCGCCGGAGGTCGGCCAGAAAGTCATTGTCGACACCAAGACCGGTGCAAGTGGCTTCATCGCCAACGAAATCGTGGCCAAGTCGCCGCCTGACGGCCGGACGATCGGGCTGGCGGCCATGGCGGCATTGTGCGTCTCGCCGGTGATGCCGGGCCAGAAGCTGCCGATCAACGTCGACACCGACCTGACGCCGATCGCCAACATTGTCGGTGTCTACAACATGCTGGTCGTGGGGAAGCACGTGCCGTATCGGACCGTGCCGGAGCTGATTGCCTACGCCAAGGCAAACCCCGGCAAGCTCACTTACGCTTCGGCCGGAAACGGTACCTCGCAGCACCTGGCCGGCGAACTCTTCAAGAAGATGGCCGGCGTCGACATCCTGCATGTGCCGTATCGCGGCGGCGCACCGGCGATTCAGGACATGATCGCCGGAAACGTCAGCATGATGTTCGGTAACATGCCGGAATTCCTCGGCCAGATCGGCGGTGGCAACTTGATCCCGGTCGCCTTCGGGGCGCCGCGGCGATCACCGATGTTTCCCAAGCTGCCGCTGATTTCGCAGTACTTGCCTGGCTTCAGCGTGGTCAACTGGTTCGCTGTATTCGGCTCGAAAGGGCTGCCGACCGGCCTCGTGGATTTCTGGAACAAGGCGCTGCACGCGGCCGTCGTCAAGCCGGAGGTGCAGAAGCGCTTCGAGGAAAGCGGGATGGACACGATCATCGGTTCGCCAGCCGACCTGAAGGCGACGATCGTCGCCGACCGAAAGAAGTGGGCGGAAGTCATCAAGGAGGCGGGTATGCGCGCCGACTGATTCTCTGCCGCTTAGAGAGCCACTTAGTTGCCGAACTGCGCCGGGTTCAACTTCAGCCCGTCCGTGACCGACTTGGCGGCGAGCCCGATGCCGGACGAGATGGCAAGGATAAGAAGGGCTGCAGCACTTCTTCCGGACTGGTCGGGATGGAGAGGTTCAGCCGTTCATAGCTGGGTGCCAGCGCTGGACAGCGGCGCCGAGCTTCGGTCTATTTGGCACACCGTGGGGGGAGATGGCCGAACAAGACATAATTCTTGAGGCGATCGGGCTGACGAAAGAATTCAAAGGTTTCGTCGCGGTGAATAATGTTGATTTGCGTGTGCGTCGCCGGACGATACATGCGCTGATCGGCCCGAACGGCGCGGGCAAGACGACGTTCTTCAATCTGCTCACCCATTTTCTGACGCCGACGTCGGGCCGGATCCGCTTCAATGGCCGCAACATCACGGGCAGTACGCCGGCGGCCATCGCCCGCATGGGACTGGCGCGGTCCTTCCAGATTTCGGCGGTGTTCCCGCATCTGTCGGTGCGCGAAAACGTGCGCGTGGCGCTGCAGCGCAAGCTCGGCAATTCGTTCCACTTCTGGCGTTCCCAGAGGGTGCTTGAAAATCTCGATGCGCGTGCCCTGGAGCTGGTCGAGGCGGTGGGGCTCGGCTCATTCGCCGAATTGTCGGCCGTGGAATTGCCCTACGGTCGCAAGCGTGCGCTCGAGATCGCGACCACGCTGGCGCTCGATCCTGAAATGATGTTGCTCGACGAGCCGATGGCGGGGTTGGGACAAGAGGATATCAAACGCATCGCCGCGCTTATTCGCGCTGTTGCCCGAAATCGTACCGTCCTGATGGTCGAGCACAATATGTCCGTGGTTGCCGATCTCAGTGACATCATCACCGTGCTGGCGCGCGGCGAGGTGCTGGCGGAAGGGCCCTACGCAAGCGTGTCCAGGAATCCTCTGGTGATCGAAGCCTATGTCGGGACCGGCCATGGTTGAGAATATTCTACAGGTCGCGGACCTGCAGGCCTGGTACGGCGAGTCGCACATCCTCCACGGTGTTGGACTCGAAATCGGTCGCGGCGAATTGGTGACCCTGTTGGGGCGCAACGGTGCCGGCAAGACGACGACACTGAAGTCGATTATGGGCATCCTTGAGAAGCGCTCGGGCTCAGTGCGGTTTGAGAATCGTGAAACCGTCAGCCATCCATCCGACCAGATCGCCCGGCTTGGCATCGCCTATTGTCCGGAGGAGCGTGGCATATTCTCAAGCCTCGACGTCGAGGAAAACCTCATGCTGCCACCGGTCGTTAAGCCGGGCGGCATGAGTCTGGCCGACATCTACGGGCTGTTTCCCAACCTTCAGGAGCGCCGGAGGAGCCAAGGCACCAAGCTGTCGGGGGGGCGAGCAGCAGATGCTGTCGATCGGCCGCACGCTACGCACCGGCGCAAGTCTTTTGCTGCTCGACGAGCCGACCGAGGGTCTGGCGCCTGTTGTCGTGCAGCGCATTGGCGAGGTCATCCGCCAGCTCAAGGCCCGTGGATTCACCATCCTGCTGGTTGAGCAGAATTTCCGTTTCGCCGCGACCGTGGCCGACCGTCACTACGTGATGGAGGACGGCCGGGTCGTCGACATGGTCGTCGCGGCCGACGTGGCGCAGAGTGCCGCCAAGCTGCAGGCTTATCTGGGGGTGTGAGACCGCGATGTTCGAACTTCTCGGCATTCCACCGCAGGCGCTGTTCGGGCAGCTGCTGCTCGGGCTGATCAACGGGGCGTTCTACGCCATGCTGAGCCTGGGGCTGGCCGTCATCTTCGGCATGCTGAACGTGATCAACTTCACACACGGCGCACAATATATGATGGGCGCGTTCGCCGCTTGGCTGCTGCTGACGCAACTCGACATTCCGTTCTGGATTGCGCTGGTGCTGTCACCGGTGATCGTCGGGCTGTTCGGCGTGGTGCTGGAGAAGCTGATGCTGAAGCGCATCTATCATCTCGATCACCTCTACGGCTTCTTGCTGACCTTCGGCCTCGCGCTGGTCATCGAAGGCCTGTTCCTGTGGAAGTGGGGTTCCTCGGGTGTACCGTATCCAAGTCCGATTCCAGGCGGCGTCAACCTCGGGTTCATGTTCCTGCCCTACTATCGTGGCTTCGTCGTTGTTGCCGCACTCTTGATTTGCCTCGCCACCTGGTACGGCATCGAGCGCACGCGGTTCGGCGCCTATCTGCGTGCCGCGACCGAGAACCCGGTTCTGGTGCGTGCCTTCGGCATCAACGTACCGCGATTGATCACGCTCACCTACGGACTGGGCGTCGGACTGGCGGCTCTGGCCGGTGTGCTGGCCGCACCCATCCAGCAGGTCTCGGCATTGATGGGCACCAGCCTGGTGCTGGTTGTGTTCGCCGTCGTGGTAATCGGAGGCATGGGTTCGATCATGGGCTCGATCATTACCGGGTTCGGCCTCGGTCTGGTCGAAGGCCTGACCAAGGTGTTCTATCCGCCAGCGTCCAATACGGTGATCTTCGTCATCATGGCGATCGTGTTGCTGGTCAAGCCGGCCGGTCTGTTCGGGCAGACCAAATGAACGCCCAGCGTCTCATCGGCGTAGTGTTGATCGTGTTGGCGCTGGCGGCACCGTGGTTCGCCTATCCGGTGTTTCTGATGACGGCACTCTGCTTTGCATTGTTCGCCTGTGCCTTCAATCTGTTGTTGGGCTACGCGGGTCTGTTGAGTTTCGGCCATGCGATGTTCTTTGGTATTGCGGGCTACTTCTTCGGCTATGCGGTGAAGGCATGGAACATGCCGCCCGAGCTCGGTCTTCTTGCCGGTGTCGCCGGCGCGGCTTTGCTCGGCTTGGTCACCGGTGTGCTGGCGATCCGCCGCCAGGGAATTTATTTCGCCATGATCACGCTCGCCTTCGCTCAGATGATCTACTTCTTCTGTGTTCAGGCACCGTTCACCGGCGGTGAGGATGGCCTGCAGGGCATCACCCGCAAGCCTCTGTTGGGCGGTCTGATCCCAACCAGGGACGATCGGGTTCTGTACTACGTGGTACTGGCGATCTTCCTGTTAGGTTATAGCGCCGTCTATCGGATCATCCATTCGCCGTTCGGCCAGGTACTGAAGGCGATTCGTGACAACGAACAGCGTGCGGTGTCGCTGGGCTACGAGGCCGACCGCTACAAGTTGCTGGCTTTCGTGCTGTCGGCGGCGCTGGCAGGCCTCGCTGGCGCCACCAAAGCGATGGTGATGCAGTTCGCGACGCTGACGGATGTGAGTGCTGCGATGTCGGGTGAAGTTGTGCTGATGGTCCTGGTTGGCGGCCTCGGCACGATTGTCGGTCCCGTTGTCGGTGCCTTCATTATCATCACCATGCAGAACTATCTTGCATCCTTCGGAGAATTCGTGCTGGTGATCCAGGGTCTGATCTTCGTCGTGATCGTCTTGGCTTTCCGCAAGGGCGTGGTCGGCGAGCTTGGCGAGTGGTGGAGATCTCGCCGTTCGACGGGCTGACCACGACCGACCGGGTCGCAACCGGGCGCGCTCTTCAGTATACATCGAACAACTGTCACCACCGGAGGGCGGCAATGAGCGCGCGCAAGCGACTGCTATGGCGGGTGACCCCACCGCTCAGCATGGCCGCGGCCCTCGCGGTTGCAGGGTTCGCCGGGGATGGCTTTGCGTCACCAGTCGTGGCCGTGGCGGTTCCAGTTCTTGGGCTCGTCATGTTGATGGCGGCGGTGTTCGCCTCGGTCCATCATGCCGACGTAATCGCCCATCGCCTGGGTGAGCCTTATGGGACGCTGGTGCTGACGGTCGCTGTCACCGTGATCGAGGTGGCGCTGATTTTGTCGATCATGCTGGCAAGTGACGGCCACCCGGCACTGGCCCGTGAGACGGTCTTCTCGGTAATCATGGTGGTTTGCAACGGCCTGGTCGGGCTTTGCCTGATCGTGGGCGGTCTGCGCTATGGCGAGCAGGGCTTCCGCCTGCCGGGCACCAATGCCTATCTCGTCGTCCTGATGCCGTTGGCGACTCTCACCCTCATTCTGCCGACCTATACGACAAGCGTGTCGGGACCGCTCTACACCCCTGCGCAGCTCATCTTCGTCGGAATTGCGACACTCATCCTCTACGGCGTGTTTCTCTACGTCCAAACAGTGCGTCACCGCGACTATTTCCTCTCGGATACCGGCGCCGCTCCGGACGACGAGCCGGCAGATGACGTACTCGCGGCACGGCGGTTCTGGGAAAGCGTGGTGCTGCTCGTCGTGGCGCTTGTTGCCGTCGTGCTGCTGGCCAAGAGTTTTGCCGGATCGGTTGGATCCGCCGTCGCGGCTGTGGGTGCACCGCTGGAGGCGGTGGGGCTCCTGGTGGCGTTGCTGGTGCTGCTGCCCGAAACCCTCTCCGCGTTGCGTGCGGCGCGGCGCAACGAGCTGCAGAAAAGCCTGAACCTTGCCCTGGGATCGTCCCTTGCCACGATCGGACTGACCATCCCTGCCGTTAGTGTCCTGGCGCTGCTGCTGGACCGGCCGCTGGAACTCGGCCTCGACATGCACGACACCATCCTCCTGGTCCTGACATTCGGCATCAGCCTGGTGACGTTTGGAGGCGGTCGCACCAACATCCTGCCGGGCTTCGTGCATCTCGTGCTGTTTGCGACCTTCGTCTTCCTGATTTTCGTTCCGTGACGTCAGCCACGTCGGCGCGCTTGCCTGCCGTGGACATTCGCGCGAAGAACGACGGGACCAATCAAGGGGTATGCCCATCATGACCGAGATTTCTGATGACCAGCTCTTCGCCGAGCTACGCAAGATCGACACGCCGACCATCACAAACGTCGTGGCGACGTACCCGAAGAACCCTTTGTGCCTCGGCCTGTACAATCCATGGACTGAGAACTGGTATACCGATACCTCGATCCGCTGCATCTATCCCGAGATGGGTGCGATCGTGGGATACGCTGTGACCTGCGTCTACGGTCTGCCCGACCCGAATTATTCCGGCCGGCTCTCATTCATGGACGTGATCGACGCGCTCGACGCCATGAAGAAGCCGACCGTCCTGGTGATACAGCAGAAATGGCCGCCCGAGCTGATGGCAAAAGCGGGGCTCGCCGGCGAGATGATGATCAGTTCCATGATGGCGGTGGGCTGCGTCGGCATGCTGTCCAACGGGCCGTCGCGCGACGTCGATGCGATCCGGAAGTTGAACTTTCAGTTGCTGCTGGGTGGAGTGACTGCCGGTCACGGCGAGATGGCGGTGCAGTCAGTCAACGTCCCGGTGTCGGTCGGCGGTATGGACGTAGCACCAGGCGAACTGATCCACATGGATGAGAACGGTGCCGTGAAATTTCCGCCGCGGCATGCCGGTGCGGTTCTGAAGAACGCGCGCGCCATGCTCGACGATGAGGCGGCGCGGCTTGTGCTCCTGCGCAAGGCAAAGACGGCGGCAGAGGTGCGCGCCGCTTCGTCGGGCGGGGCTTATACGGAAAAGAAGAAGTAGGTCAGCTCACTCGAGCTTGCCGGGCAGGTACAGGCTGATCTCCGGAAAGGCGATCAGCAGTGCCACGACGATGACATCGACGGCGATGAACCAGATCAAGCCGCGGAGGATCGTCGACAGCGGCACGGCGTCGCCGACGACGGTCTTGACCGCAAAGGCATTGAGGCCGACCGGCGGAGTCAGCAGCCCGATCTCCAGCAGCATCACGACCAGCATGCCCATCCAGATCATGTCTGCGCCGACTGCCTTCCACATCGGCAGCAGGATCGGCAGCGTGATCAGGATGATGCCGATGGGATCGAGGAAGCAGCCGAGGATCAGGTAGATGATCACCATGAAGAAGATCACGCCGTAGAGACCGAGATCCATGGTTGCGACCAGGCCGCCCATGAACTGGGGCAATCCGGAATGCAGTGTGTCGACGATGCTCTGGTGGAAGTCCTCGGCGGTCAGGCCACTGCGCAGCCAGGCGATGACCAGAGCACAGGAGGCGCCGAACGCAGCGGCCTCGGTTGCGATCGTTAGCCCGCTGTAGATGCCGCCGATCACGCGAGGATGAACGCAGGGATAGGCCATGCCTCAAGGAGGATGGCAAATTTTTCGTGCCAGGTCGGATGTTCGTCGGGCGGCGGTGCGGCTTCGGGCCTCCAGACGCAGTAGCCGATGATGAACGCGGCGAGCAGTCCGGCGTTGAGAAGGCCGGGAAAGATGCCGGCGATCAGTAGCTTGCCGATCGGGGTCTCGGTGTACCAACCGAAGATCACGAAGGCGATGCTGGGGGGAGGCATGGCGCCCATCGCAGCTGCCGTGGCGACCGAGGCGTTGGCCTTCGCAACCGATCCGCCGGTGAAGATCTCGAACACGATCGTGCCGCCGCTCTCCTGTGTGATGGGCCTGGCCATCGGCTCGATTCTGCCGGTGTTGTTGACGTGAGTCGGCGGCAGGTACATGCCGCAGTTGATTTTCGCCCGGGCGTTCTCGAGGTGTCCCTTGGCCTCGACAGTCCCATCGGCGGCGAAGTTGATGGATAGAGGGCGCAGCGTTTGGTGACGCCATGCGGAACGGCGGCGGTCCGATGACTGCGCAAAGTCGTCGCATGGAGCGGCTGCGGTCGCGGCCACGATTTCCGCCCCGCGACACCGCGAAATCAACTAGAGTCCACCGATGCAACCCAACGCCATGACCGGCTCGCCACGCCCCGTGCGTTGGGGGCTGGCGGCAAAACTGTTTGCGATCCTGATCCTGCTGGGGGCGACCGCGGTCGTGGTCACCAGCGTGATGGGCTACGTCCGTTCCCGCGATGCGCTGGAGCAGGCGATCTTCGATCAGCTTACTGCCGCACGCGAGTCCAAGATGCGTCAGGTGGAGAACTACTTCCGCACCATCGGCAACGAATTGCGCCTTCTCGCCGCATCGAAGATGGTGGTCGATGCGACGCGTGGTTTTCGGATTGCGGTCGATGAACTCGACCAGGCCGGAGCGCCGGTGGAGTTGCGCGACAAAGTCGGCGCTTGGTACGGCAAGAATTTCCTGCCCGAGCTGCGCCGCGCCACGGGCACGGAACCGATCCTTGCCGACTATCTTCCGGCGCGTCCCGGATCTTACTATCTCCAGTACCATTACATCGTCGAGAACCCGCATCCGAGTGGGCGGCGGCGGCTGCTCGACGACGCCGGGGATGGCAGCGCCTATAGCAAGGTGCATTCCGTCTACCACCTCTTGATGCGGGCCGCGGCCACGACTGTCGGCTTCGACGATTTCATGCTCGCCGATGCCCGGACGGGACGGCTCGTCTATACCGTCGACAAGGACGTGGATTTTGCGACGTCCTTCCAGACCGGACCTTACCGGCACTCGAACGCGGCCATTGCCGTCGCCCGCTGCGCGACGGCCGCCGAACGGTCGGCCACGTGTCTCGAGGATTTCGCGCTTTACGCCCCGGCGATCGACGAACCAACGGCCTTTATGGCAGCTCCCGTGATCGACCGGGGCGTTGTCATCGGAGTTCTGATCGCCCAGTTGTCGGATGCCGAGATCGACAAGATCGTGACCGGTGGCAGACGCTGGCGCCACGAAGGATTCAGGGCGACAGGCGAGGCCTACCTCGTCGGCCCTGATCATCTCGTGCGGTCCGGCCCACGAGAGTTCTACGAGAACCGCGACAAGTACTTTGCAGATATCAAAGCCAGCGGGGCCTCGGCGGAGGAAATCGCCGCGATTCGGCGCTTCGATACGCCCGTGTTGCACCAGCGCGTCGAAACCACGGCGAGCCGGGCAGCACTGGCTGGTATCGAGGGGACCGGTGAAATCATCGGCAATCGCGGCGTTCCGACGCTGGCTTCCTGGGGCCCACTCACGATTCCCGGGCTCAACTGGGCCCTGATCGCCGACATCGATGCCGACGAAGCCTTCGCGCCGATCTATCGGTTGCGCCGGGACCTGGCGATCATGGGCGCGGTCGCCCTGCTGGTCGTACTCGTCACCGGCGCCTGGCTGTCACGCGCGCTGCTTGGACCGCTGCGCGAGCTCACGGCCGGCGTGACGCGGTTCGCCGGCGGCGACTATGATACCAAGGTTGCGGTTCGCACGCGCGACGAAATTGGACAGCTCTGTCTCGCCTTCAACGGCATGGTCGACGAGTTGCGCGAGAAGAACGTCGTCATCGACAACAAGAACCGCGAAAACGAGGAACTGCTGCTCAATGTCCTGCCGGCGCCGATCGCCAACCGGCTGCGCGGCGGCGAGCAGGGTATTGCCGACGGCTTCGCCGAAGTTACGGTTGCGTTCGCCGATCTGGTGGGGTTTACCGCGCTGTCCTCGGACATGCCGCCCTATGAGGTCGTGACGCTACTCAACGGTCTGTTCTCGCGCTTCGACGTCGCGGCGCAGGAACTCGGAATAGAGAAGATCAAGACGGTGGGCGACGCCTACATGGCTGTGTGCGGCTTGCCCGAGCCGGTGGCCAACCATGCTGAACGCATGGTGCGGATGGCGATCCGTATGGTCCATATCACGCGCGAGCATGCCATGGAGCATGGCGTTTCGATGAAACTGCGTGTCGGCATCAACAGTGGTCCGGTGGTGGCCGGCGTCATCGGCAAGAGCAAGTACATCTACGATCTTTGGGGCGATACCGTGAATCTGGCCAGCCGCATGGAATCGGGCGGCATCCCCGACTCGATCCAGGTGACCCGCCCGGTCTACGAGCGCCTCAAGGATCAGTTCGTGTTCGAAGCACGCGGTCCGATCGAAGTTAAAGGCAAAGGCAACGTCGAGGCCTGGCTGCTGAGGCTTTAGGAACCAGGGAATCGGTCAGTGCTTGTCGAGCGCCGACAGGTCGCGCACTGTATGCAACGCGACGCAAGCAGCTGGGAGAGCCATTCGTGCCGAACCAATCCGCCAAGATCGAACTCGCAGACCTCATGATCAGGAAGGCGGGTCTGATCCGCACCGTACGGGACGAGTTGGCCAAGCAGGGCGTCGTGTACTGGAACGGCCTGAGCGAGATTCTTGACGCCATCGAGCGGGCGCGCGGACAGGAGTCCGGAAAGGGGGCCGCATGACGCTGGGCGAACTGACCTTGATTTACCTTGCCTGTGGCGCGGCGACCTTGCCACTCAGCATTCTCGCACTCAGGTTTGTCGTTTCGCTGTCTGCGCCGAACGGTGAGTCGCGCGAGGTCGATGCGGTGTTCGATCGTGCGGTCGACATGTCGGTCTTTCTGTGGATTATCGGAGGGCTGGCGTTCTATTTCTGCGCGGCAGAGATCGAGCGCAAGAAACCTTGTAGTGAGCAACGGACCAATCAGCTGACCAGTGAGTGCCGGCGGCAACTCGGCGGAAATGACCATATCCCCCACGCTCTTCAGCGTGTGGCAGAACAGGCTATTTCGCTCCGTCACCCCGGGCCAGCATGACGAACCTCGTGGCTTTGGAATCGCTGTCTTTCAGAATGGCCGCCGTTACCTGCGGATCCTGATAGGGATTGGTCACGGCAATCAGCTGATTGGTCTCGGGCATGCACGCCAGGGCAACGGCGGCCGCGACGCTGGCAACGTCTGAGTTGGTGCTGCTCGATGGAACGGCATTTTTTGCAAGACAGGCGTCGCGAGCCTCATATGCTCGCTCGATTTTCGTCACCGCCGTTGGGTTGCTTTGCCCTGCCTCGCCAAGCAGCGTGGCGGAATGGCATCCCCCCACGGACAGAATGAGTGTGGCCGACGCGAAACCGGCCAGAGTGACTCGAATGGATCGTTCTGGAAAATTCATCGATGCATTTCTCATGGCCGTCGCGATCGAAAATCATAGCCAAGCATTACCGTTCCATCAAACTGCACGGTCCTGCTAAGTCCAGCGCTCGCCACGAACCCGCAGGACGTACTGCAAGGCGCGTCTGTCGGTATCCATACGGATGGCGTTGGCGACTTTCGGGTCATTGTCGACATTGGTTGCGGCAATAAGCTGGGCGGTTTCGGAGGCGCATGCCAAGGCCACGGCCCTGGCAATGCTG